>Ga0114129_10006981_pt1 | contig 16070 bp, 14 predicted proteins | sample RhiMetdeltSRZDD1_FD_80071 | JGI IMG/M metagenome (GOLD analysis project Ga0114129, IMG submission 80071) | Populus rhizosphere microbial communities from Tennessee, USA - Rhizosphere MetaG P. deltoides SRZDD1 (version 2) (version 2) | ecosystem: Host-associated > Plants > Roots > Rhizosphere >... | reverse complement strand
CTCCTTTATCAGAGAATTTGACCAAAATATTATTGGCATTCAAGTCGCCGTGGATAAACCCGGTGGCGATATCTATCGGGCGGGCTTTGCCCCACTGTTCCTGCTTGCGCGCGTAGAGTAACGGGTTGGGAAAAAGATTCCCGCTGATGAGCAGGCCAGCGACATCCGGGTTGACGCGGCAGGTTGTGTGTAAAAAGCCTTCGATGTTTCCACCTGCGTCCAACCGAAAGCCCAACCATTTTTCCAGTACCTTTTGAGGGTGAAGAGCTTGTGCAAAACTCTGGTTATGGTTCCACTCTTCCAAAAGAACCGCGTTTGTTGCGGTAAAAATGGTTTGGAGTTGTGTTTCCTGTCCGTAGCTCGACAAGGGACGATACTTGAGCAGGGATTGACCCGCGATCCGATAGAAGATGGCGATGGCGCCCTCATACTCCACACGGTCAAAGACCAGGTCGGCAATGTGGGCACGGGCAAACTCAGGTGTCGACTTTTCCACCACGGTGTTGTGGCGTGTGACTTCATCTGATTTTGCAGCCTTACTTTTGTGATCCAGTTTGAGGATACAATGTTCGACTCGCCCACTTTCATTCCACGCCACGCTCACAAGATAAACCACCGCGCCTGACCAGCCTCCCACCAGGAGCTGAAGTGGCGCGACGGTAATCCCGTAATTTTCCTGTGCCAGCCGAATGACTTTTTGAAATTCTTCCGGCAGAGATTGAAAACCGGTTGTCACTTCAGACATGAAGTGAGCCTCTGTATCACGTCATGTGGTCTCATACACGTTCCCGATTATACGCCATCCAAAGAAGCATATTTCCCAGTCCCGCCTCAGTCGTTCCCCCATGCGTCCATCAACTCATGTAATTGCGACTCGACCTGGGTCGCCAGTTCCTGAACTTCTTCGGTTTCGCCTAATAATCCCTCAATGACCACACGGAGCGCCCGTAGGAGTTCAGCGCGTTCCAGTGCAGCCACGAGCGAACCGATAAACGCTGCATGCACATCCTTGGGGAGAGCATCAAGTCCTCTGCCATAGCGCGCGGGAAGTCCACGGCGGAGACAGGCCAGACTCAACGCATAATCGCGCGTGGCGCTGACCCAATATTCTGCTTGCCAGAAGCGGCCGCGTTCGATGCAGAAGCGCGCCCGCAGTGCGTGATGTACCGCGTACCCAAACAATTCCTGGGCAGACGGTTCCGGTGTATGCGGCTTTTCCCCTGCACTGCCGAAGAGGAGTCTGAACTTTGGACCTACCGCGCCAAATTTGGAGGCGGGTGTGAACGAGAGGTCAAATTGCAAACAGCCCGGAAGCAGAAAGACGCGATAGATGCTTGGTCCACTGGGCAGGTCGAACAGGTGGGCCGCGTTGAATTCTTCACGAATCGTGCGCGTCCACTCTGCGAGCACGTCGAGCATGGAATATTCATCCGCGACGGCAAAGGTCAGATCGAGATCAGACCAACGATCCCCATCGCTGAGCGCCAGAGAACCGACGACGGCTCCAGCCACGACCCGTGCATCCGCTGCCGCGAGTTGGAGAATGCGTTCGCGAACATGGTTGCGATCTTCAATCGTATACAAAGGAGTATCTCCGCTTCTGAATTTTGATCGTTCTCCATCACACGACTAGGCGATCGCGCTTTAGCTGGATCTCTCATTTTCTGCAAGGAAGTCAAGCATATCTTGTGCGATCTGCTCTTCACAGGGTCCAAGAAAACCATGCCCTTGATCGGGGTATTCTATCAACCGGGCAGTGGGTATCCGATCAGCAAGTATGCGCGAATTTTCTGGTGGGATGAGAACATCCTCCGTCCCAGTTTGCACCAGTGTTGGACAATGGATTTGTGAGAGCTGGTCATAGGTATTGTGGCTGCTGAGCACGGCGCCTATCTGCAATTCTCTGGCGTAGTCGGGTGTCACAGGATACTTCAAATCCAATAACTTCTGCAGTTCCTGTTCCAGCCAATCGCGATGTGACTCAAGAAATGCGGGAGGGTGCAGGATCTGCCAACCTTCACGGATATCCTGCGCCCGATCCCCTGAGGATGGCCTGGCGAGTTGTGTGACCACCGCTTCCGACGGTGCAACAAACTTTGGATGTCCCCAAACCGATGACGTGCAGGCTAGGAGGAGGCTACGCACCCGGGTAGGATAATTCAATACTACATGCTGAGCAATCATCCCGCCCAGCGAACAACCAAATATATGCGCTCGCTCCACCTGTAGGGAATCAAGAACGCCTATCGCATCGCTCGCCAGGTCTGCCATGGTAAATGGATCCGTTGGTTTGTCAGATTGTCCGGTTCCGCGGTTGTCAAAGATCACCACCACATGCTCTGCGCTGAGAATCCGAATCAATCCTCGTGACCAGTCTGCTATGCTGCAGCCGAGTCCGTGTATCAGCAGCAGGGGCGAGCCTTTATCCCCGTGAACTTCGTAATGTATGGTGATACCATCCAGCTTTGTATAAGACATGGCAAGCTCCTCCTGTTCCACAATGTCAAAACACGAATATTATAGCTGAAAGGCAAATGAGGTTATACGCGATTGGTTGCTTTCGTGAGGAGATATATATGAAGAAAAAAGGTCCGCCTGCTAAGGCAGGCGGACACTTAGACCTGAATTCGGTCCGGAGGGGATGCCGAGGGCTGGCAGCTCATCTCCAGGGTGAGCTCTCAGATCCTCCAGCAATGCTTTTGGCGAGAGCGCCATTTCAAGCCGCGCCTCGGACTCGGGTCGTGGGTTGCGGGCTGGTTTTGCACGGTACACCACCAGTTCCGGAATGTCATCTTCAAGGGCACGGCGAGCCAGGCCACGGATATAGTAACGATTGAACTCGCTCTCCGCCAATACTTCGGCGGCGTTCTCCACAGTGGCGGCAATCACATAGCCTCCCTGGGGTTTTCGCCGCGGTAGCGCCCTTACGATACGTCGACGCGCTTGCAGGTCTTTAACCAGCGTTGTGTCGTTCCCCTTTTGGATGGCCTTACGCAGCAAGTCCGCGTAATCCCATTGACCTTGTCCGCTTAGAAAGGGACTGATGTGCAGTTGATTGTGAGCAATATCATATTCTACTTCGTCCAACATCAGTTGTCGTGTACGTTCATCTAAATTTTCAAAGAACAGGGACATGGTTTCCTTCTACTTTCATTTGTACGTGATCGGTTTGTTTAAAGTGCCTTTTTTTATCAGGTTACGTGTAACGTTTCGTGTAGGTTTTGTGCCTCAACCTCCTTGACTTATTGAGGATAGAACATCCTTCCACCCGCAATGGACAGGTGGTCTATGGGCTGCGATGGATTTTTCAACCAAAGGAAGGGATTATAGAACAATTGTACTAAAAATCCCCGAATCTTGCAAGGGTGTCACGCTGCGCGGCGAGTTTGCCAACGCAACGCGGCGCTCCACACCGCCAGCGGACCTAGACTTCCGGCTGCCAAGAATAGAACAATTATGCGCGGGGGGAGATGAAACTGGTCCGTGATGTAACCGGTCAGCCAGAGCGATACGGATACAGCAAGGGTAAAAATCGCAAAATCGAAAGCAAACACACGTCCAAGGTAATGACCGGGTACGGACATTTGCAGGAGTACGTCGCTGTACGTCCAGTTGATCGAGCCACCGATGCCGCGCAAAATACATCCAATCAGCGCAATGGGAAGAGATGGGGCAATACCGACAATCAGCCAGGCAAGGGGCATGCAGACAAACCCGCCGAGGATGGCTCGTCGCAACCAGACTACACTCGCGTCGCCGAAGCGATTTGCAATGAGCGGACCAATGACTGCGCCCACGCCAAAAGCCGTGAACATCAGACCGAGGGTGGTTGCACCCTCCCGTCCCTCTCGAAAGACGTGAGCCGCATACAAAGCTGAGATAATGTCAAAACTGCCAACCTGTCCCAGCGCCTTAACCAACGTCAACAGCCCGATATCCAGATCTTTCTGCACATAATGCAAACCGTCTACAAAATTTTTCCAGCCGCTCTCCATTGCATGGATTGCCTTGGAATGGAATTGACCGGTGATGCTGAGCACGAGGATTGCCGAGACGAGAAAACTGAACGCGTCCACAACGAGAGAGACGCGCACGCCAAAGAGGGAAGCGGTCAGCCCGCCGATAGCGCCTCCCAAGGTGAGCATAGCAGACCAGGTGACGCTGGAGAGTGTGTTGGCTTTGAGCAGTTCGTCATTTTCGACGAGGGCCGGGACGAGCGCGGCGCGTGCCGGTTCAAAAAAGGTCGAGACGCTGAATTGCAGTACAGTCAACACGTACAGAAGCCACAGACGTTCCGGGCGATCCACTAGTAGGAAACATAGGACGATTGCTGCTCGCAATACGTCGCTCAGGATGAGGACCTTACGTCGGTCGAAGCGGTCTGCAACGACGCCGGCTACCGGTCCCAGCAAAAACGGGGGCAACGCGCGAGCGATGAACAAACCTCCCACGGCCAGCCCGGAGGCGGAATAGCGATTGACAATGATGACCGAAGCGATGGTGTTGAACCAATCACCTGTCAGGCTGATGACCTGCGCCAGCCAGAGATATCGAAATTTGGGTCGCAGTTGAAGGAAGGAGAGATAATCATTCATGTGACAAGGTTTTTACCGCTTGTTTCATGCAGGCTCCACATGCGTAACTTTACTTCTCGTTTGTGTTTGTAAGTTGAAATCCATATTTCAAGTAAAGTAAATGAGGCGGTACTGTGTAATTCTTGCACTGTATTAGAAAGAATAGGGATAAAACTGATTCGTTCTTTTTTGTTAGCAGGATGTGACCGGTTGCCAGACACCGTTGCTGGCCAGAGTTTACCGAGTTAGCCTGAGTCTGGCAACAATTGGCAGATGGTCCGAGCCGCCATCCTGCCCTATATGTGCGTAGAGGGCTTCAAATTCGTCTGTATGCCAAACATAATCAATACGTTGAACTGGAAAAGATAGCTGCACAGGTTGAAGCGTGTGACCCATTCCCCAGCCGGCCTCACTATAACTATCATCCAGAACTGTATCAAGCCGGGCATATGCTTCTGATGTATCAGTCATGTTGCAGTCGCACATTAGCAGAACTGGCCCATCCAGATCTTGTATCATTTGCTTTAGTTGCATGGTTTCTTTTTCGCGGTGACCATATCGTTCTTTGACCAACGTCACAAACTCTGTGATTGAATAGTCGAAAAAATTATTCGCCGAAAGATGAACCACAATCACATGAACCTTTGTTCTTTGCACTTGAACGACTGTGTGTACAGCCGGGTCACGCGGTGGCAGATCAAACCGCTCCTTAATTTCAATGGGAAATTTGCTCAATACCGCTGCGCTTAATTCTGATTCCAAAAGCTGAAATGTGTTGTACGGATAATCACTTTCCAGTTCTTCCACTAGGGATGCGGCCATAGTCGGCATCATTTCTTGAAACCCTACCACATCCGGATTCGCTGATTGTATGCTGTCAATGATCGCTGCATAGTCTCTGTTGCTGTAAAGAACGTTAAAGCTCATTAAGGTGATTACTTGGTCATCCTCTACGATCTCATTGGAGGCTGGCGGCCAAAACAAGTGACCAAACAGAAGCACGAATAGGAGCAAAGGGATATAGAGCTCAGCCAGAGCAACCCGATTACGTTTCCAAATGCTGATGAGCAGCAATATTGGTAATGGTGCAAACAAATACTCTGCTATGGTATTTAACAAGGCCAGCAGCCAAAACCGGTCAAAGATGAGTAGCCGCGCTGCCATCCAAAGGATGATGAACAGTACATATGTCGTGTATACCGAATTTAGTACCGAGGGTTGTTTCACTAATACTCCCTGATTTTATTGAGCCAACGACGGGCCTTATGCCCATGGGGGGATACGGCTGCGGAGAAAAAGCCGGAAGTGTTGAAAATACTTGAAAAACGCGGGCCTTGCCTGTTCTGAATGCTCGTGGCGAGTGCGGCGGAAAGGATTGTTAACCGCCTCTACGATTTAATGCGATACCAATACTGATACTGCTCGGTAAAACCAATTTTTGAATACAGATTAAGCGCAGGGAGGTTGTCGATCATAACCTGTAAATAGCCTGTTTTAGCGTGATTCTGCTTACCCCAATCTAAAATGCTCTTTACGATTTGTTGACCATAACCACGGTTGCGAAACTCTTTATCGGTGACAATATCAAATAGACCTGCAAAGCCAGATTGCAATACCCCTAAGCCGCAGGCAACTATTCTATCGTTCGATTGGATAGATACAAAACAATGCTTGGGGACAATATTCATAAGTATTTTTCGCAGGGTCTTGGTGTGCATCGTTGCGACAGCGCTCATTCTACAAAAATTCTCCAGCCATGCATCGGACAGTTCACCCTGCAGCTCCGCCCTGGAGATTCCTTGCAAGTTCGCTACATTCAAGTCGATCGTTTGAACGCTCGTTGGTGAATCCATTTGATAACCATTTGCATGTAGTTGTTCATCCAAATCGCCAGGGTAAACAGAGGAGGTCATTTTAAAAACGACAGGTAAATTTCTCTGTTGATAAATATATTCACAGAAGTGGATTTTTTCATCAATATCTATACTGGAAGGGTAAAGTGGATTGACAGAATTTGCGCGCTTCGTATACCCCTCGGCAAACCGCATAATCCAACCATCGTAAAACATCGTTTGCAGAGATGCCCAGGCATTCAACGAGAGTTCTTCAATGTTTTTTATCAATTTAATCTGGTTGGAACGCATCATTTCTCTAACAAAATCGGAAAGCGCTCCCTCAAATTCATAATTGGTTTCTCAAAATAACGGTACAGGAAAGCTGCGAGTGCGAATGAGAGTGCATAAAAAGCCAACCAGGCGGCAATACTTAATGGAATAGTTCGTCTGTCTAGTAATAGAAAGCTAAGCTTGATAATAAGACCAACTGACAGGTGACAGAGGTAGAGCGAATATGACCAGAGTGCGGTCTGACGGAAAATGCGAGTGACTAAGTTCTCCTTTGAAATTTGCCATTGATCACAGAATGGTAGAAGAAAAGACGCTCCGAGGGAGATCGCTGAAAATAGCAAGGTCTTGGCAATCCAGTCATTGAAGCCGACTTCCACAAAGTATAGCCAAACTCCGAACAGAATACCTAAGCCAGCTACCAGAAGTATATACTTGAATTTTTCCCAAAAATCAGGAAAGACAGTTTTGATCTGCGATGCTAACACACCGTACATGATCGCATCGAGGCGTAGCAGCGTAACCTTACGAAATTCCTCGTCCCAGTCAGTATGCCCGCTGAAAGCCCAAATAATTCTCAGAATAGTAGGAATAACTAGAAAGACCAGCGCAGAAACGACAAAGGCTTTTTCATAAGTCAAGCGTCGGTGAAATGCAAAAATGGCAATTGGAAAAAGCAAGTAAAACCATTCTTCAACTGCCAAGCTCCAGGACACAAGAAAAAAGCGAGGCTGTATCCATAGCCAGTTTTGTAAAAATAAAAAATACGGCAGCATGTTCGGTAGGGTTGATGGGGATAAAAAGCGAAGAATAGCTATATTTATGCCCAGAAAAAGGAAATAGTTTGGAAGAGTACGAAGCCAACGCCTTTGCCAAAATGCTGGCAATACTCTAGGGTTTTTGAAGCTAGGTGCAAGGGATAAGAGAATGGCGCCAATCAAAAAACCACTCAGAACAAAAAAAATTTCGACACCATAAACACCCAAAACACTCGTTTGTAATTCTAACCAATCTGCAAAATTTCCACTAATTCCTGTAAATACTAATAAATCTGTGCCGTGCAATGCCATTACAGAAAGAATGGCAACCGCGCGCAAAACGTCAAGCCCAAAAACTCTATTAACTCCCGAATGCTTCATTTATCCTAGCTCCAATATTACTAGATCTACATCCTCGGCCAATCCACCAACGTCACATCGGTCAGCAGTCGCGCATTGATGTGCTGTAGGTACCGAACGACTCGCGTCAGCCGCATGCTCATGCGCAGCCGAAGGCGGGTCGGCTGCAAGCGCGGGTTTGGATCAGCCAAGGATACGTTCAAGCCGTTTGCTTTTGCTTATGCGAGAGGTTAGCCGGTTTGAACAGGATCACAATGAGCACAGCCCAAATCATTACCCCCGCACTCATAATGGCGGCCCCAGCGCCTCCACCGGCGCTGGAAACTGAGAGGAAATCAAACAGCGCGTGAAATAGAATAACCATCAGCAGGCTGCCGCGCGTGCTGTTATAAAGCCATGTGAAAACAACCGAGGCCGCCAGGATGGAGAGCAGCAACAGTGGCAGTCCCGTGATCAGCCCCATGGCTACATAAGTGTCCTTATAAAAGAAGGCTGGCAAGTGCCAGAGCGCCCAAATCAGGCCGAGAATGAGCGTTGCTGTTAGAGCAGTATGCGCCTTCTGAAGACGCGGCAAAGCATAACCGCGCCAGCCTAACTCTTCGCCTACTCCAAAGGTTAGTAGCCACAGTAGGAAGGCACCCATGGGGCCAAGATAAGGCAAGTAATCTACTTCTCCAAGCAAAGCTAAGTCGGGCCATTTTCCATCGGTCGCATATCCGACGGTAGCGGCTGCCACAAACAGAGCGAGAGGTGACAGGGTCGAAAAAAGAAACCAGCCAAGACCGACGCGCCACTTCAATAACCCAGCGAGCAATTGACGAACACCCGGGCTGCCCTCTGTCGCTGCGGTTACAATGAGTGCAGATAACATCGGCCCAAAAGAAGCCAGATAATGAAGCGGCGCTGGAACCGGAGTTTGCAGCCAACCTTGTGCCGAGGCAGCGAGTGGGAGCTCGACAGCCCACGAAATCGCATAGGCAAGTATAAAATAGGCTATGACGGCGTGCTGTTTGAGCAAGCTGACGAGAGAGTTCTTCATGGCGACTGCTTATAGTCTCTGTTATGCATCAAGTTTGCTGAAGGTGGCTCTGAGATAGCCGCTCCACTGTATTTTTACCCAACTTTTCGTCGTATAAGCCGCCGTTTGGGTGGTAGTACGGCAAATCCTTTGTATCATATCCTATGTACAGATTATGAACCTCTGCCTCCAAAAGCGAAAACAAAACTACGGACGAAGCCACTTGCGCTCCATGTATGAAAAGACCTCCGAGTGCTTCAAGCACTCGGAGGTCTGCATTGAACTATCTTCGATCTCGTCCACCACGGTCACCACCGCGACCGCTATCGCGGCGATCTCCACCACGGCCACGGTCTCCGCCATTACGGCCGCCTCCACCGGGGCGTCCGCCGCCGGGTTTGCGCTGGTCTTTCTCGCGTGCTTCTTCAGCAGTCCAGCCCTCGAGCACGGCCTGCCGTGAGAGGCGAATTTTGCCCTGTGGGTCGATATCGGTCACCATCACGGTGATCTCATCGCCCATACTGACCACATCTTCCACTCTGTTCACGCGTTCGGTATCGAGTTGCGAAATGTGGACCAAACCATCCACGCCGGGGAGGATTTCCACGAACGCGCCGAAGTCCGCGATGCGCACGACTTTGCCGGTGTAGATGTTTCCGATCACGGCGCTTTCGCCGAGCGCGGCGACGCGTTCGTAAGCAGTCTTGCCGCCCACGCCATCGGTCGCAGCGATGTAGACGGTACCGTCTTCCTGCACGTCAATGGTCGCGCCGGTCTCTTCCTGCAAGGCGCGGATGTTTTTGCCGCCCGGTCCGATCAATGCGCCGATCTTATCGACGGGAATCTTCACCGTGATGATGCGCGGTGCGTACGGTTTCAAGTCTGCGCGCGGTTCGGGCAACACCGCCAGCATCTTGTCCATGATGGACATGCGCGCTGTGTGAGCCTGTTCAAGCGCTTCCTTCATCATCTGCGCGCTCAAGCCGCTGATCTTGATATCCATTTGCAGGGCGGTGATGCCAACCGATGTGCCAGCCACTTTGAAGTCCATGTCACCGAGATGATCCTCCGTGCCTTGAATGTCGGTGAGAATTTGATAACGACCGGACCCCGATAGGTCTGTGATGAGACCCATTGCCACGCCGGAGACGGGGGCCTTAATGGGCACGCCCGCGTCCATCAGCGCGAGCGTGGAGCCGCATACGGAGCCCATCGACGTGGAGCCGTTGGAAGACAACGCTTCGGATACGACGCGGATGGTATACGGGAATGTCTCTTCCGCCGGGATGACCGGTTCGAGCGCGCGTTCGGCCAGCGCTCCATGCCCTACCTCGCGCCGGCTCTGTCCACGAAGGTTCTTGACCTCGCCCGTGGAATACGGCGGGAAGTTATAGTGATGCATGTAGCGCTTGTCTTTGACCGGGCTTAGGTTATCCAGCTCCTGCGCTTCACCCAATGTGGCCAGCGTGGCAAACGACAGGATTTGAGTCTCGCCGCGGGTGAAGAGTCCGGACCCATGCGCACGCGGGGACAAACCCACCTCACACCAAATCGGCCTGATCTCGGTTGGCGTTCGTCCATCCGGACGTTTGCCCTGACTCAGAATTCGGTCGCGCACGATATCCTGTTCAGCCTGGTCGAAGGCCTCTCGGACGGCAGCCATCACCGGGTAGTCTGCTGCGTTGGCTCCCTCCGGGACGAAACATAATTCGGCGACAACCATGTCCTTCAACGTGGTCATCCCAGTGTAGAACTCAACCTTTTTCAGAGGTCGTTCGAGCAATTCGTTCATTGGTCCGCTGACGCGGTCAAAGACCTTTTTGCGGAGGTCGGCATCCGGTACGGCCAGATTGATTTCGCGCTTGGGTTTGCCCACCTCATCGCGCATTTGCATTTGCAAATCAATTATGGGCTGGATCGATTTGTGACCCAGTTCGAGGGCAGCCACCATTACCTCTTCAGGGATTTCATTCGCGCCACATTCCACCATGAGGATCGCGTCGCGCGTGCCGGCAATGCGCAGGTCGAGATCGGACGCGTCCATCTCCGCATAGGTGGGGTTGATGACAAACTCGCCGTTAATACGCCCCACCCGGACGGCGGCCACTGGCCCACCCCAGGGAATATCTGAGATCATAATCGCAGCAGAGGCGGCGTTGATCGCTAAAATATCGAGTGGGTTTTCACCATCTGAGGAAAGGGTGAACATGATGACCTGCACTTCATTGCGCATGCCGTCCTGAAAGAGCGGGCGCAGAGGGCGGTCGGTGAGGCGTGAGACGAGAATCGCCTCGGTGCCAGGGCGTCCTTCGCGGCGGAAGAACGAACCGGGGATGCGGCCGCCTGCGTACAAGCGCTCTTCATATTCGACAGACAGTGGGAAGAAATCAATGCCTTCGCGCACGTCACCCATCGTGGCCGCAGCAAAGACGATGGATTCGGGCGTGCCAAAGGTTACCGCGCCGCCTGCCTGACCGGCCAGTTTGCCGGTTTCAAACGTTACGACGTTCTTCCCAATCGTGGTTGAGTATTTCTTTGATTCGGGTTGCATATTAAGTTGTCTCCTGTGTGCAGGGCAAGATGCCATCTTACCCCACCATATGTCCGCCTCGGGTCAGGGACTGAAGAGTGTGAACGACGAGCATGCGTCATTCGCGCTATTCAATTCCTGACGGCGGATCGGTAAATGCGTAGGGGCGACCGGCTGGTCGCCCCTACAAAAAATTCTTACTTGTGGCGCAGTTTCAAACTCTCTGTGATTCCCAGATAACGTTGGTAATCAACCTGGCGCAGATAGGTCAACATTCTGCGGCGGTGTCCAACAAGTTTGAGCAATCCACGGCGGCAAGACTCATCTTTTTTGTTGATACGTAAATGATCGGTCAACTGTTGGATACGTCCTGTCATAATCGCAATCTGCACTTCGGGTGAGCCGGTATCGCTTTCATGACGGTGGTAATCCGTGATGAGTTTTGTCTTTGCTTCTTTCTGTAACGGCATGACGTTTGCTTCCTTTCTTCAAATATTGGCGGCTCCAGAGCCGCACTACGCAGGTCTCCATGCCCGCAGTCTCTTCGACACTCTAACGAGTATCTGCGACCGCGCGACAGGACCAGTCACGGGCGGAGATTATACCAGAGATTCCGCCGCGCTGAGCGGAGGGACGAGCGCTCTTCTCCTAACGCAGACCAAGCGTGGATGACGAAGCCGTAAACGTCCGGCACAGGGTTGGGGATTGCTCACTTGCACCCTGCGTGATTTGCTAAGCAAATCATACGGTGTCGTCGGGATGGGTCTCGATATGTCTTTCGCAGCGAACGCTCTGGACTACTCGACTTTCAGCCCTCCTCCCAATGACAGAAAAAACGTGATAAACTCCGCCCATCTCAAGCGAAGGAGGCTCGTGTTGATGAAGAAACAACGCAAATTCGTATTTGGCGCGCCTCCGGTTGATTCGGTCAGTTAACCTATTTTTCTTTCGTAAGAGCCGCAGGTGCGCATATGCTGCCTGCGGTTTTTATTTTCTGTGCAAGGGCGACCCACCCAGAACGGGTAAATACTTTGAAGTGCCTGACGGGTTGCCCTTACTTTCACATATAGGAGAAGCCTGTGTCCCCCGTTATCACGATTTCGCGGCTAGCCAAACATTATCAGGTCCCTGAACGCGAAGCCGGTATGAAAGCCGCCTTCACCAGCCTATTCAATCGGAAATACAAAACCATCAAAGCGGTGGATAGCATTACCTTCAACATCGAGCCGGGCGAAGTGGTCGGCTTTCTCGGTCCGAACGGCGCTGGCAAGACCACCACGCTCAAAATGCTGAGCGGGCTCCTCCACCCGACCTCCGGTGATGTTCGCGTGCTGGGATATGAACCGCGCCATCGCCCGCACGACTACTTGCGACAGATCACCTTGGTGATGGGCAACCGCAACCAGCTCACCTGGGACCTGCCCGCGCTCGATTCCTTTGACTTGCAGCGAGCCGTTTATGGCATCCCTGCGGATGAATTCAAACGTACGCGTGACGATTTTATCGAGTTGCTGGAATTAGGAGATCTGGTCAAGAAGCCAGTTCGCAACCTCTCACTGGGGGAGCGCATGAAGATGGAAATCGTCGCGGCGCTGCTTCACAAACCGAAGATCCTGTTTTTTGATGAGCCTACCCTGGGTCTGGATGTGACCATGCAGAGGCGTATCCGAACATTCGTCGCGGAATATAACCGCCGCTATAACGCGACGGTGCTCCTCACCAGTCACTATATGGCCGATGTGGAAGCCTTGTGTCGGCGCGTCATCGTCATCCATCACGGACATATCCTCTTCGATGGCGATTTGACCAGCCTGGTCAATCAATTCTCCTCGTACAAGACTTTGAGCCTCTCCCTTCAAAACTCCAACCTTCCTTTGGAAAACTATGGAGAAGTCGTCAGCCGGGAGGATGGCAAGGTCACACTGCGTATCCCCAAATCGAGGGCGTCTGAAGTCACGGCCCGCTTGCTATCCGATTTCCAGGTGGAGGACCTTACGGTAGAAGATACGCCCGTGGACGATGTGATCGACCAGGTCTTCTCACAGAAGGAGGCTGCATGAGGCGCTACATAGATTACTATCTCACGTCCATGAAGGTGGCCATTCTTTCCCAGATTCAATATCGGGTGGCCAATTACTTTTACATGATTGGCATGATCACCGAGCCAGTCATCTATTTGGTAGTGTGGTCTACCATTGCAGAGCAGCAGGGCGGTTCCGTGGGTGGTTATACACCGGGTACCTTCGCCGCCTATTACATCGTTTGGACTCTGGTTCGCAATATGAACATCGTCTTCACACCGTTCGGTTGGGAGTGGCGTATTCGTGAAGGAATGCTTTCTGCAGAGTTATTGCGCCCCATGCATCCCATTCATAGCGACATCGCCAATTTTGCCGGCTGGAAGTTTGTTGTGATCCTGCTCTGGCTGCCCCTGGCGGTATTTCTCACCTGGGTCTTCAAGCCAACGTTTGATTTTAGCTGGCTGGAAGCCGTGGTCTTTTTCATAGCCATTTGGGGCGCCTATCTCATCCGCACCATGCTGCTATCGCTGTTGGGAATGCTCACCTTTTGGACGACCCGTGTCAGCGCAATTTTTGAGTTGTACTTTGGCCTGGAATTGATTCTTTCGGGCCGGCTCGTTCCTATGACTCTCATGCCGCCGTGGGTCCAAAACCTCTCCAACCACCTGCCCTTTAAGTGGACGTTCTACTTTCCGATTGAGGCCCTGGTCGGCTCCATGACCCCACCAGAACTTTGGACGGGCGTTGGCATGCAGATGCTCTGGATCGTGATCGGCGCTTCGCTCCTCAATCTGGTCTGGCGCGTCGCCATCCGGCAATTCTCCGCTGTAGGTGGATAGCAGGTCCCTATGAATCCATTCAAACTCGCATGGACGTACTTTCGAATTGGCGTGCTGAATGAACTGCAATACCGCGTCAACTTCTTCATACAACTTCTCCAATCGGCCATCGCGGTTGCAACAGGCTTGATTGGGCTTTCACTGGTCTTCGGACAGGTGGATAATCTCGCCGGTTGGACGCGATCTGAATTGTTGGCCGTCATGGGAGTGCACATCTTGATGGGTGGCGTGATCCGCTCTGCAATTCAGCCCAATATGGAGCGCCTGATGAACGATGTGCTCAATGGCACGCTCGACTTTGCGCTCACCAAACCCGCGGACGCGCAGACTCTGGTCAGCGTGCGTGAGTTCCGCTTCTGGCAGTTGACCGATGTATTAGTCGGGTTGGTGATTCTGATCGTGGCGGTGATTCAGATTCAGTCGAAGATGGGAGGGCTGCAGATCGTCGCATTTATCGCCGCGCTGATCATGGGTGCGATCATGCTTTACTGTGTCTGGTTGATGGTCACATCGATTGCATTTTGGGTGATTCGAGTCAATGAGATTGTCAACTTGTTTGAGGGCTTGTACGCAGCCGGTCGCTGGCCTGTGAGCATTTACCCCGATTGGCTGAGAACGGGCATGACCTTCCTGGTCCCCGTTGCTTTTGCCGTGACAGTACCCGTCGAAGCCATAACCAACCGCCTGACAGCAGAGTCCATGCTGCTCGCTTTTGGCTTGACGATACTCTTTTTGCTGCTGGCGCGCGGTGTGTGGTTGCTTGGCTTGAGGAGTTATTCAGGCGCATCTGCTTGATGGAGAGTAGGACGAGATGCCATCGCGTCCTACACCTCTACTTGGATTGCGCTGCCGGATTCGTACCGCTTCAGCCCTATCCGGAAGACCGTCACAGCCGAAACTAGGAAGATAACAGCCCCAACCAGTAGTTCTGCGAGGGTTCTCCATGTGAACGAGTGGACAAACTCCGCGGGTAGGGCGCCTACCAAAGCAGCGGGAATGATAGTGAACAGAATCAGTTTTGCATAATTGTCGAAGATTGTGATGGGGTAAATCCCGAAAGTGAGCAGCGCGTTGAACGCCAGCGCGACAAAATTGGAAACCATGCCAAACCAAAACGCCAGACTTTGCAACAGAATGAAGAAAGCCGTGAAGACCACGGCGGCTAAAACGATGGCGAGTAAAAAGCGCAGCAGCCCATCCCAGGTAAAGGTTCCTGAAAGTGCATAACTGAGAAAACCGTAGGTGAAATCTCCGACGCCGCTTGTGATCATGCGGCTCGAAATGGTATGCAATAAGACCGGGCGTGGGAGCGAGAGATAATAATCGAGCCGCCCTTTGTTGATGATCTCACTGATGAAAAGCGCGTTGCCGAAGAGCATGCTCATGATACCAAACGCGCTGGCAAGCACACCATAGGTGACATACATATCACTAACACCCCACCCACGCACATCTTTGAACTGTTGAAAGAAAATGATCCAGATGACAAAGTACATAAAGTCGTTGAGCATCATGCCGAAGACTTGCATGAGGAACGACACGCGATATTCCATCGCGGAGAGCAGGTTGGATTTCCAAATAGCGAAGAGGAATTTGAGTTCTTTCATGGTTCAAATCAGGTCATTGCGGGCGCAAGTGGCGAAGCAATCCCCTTATTCGAGAGGAGATTGCTCACCTGTACTCCCGCTTTGCCAAGCAAAGCGCACTTACGCCCAGGGCACACCTGCCTGGTTTGCTGAGCAAACCACGGGCGGTGCCAGGGAGGTGCAAGTGTCGTTGGGCAGATCGCCCTGCTCGCAATGACACCTAGCCTCCATTCACCGTCAACTGCGTCAGCCCACGGCGAT
>Ga0114129_10006980_pt1 | contig 16071 bp, 18 predicted proteins | sample RhiMetdeltSRZDD1_FD_80071 | JGI IMG/M metagenome (GOLD analysis project Ga0114129, IMG submission 80071) | Populus rhizosphere microbial communities from Tennessee, USA - Rhizosphere MetaG P. deltoides SRZDD1 (version 2) (version 2) | ecosystem: Host-associated > Plants > Roots > Rhizosphere >... | reverse complement strand
GTTTTTGGTTGTACAAATAATAAAAATGCCGCGACTGTTGTGGTTGCGGGGTGCTTCTGCCTTAATTTTGATCATTTCGCTTTTTTGGGCTTTTAAAAGATTCCCTTATAATAAAAACTACAATGATGTATCAAAAAAAACAGTTTTTGTTTTTGGTGATGGCCGTAGCTGCTCTGTATAATGGTGCGCAAGCCCAGAATATACAGAACAATCCCGGGTCGAATCACGGCAACAAATTCGAACAGTTGGGCACCATATTACCAACGCCCAACGAATATCGCACTGCCAGCGGTGCGCCTGGTCCTAAATACTGGCAGCAACGCTGCGATTATGATATTAAATGTGAGCTTGATGAAGCAAACCTGAAATTAACAGGCAGCGAAGCTGTTACTTATTACAATAATTCGCCCAATGTGCTTACATACCTGTGGCTGCAGCTCGACGAAAACCAGCACAGCAGTGTTAAAAATGCCAACTACCAAACCGGCAGCGCCATGCCGCAGCAGTTGAATGCCGCCATTTTAGACCGGCAGGAAGAATTTAAAACCGATAATGGCTACGGCTTCAACATCGCCAAAATAACAGATATAACAGGAGTTGCGCTTAAATATACCGTTAATAAAACCATGATGCGGGTTGAATTGCCTGTTGCATTGAAACCCGGTATGAAGTTTACATTCAACATCAACTGGAATTATAAAATTGCCGACCGCTTTAAATACGGAGGCCGCGGCGGTTATGAATATTTTCCCGAAGATGGCAATTACCTGTTCACCATTGCCCAATGGTATCCTAGATTATGCGTATACAGCGACTTTCAGGGATGGCAAAATCACCAGTTCACCGGACGTGGCGAATTTGCTTTAACCTTTGGTAACTTTAAAGTACAAATGACGGTGCCCGCCGATCATATGGTTGGCAGTACCGGCGAATGCCAGAACTATGCACAGGTTTTATCGCCCACACAAATGGCCCGCTACACAAAAGCGCAAACTTCTAAAGAACCTGTTCAGATCGTAACGCTCGATGAAGCGAAGAAAGCCGAAACACAAAAAAGCAAAACAAAGAAAACGTGGATCTTCAAAGCAGATAATGTTCGCGATTTTGCATGGACCTCTTCGCGAAAATTTGTTTGGGATGCCATGCCCGCTTATGTTGAAAGCAAGAAAGTAATGTGCATGAGCTTTTACGGAAAAGAAGCGTATGGCCTGTACAGTAAATTTTCGACAAAAGCAGTAGCCCACACCGTTAAAAGCTATTCAAAATTCACCATTCCTTACCCCTACCCCGTTGCGCAAAGTATTGAAGCCGCCAATGGAATGGAATACCCGATGATATGCTTCAACTATGGCCGTACCGATAAAGACGGCACCTACAGCGAAGGCACCAAATATGGTATGCTGGGTGTAATTATTCACGAAGTGGGCCATAACTTCTTCCCCATGATCATCAACAGCGATGAACGCCAGTGGAGCTGGATGGATGAAGGGTTGAACTCATTTGTTGAATACTTAACAGAAGAACTGTACGATAATAAATTCCCTATTCGTGGTAAAGGACCAGCCTGGGCCATTGTTGATTATATGAAACTGCCCAAAGATCAGCTGGAGCCAATTATGTCGAACTCTGAAAACATTATCGGCTTTGGCCCCAATGCCTATACCAAACCCGCTACCGGTTTGAATATGCTGCGCGAAACCATCATGGGCCGCGAACTGTTCGACTATTCATTTAAAGAATATGCACGCCGCTGGGCCTTTAAGCATCCTGAGCCGGCCGACTTCTTCCGTACCATGGAAGATGCTTCGGGCGAAGACCTCGACTGGTTCTGGAGAGGATGGTTTTACGGAACTGATGCCTGCGATATGTCGATCGATACCGTGAAATTTTTCACGGCTGATGTAAACGCAACCTTATCATCACAAAGAGATACCGTTGTTGTGAGAAAGGTCGATAAACCGATGGTTACTGCTTTCGACGATATTTCGAAACAACGCAACCGCGACGACAAGAGCATCACCTTCCTTACCGATCAGGATACAACCCTGCACGATTTTTACTGGCGTTATGATCGCGGGCTTGAACCATACGATTCCACTTCGTACCAGGTGCCTGTAGCCAGCACTACCGAACCGGTAGATGATGCCACCAAACAAAAATTAGCCAATAAATATTTTTACGAAGTAACGTTCAGCAATAAGGGCGGATTGGTAATGCCCATCATTGTTGAATGGACCTTTAAAGATGGTACCAAAGAAACAGATCGTATTCCGGTGCAGGTTTGGCGCCTCAATGAGCAAAAGGTAAGCAAAATGTTTATGAAAGATAAAGAAGTAGCTTCTGTAAAGCTCGATCCTATGCGCGAAACTGCCGACATTAATGAATCGAACAATACCTGGGGCACTATACCGGCTCCCTCGAAGTTTGCAGCGTTTAAACAAAAACAACAACCGCGCGGACAGTCAACAGGTATAACACCTATGCAAAAAGCACAGGAAAAGAAAGGATTCTAATAAAAGAAGATACTTTATAAAAAACCGCTTCCCTCGTAAAACAGGGGAGCGATTTTTTTTAATCCATTTGTGTTGAAGCCTGAAAGTTTATTAATGACAGGCCTTAAAAAAGAAACCAACAAAAGCCACCACAAAGGGTATCCAGAAGAAGATAAGATTACGTTTCATAAAACAGTTTTTGTATTATTTCTTTTCAGTCGATTTATCAGTTTTGCCCGTTCACACTGCGAAATTCATCTCCTGCCCATTTTTCAATGGCCATAAAGGTATCTTCATCAATTCTTAAAACAAAGCTTTTTTTACTGCTCACGCATTTCCGTTTTTGTAGATGGTCGGAACAGGAAATGTTTGCCCCATGAGTGGTTGCGAAAGGGATACAGGCGGCTTATTAGAGTTTTTGGTAGTTTGCCGGGGTTGAAAATGATTAATTGTAAAAAAAACAAATTATAACTCAGTACAAGTCAGCTGTTATAAAAAATACAATACATATGTAATACAATATTCCTGTAAAGTAGTGTGGGAAAATAGATGATGACATATTACATTTTAATCCTTTACTTTGCCGGCTTAAAGAATAAAAATTCGATATTGTTTTCGTTTTTGAATTTTTCTTTCTAATATAGCGCCCAGAATATCCTTTGAATATCTCACCAAAAAAATTCCCAATCTCCCAACAATCTGGTTCATTGCATCCCATTTTCCTTTGAATATACATTGGTAGGTTTCTGATTTTCCTTTCTTTTTTTTGCATGGGCATCACCTGCGCCATCTTCCTTTGAATACCCGCGTACTCCAATTTCCATCCTTTGCTTTTGTTAATTATTAATGTATAAAATAACGTTATGAAGAAGGTTACCTCTACACTTACACTTCTATTGCTATGTATTTATGTATCGGCTCAGGTTGGGAGTCTTGATGCAGCAAACTTTAATTCCCCGAACGGGTTTGTTATTAATTCGCAGTCAACCGGCGATGATTACGGAAATTCAATAGCCATTCAAAGCACCGGGAAAATTATAGTGGCCGTTGTTACCAATGATAAATACTTTACATTAGTTCGATACAACACAAATGGTACCATAGATGGTACTTTTGGCACCGGCGGTGTTGTAAAACAAAGATTAAATGCAGGAGATGAAGCACAATCATATGCTGTAGCCATTCAAGGCAATGATAGTATCGTGGTTGGCGGTTACACCTGGATTGGCACTAACAAAGATTTTGCTTTAGCTCGTTTCGATGCCGACGGAAATATTGATCTTACTTTTGGCACAAATGGCTGGAGAGTAACCGCTATAAGTACGGTTTCAACCAGTTTCGGAGAAGATCAGATCCGCAGCCTGGCTATTCTGAGCGATAGCTCGATCGTAGCGGCCGGTTATAGCTATAATGGAGGCAACAATGATTTTGCAGTGGCGAAGTATACCAAAAATGGTAGCCTGGTTACAAGTTTTGGCGGCAGCAGCACAGGGTACGTTACTACAGATGTTAATAACGCCGATATGGTTTCGCAGGTGGCAGTTACCAATGCCGGTGAGATTGTGGTTGTAGGTACTAGCAACATAGGCGCTAATACAGATGACTATACCATCGTTCGTTATACTTCCTCCGGTATACTGGATGGTAATTTTAACACTTCCGGAATAGTTACTTCAGGCATCGGAGGCAGTGATGATGGCTTCGGTGTAGCCATACAAAGCGATGATTATATAGTAGTAACAGGATCCGTACCGGCCTCTTTTTCTACAACCGATGTATTTGTAGCAAGATATCAACCCGATGGTACACCCGATGCCAATTTCGATGGAGATGGTTTTAAAAGTATTTCGTATGCTTCTTTATCTAACGATGAAGGCCGTAGCGTAGCTATTCAGTCGAATGGCAAAATAGTAGTGGCGGGTTTTACAGATGCCAACGGTTCTTACGATTTTTATCTGGCCCGTTTTGACGCCAACGGTTCAACAGATGGTACGTTCGGAACAGGGGGTCAATCAAGTGGTACAATTTCTTCTCAAAGGGATTTTGGATATGCTATGAAATTATACAGCAACCGCATTTATGTAGCAGGTGTTGCTAATTATAAAACCACTGCTCCAACAGCGCCAATGGATTTTGCCTTAGCCTCGTTTATAAATAACTTCAGCACACTTCCTTTAACCCTGTCGAACTTCTATGGCCAAAAGCAAATGGACAAAGTAGTTTTGCAATGGCAAACAACCATGGAGGAAGATGTTAAGCAGTTCATTATCGAGCGCAGCAGCGATGGCAGAACTTATAAATCTATCGGACAGGTAAATGCAGTTGGCAACAGCACTACTACCCAACATTATTCTTTTGCCGATCAGTCGCCTTTCACATCTACCAACAACTATTACCGTTTGTTGATCCAGGATGTTGATGGCAACACCAAATACAGCAAAATACTGATCATTAAGTTCGGTGGTGAATTGACTACCAACATGCAGTTATTTCCCAACCCTGTTAAAGATATCTTACAGGTACAAATACCTGCAGGACTGAATGGAAGCATCAGTTTACAGATCATCGATATGAGTGGCCGTATAGTGCGTAAGAACAATATTGCTTCAGATGGCAATGCACTGTCTACGTCGATAGATGTAAGCAACCTGCAAACAGGTTTGTATATCATCAAAGCACAAGCAGGTAATACTTCGGTATTGACCAGGTTTGCCAAACAATAAGAGAACCAGCAACAGTTGTTTATAACAAAGGCCGTCCCCGATAGCTATCGGGACGGCCTTTTAATTATGTGAAACGGCAACCTTGTGCCTTGTATCTTATACTTATCCGCCGGTGCTTCCGTCTTTAAACCTCACCTTTTTTTTGCCTGAATTTTTCTTTTCAAATTCCAGCACTTCTTTTGGTTTGGCTATTGTCTTTTTTTCGGTGGGCGCTACTGCCGTTTTTGCCTGTCCTTCCAGTTTTCCGAGCGTATATAATTCTGTTTTCAGCACATTACCGGTAACCGGATCATAATATTTCCACGCGCCATTCTTAATAGCAGCGCCTTCATTTTTTATGATCACCGTATGCCAGGTATCTAATTTATCGGGGTCTTCGACTTCAATAGTATCATATTCCTTGTCGGGGTTCAGGGCCCTCCAGCCTTGTTCAAGACGTAACTGTCCGTCGGTGGTAAAATAGCGGCAAATACTGTCTTTTAAACCCCATTTGTAATATTCAATGCCCACCAGGTCGCCCATGAGCGTGTACAGCCGCCACTCCCCTTCCTTGCGGTTCTTTTCGAACCAGCCTTCTTCTTCATAACCGGCTTCGCCCCGTACATTATCGTAATGCAGTTTCCAGGGGCCCCATTTGCGGCCAATCATGTCTACCCGATTCAGGGTGTCGCCTTTTGAAGTCAGTTTATATTCCTTCCATTGGGCAAAACTGTTTGCCGAAACCAACAGAAGCACAAAAAAAATCGATCGCATCTTTAACAGGTTTGATAATGGTAATAAAACAATTATCCTTCGCAATAATAACGCCAATCGGGCAGGTTTCATTGCTGTAAAGTTAACCAGGAGCTGAGGCTTGCAAACAAATATCCGGCCCCGCAGTTATTGTGTTTCAGCTATTAATTCCATTTTCCATAGCTGATCGGTCAGCAATACACTTAAATTTTACTCTTTTTTAACACGCCTCATTCTCAAATTTAATAGGTATTTTCAACCGGTAATATATGAAGAAGATTGCAGGCATAATAGCTTTATTGATCATCAGTTTCACCGGGATTGCCCAAAAGAAACCTATCAGCCAGGTAAAAACCGACATCGAAAAATCGGGTAATTCGCCTCTTTATGTAAAAGATGTATTGAAGAAGAAATTCCGGCTAGATACTGTTGCCGTTTTGCGTACCTCCAATTTCAGGGGATTGCCCGATAGCCTCGCTTATCATGGTAAAACAGGCAAAGTGTACGGTCCGTACGACAAAAATAAAATACTGGTACAGATCCTGGCGAAGTTGCCTAACAAGTTTAACCATGTTGGACAAATATTTTTAGATGCATCCGTTTTCACCCGTCATTTTGCCGATTCGCTGGCCGATAATATCATGAGCAGAATTAAGGAAGGCACCACCACTTTCGAAGAAATGGCGCAAACCTATTCAATGGGCGGCGAAGCAGCCACCAAAGGCGATCTGGGCTGGGTGGCCACCGGCGGCATGATCCCTGAAATAGAACAGGAAATAGGTAAGCGAAAGAAAGGGGAATTGTTTAGGGTATGGACGCCAAACGGTCTTCACATTATTCGTAAAACCGATAACCCGAAAGAAGATACCGGTTATGCATTGATGATGGTAATATTCTTATAGGCAGGCATTGAACCAATCAATTATTTACTTTCCCTGCTCATTAAATACTGCAGCGCCAGCTCATAGCCTTTTAATCCCAGGCCAATAATGCTTCCGGCCGATTTGCCCGATACATGCGATAACTTTCTGAAATCCTCGCGCGCATGTACATTAGAGATATGAACTTCTACCACAGGCGTTTTGATGGCTGCAATGGCATCGCCAATGGCTACCGAAGTATGCGTATATCCACCTGGGTTCATAATAATGCCATCATACTCAAAACCCACGCGCTGCAATTCATTGATCAGCTCCCCTTCAACATTACTTTGATAATAATGAAAGTTTACCTGAGGATATTTTTTCTTTAATTCTTCGAGGTATTGCTCAAATGACATGCTGCCGTAAATACCGGGTTCGCGTTTGCCCAACAGGTTCAGGTTGGGGCCGTTGATGATAGCTATTTTCATATCGAATGCAGGTATAGAGCGAAGATAAAAAACCCTCCGCGAAGGAGGGTTATAATTATTAGTTCATGTGTTCTTTGATCATATTGATAAAGTCGTCGAACAGGTAACGGCTGTCGTGCGGGCCGGGCGTGCTTTCGGGGTGGTATTGTACCGAAAACGCCGGTTTATTCGTTAGCCTGATGCCTTCGATTGAATTATCGTTGAGGTTCACGTGCGTTATCTCAACATGACCGGCCTTTTTTACCGCCTCGGGATCTACGCCAAAACCGTGATTCTGCGTAGTTACTTCACATTTTCCGGTAAGCAGGTTCTTTACCGGATGGTTCAGTCCGCGGTGGCCATGGTGCATTTTAAAGGTCGAAATACCGTTGGCCAAAGCGAGTAACTGGTGGCCCAGGCAAATGCCAAATGTGGGCTTGTTTTCTTTCAGCACTTCCTTAACGGTTGCCACTGCATAATCCATAGCTGCAGGGTCGCCGGGACCGTTGGATATGAAATAGCCATTAGGCGAAAATTGTTTCAGCTCACTCAGGGGTGTTTTGGCAGGGAACACTTTCACATAAGCGCCTCTTTCGACCATACACTGCAGAATATGCTGTTTGGTACCAAAATCAAGCACCGCAATTTTAACGGGCGATGAAGGGTCACCGAGCGTATACGGCTCATTAGTGGTAACCTTGCTGGCCAGTTCAAGACCTGCCATGCCGGGCACTTTTGCCAGTTCTTTTTTCAGCTTATCAACATCCAGTATTTCAGACGAAATGATACAGTTCATGGCGCCTTTTTCACGCACATGGGTTACCAGCGCTCTTGTATCTACACCTTCAATACAAACAATATTATTTCGGAGCAGGTATTGCTCCATTGATTCAGTGGCCATTTTACGGCTGTATTGCTCTTCGAGATTGCGGCCGATCATTCCGCGGATCTTTACACTGTCCGACTCTACATCACTTTCCTTTGTGCCATAATTACCAACGTGCACATTGTTCATAATAATGATCTGACCGAAGTAGCTGGGATCAGTAAATACTTCCTGATAACCGGTCATACCGGTATTAAAACAAATTTCACCGGCTGTGGTGCCAATTTTTCCAAAGGCTTTGCCATAATGAACGGTGCCATCTTCCAACAGCAGCACAGCGGGTTTTTGAAGCGGATTCGACATCTTTCTGATAAAAAATTTTACAAAGAAAAAAAATTATTCACTATCTGAACTCATTTGTTTTTCACAAGGCTGGATAACATGAAGTCGGAGGTCGGAAGTCAGAAGTCGGATGAACCCTAAAATTAAAGATCCTGATTAATTTTTACACTCCCGGCTTCCTGCATTATACTTATTACACTTTACTTTCTGCTTAATCTCAAAAAGGCAAAAAAAAGCAAGACCCTTTAAAAGTCTTGCTTCCTTATTGAACCAAATTCGATCATTTTTACTTTGCTGCTTTTTCTTTTTTAGCTGGTTTTTCTTTTTCTTCTGCTTTGGTTTCGGCAGGTGCTGCTTCTTCAGCAGTTTCTTTTTTACTTCTTCCACCACGACGAGTTTTCTTCGCAGCTTCTTTAACTTCACCTTTTCCTTTACCGTAAATTTCGTTGAAGTCAACCAGTTCAATTAATGCAGTTTCAGCATTGTCACCATGGCGAATACCCAGTTTAATTACGCGGGTATAACCACCGGGGCGGCCACCTACTTTTTCAGCCACAGGGCCAAACAGTTCGGTAACAGCTTCTTTGTTCTGCAGGTAGCTAAACACTATACGACGCTGATGAGTAGAATTGTCTTTACTCTTAGTGATCAGCGGCTCAATGAATGTGCGTAAAGCTTTGGCTTTTGCCAGTGTGGTAACAATCTTCTTGTGTCTAATCAGTTCACAAGCCAGGTTCTTCAGCAACGCCTTTCTGTGAGAGGCCGTTCTGCCCAGGTTGTTGATTTTGTCTCCGTGACGCATGACGTTTAGTTTTACCGACTGTACCGTGTCAGGAATTACAGTCTACTGTTTATTAATGTGCTAATGTGATAATTTGCCAATGTGCTAATTCAGGAACGGCGCTTTCGATGGCGACGTAAAGGCATTAGCACATCAGCACATTAGCTAATTGGCTAATTACTAAAGCTCTTCTTTATCCAATCCCAGCTTGCTCAGGTCCATACCAAAGTGCAAACCTCTTTCGGCAAGCACCTGCTCAATTTCAGCAAGCGACTTCTGACCGAAGTTTCTGAACTTCATCAGGTCTTCCTGCTCGTACTGAACCAGTTCGCTCAAGCTGTTGATCTTGGCGGCTTTCAAACAGTTGAAAGCGCGAACAGACAGATCGAGGTCTTCGAGTGGTGTTTTCAGGATCTTACGCAACTGCAACATTTGCTCGTCAACCACATCTTCTTTCTTATCTTCTTTATTATCGAACGTAATGTTTTCGTCGGTAATAATCATCAGGTGCTGGATCAGGATCCGGCTGGCTTGTTTCACCGCTTCTTCGGGGTGAATGGTACCATCGGTAGAAACATCCATGATCAGCTTTTCGTAGTCGGTACGCTGTTCAACACGGGTGTTTTCAATAGCGTACTTTACATTTTTGATAGGTGTAAAGATGGCATCAGTAGGAATGTATCCGAATGGAGCATCTTTCACCTTATTATCTTCAGCAGGAACATATCCGCGACCTTTTGAAATGGTCAGTTCAATATCCAGCTTGGCAGATGAATCTAATATGCAGATCAGCAGATCGGGGTTCATGATGTCGAAGTTTTGAGTAGCTTCTCCGATCATGCCGGCTGTAAACTCTGATTTATTTTTAATGCTCAGCGTCACTTTTTCCTGGCTCACCTCATGGTCAACTTTCTTTTTAAAGCGAACCTGCTTCAGGTTCAAAATGATCTCCAGCACATCTTCGGTAATTCCCTTGATGGTAGCAAATTCATGATCAATACCTTCAATACGAATACCTACGATAGCAAAACCTTCCAGTGAACTCAGCAATACCCTGCGCAAAGCATTACCGATAGTTACACCGTAACCGGGTTCCAACGGGCGAAACTCGAACTGAGCTTCAAATTCCGTTGCTTTTTGTAAAACAATTTTGTCAGGTTTCTGGAAATTTAAAATGGCCATATTTTAAAATTTCGATTTTTTACTGTCTTATTGGTCAATTATTTGTCAAATTAGTCAAATAAGTCAAATTAGCAATATCTGTTTGAACCAGACATCGACCAATTTGACTTTTCGACTTATATATCATTTGACTTTTTGACTTCTTCGACTCTTTTTTGACTAATGATTACTTAGAATACAACTCAACAATCAACTGCTCCTTAATGTTCTCAGGAACGCTTTCACGTTCAGGATAAGCTACAAACGTACCGCTCATTTCACCTTCATTCCAGTCGAGCCAGCTAAATTTCTGGTTCTTACCACGGAATACGCCTGTAATAGAAGTATTTGATTTGTCTTTTTCTTTAATGCCGATAATGTCGCCGGGTTTCAGCTGGTAAGAAGGAATATTCACAACCACTCCGTTTACGGTAATGTGTTTGTGCGCAACCAACTGACGGGCGCCGGGGCGTGAAGGAGCAATACCGAGACGGTAAACTGCATTATCCAAACGGGCTTCCAGCAATTTGATCAGGTTTTCACCTGTAACACCTTTAATACGTGAGGCTTCTTCAAATGTTTTGCGGAATTGTTTTTCCAGAACGCCGTAGGTATATTTTGCTTTTTGCTTTTCTTTCAGCTGTAATGCATACTCACCGGGTGCTTTACGCTTCTTCGAAGGACCATGCTGTCCGGGAGGATTGCTGTTCTTGCTCAGGTATTTACCATTACCTAAAATGGGCTCGCCGAAAATACGGCAAATTCTTGTTTTGGGACCAGTATAACGTGCCATAATTAATTAAAATCAGATTTTTTGGTGACGGTGCATGATCATAAAAATCTTAAAAATCGATCGTACACCCGTTTATGAATGAAGTCGGAAATCAGAGGTCTGAAGCCAGAAGATGTTGTATTTCAGACATCCGACTTCAGACTTCAGACTTCGTTTTTTATACTCTGCGTTTTTTAGGTGGACGGCAGCCATTGTGAGGCAGTGGCGTTACGTCTTTAATCATTGCTATTTCAATGCCGTTCTGGGCCAAACCGCGGATTGAGCTTTCGCGACCGGCGCCGGGGCCTTTTACATACACATCTACTTTTTTAACACCGGCATCAAACGCTGTTTTGGCAGCATCTGCAGCAGCCATTTGTGCGGCATATGGAGTGTTCTTTTTAGAACCCTTAAAACCCATTTTACCGGCACTGCTCCAGGAAATAACCTGGCCGTTTTTATTGGTAATGCTGATGATAATGTTGTTGAAGCTGGCTGAAATGTGAACATCACCGTAGGTGTCTACTTTCACAATTCTTTTCTTAGCAGCTGCTTTTGCGCTGGGCTGTTGTGCTTTTGCCATAATTGTTTAAAGGTAATCGTTTAAAAAATTGCTCATCCCGCCTGGGCGGAATAAGTGAAATCAATCCTCCTGCTGACTTACGAAGCGATCCGGCATTGATTCCAAAAAACTGATAAGTCGTTATAATTAAATCTGAAATCGAAAATCTGAAGTCGGTCCCGATAGCAATCGGGATCAGACTTCAGACTTCTATGATTATTTCTTAGGTGCCTTCTTTTTACCGGCAACTGTTTTACGTTTTCCTTTACGTGTACGGCTGTTGGTACGGGTACGCTGACCACGAACCGGCAACCCTTTACGATGACGTAAACCGCGGTAGCAGGCGATATCCAGTAAGCGCTTGATGCTCATTTGCACTTCTGAACGCAACTGACCTTCTACTTTCAGTTCATTCGTAATGATGTTACGGATGGCGTTCAGCTCATCGTCGTTCCACTCATGCACTTTTTTGTCTAACGAAATACCAGCCTTGGTAAGAATATACTGGGCTGTTGAACGGCCTATCCCAAAAATATAGGTAAGACCTATTTCGCCTCTTTTATTCTTTGGTAAATCTACACCGGCAATACGAGCCATATTTGTAGTTGTATTTTGTTGTTATTGTTTCTTATTCTTCTCTCAGTCAGCACTACAATGCATATTGCCGGGCCAACTGCAGAGGGTTTAATTAACCTTGTCTTTGCTTAAAGCGCGGGTTCTTTTTGTTAATAACATATAACCGGCCTTTTCTACGCACGATTTTACAATCTGCGCTACGCTTTTTTATAGATGCACGAACTTTCATAACATTTATTTATTTACAGCTTACTTGTATCGGAAAATAATTCTTCCCCTTGTTAAATCATAAGGGCTCATCTCTACACCTACCTTATCACCCGGTAAAATCCTGATGTAATTCATCCGCATTTTACCCGAGATCGTCGCCAGAATTTCATGGCCATTCTCAAGTTTTACCTTAAACATGGCGTTCGATAAAGCTTCTGTTATAACTCCATCCTGTTTAATCAGCGGTTGTTTACCCATATAATTTTAAGGAGCGCAAAGATAGGATAATCAGCCTAAAAAAGAAAAAAATAAGAAATAATTAAAAACAATTGATCGAATTCCCTTTAATTAAGGACACAAAAAGCACTACCCGGGGAATAAATCCGCCTGGATTCGGCTCCCCTCCCACTCTATTTAACACTGAAAATCAAATCTTTAATTAAATCAGGCAGGCATCAGCTCTACCTTGGTCATTTGCAGATAATGATTTTGTAATTCATGCACATTCAGGGGCTGGTTCAGGTACCGGTGATCTTCGCGCCACCATATTTCCATGTTCGAAAAGTCGTCTTTTTGGGGCACCAGCACCCTGAAAGATCCTTTCATGTACTTAACCGAACCATCGCCGTTTTCATTCTTTGTAAATCCCAGTTTCAACAACTGTTCATCACTGAGCGGTATCGGATATAAATGATCGGGGGTATACCAGAATTCCTGCACACTTGTTTCTACACACACTTCCTTGTCTTCCCTGTTGATATCCGTTACAATCCCTTCCAGTTTCTGGCCTTCGAATTCGGCCAGAACAACATCGCCATTTTTAATGTCTGATAGTTTGATCATATGACAGCATTTTTTGTAGGCTTTAATTTACAAAAGGCTGTTGATATCACCAAAATAAGAACCTTGTGCCTTTATTCTATAACAAACACCTCGGCCTGTTTTTCTTTCTTAGCGGGCATTTGCGGCGCACCTGTACCGACCGGTTTTCGGGATACCTGCCGGTTGATGAAATACATTATGCCAATGCCAATTAACATGGTGGCCATTACTATGTAACCGAGGGTATTCATGTGATGTAATTTACCATCAGGCGACTGACTGATTATTAAACCTGCCAGGGCTGAAGCAATACCCCCGGAAAATTGCTGAACCGACGAATTAATGCTCATAAATGCACCTCTGTCCTGCGGCTGCGGTATGGCGCTTACGAGGGTTGTTGAGGAGATCATTCGTGAAGTGATGCCTGCAAACATAACAACGTTAACAACTATGAGATAAGCAAGTGGTGTTACTCCGAGGTTGGTATAAACGGCTACCATGGCCATGCTTATGATAGAACCGGCAACAAATATTTTGTATTTGCCCACTTTATCGCTCAGAAACCCTACCAAAGGCCCAAAAACAAAAGAAAATATTCCGGTAATGAAATAAAGGGTGGGTAATTGTTCGTTGGTAATACCCAGGTTATTTACACTGAAGGCGCTGCCAAAAGGCATCAGCATAAAGCCACCGGTAGCGAGTATTGTAGTTGATAAAAAGGCAAGCAGGTACGGCGAATATGAAACTGTTTTAATAAGATGCTGAAACGGATTGCGGTCTGTTTTCAGGCTCAGGTGAGCGGTTACCGGCTTAATGTACAATACCATCACGATACCGAGCAATACACCAAAACCGGCAATCATCCAGAATGGCGCATGCCAGCTAAAATGATTGGCCAGAACCAATCCGATCGGAAGCCCCAATACCTGGCTAACGGCAAAGGCCATTTGCACAAAGCCCATTACCCGGCCTCTAACTTCTATTTTAAAAAGATCGGTTATGATGGCCATACCTATTGAACTGATCACCCCTCCGAATATACCCGTTACAATACGGGCGGCTAATAAAAATTGATAGTTGGTTGCCATGGCGCACAACGCGGTCCCTATCAAAAAGCCGGTGTAAAAGAACAGCAGCAGTTTTTTACGGTCGAATTTGTCGGCAAAGCCTGCCGCCAGCAGGCCCGATACCCCTGCGCTGAACGCATAGGCCGACACCACCCAACCGAATTGCGCCGGGTTGATGTGCAATTTGGGTATAAGTATGGCGCCCAGCGGCGAAATGACCATAAAATCGAGAATTATCGTGAACTGCAAAATGGCCAGTACAGTAATTATAAAAACCTGGTAAGATGAAAAAGTGTGTTTGGCTGGTGGATTCGATTGCATTTGATTCGGTTTAAATTTGTTTGGAACTTGTGTTAATCGATCGGTTCTTACAGGTTTAATTTTCAATTCCAGGGTTAATCAGGCAGCTCTTCACAGAAATAGCCGGCATTGGTCACGATCCGGATGATGTCTTCAACACCCGGCTGTACGGTTTCAATTCGTAAAACATTGTCGATATCGTCGTGATCAACATTCCAGCGAATGATACCTCGTGTGGCATTTAATATGGGAGCAAGCAGTTGAACATCTTTCCTGAATTGCAGGTTGGTTTTAAAAACCAAAACCTGCACTCTCTTTTCACGTTCTGACGAACGGACAAGTGTCATATTTTGAAAATGAACATTCATTTACTTAATATTGAAAAAAATTTTAAGGCTTCAATGCTTTTAAAACCAGTTGCAAAGTCTGGTTAACCATTTCATCGTTAAGGGCAAACTCATCGTTCTTATGACTTCTTCCCTGCATATGAAATTTCAATAACTGATATAAAGGGGCAAAAGCTACTGACCAATATACTTCAAAAGGAAGCGGTACCAGCTCTCCCCTGTTTATGGCGTTGCGAACAAACATGCCCAAAGTATCCCCGAAATTTTTGTGAATGATTTCCCGAATCTTCTCGTACATCGGGGTGTACCGTATTTGCTCTATAAATTCCATATCAACCGGGTTCTTTAAAAAGAAATCAACCCGGTTCTTCCACTGAATTTCCATGCCGTCGGCAAACGACATTTTGGGATGAAGGTCTTTCAAACTGCTTACCATCAAATTACTGGTGATATCTGTAGCAATTTGTACAATCAGGTCTTCCCGGTCTTTATAATATATGTACAAAGTAGCCGGCGATACTCCGGCTGCCTTAGCCAGTTTTTGCATGCTAAAACCGTCAAGGCCTTCTTTAACGACCATATCTACTGCCTTTCGGCGAATGGCTTCTTCTTTTAGGGCATCTCTTGTGCGCATTGTAGGCCAAATATAAATGAATATTCATTCACTTATGAATTTTAGGGAACTTTTTTTTGATTTTGGGGGTGATGGGTACAAATTTCAACCGGGCTCCTGGGGAACTAAAAGGAACTCAAGTGCACCAGGAACTTCTTTTAAGCATTATATAGGATCATGTTGAAAGTTGAGGGATTGTAGTATTGTAGTATTGAGCCCGATTTTGCATGCAGCACCCATATTTAGGAAATGCGCTTTAAATAGTGGATATCCAGGGAGTATCCTAAGGATTGGCGGCGTTCAACTACGGATGACCTATACTTGTGCCACGGATCTGTGCTAAGCGTCAGTTCGCACTTTTTCTCATGGGAAATGACCTTTCGCACATGGGCGAAGATCCTTCGCTTATGGAAAT
>Ga0114129_10006979_pt1 | contig 16071 bp, 16 predicted proteins | sample RhiMetdeltSRZDD1_FD_80071 | JGI IMG/M metagenome (GOLD analysis project Ga0114129, IMG submission 80071) | Populus rhizosphere microbial communities from Tennessee, USA - Rhizosphere MetaG P. deltoides SRZDD1 (version 2) (version 2) | ecosystem: Host-associated > Plants > Roots > Rhizosphere >... | reverse complement strand
CTCAGGTTGCTTGACATTGAAGACAGTCGCTGCGGCCTTGTTGGACGACCAGTTTGAGCATCCGCTGTTTTGAAAAAAAATATCTTCGCCGGTCATTCATCTATCGTCTATGCAACGGCAGGTCATTGAGAAGTATCAGATTGCGGGGCTGGATGAGCGGTTGCGCGGGTTCAGCCGACTGCTGGAGATGGAAGGGCTTGGCGATCGGTGTCGGGCCGTGTTTCGCTATGAAACGACGCTCGTCGAGACGCCGGAATGCGAAACCTCTCGGCAGGCACTCGATGAGGTGGCCCGGTTGCTGCGCGAACGAGGCTATAGCCAACTTCGCGTGAGACTCGATTTCCGGGGCGACACGTACCTGGGTACCCGAGAGCCGTGGGTAGACTATCCCGATCCGGAAAGATCGGATCCTGCGCACGGGGTCGTCACCGAGCAGTTGGCCAGACGAAGCGGGTGGATCGGCAAGGTCCTGAGCCTGTTTGCGAAGCGCTGAACGAGAAAGACTGTCCGTTATCCGATAGCAAGGACAACCAATGGCCACTCGAGTCGTTATGCCCAAACTGACCGATACCATGGAAGAAGGCGTCGTCGTGTCCTGGAAAAAGCAGGAGGGGGAGCCGGTGGCAGCCGGCGATGTCCTGGCCGAGATCGAAACGGACAAGGCGGTCATGGATCTGGAGGCGTTCGGCTCGGGAACGCTGCGAAAGATCCTGGCGGAGCCAGGGCAGACCGTGAAATCAGGGGCGCTCATTGCCGTCGTGGCGGAGCCCGATGAAGATATCGGTCCGGCGCTCAAAACAGATATCGCTCCCGGGCAGACCGCCGCGCCGGAGCCCAAACCGGCGCCGACCACGAAAGTCAAACCCGAGCCCCAGCCGAAGCCGGAAGCCAAAGCCGAAGTCAAGGCAGAGAGATCGGAAGACGGACGCGTGCCGCAACCACGGCCGGCCGAGGCGAGCAAACAGCCGGAACCGATGAAAGCGTCACCGCGCGCTCGGACGCTCGCAGCGGAGCGAGGGATCGATCTCTCGACGATCAAAGGCACCGGTCCCGATGGGCGCATCACCGAACGCGATCTGCCCGACGCGGAAGCGGCTCCCGCCCTCACCGAAGGCTCCATCGAACGGCCGCTGAGCCAGATGCGGAAAGCCATTGCGCGGACCATGGTGCAGAGCAAGGCCCCCGTTCCCCACTTTTATCTGATGACGGATATCGGGATGGACGAAGCGGAACGCCTGCGCCATCAGCTGAAGCACGCGCGCCGCGCCCATCCGAGTGTGACGGACATGCTGATCAAGGCGGCGGCGCTTGCGCTCACCCGGCGTCCCGAGATCAATGCCTCCTTTGCCGGCGAGAGCATTCGTCAACATGCCGGGATCGACATCGGAATCGCCGTCGGGTTGGACGACGGGTTGATCACACCCGTCTTGCGCGACTGCGGGATGAAAACCCTCGCCACCATCACCCGCGAGTCCAAGGACTTGATCGAGCGGGCACGGAACAAACGCTTGCAACCCCACGAATATACAGGAGCGACGTTTACGGTCTCGAATCTCGGGATGTTCGATGTGGAGAACTTCATTGCGGTGCTCGTTCCCCCGGAGGCCGCGGCGTTGGCGGTTGGCGCCATTCGCGACGTCCCGGTCGCCGATGGCGGTATACTAAGAGTGGGACGCCGGATGAAGGTCACCTTATCGTGCGATCATCGGGTACTGGACGGGATGCAGGCCGCAACGTTCCTTCAAGAGTTCAAGCGGATGCTGGAGCATCCGATCGAATTGATCCTGCCGGAGGAGTCGCCGTGAGTTTTGTGCCGGTGAACCAGATTCGAGCGGCGTCGGCTTCTCCGGATAGCGACGACACGCGAGTCGGTCGACTGCCTCCATGGTTCAAGGTCAAGATCCAGCAAGGGCCCGACTACAAGGACATCCGGCGGATCATGGATGGCCTGGGTCTCCATACGATCTGCGAGGAGGCCCGGTGCCCGAACGTGTGGGAGTGTTGGAACAATCGAACGGCCACGTTCTTGATCTTGGGCGAGATCTGCACGCGCCGGTGTCAGTATTGCTCGGTCACGACCGGCCGGCCGCTGGCGGTGGACCGCGAAGAACCGCGGCGTGTGGCCGAGGCCGTCCGGGCTCTCGGCCTTCGGCATGCCGTGATCACGTCCGTGAATCGCGACGAGTTGGAGGATGGCGGGGCGGCCGTGTTTGCCGAGACGATCCGGCAGATCCGCGACATGATCCCGTCCTGCCGAATCGAGGTCCTTATTCCTGATTTTGAAGGCAACGAAGGGGCTTTACGCCTCGTTGTTAAAGAAGAGCCAGAGATTCTGAATCACAACATCGAGACGGTGCGCCGGCTGTTTCCGGCAATCAGACCTCAAGGGAAGTACGACCGCTCCATAACCTTGCTCGATCGAGCGAAGCGGATGGGCGCGACCACAAAATCAGGGCTGATCGTCGGTATGGGCGAGACGCTGGACGAAGTGCGCGGGGTCATGCGTGATCTCCGGATCGCGAGTTGCGACATCCTGACCATTGGTCAGTATCTTCAACCGACCAAACAGCACCTCCCTGTGACGCGTTTCTATCATCCCGACGAATTCGCAGCGCTCAAGACGGAAGGGCTGCGGCTCGGATTCAGACATGTCGAATCCGGACCGTTGGTACGAAGCTCGTATCATGCCGAGCGGCAGACCGATAACACGCTGGCATAATCGCCACCGTCTTTCTTGCCGCGCCGTGATCGTCGCCCCTGTGTCCTGCATGTGAACAGCCGCATCCACGTCTATCCAATTGACCGCTGCAAGTAGCGTGCGATAGAGTCCTCCAGCAAGAAAATCCTCTCGGCCCGACAACCCGTCGCTTGTTCTCTTCCTAGTCGAAACGGGATCGGCGCTCTCCATTGCTGCAGCCACGCGGCGGAAAAAGCAGGAGAGCTGCGACAGCGTGCGGCGATGCATTGTCAAGAAGCGCAGCGGTTCGCAAACGGTGGCACACACGAATGCGCAGTGGAACGAGGTGTGTTCGCCTACGGTCTCATGCGGTCGCCCGCGCGCTGGTATGACTCGTGACGCGGGCACGACGTGTCGAGAGGTGACACGAGGTGGTAGTCCCGCGTTGACTCTCTTTCGACCGGTCCATATAATGACTCTACGGTTCGGGATCAGCCCTTCCTCCTGGATGATGGCGAGTTTCTCCATTCACAATTTCATCGGGCGCCTCCTGGACATCAAGGAGGGCGTGCGTCATGCGTTTGCCATCCCGCCGGACAGGCATCCCCTTTCGGTCGAAGACGTGGCGCTACTCGAACGGGTGGCCGAGGCGGTCGTTCGTCGCGGCATGGCGGCGCCTGCAATCGTGTTCCTCGAGTCGATGGCGCCGATGAATTTTCTCGGAAGTCAGGCCGTGCACTTCTTCACGCCGCTTTTGGAAGTGGTCTTTCCCCAGCGGGACATCGAACGCGTCGCGCTCCTCTTGGAGCGGCGCGACACCCTCGTGCGACTGGCCTCCTTGATCGAGAGCCGGGCCGATGCACAGCGGGCCGCGAGAGCGACAAATCGATGACCGTTGACCGTCCGCTGCAGACGATTATTGCCACCGACTGCGGCAGCACCACCACCAAAGCCATCCTCATCGAAAAGACGGCGGAGGGGTATCGCCAGACGTATCGGGGCGAAGCGCCGACGACCGTCGAAGCGCCGTTCGAGGACGTCACGCGCGGCGTGCTCAACGCGATCGCCGAAGTGGAGGAGCTGTCCGGACGGCGCATTCTCGACGGCGAACGCATCATCACGCCGAGCGGGACAGAAGGGAATCACGCGACCGGCGTCGACATTTACATCTCGACGAGCAGCGCCGGCGGCGGATTGCAGATGATGGTCGCCGGGGCCGTCCAAAACATGACCGGCGAGAGCGCGCAGCGGTGCGCGCTCGGCGCCGGCGCCATCGTCATGGACGTGCTCGCGTCCAATGACGGCCGATTGCCGCATGAAAAGATCGAGCGCATCCGCTCCCTTCGACCGGACATGATCTTGCTGTCGGGCGGCACCGACGGCGGGACGATCACGCACGTCGTGGAGATGGCGGAGTACATCGCCGCGGCGGATCCGCACCCGCGCCTCGGCATGAGCTATCAGCTTCCATTGATCTTTGCCGGCAACAAGGACGCACGGCCGCGCATTCAAGACATCCTCGGGGAGAAAACCGCGCTGACGATCACCGACAACATTCGGCCGGTGCTCGAGCGCGAGAATCTCGCTCCGGCACGAAACAAGATTCATGATCTGTTTCTAGAGCACGTGATGGCCCAAGCCCCGGGGTACAAAAAGCTGATCGCCTGGGCCGGGGCGCCGATCATCCCGACTCCGGCGGCCGTCGGCATGATCATGGAAACGCTGGCGCGGCGCGACGGGATCAACCTGATCGGCGTCGACATCGGCGGCGCGACGACGGACGTCTTCTCGATCTTCGGCGGCGTGTTCAACCGCACCGTGAGCGCCAATCTCGGCATGTCGTACAGCATCTCGAATGTGCTGGCGGAGACGGGGCTCGCCAACATCATGCGTTGGGTCCCGTTTTCCCTCGAAGAGCAGACGTTGCGCAACCGGATCAAGAACAAAATGATCCGGCCGACCACGATCCCGCAGACGCTGGATGAATTGCAAATCGAACATGCCATCGCTCGAGAAGCGCTGCGCCTGGCGCTCGATCACCACAAATCCCTGGCGACCGGCCTGAAAGGCGTGCAGCAGGAGCGGACGATCTCCGACATCTTCGAGCAGCGCGCGTCGGGCGCGACGTTGATCGATATGCTGAAATTGGACCTGATCGTGGGAAGCGGCGGCATCCTGTCGCATGCGCCCCGGCGAGTCCAATCCATGCTGATGATGGTGGATGCCTACCAGCCGCTGGGTGTGACGACGCTGGCCGTGGACAGCATTTTCATGATGCCCCATCTCGGCGTGCTGTCGACGGTCCACGAACAAGCGGCGACCGACGTCTTCGTCAAGGACTGTCTCGTCTATCTGGGCACCTGCGTGGCGGCCATCGGTCAAGGGAAGGCCGGAGAACGGTGTTTCGACTATACGGTGCGCTTCGAAACCGACCGCAAGCCGGACAGTGGCACGGTGGCTTTTGGAGAACTGCGACTCATTCCCGTCTCGGTCTCGGAGGCCGCGCGTATTGAGCTGCAGCCGGCCAAGAGCGTGGATCTCGGGGAAGGCAAGGGTGCTCCGGTGGCGCGATCGATGAAGGGCGGTGTGGTGGGTCTCCTGCTGGACGGCCGGGGACGCCCCCTCCAGTTGCCCGCGGATGCGCAAGCTCGCGTCGCCGCCCTCGTGAAGTGGCATCGCGCAGTTGAGTTGTATCCCACGTGACGAAGATCGCGGCAGAGGCGAGAGACAACTGACTACGGTCACGTATGTTCACCCGTGGCCCACTCATACTATGGGACATTCCTACACGCCCGGCCTGACCGTGACGGAGCACACGGTGGTGCGGAGAAAACGGCTCCTTCCGATACCGGGCGAGGTACTGGTCCGTGCCGGGGACCGGATCACTGCGGATTCGGTCATTGCGCGAACCGACTTGCCTGGCAAGGTCCATGCCCTCAACCTCGCGAACCTGCTCAGCGTCGCTCCCGATGAAATCGGGGACTATCTCATCAAGAAGGCCGGCGAGGGCGTGTGCCGGGACGAAGTCATTGCCGAGAACAAGCCGTTCATCAGCTGGTTCAAGACGGAGGTCCGCTCACCGATCGACGGGACCTTGGAGTCGGCCTCGACCGTGACGGGCCAAACCCTTCTGCGTGAGCCGCCGAAATCGCTCAACCTGCTTGGGTACGTCGATGGGAGGGTGGTCGAGATGTATCCCAACCAGGGCGTCACGGTGGAAACGACATGCACGTTCATTCAGGGAATCTTCGGCATCGGAGGCGAGGCATGGGGCGAAGTCGTGATGGGCGTGCACGCCGCCGGAGAGAGCTTGACCCCCGCCCAGCTGGGGTCCGATATGAAGGGAAAAATTGTGGTATGCGGCGCGTTTGTCGGCGCCGACCTCATGAAACGAGCCAAGGACATCGGCGTCACGGCCTTGGTGGCCGGAGGGCTGCACGACAAGGACTTGCGGGAGTTGCTGGGCTACGATTTGGGCGTGGCGATCACTGGAACCGAGCGCGTTGGATTCACGCTCGTGCTGACCGAGGGGTTCGGTACTATTCCCATGGCCGCGAAGACCTTCACGCTGTTGGAGACGCATGCGGGCCGGAAGGCGTCGATCTCCGGCGCCACGCAGATTCGCGCGGGCGTCATCCGTCCGGAAATCCTCATTCCACACACCGATCACGCGGACCCGGCTGTCGGGCAGCCGGGCTCTTCGGACGTCGACCGGGGTGGAATCAAGACCGGCGACCAGGTGCGGGTCATTCGCGATCCGATGTTCGGTCGTATCGGGCAGGTGACCGGCCTTCCTCCCGAGTTGACCCGGATCGAGACCGAGAGCGAGGTGCGCGTCCTTCACGTGCAATTCGCCGATCGGAGCGTGGCGACGATTCCGCGGGCGAATGTCGAGCTTATCGAAGGATGATTGGCGGGTTGCTGAAAATGACCTGGAGCGGCGGGAAAAGAGCCCGTCTCGGCGGGCTCAGGGGGGGGCGGGTGAAATTGACAAGAGAGCCCGTCTCGGCGGGCTCGGGGTGGGCCGGGTGAAAAATAATTACGCCTCGCCGTCCCTAGGCCCTGCGGCCTTGCTGGACCGCTTTTTGAGCAGCACGCTCGTTCAGGCTACTCTGGCGCTTGCGCTCTTAGCCTTTACTCCTCTCAACGCCATTGCTGAGCCCACACTGACGCCGCCGGGGAATGTGCGTGCGTTCGATGCGCCGAGCGACGCGGGGGGCGCACTGTCAATCGTCTGGTCGCCTGCGAGCTACGACGGGCCTGACGTACGCTATCAAGTATCGATGGCGACCGGCACGGAGCACCCGCGGGTTATTGCGGAGTTTCCGTCGAACTCTCACTATGTCCGCGACGCGAAGCAGCCGTGGTGGGCTCGACCCGGGAAGGCGGACGATCACTACTATGCCGTCAAGTCCGGCAAGGGCATCGAACTTCAGAACGAGACCCTGTACTCGTTCACGGTCGCGGCGGTGCGCAACAAGGCTCACTCGGCTGCGGCCCTACCAGTCACGGCGATTCCCGGGCCGAATTGGGTCAATTGGAACCAGATGAACAACCTCCTGATCGTGCTCGTGTTCGGCGCGGTCGTCGTCGGCTCGATACAGACCGCCAAACGGCGCGAGATCTTCCTGCGCCGAATTGCGGGCCTTGATGCCGTCGATGAGGCGATCGGCCGGGCCACCGAGCTCGGGAAGCCCATTCTCTATCTCACGGGCGCCGGCGATATGAGCGAGCCCTCCACGCTGGCCGCAGCCGTCATTCTCGGCCGCGTGGCGAAGCGCGTGGCCGCGTATGAGACGGATCTGTTGGTGCCTCATCGGGACCCGATCGTCATGGCCGTGTGTCAGGAGATTACGAAACAAGCGTACCTCGAGGCCGGCAAACCGGATGCGTTCAAAGAGGATTGCAACTTCTTCATTACCACGGATCAGTTCAGCTATACCGCCGCCGTAGACGGCCTCATGTTGAGAAAACAACCTGCGGCCAACTTTTTCATGGGATCTTATTTCGCGGAAGCCCTGTTGCTCACAGAGACGGGCGCCAGCACCGGGGCGATCCAGATCGCCGGCACGGATTCGGACCATCAGTTGCCGTTTTTCGTGACCACGTGTGACTACACGCTGATCGGCGAGGAGTTGTACGCCGCGAGCGCGTATCTGTCGCGCGAGCCGGTCCAGGTCGGGACCTTGCGTGGGCAGGACATCGGCAAGATTATCATCATGACGGCGATCGGCGTGGGCACGCTGGTGGCGACGGTCGCAGTCATGTTCCACGCCGAGTGGCCGACGCTCGTGCTCGATCTGCTCAAGGATCTGAAATGATGTTTCTCCGCCGCCAACTTCCATTGCTCGTGACGTTTGTGACGGGCATCGTGTTCATCACGCAGTACTACATTCCCCATCCCAGATCCGAAGACCTCCTCACCACGGTCAACAAGTGGCTTCAGATCATCGGTGGCTTTGCGTTGGTGCTGGGTGTGACCAGTTTGTTCCATCAACATGCCGTCAAGATCAGGCGGCAAGAGCCTGGATGGGGCTATAGCTTGGTGCTCTATGCGGGGATCCTCGGCACCATCACCGTCGGGCTGTTGGCGAAGGGCAAGGAATCGCTGGACGGCGGCATGACGGCGTTCGGCTGGGTATATTCCTTCACGATGGTCCCGCTGCAAGGGACGATGTTCGCCATCTTGGCGTTCTTCATCGCCTCCGCGGCGTATCGCTCGTTTCGGGCACGAAGCCGTGAGGCGGCGGTGCTGCTGATTGCGGCAGTCATCGTGATGATCGGCCGGGTTCCGCTCGGCGAACATCTGATTCCTATCAGCGGGGATATCACGCAGTGGATCCTGAATGTTCTGAACACGTCCGTGCGCCGCGCCATTCTCATCGGCGTCAGCCTGGGGGCTGTCGCCCTGTCCCTGAAGATCATCTTCGGCATGGAACGGTCGTATCTCGGCGGTGGGAAGGAGTAAACACGTGAGGGCATACGGGTACCGTGACTCCTTCATGGCGAGAGACGCAGCGGATGACTCGCGAGTCACGAATCACGAACCGCGACTGACGGTGGCTTCGTGACCTTCGCCGACCGGATGCTTCGCCTCGATCGTCGCATCATTTTTCTCCTGGTCGGGCTATGCACGCTCGTTCCGTTGCTGTATCCCGTGGGGTTGGCCATCAACGTGTCACCGGAGGTGCGGGGCGTCTATGATTACATCGAGTCGCTTCCGGAAGGATCGGTCTTTCTTCTGTCGCTTGACTTCGATCCGGCGTCGAAGCCGGAGCTTTACCCGCAGGCCATCGCGCTGTTGCGGCATGCGTTCCGCAAGAATTTGCGCGTCATGGGGATGACGTTATGGGTATCGGGGACCGGTATGGCGGAGCAAGTGATCGGCCAGGTCGCCGCAGAAATGGGCAAGGTCAACGGCACAGATTACGTCTTCTTCGGATGGAGCCCGGGGGTCAGCGCCATCATCATCTCGATGGGCCAGGATCTCTACAAGGCATTCCCAAGCGACTATTACGGGCGTCCGACGAACACGCTCCCGGTCTTGCAAGGCGTCCGGACGCTGCGAGATGTGAATTATGTGGTCAGTTTGGCCGCCGGAACGGCAGGGATCGAAACCTGGTATGTCTTCGGAAAGGACAAGTATCGGTTCGAATTGGGTGGCGGCTGCACGGGCGTGATCGCCCCCGGGCTCTACCCGCTGCTCAGGAGCGGACAGATCAACGGCCTGATCGGCGGCTTGCGGGGGGCGGCGGAATACGAGGTGTTGGTGGGGAAAAAGGGGCGTGCCGTGGCGGGGATGGATGCACAGTCGGTGACGCATTTTATGATCATCATTCTCGTCATTCTGTGCAACGTCTTCTATGTGCTCAGCGGACAGGCCAGACGCCGTTCGGAGCGGCACGTATGAGTCTGGGCATGCTTCTCGGCGCATGGGTGGCGACCGGCCTGACGCTGTTCATCTTTACCTTTCTCTATCGCGACAACCCGTTTTTCAAGCTGGCCGAACATTTGTACGTCGGGGTCTCCGTCGGCTACACCATCGTGAAGGCGGGCGACACGGTTGGCGTGCGTCTCCTCTATGTGCCGATGATCGAACAGGGCGACTATTCGCTGCTGATACCGCTCGGGATCGGACTCCTGATGCTCGCGCGCTATGTCGCGAAAGCGGCGTGGCTCTCCCGCATTGCCTTCGCGTTCATCGTCGGGGTCGGGTCGGGCCTCGCCATCCCGCGCGTCATCTCGTCCTATGTTTTAAAGCAGATCGAGGATACCGTGCGACCGCTCGTCTCCATGACTCCAGACGGGTTGACGTTCACGGCAAGCGTGTTGAACCCGGCTAGCAATCTCAATGCCATCGTGCTTCTGATCGGGGTCATCACCGTCCTGTTCTACTTTTTTTTCTCCGTGGAGCATACGGGTGCCGGCCGTGTGGCCGCGCGCACCGGCATTTTCTTCCTCATGATCGCGTTCGGCGCGGCGTTCGGCTACACCGTCATGGCCAGAATGTCGTTGCTGATCGGGCGCTTGACCGACCTCATCGAATTTGCCGGCCCGGAATACGGCTCACCGTCGCTCGTCCTCCTTGCCGCGACCGTGATCGTGCTGATCGCCTGGAGCCGATGGCGCGCACGTGAACAGCCCGAGCGGTCGGAAACCCCATAAGGTCTGCGGGACCGGTTGCGAGTGTAGGCTTCGCTCAGGTACGATCGTCTTCGGAAAGGACGACAGGAACATGACCGATCCGGTGAAGCACGCTCAACCATTCCCGCTGCTGCGCAATCTCCAGTTCTCCCCGTTGAAGCAGCAGGACGAGCAGTACGTCGTCCTCTGGGATCCCACGGGCTTGAGCCACGAGAAGCTCATTGTGCCGCTAAATTATTTCTACCTCTTTCAATTTTTCGACGGCGAGCACTCCCCCGAGCGCATCGGGGCCGAGTATCTCAAACAATTCGGCGAGTTCCTGATGCCGGATCGATTGCAACGGTTGATCGACGATCTGGATGAGAAATTATTTCTCGAGGGAGATCGGGCACAGGCTGCTCGAGCCGCTGCGGTGTCCGCCTACCGAACCAGCCCGGTCCGCCGCGCCGCCTTTGCGGGAAAAGCCTACGCTCCCGATGCCGTCGGGCTGAAGCGCGAAATCGAGAGCTTCTTCTCCTCGAAGGAAGGCCCCGATATCAAGCCGTCTGCGAATGCGGGCAAGCGACTCAAAGCCATTGTCGCGCCCCACTACGATCTCCGCCAAGGCGGCCCGATCTATGCCTGGGCGTATAAGGAGGTCCAAGAAGCCGACACCCCCGAGGTGTTTCTCGTGATCGGCACCTGCCATGCCGGCTTGGACCATGGCTATGCGCTGACCGACAAGGACTTCGAGACGCCGTTCGGGATGATGGCCGTGGACCGACAGGTGTTGGATCTGGTGCGGGAAAAAGGGGGGTCGCCGTTTTTCGAGGACGACCTCAGCCATCAAAACGAACACAGCATCGAATTTCAACTTCCATGGCTGCACTATGCCGCCGGTGCCAGGAAGCCCATCACGATCGTGCCGGTCTTGGCCGCATTCTCCCCTGACGATCTGACCGACACCGGATTCAACGAGCAGGTCGAGCGATTCCTCTCCGTGCTGAAAGAGGCGTTCACCGAGTCGGGAAAAGCGTACTGCGTCGTCGCCAGCGCCGAACTCGCCCACATCGGGATGCGTTATGGAGATAACAAGCCGCCCACGGATTTTTCGTTCCACAAATGCATGCAGGCGGACCTCGAAATGCTCAAGCATGTGGAGACTCTCGACCCGGGAGGCTTCGCCGACTACATCCGCAAGGAGGGCAACACGCGGCGCATCTCCGGGTTTGCTCCCATCTATACCTTGTTGCGGCTGATCGATGCCGAGAAGGGCGAGGTGTTACGCTATGATCGAGGCGTGACCGATCAGTTCAACTCGACCGTGACCTACGCCAGTATCGCTTTTTATTAGTTCCCGTCGCGCTTCCCAGCCGGATGATGATTTCGGTTCAACTCTGCCGGGGTTCAATCTTCAATTCGACGAGATGGTAACGGTGGGCCAAGAGTCGACAGCTTTTGCCGGTCGGACGCGTCCAGCTTGCCGTACATGTTGATCAAGTGATGACGGACGGTCGTTTCACTGATGCAGAGTCGATCGGCAGTATCCTTGTTCCTCATCCCCAAGGCGATGAGCGAGATGATCTCCCGCTCCGGCATCGTCAGCCTCTCGATCTTCTTCGATGTCCTCCTTTCGTTCACAAAGCTCACCCGCTGAAGCGGCAACACGCACCACAGCGACGATAGCCATAGGCGGGGATGGGTTCCGCGCGGGCCAGCGCTCCAAAGCGGCTCTGCACCGGCTTGTCCTAAGCAAGCCGCGTCGCTTGGTACCGATAACTGTCCGATCCATGTCTAGCCTCCGTCAGATCCATGCCTCCATAGTTGGGTTGGCCAGGGATAAGTCAGGTTTTTGACAAAACTCAGGACGTGCACTGGTAAGACATCTACGCGGCAAATATGGATTAGATCCAATGGATGGATGAGGATCGGCTGATACTGGCCAACATCTACATCATCGCTTGCTGCTGTAGTGCATTCCACTACACGGTCGAGTCTAGAAACCTTGAAGCTGGCATTCACGATGACTCTCCCCCGCCGTTGAACATGGGTGAACCTCACACCTTTATTATCTAAAAAGTATACATTTACAATGTGATAGCATACGCCTTCCTCGCGATAGCCTTAGAGGCTATTAAGTACACCATAAGTAGGTAAACTTATATCTTGACTTGGTTCCCGGGAGAGCGCAATTTCTAGTCACCTCAGTACCAACCACATGAAGCTTCGTACAAATCCTACAAACTATCTCAGGGCATTTCTACAGGAGTAGACCATGGACCGGTTAAACCTCAGATGGTATGCATTGCGGACCCGTTCACGAGCCGAACGAGTGGTTCGCGATCAATTGACCAGTCGGGGTATTGAATCGTGCCTGCCCTTATTGAAGCGGGTCAGTCAGTGGAAAGATCGGAGGAAGCTAATCCAATGGCCGCTCTTTCCGGGATATTGCTTTGCGCGTATTACCTTAGACCAAAAATTGCTCGTTCTCCAAGCCCACGGCGTTGTGCAAATTGTCGGCAGTAGCAATCGCTCTGAAGCAATTCCCGAAGAGGAAATGAGGGCCATTATCGAAATGATGAGAAGCGCGAGTCACTTTGAGCAGGTTCCGTATCTAGAAGAAGGGGCATGGGTTGAAGTCGTTCGAGGGCCTTTTCAGGGAATCCGTGGCAAATTTGTCCGTAGAGCGAATCAGTGCCGACTCGTACTGTCCGTAAGCCTTATTCGGCAGGCTGCAGCTGTTGAAATCAATGCCGCTGATGTCATGGGGGTAGCTCCGGTGATGGCCCAACGGTCGGTACACTCTCTGTGATGGTCACTTAGGAAACTTCCATTGGAAGTTGGTCAAAGATGGACTGGGCTGATGAAATGCCTCATAAATCGTTTATGACTTCGGGCTCGAGCAGCATAATGCCTCGAGATTTAGACCGGCCCGTCCCTGGGCGTGTTCTGAATAATCTGTTTCGTCTCGTACCAACGATGCCCGTGCCAGCCCGTTGCTGTCTCAATTAAGAACTAGGGAGAATAGAGAGCACGGCAACCATGAACTTTTGAGAATCCTCGCCGCTTGTCTTGCCCCAGGTTGAATATCTCCCCGGAACGACCTCTACTGAGACGACTCCAAGGGTTCAGGGATGTACTGCTTAATCAGAAGGTGGAGCCGTACAAACTGAATCTGGGACGCTTATCTAAGAAGAGCGCCGAGGATAAAGCATATAGTCGATAAGGTCTTCACGATGGACCGCAGTAGGATGTTGACGTTGCGGTGCAACGATTTGCTATTTTTGCAGGGTCTTTAGCCGATGCGTACGCCACTGCCGGCTTGCCGCGCTTGATGGCGGAACCGCTCGATCTTCGATGAATTGTTTGCCCTCGCCCGAGACTTGGGACATAGATGGCAAGGTGAGACGACTGGTGTAGAGGATAGTATATCGGTAGCGTCAAAACGAACTCATGGAGAGCGCCACAAGTAGAAGCGTGATTACGCTTTATTATCTAGGTATTGTAAACTATTGACGAGTTTGGGGTATAAATTTGTTGCAAGGATGAAGGGACTAATGCATAGTATTTTGCTGCTGGGGGTGATTATGGCTGATTGGGCGGACCAGAAAGCGGAAAAGATCCTTGATGCTTTTATGGCCGATAAGTCTCAGGAAGACATGCTTCATTTGCAGGAGTCGATCGCCGATGCGTTGCGACTGGCCTTCCACCAGGGGAGGGCCGCTGCAAAGGAGCGTGACCAATCAACTGGTACTCGGTAAACACTGCCAGTGAGTCCCAAGTACGATTATGTAATCAACTATCCGGCAAACAAACAAGATATTTTTATCTTGACCAGGCAAGGAACATTGTATAGAAATACTACCCTCTAGTTTCTCACCGATTTCTGTGACTCAGATGGCGAAGCTGTGCCGGAGATTCTAGAAGGCTGAGCTTCTGCCTTGCTTAATCGCTCTCCGCTCTATACGCAGGCGTCGCCTGGTCCTTCAACTATAAGCGCTGTGCTGACCCTATCCTCATTGCCCATCTCATCATACTGAGACGCGTTTCCCGGCGGAAGCTCCGTCCTACCGGTGGTGTCGTTGCCAAGACATTTTTGAGCAACGAGAAACTCTCTATTTTTCTTTTAAAAAGAGCGACAGCGTATGGCCGGACACGAATTCCGTCCTCATGCACCGGTCCTAAGTGGGCGTGTACGCGGCGAACCAGCAGCAAAATGTTGGTATGCGGTGAGGACTCGTCCCCAGCATGAAAAAGTAGTTCGTCTGCAATTGACGAGGCTGAATATCGCAAATTTTCTTCCGACCGTGAAACGATGGAGTCAATGGAAGGATCGGACGAAAGAGCTGGAGTTTCCCCTCTTCTCTGAATATTGTTTTGCCAGATTTTCACTTGGAGAGCGACTTCCTGTGCTCCAGGCCAGGGGAGTCGTCGAGATTGTCGGCTCCAACGGTCGCCCTGAGCCTATCCCGGAGTCAGAAATTGACTCCTTGAGGATATTATCGGAAAGCAGAACTGATTATCGCCTTGAGCCTTGCACCAGGGAAGGCGAGTCGGTTGAGGTGATTCAAGGGCCCTTGAAAGGAGTGAAGGGCCGTCTAGTGTTAAACGCCAAGGTTTCCGAGCTGTTCGTCAGTATTACTCTTATTGCGCAGGCCTTGGCTGTTGAAATAGATGCTTCGATGGTCGGGCTCGACGGAGTGAGGAGACGTTAATCTCACGGTTCTTTAATGCCGCAGTGCTGAGGCGTATTGGATTTCTAGAATTTTGGGCGAATCACAGTCAACCTTCAGCGGGTAGTGGAGGCGATATGAATGGCCCTAGTGCATCGATCACCGTATTGTACGTTGTGGTGGTTGGGCTAGGAGCAGCAACTGCGTTTTCCCAACCATCGACGAAAACAGGCCCCCTGGGGCAGGCGGCTTCTCATTCTTCCTCTGCAAATGCTCTTGATAAGGCACCAAGCCAAAACGGCAAGGATTCCTTGACGACCGCTATGTTACCTGGCTCCTCTCAAGCACAGGTTATCGAGAAGCTCTCGAACACCGTCAGCAAAGATTACATCATCGGCGCTGAAGATGTGCTCGAAATTACAGTTTGGCGGAACCAGGATCTTTCAAAGGTGGTTCAGGTGCGACCTGACGGCCGCGTTTCGCTGCCCATCATCCGCGACGTCACAGCCGTTGGGAAGACGCCTTCACAATTGGCTGACGAGATTACGACGGAACTCAAAGGGTATGTGCAAAATCCGGCCATCTCGATCCTTGTCAAGGAGGTCAACAGTTATACGGTATTCTTGCTCGGGGAAGTCGTAAAACCCGGTAAGTATCCACTGAAGAGCAAGACCACGCTCCTCCAAGGAATCACGATTGCCGGCGGGTTCACTCCCACCGCAGCCCGCAATCAAGTGGTGGTTTTCAGGGTAGGAGAAAATGGCTCCACTGATCAGATGCTCAAGGCCAGCTATGATGACATCGTGCTCCGAGGCGGCGTGGCGCAGAACATCGAGCTCAAGGCCGGCGATACAATCGTAGTGCCAAGCGAAGCGATGGTTGTGTTTCCAGGCCGTTAGCCAGAACCGAATCTCTCCTTGTTACAATACGGGACATCAATGCGTTTTCGAATTCTTTTCCGCGCAATGTCGGCCGTTTTTGTCATTAGTATGAGCGGCCCGATGTTGCCGGGCTGTGCGCACCAGGAAATTTACCCACCGGATTTCGAGCTTCCTAAGGAATTCCTCCTTGGACCAGAGGACGTCCTCGAGATTGCCG
>Ga0114129_10006978_pt1 | contig 16072 bp, 14 predicted proteins | sample RhiMetdeltSRZDD1_FD_80071 | JGI IMG/M metagenome (GOLD analysis project Ga0114129, IMG submission 80071) | Populus rhizosphere microbial communities from Tennessee, USA - Rhizosphere MetaG P. deltoides SRZDD1 (version 2) (version 2) | ecosystem: Host-associated > Plants > Roots > Rhizosphere >... | reverse complement strand
TCTCGGCGACGATCCAGGCGCTGCCGGCAGGGAGCTACGTCAGCACCGTGAGGGCAACAGGACCTGGCGGCACAACCCGCAGCGCCCCGTCACAATCGTTCGTGCGGTAGGAGTCATCAACTCCCAACGGCCAACTCCCAACGTCCATCGGAGAACCGATCGAGAGCCGGGTCCAAATCGACGGACGCAGCTAGTTGGTTCGCCTTTTACACTGCCCTCTCGATCGGGCGGACGTTTCCTTGAACTCGAGTACGACGGTGATGACGGCACTCGCAACGGTCACGACGGCCGCGACGTTCGTGGTCGTAGCGTTCGTTTGGACTCGTCAGGCGCTCTCAGCTATCGACGCTGGCACAAGGACCAAAGCCAAAAACAAAAAGCCGGTGCGACGAAATCGCACCGGCCGGGACAGTGTGTAGAAAGTGCTGCCGTGGTTAGTTGCGCCGCCGGGCGCCAAACACGCTGGCGAGGCCAAGTCCGACGAGGACCATCGAGGTCGGCTCGGGGACGGTGGTCGGCGGGTTCTCACCGTTCGGCGGTGGGTTCTCGCCGTTCGGTTCATTGCCCTCGAACTCGAACGAACCGAAGGCTGTCTGGAACTTGATTCCGAACGTGGTCAGGGTCGCCCCATTCGTGAAGGGGCCGGTCAACCGGAACGAAATCGTGTCGGAGGACCCGCCGTCGAGATTCCCTCCCTGCCCTCCACCAGGACAGCCGTTCGCAGCGAAGATGCAGACATCGATGTTGTTGTCGATGCTGGGCAGGTTCTCTTCGAGGCCCACGCTGCCGAATACCGCTCCCGCGGTAGTGACACTGACTGCAGTCACATCGGGGTTGATGTTGAACCCGAACGACTGAATGCCTGAGCCCACCGCGGGACTCAAATTGCTAATCGCCACTGTGAAGTCGATGAATGTGTTGGTGACTGTTGCCGTGAAATGGGCCGTGGCCTCCAGCGGCTGAACGTCATGCAGCCATTCGATATCGAACTCGTTGTTGCCCAAGGCAAGGTTGATGGTCGCCGCGCTGGCGTTGGCGGTGATGCCAAGGCTCAGGACCGAAGCGACGGTCGCGGCACGCACAAGGTTTTTCATCATAGTTAGGTTTGACTCCATCTACTCACATGTCCACCACGCGGGGTATACACCCGGCGTGAGAGTGCATAGGCAAGCCAGGCGCCACGACATTCCGTGGAAAGACAGGCGGTTTTTTGTCATTCGTCACACAAAGTCTTCACGTCTTGCGACTTTTGTCTCGACCGAATGGCTCGGCATGCAGTGCTGTGAAGTCATGGAACGGCTTGCAGCCCGGGTACCGGCGGTGACAGCTGCCGTGAATTGCGCGAATCCAGCCCGAAACTCTTGTGTAGCAACCATTTACTTGTCGCCAAGCACGAACGATTTGATGAGCCGCTTGGTTTCTCCGGCCACAATACAAAAGTCTGCCTTGAGCTAGACTTGGCGAAAGTCGCCCAGCCTCCTCATCGAATCAAGGCATTTAACTATATTTAATTTCAATATTTTAGGAGATCACTTTGCCAGGGACGCTCGGGAGGGTCGGGGAGCGCGTTTTGCACAACGGCTCCCGAATTCCAATGCCTATCTCGCTGACTCAGAACACACGGGCCCCGCTTGCCTGCCGCTTCGCACCGTCTTGGGCGATTGCCTTGATGCTGGTTCTGGCAGCAGGCGCATGCTCCCGTGATCCGCAGTCGCTGAAAGCCAGGCACCTGGCGCGTGGCGATGAATACGCGGCTCAGAAGAAGTTCGCTGAGGCCGCGATCGAGTATCGCAACGCGGTTCAGGCGGTGCCTCAGGATGGCGACGTGCGGATCAAGCTCGCCGATGCCCTGTGGGAGGCGGGCGAATTGGGCAAGGGCGCCGCGGAGTACGTCCGGGCGGCCGACCTCCTCGAGACGCGCGACGACGTGCAGGTGAAGGCGGGAAACCTGCTCCTGTCAGGCGGCAGGTTCGACGACGCGAAGGTACGTGCCGAGAAGGCGCTGAAGGTGAAACCTGAAAGTGTTGACGCGCACATCCTGCTCGCGAACTCGCTCGCTGGCCTGAAGAACATCGAAGCGGCGGTAGCCGAAATCGAAGAGGCGATTCGGCTCGACCCTGGCCGCAGTGGAAGCTATTCCGACCTTGGAACTTTCGAGACCGCGAGGGGCCGTCACGACGACGCTGAGAAGGCGTTTCAGAAAGCCATATCGCTCAACCAGAAGTCGGCGCCGGCACATCTCGCGCTCGCAAACTTCTATTGGGTGCGACAGCGGTGGACTGAGGCCGAGGCGTCCCTGAAGGACGCGATCGCCGCCGATTCCGACAATCTGCTCGCCCACCGCGCTCTCGCGAGTCTGGCGATGGCGCAGAAGCGTCCCGAGGAGGCCGAGAGCTATCTGAAGAAAGTGGCGGACATCAGCAAGACGCCCGAAGCGACGCTGGCGCTTGCCGATTTCTACATCACGCGCAACGAGCTCGAGAAGGCGCGGACGCTGATCGAGCCGCTGACGAAGGAAGGCCGTGCCATGGCGGCGGCAAACGTCCGGCTCGCTGCGCTCGATCACACGGCCGGCAACCGGGACGAGGCGTATGCCCGGCTCGAGAAGGTCCTGGCGACGGAACCGAACAACATGCCGGCGCTGCTGGCGAAGACGTCGATGCTGCTGACCGACAATCGTGCGGACGATGCGGAGCAGGCGGCGAAGAAAGCGGTTTCCGCCGATCCCAACTCAGCGACGGCGTATTTCGCGCTCGGCCGGGCGGCCGAACGCCGCAACGAGCCTGCAGCAGCGGAAGCGGCCTACAAGGATGCGCTCCGCGTCAACCCGCACGCGACTGGCGTGCAGGTCGCGCTCGCGCAGCTGCAGCTGCGCTCCGGACGCGCGCCGGACGCCGTCGGTCTCGCCGAGACTGCATTGAAAGCCAATCCTGGCAATCCGGACGCGCGCCTCACGCTCGTTCGCGGTCTGATGGCCCGCGGCGATCTTGCGCGCGCCGAGACCGAGCTGGCGCTGCTCGTCAAGCAGTACCCGAACGTGAGCACCGTCCACGCTCAGCGCGGCCTCCTGCTCGGCCGCAAGAAGGACTTTGCCGGGGCGCGCCGCGAGTTCGACGAAGCGTTGAAGCTGGCGCCAGCCTCCACCGAAGCGCTGAACGGTCTGATCGCGCTCGATTTCGCCGAGGGTCGTCCTGACGCCGCCAAGAGCCGCATCGCCGAGCGCGTTCGCGATGAGAAGGCGCCGGTCGACCTGTTGATGCTCGGAGGCCGAACGTACATGGCCGCGGGCGACTCAGCGGAGGCTGAAAAACTGTACCGTCGTGTGCTCGTCACGGACCCATCCTTTCTGCCGGCCTACTCAGCGCTCGCGCAGCTCTATCTGAAGGAGCGCCGGTTGAATGAAGCCCTGGCGGAATTCGATTCGCTGGCGAAACGCGATCGCAAGCCCGTCGCCGCGCTCACCGCATCGGGGATGATCCTCGAGACGCAAGGCAAAAAGAGCGAAGCCCGTCAGCGTTACGAGCGCGCGCTCGCCACCGACCCGGCTGCGGCTGTCGCGGCGAACAACCTCGCGTGGATGCATGCCGAGGCCGGAGAGAACCTCGACGTCGCCCTGCAGCTGGCGCAGACCGCCTACAGCAAGTTGCCCGAGAACGCGGACGTCAGCGACACCCTGGGCTTCGTGTACTACAAGAAGGGGCTGTATCCGCAGGCGGTGAAGATGCTGAAGGCGAGCGTGGAGAAGGAACCGGCGCAGCCGCTATTCCATTACCACCTGGGGCTGGCGCTGTCGAAGAGCGGGGATTCGCCGGGGGCGGTCAGGCACCTGACGAAAGCGCTGGAGCTTCCGAACTTCAGCGAAGCGGCCGACGCGCGCGCGGTGCTCGCAACGCTCAAGTAGGAATCGAGCTCACGAACTCGGTCAGCGCACGCGCGAAGGATCCGCGCTGTGCTTCGTACCACCGTCGCGCGTTCTCGCCGAGCGCGCGGCGCTCGTCGGGGCCCATGGCAATCACGCGGTTCACCTGGCGCTCGAGGTCCGCGGGATCCACGAAGTAGCGAATCCCGAGCCGCATCGGCTCCGAACGGTTGGCGCGCACGAGCACGCCGCGCTCCGGCGTCACCAGCTCGTTCATCGGCGCACCGTCCGTCGTGATCACGACCGCACCGCAGCTCATGGCCTCGCCGATCATGTGGCCGAACCCTTCGGCCTCAGACGGACAGAGGTGCACCGGACAGGCGTTCTGGTACCGCTTCCACTCACCATCGTCCAGGCGCCGGTTCACCAGCTCGATGTTCGAGGCACCGGCGAGCTCCTCCACCTGTTCGCCGCCGTAGAACGCGGGACTTCGGAACACCAGCAGGCGCGGCCATTCAGGATGACGTCTCCAGGCTTCGATGACCGCCGATGTGCCTTTCCAGGGGCTCGCCCCCGCCGCGTGAAGAAAGAGGAGCTCGCCGGATCCGGCCTGTGGTGCGCGACGGTCGACGCTCGCGAACCCGACATAACGTGTCCTGGGCGTCAGCTCGCTGAACGCCTCGACGGCGCTGCGCGTCTTGCAGAGCACCCAGTCCATCTGCCCGAGGTACGGCCGGTTCTCGTCGCGGAACCATTCGGGGTTGGGAATCAGGCAGTTCACGCGCGCGAGCGAAATGAACTTCGGTGCGATCGTTTCGACGAACAGGTTGACGTCGTACGGCGGCACTGCGCGCAGCCCAGCCAGCGAATGGCGCAGACGCACAGCCACAGCGTCGGACACGCGTTCAGCCTGATTGCGCGGCTGCCTGACGGGACGGCCGTTGAACCTGACGCGGCACCCGGCTTCCGTGAGCACGCGGTCCAGGATGTTGACGTCGGTACGGAGCCCTCCTCCGTTATCCCAGCCGACGAGGTTCACGCTGATCGCATCAACCGACATGAGGATACGCCCGCGCGCCAATGAGCTTGAGCACCGGAACGGGCAAGCGTGAAATCAGCGGCTTCAGCCGATCCTGAAGTCCTGGCTCGCTGCGCTCGATCCCGTTCATCGTGTCACTGCGTCGAGCGTAAACGAGATCCATCTCGCGGCTTCCCCATCCCCGCTTGAACTGCAGCAGTCCTTCGCCGGTCACATCGGTGCGGCCGAAATCGAAGCGGGTGAAGTCGTGCTCGCATCCCCAGCGCATCGCATCCCACATCACCGCATAGCCGGCAGCGGAGGCTGCCGCGCGATCGTCGGATGCGCCGTACTTGTAGACGATGGTGTCCTTCCAGTGCAGGAAGAGATTTACCGCGACGATCCGGCCGTCGAGGGTGGCGACGCCGAGGAATCCCAGGCCCGGCTCGAGCAGGCGCTTCTGGATGTTCCAGAAGAGCGAATCCGGCTGCGGCAGCACCCCGTGCTTCCTGCGCGTGAGCGCGTTCAGCCGGATGAACTCGCGCAGGGCCTCGTCGTCGGTCCGCTGCTCCACGCGGACGCCCGACGTTTCTGCTTTGCGGAGCTTACGCCTGGCGTGCTGGTTGAACGTCTGCAGCAGCGTCTCGGAATCGCGGCGGAGGTCGGTGACATGCCGCTTGTAGTGCCCGCTCGGGGTGAAGCCGTCGGGCACGACGGAGTTTCTGATCTCGACATAGCTCCAGCGCCGTTCGTTCCTGAGCTCGTCGGCCACATGCAACAGCGCGCGAAGCGCTGACTCGTCGCGCACGAGCGCTCCGCAGGCGTCTGAAAACGGGAGGCAGACCGCGCGTTTCCCTGTAAGCCAGCTTCGCACTTCCATGAGCGGCAGCACGCCGACGGCCCGGCCATCGTCGCTGGCCATCAGGCAGACAGGCGTGTAGCGATAGGTCTCGCCGAGAACGGTCAGCCAGGCGGGGTGATGAAAGATGGAGGCATCCTCAGCGCTGCCGAGAAAACTCAGCCACTGAGGATCGGCGGCAGGGTCGATCAGAACGGAGTTCACGAAGGCGTTGTCTTCCAGAACACCTCGATGCTCGGATCGTTGCAGGCCTCGAAGGTCCTGGTGAACGCGGCGGCGGACTGCCATTCGCGAAGCGCCAGGCCGACCGCGTAGTCGGCGGTGTAGTTGAACAGTCCGCCGGGTGCCAGCGTGCTCAGAGTCTTCAGGCACTCGATGCCCTCGGGCCTGAACTCCGGCAGATTGACCTCGAAGGACAAGTACGGCACCGGCCGTCGCAAGCCGCGGAGCACCACGGCCTCGAACCCCTCGACGTCGATCTTGATGAAGTACGGAACGCCGTACGTCTCCATCAGTCGATCGAGGGTGGTCGTCTCCACGCGCCTGGTCTCGCCGAACTGCAGCGTCGAGCCGAAACGCGTGTTGTCGGCACGCAGCACTTCCACCCACTTCGGGTTGAGCGTGTTCTTCGCGCCACCGGGCTCGTCGATGAACATCGTTTCGACCGCTTCCTTGTCGCTCAGCGCTTTCGCGACGATCACGACGGGCTTGGGGCGGACGCGCAACGCGTGAAACTGCTCGCGCAGGATGCGCTCGTTCGATTCGTCCGGATCGACCGCGACGACGCGCGCTCCCAGCCTGAGAAAGATGTCGGTCTTGGCGCCGTGATTCGCACCGACGTCGAATATCAGCTTGCCGGGGCTCAGGTCGCGAAGGACGTCACGATAGAGGCGGATCTCGAGGTCTCGCGCATCGGTCACGCGGCGATCGGCCACGCTCCAGTAGACGTCGTAGAGCCTCGACGCCTTGAGCCGGTGATAGACGCCGACCTTCTTCAGGATTCGTTGCGCGGTGGAAAATGGACTGGTCACGACGCTTAGCAAGGGCTCACTCTCTGGGCGTTGGAGGTTGCGAGTAAAGAGTTGCGACGGTGCTGACGACCCCGGTAACGATCACGAAGGCCGCGACGTTCGCAACGTCACTGTTTTTACGTCATGTTCGTCGTGGTCGTCGGGATCGTTCCGGGGACCCGTCGCCGTCCTCCATTGCTCACAGCGAACAAGCGCACAGGCATCCATTTCTCTGAGCAGAATCAACCGACAGGCAGCCGCACTGAACATCTCCATGCGGTCCAGCGTTCAGCCGTTCGTTTCGTCGCGATGGTACCTGAAAGGCATCACGTAGAACCGGTAATACTGAAGCTTGATGAACTCGAGGGCGACGCCCTGGACGCCGTGCCACGTCCGCGCCCAGCCGTCGATGCTGCGCGGATCGACCACGGGGACGCACGAGCTGCGGATGCCGGCATCGCCGAAGACCTTGCCATGCAGCTCCGTGGTCCGGCGGCTGCGGAACCCTGTTGAGACGATGAGCACCGATCGGATGTTCTGCGCGACGAGATAGTCCCGAACCTGCTGTGCAACGTTCAGCGAGATCGGCTCAACTGGCCGCACTGTGATGATCTCGGGCGCTGGAAGCTGCGCCACGCGGGCGTTCACGCGAACGACTTCGACCGTGACCAGATTCGGTTCGGGCGAATCCCAGCTCGCCGGAACCGTGACAAAAACGCGCGACGCCAAGCCATCCCTGAGCAGCTGGGTGCTCCGCTCGAACAGCAGATACTCGGGCTCGAGGTTTTCGATCAGGATAGCGTCGCTCGTGACCGCTTCCTCACTGCAGACCAGCGAAGCCGCGATCGACGGCTCCCACCAGCCTCGCGTGAGCACGAGAAGCAGGACCGTCCCGGCGATCACCAGAAGCCGGAACGTCCACGTGGTCTTGAGCGATTCGCGCCGGTAGAAGAAGTACTGGCGCACTCAATGTCTCAGGATGCCCGTCCGCACGTCGTCACGTTTCCTTCCCGCTCTGCTCGACGAGCGCGCAGATGGCATGGAGGATCGTTAGGTGCACTTCCTGCACGCGAGCGGTGGAATCGTCGGCGACGTTGACCACGATGTCGGCGTGCGCCGCGATCGTGCCGCCGTCACGACCCGTCAGGGCGATCGTCACCAGCCCAAGCCCGCGCGCAGCCACCAGCGCCCGCTCGACGTTCTGCGATCGCCCGCTCGTCGAGATGCCGACGCAGACGTCGCCGGCAACACCCAGCGCTTCAACCTGACGCGCAAACACATGCTCGTAGCCGTAGTCGTTGGCTATGGCGGTCAGCACGCTCGAATCCGCCGTCAGCGCCACCGCAGCCATCGCCCGGCGCTGCCGCTCGAAACGGCCGACAAGCTCGGTCACGAAGTGCTGGGCATCCCCGGCGCTGCCCCCGTTGCCAAACGCCAACACCTTGCCCCCGCCCGCCACCGCCCGGCTGACAGCCTCCGCAGCCGCCACCACCTTCTCCGTGCCGTCGAGCGCGAACCTCTGATGCGCCTCAATGCTCGCCGAAAACAGGGACTGCACGACCTCACCGGCCGTCAGAGTGCCCACGCTCATGTTCTCGGTTTTAGCCACGCCTCGAAGTTAACATGGCTGGCAAGTGCGCGGGTGCGCAAGTGCGCGGGTGCGCAAGTGCGCGGGTGCGCAAGTGCGCGAGTGCGCGAGTGCGCAAGTGCGCACGTCGGCACGTCGGCACGTCGGCACGTCGCACGTCGCACGTCGCACGTCGCACGTTAGTAAGTGTCTTCCCAGACCTTCCACGGCGGACTCCCTGACGCCCAGAGGGATTCGAGCAGCATCTTGTCGCGCAGGGTGTCCATCGACTGCCAGAACCCGCGATGTTTGTAGGCGGCCAGGGCTCCCTGCATGGCAAGCTGCTCGAGGGGTTCGCGCTCCCAGATTGTCGAGTCGTCGGCGATCAGGTCGATCACGGACGGTTCGAGCACGAAGAAGCCGCCGTTGATCCACGCGCCGTCGCCGCCGGGCTTCTCGCGGAAGCTGTCGACGTGGGTCTGCTCATTGCCGAGGGTCAGCGCACCAAACCTCCCGGGCGGCTGCGTCGCTGTCAGCGTCGCCAGCACCTTCTGTTCGCGATGGAACTCGACGAGGTCGCGGATGTTGACGTCGCAGACGCCGTCACCATAGGTGAAACAGAACGTCTCGTCGCCGATGTAGTGTCTCACCCGCTTCAAGCGTCCCCCGGTCATGGTGTTCTCACCGGTGTCGACGAGTGTGATGTTCCACTGCTCCACCCCGTTCCTGAGAATCTCCATCTTGTTGTTCTTCAGGTCGAAGCGGCAGTCGGAGTAATACATGAAATAGTTCGCGAAGTACTCCTTGATGACGTACCCCTTGTATCCGCAGCAGATGATGAACTCGGTGATGCCGTAGGCCGTGTACATCTTGAGGATGTGCCAGCGGATCGGCTTCCCTCCGATCTCGATCATCGGCTTCGGCTTGACCTGCGTTTCCTCGCTCAGACGAGAGCCGAAACCTCCTGCCAGGATGACGGCTTTCATACATGCTCCTTAATGATCACTCGCATCAGAGATGCTCCTTAATGATCACTCGCATCAGAGATGCTCCGTGGGAATCAATCGCTATCCTCCAGATAAGAGACCATCGCGTCAACCGACCCGAAATTCTCCAGGGTCAGTTCCGATTGGCCGACGCTTCGGTCGAACGTCGATTCGAACCAGATGATGAGTTCCATGATGGCGGCGGAGTCGAGCACGCCAGTTTCGGGCAGGACGTCGGAATCGCCCAGCCCCGTGGCATCGACGCCGCGCCTGACGGCGAGCTTGATTACTTGCTGGCGGATAGCATCTCTTGCTTGGGGTACGACAGACATATGATATCTGGTCCTTCTTCAGCGTGGACAGGCCACTACGTGAATCCCTCGGGACGACTGACGCCCTCGAGGCCTGACAGCGCCTCGAACCCCGTCAGCACCCGGTGGTCATAGGTGGCCCCCAGGATGCCGCGGCCGTCCGGCGAAGCCGAGGCGTGGGCGACGATCAGCGCCGTCTGCGGCGGTAACACCGGAATGTGGCGCTTCGCGTTCCAGCGCGCCATGCTGCTGAACGAGATCGTGGCGCCCGAGGCTTCCGGCGCACGCAAGCGATGAGCCAGCGCACTTCGCTGCAGCGTACCGAGTCGATCGATGAACTCCCGGCACGTCATGTCCTGGGCGTTCTCGACGACAACGAGGTAGAGCGTGGTGTCGCTCTGCACGGTGAACCCGAGGTTGATCGGACCGTAGACGAAGCGATCCTCTCCCACAATCGTCGAATTCAGGCGCTGGTTCTCTTTCGCAACCTGTGCGAGCCGGTAGGCCATCAGCGAGAGCAACGGGCTCAACATCAGCCTCTCGCGGCGCTGGAATTCGGAAGCTGCGCGATCCCAGGCAGCGGCGTCGTACTCGATTTCGACATACCCGGGAACTGCTTCGTCGCGCTGCCAGAGGACGGTCCGCAGCATCCCGCGCTCGCTGGACGTCAACGTTTCGGCCGCTCCCGGCACGATCGGCGGTAGCGACACCGCATCAACAGCGACAGGGGGCCGCTCGGCTCGCGGCGCCGCGGCTGGCTGACCCTTCGCGGCGAGATAGTCTTCGACGTCCTTGACGCTCAGACGCGCGCCGCTGGCGGGCACATCGCTGGCCTGCAGACCGTATTTCGCCAGCAGCTGCGCCGCCTTGACCGTCGGCTCCGCCACTGTCCGGTTGTCCGGTGCTGCCGCGGTCGCCGCCGCCGGCGGTTTCTCGTCTGCGCTCTGCCCAAGCCAGCACAGCACCGATCCGACGGCAATCATGTCGTCGAGCTGCGGCAAGACGGCGAGCACGAAGCCCTCTTGCTCTGATTCGACGGTGAAGCTCGCTTTATCCGTCTCGACTTCCGCCACGAGCGCGCCGGCGTCGACCCAGTCACCCGGCTTCACCACCACCCGAATCAGCTTGACGACGTCGTCGTTGTTATTGACCCGCGGGGTGTGTATCGGCGTTGCCATCAGTTAGCTGGCAATGGCGCTGACGAACGAGACGAGTGAGGAGAACAGCCGGCGCTCGTCGTGAAGAACCGCAGCCTCGAGGCTGCGTGCGGCGGGTATCGGCACGGGTGCCGGGGCGAAGCGGCGGACCTGTCCGCGATACCCATGTTCGAGCAACGCGGCCATCAGTTCCGATCCGAATCCAGGACCGGCCGGTGTCTCCTCGACGATGGCGATGCGTCCGTTCGACGTGAGGCTATCGAGCAGCGTCGCCTTGGGCAGCGGCTGCAGGAGCGACGGCACCACCAGGGAAACGGACAGTTCTTCGTCAGTCAATGCCGCGACGACCTTTTCCACGATGGGCAACATTCCGCCGTAGGTCACGATCGTCAGGTCGGCATCATCAGGTCCGTTGACCAACGTCGGGAACAGGTCAGCGCCGGGGTCGGCGTGAGCAGCGGTCACAGCCGTGTATCCGCCAGGCTCCTGCATCACGCCATACAGCAGCTTGTGCTCGAAGAACACGACCGGGTGATCCCAGCGCATCGTCGCGCTCTCGAGGAGACCGCCGGAGTCATGGCGATGGCTGGGAAACAGGACGGTGAGCCCGGGCACGGCGGTCATCAGGCTCTCCGGGCTCTGGCTATGCGTCGGCCCATAGCCGCGCCGGCCGCCGCTCGGCGTGCGTACGACGATCGGCACGCGCGTGTGCGGAGAAAGACCGGGGAGCTTCACTGCGTGGTTGTAGAGCTGATCCATCGCCAGCGTGACGAAGTCGGCGAACATGATCTCGGCAATCGGACGGAAGCCCGCAAGCGACAAGCCGATCGAGGCGCCGACGACCCCTGCTTCGCTGATTGGCGTCGAAATTACACGGCCGGGAAACGCCGTCGTCAAGCCAGCGGTCACCTTGAATGCGCCGCCGTAAGGATCGTGCAGGTCCTCGCCGAGCACGATCACGTCGGGATAGGTCCGCAGCATGCGGTGAAGCGCTGCATTCAACGACGCGCGAACTGTCTGAGGCGTGGCGGACGTGATTCCCGCTGGGGGCTCCACGCGACCGTCCCCATTACGCTCGCCGAACACGTGCGTTGGGGTGCCGTCGAAACGCGACTCCGACGCGCCATCGCAGAAGCGGCGGACGTCGTCCATGAACCGGGCGTTGTCCCGTTCAATCGCCGCGCGCGTTTCCGGCTGCAACCGCTCGCCGAGCCGCGTCAACGGATCTCGTGCCCGGATGAAGGACATCTCGTCCTGATCGCGAAGGTCGTCCCCCTTGCTGTGCGGGCCGAGCCGCATCGTGTCGATCACCAGGAACCCGGGCTCCCGCGTCGATCGCACCTGCTCGACCACCGCCTCCACCTCCCGCAGGAACTCCGGGTCCGAATCATCCAGGCGCCAGGTCGGAAGGCCGAATGCGTCGCCTCGCGCGACGATCGATCCGCCCACGGTGTCAGCCGTCTTCGTGGTCTGGGCGATGCCGTTGTTCTCGATCACGAAGAGCAGCGGCACGCGCCAGACCGACGCGAGGTTCAGGCTCTCGTAGGTGAGCCCTTCGCCTAGCGTCCCGTCGCCGATGAAACAGGCCACGATGCCGTTCCCCGGTTGCAGCTTGCGAGCGAACGCGAGACCGACGCTGATCCCTGTCATTCCGCCCTGCACACCGTTACTGTGGAAGTGCCGGAATGCCAGGTGCTGGCTGCCGCCAATCCCCCTGCAGACACCTGACTCCCGCCCCATGATCTCGGCGATCAGACCGCGAAAATCGCCCGAGTAGGTGAGGAAATGCCCGTGGTTTCGATGATTCGAGAGAACCGTGTCCTCGGGGTCGGTCAGCGCCCGCACGACGGCCATCTGACACAGCTCCTGTCCCAGGCACGTATGCGTGGTGCCGGACAACACGCCGCGGGTAAAAAGCTCGAGGAGGAGCTGTTCAGTGCTACGAATCAGATGCCCGAACCCGTAGATCGCCGAGTCGTCGATCGGCAGGACCGGCTTCCCGTGACGATCACGCTGGAGGCCGGGAAGGTCCGTCGTCTCCGGCGAGACTTCCGTGAGGTCGACGTGCAGCATGACGCTACCGCGCTGCCGTAGCCGGCCGGGATCCGCGCGACGGAGGGGCGGCCGGGCTCTTCGCCGGCGCGATGCCCCGCAGCGATACCACGCGTGGCGGATTCACGAAGACCATCGCACCCGGCGGAACGTCGGTCATCACGACCGAGTGCGGGCCGATCCGCGCCCCGTCGCCGATGGTGACACCGCCCAGGATGCTGCAGCCGGCCCCGAGCTCGACGTGGCAGCCGACCGTCGGCGCCTGATCGCGCTCCGCGTTGAGCGCGCCGATCGTGACGTTCTGCCTGATGATGCAATCGTCGCCAATCGTGGCGTTCGTATGGATGACGATGCCGCTCTGATGGCCGATGAGCACCCGCCGACCGACGCTGGCCGTCAGGGGCAGCTCAATTCCGTACTGATTCCGCACGTAACGGTACATCGCCAGATGAAGACGTCGGGCGAGGTACTCGAAGGGGCCCCGAAGGATTCCCTGGCCAGACTCGGCCTGAACCCATTTACCGAACCGGTAAACAGCAACGGCCCGGAAACCCGGCAGCGTCCAGTCCAGGTAGTGGGTCCGCCAGTCCTCCCGAAGCTGGAGAACGAGCCCTCGAAACTGAGGTGGAACGACGCTGACGACGAGCCTGGCGCCCCGGCTCTGGGGCATTGTCAGAGGCGTTCCGGTCTCTATTGGTGAACCAGTGTTCATGTGCACTGAACGCTAGCAAATTGCAATCCACATGAACGCGACCGGCTGACAGGCCGGGAACAACTGACGAATCCACAGGATGTCACCCCCGCGTCAGACTTTTTTCTATATTCCCACTCGCTTGGTGTTTTGTTGTTCGTGGCGATCCCAGACGAGCCCTGACGCAATCCACCAGGGCGTGCCTAGAGCGCACACGACGCCGACGACCGACCGGCCACGGTGGGGCCCTCCCAAGCCTCGTGGTTTGGGTCACGACGCATCGGAAAGTCTGGCGACACGGGTTCTTGCTGAGTTACGGCGAGACGGGCTGTAGCGGGTTGATGCCCATCGATTCGACCCAGCGCTTCACCTCGCCGGGTCCACGACTGGTCCACTTGGGCTGACCGCGGAGCCGCGCGATGACCTCGGACCGGGCGGCGCCGCTGCCGTCGAACAGCTGTGACATCTGAAACAGGCGACGGCGGAAGGGGTCGCGCTCGTCACGCAGGTGCCGGTAGTACGTGCGCATCTGCCGCGCCCGATCGAGCCAGTGCTCCTCGAGGTCGCGGATCACCTCCGGCGCCAGAAACGGCTCGCACGTCTCAATGGCGTCCCCGATCATCTGCTGGATCTTCTGATCGTGTTCGCTCGCGAAGACATTGACCGACGAGGTCGCCTGCGCGGCGTGCACCCGGAACGTCGCCCAGGTGTCGGGCACGTGAACGGTGTTCGCGACGAGACCCGCTTTCATGTCCCAGTTGAAATCGCCGATCGAACCCCAGCGCCCGATGAATCCGCCGATCTTCGCGAAGAGCGTTCGCCTGATGAGCAGTTCGGTGATGGAGTGATAGACCATCCGGCCGGTCAGATGCAGCAGCCCGTCATACGGAGCGTGCCGGATGTGCCTCACGTGCTGCAGGCCCTCGTGGTCATGCTCGAAGAGCGTGGTGTTCGGCCAGCACTCGTCGGGATCGGTCAGCGGGTTGCCCGCCGAGTCGATCATGATCAGCCGGCAATGCGCCAGTTCGCACTCATGGTGGTGCTCGAGGGCCGCCACCAGCTTCTCGAGGCAATCGGGCGCCATCGTGTCATCGCTGGTGGCGATGTACACGTACTTGCCCTGCGCCCGCTCGATGCAGTTGTTCCAGTTCGGGTACAGGCCCTGGCGGGGCGCCTGCGCGATGAAGACCCGGTTGTCGCGCCGCGCGATCTCCTGGAAGAACTCCCACGCCCCATCGTTGGAGAAGTTGTCGCTGACGACCATCTCCCAGTTCGTGTAGGTCTGGGCAAAGATCGCATCGACACGCTCCTGCAAGTACGGGCGCGTGTTGAGATTCGGCACGCAGACCGAGACGAGTGGCTTCACCGCGCTCATCGTGCCACAGAATCCGTCACAGAAGTCAGACCAGGTTTCACGGCACGGACGCAGACGGAGACCGCAAAGCGTGGGTCGTGGTGCTCGAGCGTCGCCTTGCTGAATTCCTCCGTCACGAGACCGCGCAGCTCGCCGGCTGCGGTCAACGAGTTGCCGTAGGCACGCACCGTGATGCCTTCGGGGTCGAAGGCGCAGCCCACCACGGCGCCGATCCCTTCCGGTGTGAATCGCCAGATCTCGTGCCAGCCGGGATCGCACATGCTGATGTGAGGCACCGTCGCCAGCAGCACGCCTCCGGGTTTCAGAATCCGGCACAGCTCCGACACCGCTTTGTCCACTTCGAAGATCACGTGCAGCACCTGCGTGCAGATGACGCAGTCGAACGTGCCGGTGGGAATGTCGTTCGGCTTTGTGAGGTCGGCCACGATGGTCGCTTGCGGCTGAGTGTCGTCGATGTGCAGGATGTCCAGCTTCGTCACCGCGTCGCCACCATATCGGCGCGTGTAGGGGCTGTCCTGGAACTCCAGGCAGTGCCCGCGAATATCTCCGCGGAATTCTTCGAGGAATCGCTCGATGTAGTAGCGGTTGAGTGGAAGGCCCCGATCGAATCCCCACAGGTAGCTCAAGGGCTCGATGTCGCGTCCCATGAGGATTCGCGACCGGACGCCGCGCGCCCGCACCTTCAGCCGTTTCGCGTTCTCCCAGGCACCTTCCGGAACGACGGCCTTGACGGTCCGCTTGAGAAAGCTCTGCTGCATCGTCCTATCGAGTGTCTCGCCCGCCGTAGCCTCGCGAAGGCGGGTCGTCATGACCGGGAGCTCTGACGGCCGTCGGGCACCGGCCGGCTCTGAAGCGAGCGTGGGAACACGCTGCGCGTGGCGCTCATCGCCAGGCCTGGCAGCATCATGGCGCTGCTCAACGCGCCATCCTGGTATGCGATGGCCAGCAGATCGAAGATCTTTCTGAACAACGTGATGGCTTTGCCCGGGGCGATGGAACCGGCGAGCAGTACGGGCATCAGGCGCGCGCCCACACCCTGTCGAGCGACCGACCCGCTGGAGTCGAGCGCATTCGCCGCGTCGCGCTGATGCGGCTCCGTCCGGAGTATCAGCTCGCCGATGCGGACTCTCGCCATTTCGAGCAGGAGTCCGCGCCGGCGGGCCGGACCTCGAGACGATCGAATGTAG
>Ga0114129_10006976_pt1 | contig 16076 bp, 16 predicted proteins | sample RhiMetdeltSRZDD1_FD_80071 | JGI IMG/M metagenome (GOLD analysis project Ga0114129, IMG submission 80071) | Populus rhizosphere microbial communities from Tennessee, USA - Rhizosphere MetaG P. deltoides SRZDD1 (version 2) (version 2) | ecosystem: Host-associated > Plants > Roots > Rhizosphere >... | reverse complement strand
CATCTGAAAGAATTACCCTTACAAGCGCAATATAGTCCGGTTTATACCATTACCCTGCTCGACTACAACCACGATGGCTGCGACGATCTGCTGTTATGCGGCAACATGAACCGCGCACGTTTGCGGCCCGGAAAATACGATTCCGGTTATGGAATATTATTACAGGGCAATGGAAAGGGACAATTTAATTATATCAGCCAGCAACAATCAGGCTTTCATATCAGCGGCGATGTGCGCAGTGTTCTCCCCATTAATCAAATGCTTTTGTTTGGCATCAATCAACAGGCAGTTAAAGCGTACAAAACAAATGAATAGTAATAAAACATACTTTACATACCTTATCATTATTTGCATTACGGCCTGCACCTCCAAACCCAAACAACAACCGGAGCTATCCCCTGCCGCCATCAGCAACGTCATTACCCAAATGACAGAGGTAATGATACACGATATCACCAATCCTCCCCTGGCGGCGCGCTTTTTTTCATATGCCTGTTTATCGGGTTATGAAGTAGTAGCGCAAAACAATCCTTCGTTTAAAAGTATGCAGGGTAAATTGAACGGTTACCCCCAACTGCAAAAACCTGATTCTATACAACAATATTCCGTAACACTATCCGCCGTGCTTGCCATGCTCGAAACGGCCAAAAAAATGCAGCCATCGGGAAAGTTGCTGGATATATATGAACAACAATTGATCGACTCCTGCAGCCGCCTGCCGGGCTTTACCGGGGAAATTGTTCAAAACTCACAGCGCTATGCCATGGCCGTAAGTAAAAGAATACTGGCCTATGCAAAAGCCGATAATTATAATAAGATCAGTAATTATGCCCGGTATACACCGGTAAACAGCGAAGGTTGCTGGTACCCTACTCCACCCGCTTACCTGCCCGCAGTAGAACCTTATTTCAAAACAGTGCGACCATTTGCGCTTGATTCCTGTTCGCAGTTTTTGGCGCCGGCTCCCACGCCATTCTCAAAAGAAAAGCATTCCCCTTTTTACAAAATGATGCTGCAGAATTATGAAACCAGCAAGCAAATGCCTGTTGAATACCGCGCCATTGCCGCTTTCTGGGACTGCAATCCGTTTGCCGTGCAGGATGACGGCCATCTTATTTTAAGCCAGAAAAAAATATCGCCGGGCGCTCACTGGCTGGGCATTGCCGGTATAGCCTGCGAAAAAGCAAAAAAAAGTTTTAACGAATCAATGCAGATATATACCCTTGTTTCGGTTGGTTTAATGGATGCTTTTATTTGCTGCTGGGACGAAAAATTCCGCAGCAACCGCATTCGCCCCGAAACAGCCATTCGCAAATACATCGATCCCGCCTGGCAGCCGTTACTGCAAACACCGCCATTTCCCGAATACCTGAGCGGACATTCGGTTATATCATCCTGTTCGGCCACTATTTTGTCGCACTATTTCGGCAACTCATTTTCTTATACCGACAGTGTGGAAGTATCGTACGGTTTGCCGCCCCGCCAGTTCGCGTCGTTTCAACAGGCAGCCAAAGAAGCCGCCATCAGCCGGTTTTATGGTGGCATTCATTTTATGGATGCTATAGAAAACGGGTTAGTACAGGGCCAAAAAGTAGGAGAAAGAATTGTTACACTCTTTTTCTAAAACACGCGCTGTTACTGCTTTCTGTATATTTTCCGAAGTTTTGTATTTGTGTGTATCCATGCTTTGAATAAAATGCAATTGCTTCGGGTTGATCCTTCCCGGTTTCGAGCAGGCAATACCGGTATTGCTGGCTTTTAGCTATTGATTCAAGCGCTGATAAAATTTGTGAAGCATAGTTATTTCTGCGGTGCCCGGGCATTACATACATGCGTTTGATCTCAGCAGCTTCAACATCATATTCCCTAAGTGCGCCGCAAGACACTGCTGTATCACCCGCAAAGAGCAATACAACAGTGGGAAGGAAGTCGGCCAGTTCCCCATCGCGCTCATACAGTTCTTTTTCAAGTTCGGCCGAAAGCCGTTGAAATTCTGTATGCTCCGAATCGGTCAGTATTAATTCAATATCATCCATGCTCAAACCCCTACTTTAATAACCACTTTCTTCACCGGCCCTGGCTTATCGATCATAATATTGGGCATATGCAGGTCGTGCGGAAAGAAAATGGCGAACATATTTTGTTGCAAGGTCGAAAAAAATGGTGGCTTACCGGCAAACAGCATATAATCTGCTTCAGCATCATATGCTTTGGAAGGAATTTGCTGCTGCAATAAATCATGACCAATTTTTTCAGCGCCGCTCACAATATATTGTATATCGATATATTTCTTATGCGACTCCATTTGTTCTTTGGTTGGGTCTACCGTGTCGTATTCGTTCACAATCGCAAACAGGTTGGTGCCATCAAGCTCGTATTTACCTTTTTCAACTTTTGTAAAATCGGTTTGGGTAAGGTATTCGAATGCTTTTTTAAACTGCGGGCCCAGAGGATAATAAACAGCTGCATTTTGCAACAGATCAATGATCATCAGTATAATAAATTTAATTCGTGCGCCAAGATACGCAAAACCAAATTGAGGGAATGACAAAAAAAGAGCCGGAACCATGGCATCTATCGATGCCGGCTCCGGCTGCTTAATAAGTTCATGGGTAGGATCACCATTCAAAAACCTGAAGGTTATACTGCTTTCTGTAGTACCATCAGGTTTTACAAGGTAGGTACAAGTAAATTACCTTGTAGATCCGGATCGTTCTTTTTCATTTTCATTTTCAAATTGTGCGGCTTTCACGGGATTATTATTTTCCGATGTTGACATTTAAAAATGTTTTCATGGGTACGGGCTACAGTTTGACAATATCCAGCACCATCTGCATTTCTCTGTCACGGACCATGATATTTTTCAAACTTACATTGTCTTCAATATGTACCAGCCATATCACCGGTTTGTTGGGTTCTTCAATTTCTTCTACCAGAATAATTTTGTAATCTTTATAAACAGCTTTTACCAACTGCTTTACATCCCGGTTCAGCTTCGACTCATCGTACTGGCGAATGGTGTTTAACCATTTGCCTCTTTTGTTATAGGTTATCAGATTAATGGTGCTATCGCTTATAAATCTTGCGCGATAGCCATCCGGTAATATATACCATGATTCATAGTCTACTTCATGATACGTGGTTTTGAAATCTCTTACCGCCCTTATGTGTACATTTTTAAAGGCGGCCATCGGGTTCACCGGCGCTACCGATGTCATCAAAGAGCTTACGTCCTGTTTTGCAATTGCGTTTTGAGCATAGGTTCCGTTGGATTTTAAAATTACAATCAGGCCTAAAACCAGTACGGACAGGCATCTTTTCATTTGGTTAGTTTTTAGCGGGTTGAATGGCAAAACCGTTATCGCTTTTTTCGGTACGGCAGGCAATTACGGTGGTTTGCCGTTTAACCCCTGAATGATGCATCCGGCTGTTGCTACATCAAAAGGGTATTGGCAAAATCAATAAGGTTACAGGTGGAACAGGTTGGGAACAGGTTGGTGGTAATGGTAAAAAGATTGGGTACGAATTGCTATTTAATATTAAGGTGCCCCAGGGGCTACTTTTGTAATGCAATCGATTGCGCAATGTTTAAATAAATAACGTTCACTAAGTGTTTTTATGTGTCATTAATACAAAAAATTTCTGAGGGCATCGTTATAGCAGATTTTTATTAAATGCTAATTTGACAATTACAGATCAAAATTGATGAAAATGTCAATGAACTTACCTGATCGTGATCAGGTACATGGCTGTTTAGAATCTAAGAAAACGTTTTCGTAATTGATACTGTGCGATATATGGCGCCCACAATTATTTTATTCTGCGTATAATAAAATAACCCCGGCAATAACCGGGGTTACATAAAAAATTATTTATGCTGAAAATTCTGATTACAATTATTACACTTTGTTTCCTGTGCCTTGCTTGCCCGCCGAAGCTTTAGGCGCCTGCGCCATAGCTTCAGCGCCGGTGCACGAAGGCGGGTGCCTTACTTCCCCACCTTCAACTCAACCTTCTGCACATCGTTCGAATTTTTGCCGGTCATGATTTCGAAAATGCCTTCTTCAACAACATACTGCATATCGGCATTCCAGTAGGCCAGCTTCGAAGCGTCGATGGTGAAAGTCACTGTTTTCTTTTGACCGGGGTCGAGGGTGATGCGGGTAAAATCTTTTAATTCTTTTACCGGGCGGGTTACGCTGCTTACTTTTTGATGAACATACAGCTGCACAATTTCATCGCCTTTCATAATACCGGTATTGGTTACATCTACTTCAATGGTGCCATATACATCGGTAGGCTCCGATGAGGCCAGCCCTGTTTTTTTAACGGGCGGTGGTACTATCAGTCGAGGTTTTGAATATTCGAACGAAGTATAACTTAAGCCATATCCAAAAGGAAATAATGGCTTTTTATCTTCAGTAACATAATCAAAATACTGAGCGCTGGGTTTATGATTGTAATAAACAGGAACCTGCCCTGTGTTTTTGGGATAAGTGATGGTAAGCTTTCCCGATGGATTGGCATCGCCAAATAAAATATTCGCAAATGCATTGCCGGCTTCTTCACCCATAAACCAGCCATCTACGATTGCAGGTACATTTTGCGCGATCCAGGGAATAGCCAGCGGACGTCCGTGCATCAGGTACACCACTACCGGCTTACCTGTAGCAACAAGCGCTTTTACCAGCTCTTCCTGCTGGCTTTGCAAACGCAGGTCGGGCATATCGCCAAAGTGATTGGGGCCCCAGGCTTCGCGCGATAACTGTTCGTTCTCCCCTACTACCACCACCACCAACTCGCACTATTACGCTGTTTTTACCGCTTCATCGATCAGGCGTGCATTTTCTTCTTTCGAAGGAAAAATGATGGTATCAATATACTGGTAGTTATTCTGGCTAATGGTATCGCCATTCATGGTTATGTTACAGCCTTTGGCATACAACACCTCAGCCATATTGCCCACTTTGTTTTTGATTCCGTTCAGCAGGGAAATATTCTTAACCGGCAAGCCTGAATAATCGCCCAGTAAATTGGTGGCGGCCAGTGCGCCTATCACTGCGATCTTTTTATACTGATCTTTTTTAACAGGTAATAAATTATTCGAGGCATTGCCAAAAGGACTATTCTTCAATAATACCATCGATTCTTCGGCAATTTTCAATGCCAGCAAACGTCCTTCGGTATTGGCGGCATTTTGTTTGGCCAGTTCAAGGTCAATGGGTTTCTGTTCGAATAAGCCCAGTTTAAATTTCAATTCAAGGATGGCGGCAACGGCGCTGTCGAGCGAGGCCATGCTGATCTTTTTTTCCTTTACAAGCTCAACGAGGTGCCTGTAATTGACCCCATATGGCAAATCGGTGGTTACACCGGCATTGAATGCCTTGAGCGCGGCTGCTTTTTGATCGGGCGCAATAAAATGTTTATTCCATAACTGATCTATGCCAAACCAGTCGCTCACCACTATGCCGGTGTAGTTCCATTCTTTGCGCAATACATCTTTCAGCAACCATTTATTGGCGTGAGAAGGCATGCCGTCGATTTCGTTGTACGAGGCCATAATGCCGGCGGGTTTTGCATTATTCACACAAAGTCTGAACGACTCCATATGCGCTTCGCGAATAACGCGCAGCGAATAGTTTGCCGGCGCCTGGTTACTGCCGCTTTCCGATTGTCCGTGCCCCGAAAAATGCTTCAGCGTGGCAGCCACATGTCCAGGTGCAATGGAACCATTGCTGCTTCCCTGAAACCCTTTTACAATGGCGCTGCCGAGCGTACCGCATAAATAGGGGTCTTCGCCCAGCGTTTCACCGGTGCGGCCCCAGCGCGGATCGCGGCAAACATCTACCACGGGCGCCAAAACCAGGCTGGTACCTCTTATACTGGCCTGTTTGGCAGCATGGGTATATATTTTTGTAAGCAGGTCTTTATCCCATGAACACGATAACCCGATGCCATGGGGAAACACATCAACCTGGCGGGCCACCAGTCCGTGGTGGGCTTCGTCGATAAATATGATGGGAATACCCAAACGGGTTTTGGTTCTGAAGTAGTCCTGTAAATTATTTCTGGCAGTAATGGTTTGTTCCATGGTTTCATCAAAAGCCGGGTTCATCATACCCATGCCGTTTTTGAATAATGAATCCAGTTTACCGGGGTTGTCGAATAACTGATCGTTTAATTTGGGCCGGCCGGCATGCATGGTTTGCAACTGGGCCACTTTTTCTTCGAGCGTCATTTTCGACAGCAGATCGGCTACCCGTTTGGCTACCGGTTGTTTGGGATCTTTGTAAGCGGGTTGTTGTGCATATGTATAGCTGAAGCAACAAACAAAACAGGAAACGACAAGTGTAGCAAATTTCATATTGAACAGTTGAATTTTTGGTAGACAAATGTTCATGTCGCCTCATATGGTTAATATTAAATATGAGTGCCGACACGCGGGTTCCGAATGAAATTTGGTTGGGGGAATGCCTGGAAGAGGCTGAAGGTAGGAAAAAATACTTTATCACCGATGGTTTTTGCATTTTTAGTTTATTTCACTTTTACTGAAACAAACTCATTTATTTCACTTTTACTGAAACAAAAGGCTTTATTTCATTAATTTTGAAATAAGAAATTTAAATCATGAAGAAAAAAGATTACGTCATACTCATGGCTGATATTGTTGCCAGCCGGAAAACCCAACAAAATAAGCTGATGAAAATGTTTAGAAAAATTACAAATGAAATAAATTACGAAAAAAAAGATATATTGCTATCTCCTATAACGGTGACGTTAGGCGATGAATTTCAATGTGTAGTAAAAAATGTGGAATCAGGTTTAGAGCTAATGATCTCAATAGACGAAAAGAAGTTATACGAGCTGGCTGATTTCAAACTTCGCTATGTATTGCTTGAAGGTGGAATAGATACGCCTATTAATCAGAACATAGCCTATGGTATGTTAGGAGAAGGTTTAACAAAGGCCAGGGAAAGGTTAACAGAAAGTAAGAATACTCATAACAGATATTTGTTTTATTTAAAAAATATCAGGAAAAGCGAGGCTTTGATGAATAGTATGATCATTTATCAAAGCATTATTGATGATTGGAAAACGGACAAAGACTATCCTCTGGTAAAAAAGTTCCTGGAATTAAAGGATTACAAGTTAGTAGCTGATGACCTTGGAAAAACAAGATCACAAATATGGAAAAGAGAAAACAGTCTTAACCTGGATGCCTATTTTTCTATAAAAAAAGTCATTAACTACATAACCGAAACTAAATGAAAATAATAGTGATTGCCGCTGCCATGGGAGTTTGTGAGATTATACTTGCCTTTTTATTTACATTTATTGCTCAAAAGTTTTATGAGAAATCGGGAATAATTGACACCAAATCTATCTTTAAAGGATTCATTGAACGTTTATTTTTAACATTGTTCCTGTTTAATGGCATCCATCACGCATTAACATTTTTCAGTGCTCTTAAACTGGCTACCAGATTGAAACATACTGAAACCAATAGCGAAGAAAGTGGTAGGTATAATGACTATTACCTGCTTGGCAACCTGATTTCTGTTGCTGTTGGATTTTTTTATGTGTGTATCTGGAGCCATGCCAATGATATAGAAAATGGTATAAATCGAATTTGGGGACAATAGGCGAACTCTCAAAAGCAATGGGATTTTCGCGGCTGAAACCTGTTTTTTTGCTCTTATATGCAAAAAACTGATTATCAAATGCAATCAACCCAATTATCCCGTTCACCCCCATACATCCCTCCATTGCAAAATTTTTAATGATAACCAGTCATTTGGCTCAACTTTCAACAGATAAAGGCGGAATTTTGAGATTTTTACATATTTAACCTATCTATTTGAAAAAATACACATAAAAACCTTATTATCTGGCTATATTTTAAGAATTTTGCGGCTCGATTATAAATTATATAAAATGAGTAAAAACCCCGCTGCATTATTCGACAAAGTATGGGATTCACATGTGGTCAGGCATATTGAAGATGGCCCCGATGTGTTGTTTATCGACCGGCATTTTATTCATGAAGTAACCAGTCCCGTTGCGTTTCTCGGACTGGAGAGCCGTGGATTGAAGGTTATGTTCCCCGAAAAAACCTTCGCTACAGCCGATCATAATACCCCCACCATCAACCAGCATTTGCCCGTTGAGGACCCGCTTTCGGCCAACCAGTTGAAGGCCCTCGAATCCAATTCGGCCAAATATGGTATTTCACACTGGGGACTCGGCAATCCTAAAAATGGTATCGTGCATGTGGTTGGTCCCGAAAATGGCATCACCCTGCCAGGTATGACCATCGTGTGCGGCGACTCACACACTTCTACCCATGGCGCTTTTGGCGCTATTGCCTTTGGTATTGGTACCAGCGAGGTAGAAATGGTTCTGTCGTCGCAATGTATTATGCAGCCCCGCCCCAAAAAAATGCGCATTAAGGTAAATGGCAAATTAGGCAAAGGCATTACTCCGAAAGATGTTGTTTTATATATCATTTCAAAACTCACTGCGGCCGGCGCCACCGGTTATTTTGTTGAATTCGCAGGCGATGTGTTTGAAAACATGACCATGGAAGGCCGTATGACGGTTTGTAACATGAGCATCGAAATGGGCGCCCGTGGTGGTATGATCGCCCCCGACGAAACCACTTTCGCTTATATCAAAGGCCGCGAAAAAGCTCCTAAAGGCGAAGCCTGGGATAAGGCGCTTGCTTACTGGAAAACGCTGAAAACCGACGAAGGCGCTAAGTTTGATAAAGAATACGAATACAAGGCCGCAGATATTGAACCCATGATCACCTACGGTACCAACCCGGGTATGGGCATTGGCATTACCAAACATATTCCTACTGCAACGGAAGTAGGAGGCAGCAAAGCCAGCTACGATAAGTCGCTTAACTATATGGGCTTTCATGAAGAAGAAAGCATGTTGGGCAAAAAGATTGACTATGTATTCATAGGCAGTTGCACCAACGGACGCATTGAAGATTTCCGTGCTTTTGCCTCGGTGATAAAAGGCCGCAAAAAAGCCGATCATGTTACCGCCTGGATAGTGCCCGGTTCGCACATTGTTGAGGCGCAGATCAAAGAAGAAGGCATACTGGATATTTTGCTCGAAGCAGGATTTCAGTTGCGTCAGCCCGGATGCTCGGCTTGCCTGGCTATGAATGATGATAAAATTCCGGCCGGCAAATATGCTGTGAGCACCAGCAACCGCAACTTCGAAGGAAGGCAGGGCCCCGGTGCAAGAACCATGCTGGCTAGTCCGCTGGTAGCAGCCGCTGCAGCAGTAACAGGATTTGTAACTGATCCACGCGAGTTGATCTAGTTGTAAGTAATAAGTCGTAAGTGATAAGTTCCCTCAGCGAACCGTCACTTACAACTTAAAACTTACAACCTGAACTTATAACTTATTACTTATAACTTTTTACTCAAAATGGCTTACGATAAATTCACCATATTAAAGAGCACCGCGGTACCTATGCCCATCGAGAACGTAGATACCGACCAGATCATCCCCGCCCGTTTTTTAAAAGCCACCGAGCGCAAAGGCTTTGGCGATAACCTGTTTCGCGACTGGCGTTATGAAGGTGATGGCGCTCCCAAAAAAGATTTCGTTTTAAACAACCCCATTTACTCAGGCAAAATACTGGTCGGCGGCCGCAACTTCGGTAGCGGCAGCAGCCGCGAACATGCGGCCTGGGCCATATACGATTATGGTTTCCGTTGCGTGGTGAGCAGCTTCTTTGCCGACATCTTTAAGAACAACTCTTTAAACATCGGCATATTGCCCGTACAGGTAAGCGCTGAATTTTTAGATAAGATATTCATTGCTATTGAAGCCAATCCGAATGCCGAGCTGGAAGTAGATCTTGCCAGTCAATCCATTACCATTTTGGCTACCGGCGAATCAGAGTATTTCGAGATCAATAATTACAAGAAGCATAACATGATGAATGGCTACGATGATATTGATTATCTGCAGAGCATGAAAACCGATATTGAGTCGTTCGTTGCGAAAAGCATTTATTAATTCAGTGAAATTAGAAATGAAAAATTGTTTTACTTTCTAATTTTTAATTTTTCATTTCTCATTTTTAATTTTATTATGCCAGAGGCCCCCCGATATATTGAGATTATGGATACAACACTCCGCGATGGTGAACAAACCAGCGGCGTGTCGTTCTCCCCATCCGAAAAGCTAACGATTGCCCAGCTATTATTAACCGAAGTAAAAGTAGATCGTATTGAAATTGCTTCGGCCCGTGTAAGTGAAGGAGAATTTGAAGCGGTAAAAGCTATTACCAAATGGGCAAAGGCCAATGGCTTTTTGAACCGGGTTGAAGTGCTCACTTTTGTTGATGGCGATGTATCGGTACAATGGATGCTGCAGGCCGGCGCCAAAGTGATGAACCTGCTTACCAAAGGTTCGCTCAATCACTTAACGCACCAGCTTAAAAAGAAGCCCGAACAGCATTTTGCCGAAGTGGCCGCGGTTATTAACCTGGCAAAGAAAAAAGGGCTCGAAAGCAATGTATACCTCGAAGACTGGAGCAATGGCATGCGCCACTCGCGCGACTATGTGTTTCAATACCTCGATTTTTTGACAAAGCTGCCGGTAAAACGCATCATGCTGCCCGATACGCTCGGCGTGCTCACGCCAACCGAAGTGTATGAATTCATTTCAGCTATTGTTAAACGCTATCCCGATACACATTTCGATTTTCATGCGCATAACGATTATGACCTCGGCACCGCCAATGTGCTCGAAGGCGTAAAAGCAGGCGCCCACGGCATTCACCTTACCATCAATGGTATGGGCGAAAGAGCAGGTAATGCACCGCTGGCCAGCGCCGTGGCAGTGCTGAACGATTTTATGCCCGATGTAAAATCATCGGTGGTCGAAACCTCGTTGTACAAGGTGAGCAAACTGGTTGAAACGTTTTCGGGTTTTCGCATTTCCGTAAACAAACCGGTGGTGGGTGAAAACGTGTTTACCCAAACAGCAGGTATTCATGCCGATGGCGATAAAAAGAACAAGCTGTACTTCAGCGATCTGATGCCTGAACGTTTTGGCCGTCAGCGCAAATATGCGTTGGGCAAAACAAGCGGCAAGGCCAATATCGAAAATAATTTACAGCAGTTAGGCATACAATTAAGCGAGCCCGACCTGAAAAAGGTAACGCAGCGCATTATTGAACTGGGCGATCGCAAAGAAGTGGTAACGCAGGCCGATCTGCCCTATATCATTTCTGATGTGCTCGACAGCAAGAACATAGACGAAAAAGTGCGTATCGAAAATTATGTGCTTACGCATTCAAAGAACCTGAATCCTTCGGCAACCGTTAAAGTTTCCATCAACGGCGAACTGTACGAAGAGCATTCGCAGGGCGACGGTCAGTACGACGCCTTTATGAATGCCCTGAAAAAAGTGTATAAGAAGATGAAGAAGGAGCTGCCCGGATTAACGGATTATGCAGTGCGCATTCCGCCCGGTGGTAAAACAGATGCCTTATGCGAAACCGTTATCACCTGGAGCCATAACAATAAAGAGTTCAAAACCCGCGGCCTCGATAGCGACCAAACGGTTTCGGCGATCAAGGCTACGCAGAAGATGTTGAATTTGATTTAGTATAACACAAACATAACCATAGGTAAAAACATGGCAAATAAGAAGATCCTAATCGTTCCCGGCGACGGCATTGGACAGGAAGTAACTGCAGTTGGTAAAAAAGTATTGGATAAGATAGCTGCAAAATTCGGACATACGTTCACTTACGACGAAGCATTGATTGGTCATGTGGCCATAGAAGCAACGGGTAATCCCCTGCCCGATGAGTCGCTCGAAAAGATGCGCAAATCCGACGCCGTTTTATTCGGCGCTGTTGGGCATCCCAAATACGATAACGATCCATCGGCCAAAGTGCGTCCTGAGCAGGGTTTGCTGAAGATGCGTAAAGAGTTGGGCCTGTATGCCAATCTGCGTCCGATTAAATTGTTTGATGAGTTGTTGGGTGCATCGAGCATCAAACCCGAAATATTAAAAGGCGCCGATATTTTATTCTTCCGCGAGTTGACCGGCGACATCTACTTCGGTGAAAAAGGAAGAAAGAACAACGGCGATACCGCTTTCGATGTGGCCGAATATAGCCGGTATGAAGTGGAGCGCATTGCCCGCAAAGCTTTTGAAGCAGCCCGTACAAGAAGAAAGAAATTATGTTCGGTAGATAAAGCCAATGTTATTGAAACCAGCCGACTGTGGCGCGAAGTGGTACAAAAGGTAGCCCTCGAATATCCCGATGTGGAAGTTGAGCACCAGTTTGTAGATGCCACAGCCATGTTGCTGATAAAAGATCCACGCAGGTTTGATGTGGTAGTTACCGCCAATTTGTTTGGTGATATTTTAACTGATGAAGCATCGCAGATCGCAGGTTCTATGGGTATGCTGGCCTCGGCTTCTATTGGCGATGGCACCGGTGTATACGAGCCCATTCACGGTTCGGCGCATGACATTACCGGTAAAGGCGTGGCCAATCCCCTCGCCTCTATTTTATCGGCAGCCCTGCTGCTCGACATTTCATTTGGAATGAAGGCCGAATCAGAAGCCGTGATCGGTGCAGTTGACAAAGTGCTGAAAGCCGGTTTCCGCACCAGGGATATTGCCGATGCGCAAACGCCTGCACACAAAATATTAGGCACTGAAGCTATTGGAGAAGAAGTGTTGAAGTTTATTTAATAAGGCACGGGCCTAAAGATATAAGGCACAAGAAAGTCAAAGGGTGGGTCATCTTACAAAAGGTGGCCCACCCTTTTTAATTTATCTCCCATCAAGCCATTTTATTTTCGTAAATTATGTAACATCAAACATCAACCATATGCCCACCACAACAAATAAAGAATGGTTTACCCTGAACGGTGAAAACCTGGTAAAAAAGATCAAAGAGCTGATCAATGAAGGCAATGTGCGAAAAGTTACCATACACGATAAAGACGGAAAAGAGCTGATGAGCTTTCCGTTGACCATTGGCGTTGTAGGCACCCTGCTGGCCCCGGTATTGGCCGCCGTAGGCGCTGTAGCGGCACTCATAAGCGAATGTAAAATTTCGGTAGAAAGAGAAGAGGCAGATAAAGCGTAAGGTACAAAATGAAAGGCTTAATGACACCCTTTAAAAACAAAAAAGCACCCCAATTTAGTGGATAAGTTTTTCATTTAAGCACCCGGAATCGGATTCTTTAATATCGTACTTAATACAAATAAGGGAAAAATCAGTTTTCTAAAGCAAGTTCGAATCCAGTTTGCCCGACCCAACTGGACAAGGCAGCAGAAATGCTGCCTTGTTTAAATCCGAACGTGAAAAGATTGCATTGCTGGAAAAAATGTTGGGCGAAAAAAAGAAGAAGTAAAGAAAAATGTATTTTGATATTATTGAGCCGCCTTGTAATGGGGCTTTTTTGTTTAGATACGTTGCAAAATATAAATTGAGTATTCCACGGTATAAGTGCCACCGATTCCACGGATAAGTGCCACCATTCCACGACATAAGTGCCGATTATTCCACGCGATAAGTGCCAGGCATTCCACAGGATAAGTGCCATTTATTCCACAGCTTAAGATACCAACCTTCATCCCCTTCCTGTTGGTAAAAATTATGTATTGATTGCTGCCGATTCCGCGCACTGCGATTCCCGCCGCTTTGTCATAAACCAACTTTTCCGAGATCAGTTCCATTTGTGCTAACCAATTGACAGTGCTTCGTGATTTTATTCCTTAATAAACTCATACGGCATGTCGAAAAAACTGATTGAGATGAAAGTAATACGGAAAATGCTGTTGTTATGGCAGCGAGGTTTATCTGAAAGACAGATTGCGCAAGAGTTGAAAATATCCCGGCCAAGTGTAAGCCGCTATAAAGAACGATTAGCAAGTAGCGGTAAAAGCATAGATGAGCTTCAAGGTCTCGATGACATCGGCTTGTCGGCAATTGCTCATCCTACAGAGCCAAAAGGCCCGGGAAGACGCCCGGAGCGTGTTTATAGTGAGCCGTAAGGCGTATTACCTGGCTGAACTGAACCGGACAGGCGTGACGCGAGTATTGCTATGGCAGGAATATATCAGGGCCGATCCTACGGGCTATGGGTATGCTAAGTTCTGCGAAGTACTGGCAGAACAAATGCTGCCGGATAATGCCAGTTTTCATATGACTTACGAGCCGGGGGCGCTGATGATGGTTGATTTTGCCGGTGATAAAATCAGCTATATCGACAGATCTACCGGCGCCTCGGTGGAATGCCCCGTTTTTGTGTGCGTATTACCTTATAGCGGATATAGCTACGTGATTGCCCTTCGTGATGAAAAGATCCCCAATGTGATAAAAGCGCTGAATGCAAGCGTGGCCTATTTTGAAGGCCTTCCGCTCGGCGCCAAATGCGATAACATGCGCACCGCCGTTATAAAAAGCTGTAAGTATGAGCCGGTTTTTACGGAAGTGTTTGAACAATGGGCATTAAGCGTTCCCAAGGGTAATCAGTTAGACTACAAGTGGTGGCCATATACTGATGATTGTAACTTATATAAAAACATTATGTCGTTTTTTGAGTCAATAGCTAGTGGCTTCGCTTTTAACATCAGTTCCATGCGTTAACTTTACCACCGATGTGCCAAAATGGTAAAGAAATTAGCACATTATATAATCAGATTTTCAACAAGGGGTATGAAGTCATGTGTATTAACAGATGCTTAAATGATTGATAAACAATTTCTTCTTTAATTAAAAGGAAACTAATGAATGTCAATATTTAAATGAAATTGCCAAAATTTTGATTTTTTCTAAATCTCTTTCTACCTTTATGACGCTAAATGAATTTCCAACAACTTATAGACCATTTGTTACAACGATTGCCTGCTAAGACTGCCTTCTCAACAATTGATTTGAAGGAAGCTATGAGGAGTTATTTTCCTGACGCCGCTGACACTTCGCTCTCCTGGCGGATCAACCAGCTTAAAAAGGAAAACCTAATACAACAGGTTGGAAGGGGCTTATACTCATTTGACTTTAAGCCTGAATACAAACCAGCAATTAATATGAGAACAAAGAGGGCTGCAAACCGCATTAGCTCTTTTTGCTCCTATACCCCCATAATTTGGGATACAGCTATGCTGAATAGTTTAAGCGATGATCCAAAGTTATTGCATTGGGTCTTTGTAGAGGTGGGCAGAGCTGAGTTAAATGCCATTTTTAGTCAGGCACTCCAGTTCAGTAAAAAATTATACGCGAATCCGGACAATGAAACGGTCAGCCGTTATCTGCTTCCGGTTGACGAAGCCATTATCTTAATTCCACAAGTATCAGAAACACCATCCATTCAACAAGGTGACATTTCCACTTTAGATATTGAAGGGTTGCTTGTCAATGCCTATTGGCATTACGAGCGCTTTTTCAAACCCATCGGTTATGACATTGAATCTATATTTAAAAACGCCCTAAACAAATACAACGTTAACAGCGCTAAGTTACTGCGATTTGCCGCCCGTAGAGACAAACGCAATGAAATTGAACAACTGCTAAACACCATTGCATTATGAGTAAAGAAACCCTAGAAATAGAACAAACAGAAGATGTCGTTCTCGATGATAAGCAACTCATTTGTTTGCTGACAGACGAGATCAAGACTGCTAAAGTTCAGGAGGAAAACTTGCAGTCAATAATTCGTATGCTGAATGAGGAGTATGGATTTGACTTGACAGACATGGAACGAGACTTCAAAATTGAATTTACAGACCCCGACACAAATAAGTTGAAGAAACAGAAAGTAGAGCTTGTTGTATTTGCCAGGGGGCAGGATCACCTTCAAGAAAATATCATCCGAATATGCATTATACAAGATGACAAGATCAAAGAAAACGATAAGAAAAAGGGTATAGGGGTGACCCTCGAAAATGCGATGGGTGCTCTGGAAAACTGTGAGTTTGGTCTTTGGACGAATGGCTTGACCAACCACTTCTTACACAAGGAAAAAGACAAGCTTGGTTTCGATTATGAATTCTCAGACATTGCTGATTTTCCT
>Ga0114129_10006973_pt1 | contig 16079 bp, 17 predicted proteins | sample RhiMetdeltSRZDD1_FD_80071 | JGI IMG/M metagenome (GOLD analysis project Ga0114129, IMG submission 80071) | Populus rhizosphere microbial communities from Tennessee, USA - Rhizosphere MetaG P. deltoides SRZDD1 (version 2) (version 2) | ecosystem: Host-associated > Plants > Roots > Rhizosphere >... | reverse complement strand
TCCAGCACGACGTTCACGATTCCGAACTGGTCGTTGAACATCCAGCGCAGCATGATCGCGGCGATGACCGGCGCCACCATCAGCGGCATCAGGAGCACCGTCTGGACGAGCTTCTGACCCCGGAACGGGCGATTGAGCAGCAAGGCCAGCGCCAGGCCTAGCACCAGCGAGGCGCCGACACTCACGATCATGAAGACGAACGTGTTCGGCAGCACGATCGTGAGGAACGCGCGGTCGGTCAGCACCGCCGAATAGTGCGCGAGTCCCACCCACGTCTTCTTCGGGTCGTAGAGCGTCCAGTCGCGGAACGACGCGTTGGCCCCGATGACGATGGGGACGACTTGAAAGAGCAGGAGAATCGCGGCTGCCGGCGCGATGAGCAGCAGCATGAAGCGATCCTGCTCGGACAAGCGCCGCCGCGCGGGGGGCATCATGTGAAGCTGGATTGTAGCGCGACGGCCTCGGTAGGATGATGGAATGCATGCCATGCACTATCACTTCTCGGGAGTCGGCGGCGCGGGCATGAGCCCGCTCGCGCGCCTGATGCGCGCCCGCGGTCACGCCGTGCAGGGTTCCGACCGTGCATTCGACGCCGGGGGTAATCGCGAGGCCGCGCAGGCGCTGCGAGCGGCCGGCGTCGATCTCGTCCCTCACGACGGTAGCGGGATCAGTGCCACCATCCAGCGGTTCGTGTTTTCCACCGCCGTCGAGGCAGAGACGCCGGAGATGCGCACCGCGCGCGCGCTCGGGCTGACGACGGTGGCGCGCCCGGCGCTCCTCGCCGAGCTCGTCAATACGGCGCATCCGGGCGTGGCGGTCAGCGGCACCAGCGGCAAGAGCACCATCACGGGCATGATCGCGTGGCTGGCGCGCGAGTCGGGCACGGCGGCGGCCGTGATCGGCGGCGCCGCGCTGGTCGGCGAGGGTGGTGGCGGCTGTCTGGTGACCGGTCCCGTCGACGGTCCGGTCGTCGCCGAGGCGGACGAGTCGGACGGCACGCTCGTTGGATATCGTCCGGCGCTGGGGCTGATTCACAACATCAGCCGCGATCACACCGAGCTCGAGCCGCTGCGAAAGCAATTCGCGACGTTCGCCGCGCAGTGCGCGCGTGTGTTCGTCAACGCCCGCTGCGCCGAGGCGTCCGCGCTCGGCCGCAACGTAGGCGCGACGTCCTACGGCATCGCCGACGGCGCGGATGCGACGGTGACACCGCGAGCGCACGACGACGCCGGTCGCGCCCGCGGCCTGCTGCGCTGGCGTGGCGCGAACCTGACGCTCGATGTGCCGCAGCCCGGGCTGCACAACCTCGAGAACGCCGCGGCGGCGGCGCTGATCGCGCTCGAGCTCGGCATCGGGCCGGTGGTCATCGAGCGCCTGTTGCCGCGGTTTCCCGGCGTCGCGCGCCGCTTTGAGCGCATCGGCGTGAGCACGGCCGGCATCCGGGTCATCGACGACTTCGCGCACAACGCCGAGAAGATTCGCGCGGCGGTGAGCACCGCGCAGGCGTCGGCTCCTCGGCTCGTGGCGGTGTTCCAACCGCACGGCTTCGGCCCTGCGCGCTTCCTGCGCGGCGAACTGCGCGAGCTGTTGCCCGCGTTGCTGCGCCCCGCCGACCGATTCTGCTACGCGGAGATTTTCTACGCGGGCGGGACCGTCACGCGAGACCTGTCGAGTCGCGATCTCGCTGGGGACATCGGCGTGGCGTATGCCGCTGACCATCCGGCCGTGGTGCGATGGGTCGCCGGCGAAGCGCGGGCCGGCGACACGGTGCTCCTGATGGGCGCGCGCGATCCCGAGCTGCCGCGCCTGGCCCGCGCGATTCTCGCTGTTCTGCCGTGACCTGCGGCCGAGGGGTCAGTGCTTGGCCGGGCTCCAGATGCCGACGCCGCCGAAGCGCTCGGGCGTGATGCGCGTGATGAACCCCGGCTGATTGCGATACTGCGCCGGCGGGAACTCGACGTTCGGACCGAGATAGCGGCGCGCGAGCTTCTGAAGCAGGGGAACGGCGCCTCCCTCGGTGACACGGGCGCGCCCGTACACCACGACGTATTCGCGCAAGCCCATCGGGCTCAGGGTGTTGGCCAGCATGGACAGCGCGACGCGCGAATCGGTGCGAACGTTCTTCGTCTTGCGCCGCTCGCCCATGTGCCCGATCACGAACTCGTCGCCTTCGACGTCGACCCACACGACCGTCACCTGAGGGCCGCCATCTGCGTTGAGCGTCGTGAGATGGGCGAACGGCGCCGTGTCGACGACCGTTCGCACCGCATCTGGAATCCTCATCGAGTCCTCCTCTGAAGGGTCAGCGCACGGCGCGCAGGAAGGCGCCGACGGCGGCGTTGTAGGCCGCCGAGTAGATCGCCGGCGAGTAATGACCGCCGCCCTCGAGCACGATCAGCTTGGCGCCGGGGATGGCCGAAGCGAGCTCCTCCGAGTAGAACTGCGGCGTGATCATGTCGTCGCGCGCGACGATGACGAGCGTCGGCACGTGAATCTGCAGCAGCCGCGACCGACGGTCGTGGCGCAGGATCGCGTCGATGCGGTTGACCATGACCTCCACCGGCGCGCTGGTCTCGACGGTGACACGGTGCAGCTCGGTGAGGAACTCGTCGTTCTCGCTCACCCACTTCGGCGTCGTCTGCACCAACGACGACGCCTTGAGATACGCTTCCACGCCCGAGTCGAGCAGGGTCTGCTTACGGCTCTCGAACATCCGACGAAAGTACGGATCGGGCCCCGCCCACGTGGCGCTCAGCACGAGGCTGCGGAGCCGCTCGGGGTGCTCGGTGGCGATCACCTGGCCGATGGCGCCGCCGGTCGAATGGCCGACGAAATGTGCGCTGTCGATGCCGAGCGCGTCCATGAGGCGGAGCGTGTCGTCGGCCATCTGCTCGACCGAATAGTGGATGCGCGAGTGCGTGCTGCGCCCGGCGCCGCGGTGGTCGTGGACGATCGTCCGAAAGCTCTTCGAGAACTCCGACACCTGCGAGATGAAGAACGCGCCGCTGCCGGCCAGCCCGGGCACGAGCACGAGCGGCGGCCCCTCGCCCTTGTCTTCGTAGTAGATGTCGGCGTCGCCGATGGAGACGCTCGGCATGATCAGCTCGGCGTGCTAGGCACGCGTGTCATTCATTCCCATCGCGCGCTCGACGGCGACGACGTCGGCAGGCCGCGCGAACGGCTCCGGCGCGCGCTCGCCCGCCATGCGCGGCCGTCCGATCGCCTTGAAGAAGTCTTCGAGGCCGTGCGGCGTGATCAGCCACATCATGACGAGATCGTCGTCGCCGTCGTTGACGATCTCGTGCTTGACGTCGTAGCCGAGAAAGCACGCGGTGCCGGGCATGAGCGGGTGTTTCGCACCGTCGACGACCACGTGGCCGCGACCGCGGAAGCAGATCTGCAGCTCGATCTGATCCGCGTGCGAGTGCTCGCGCACGCGGCCGCCCGGCGCGATCGTCTGATAGCCCATCGACAGCGCGGGAAACCGCGTGAGATCGGGCGTGAGCGTTGGATCGGCGTGACCGTTCGCGGGAACCGGCTGCCAGTACGATGGGCCCTCGTCGGGTTGAACGACGACGGCGTGTCCTCGAGGCGCGACGCTCATGCTCATGGTAGCCTCCGCCCCGCAAGTGTACCGTAGCGACCCGAGGGAGGCGCCCATGGTGACCAAGACCTTCCCCGTCTTCGATTGCGACAGCCACATCGTCGAGCCTCCCGAGATCTGGGATGAGTACGTGCCCGCACGAGTCCGGACGTGGGCGAAGACCCAGTTTCACTTTCACACCGACACCGACACGCTGCTGATCAACGGACGCGCGGTGCCCGCCTCGCGCGAGCGGGCCAATGCCGCAGAGGTCGGCTGGCCGCGGTGGAACAAGAAGGAGATCGGCCGCCTGACGCCTGGCACCGAGGAGTGGAAGGCCCGCTTCGGCCGTCTCAAAGGATGTCGCGACCCGCACGCTCGCCTGCGAGACATGGATGCGCTGGGCACCGATCAGGTCATGCTGTTTCCCTCGTGGTTCGTGCGCCTGGCTCTCGTCCGCGATCCCGAGGCGGCGCGCGTGCTCGCCACTGCCTACAACGACTGGGTCGACGATTACGCGGCTGCCGATCGGCGGCGGCTCTTTCCGTGCGCCGTGCTGCCGATCCAGAGCGTGGAGCACTCGATCGAGGAGTTGCGCCGCGTGGCACGAAAGGGCTTCAAGGCGGCGGCGGTGCGTCCCTGCTTGTGGAACGGGCGGTATCCGACGCTGCCGGAGTTCGATCCGCTATGGCGCGAGTTCGAGGAGTTGGGCGTCGTGCTCGCGATGCACACATTTCCGTCGCGGGAGGCGCTCACGCCCGAGTGGGCGCAGCGTATCGCCCAGACGCGCGGCGCCGGCACCGGGCTGCTCTTCACCGACGAGGCGGTCGTCTACTCGCCGGGCCAGTTCATCAGCAACATCGTCTTCGCCATGGAGCCGACCATCGATGCCAGTGAGTCGCTGGGCTTCATCATGGAGGCGATGACGTGGCTGACGACGGTCCTCATGACCGGCTGGCTGGAGAAGTTCCCGCGGCTGAAGTGCGCCGTGCTCGAGTCGAACGCGACATGGCTGCCGATGGTGCTCGGGCGCAGCCGCAACTTCCTCGACCTCTACGCCTTTCAGCGCGGCCGCGAGCGGACGATCGCCGATCCTTACGAGACGTTCTATCGCCGCTGCTTCATCGCGTTCGAAAGCGACGAAGTGCCGGTCTACCGGATGTGGGACCTCTACGAGAACGTCGGCATCTGGTCATCCGACTATCCGCATCACGACGCCGAGGACGTCTGGGAAGCGCTCGAGGCGATGGCGAAGTTCGCGGTGCCGGAGCCGGCGCAGAAGAAGCTCCTCGGCGAAAACGCACGGCGGCTTTACGGCATCGAGCCGGTGCTCGTGGTGAGAGAACGGATCGCGGACTTTCGGCCCGAGATCCTGGCCTGGTAGCGGCTCAGTAGCCGGGCTCGTCCAGCAGCGGAAACGCGCTGGTGATGCGCGGGGTCGCGACCGCGGGCGCGCCTTGGTGCAGATACGTCGCGTCGAGCTCTTTCCAGCGCGACACGCCGAGCAGCGCCAACGCGATGCGGATCTCGTCCTCGAGCAGCTCCATCACGCGCACGCAGCCCGGCGCCGCGGCGGCGGCGAGGCCGATGCACGGCATGCGGCCCATGCCGACCAGGTCGGCGCCGAGCGCCATCGCCTTCACGACGTCGGTGCCGCGCTGGAACGCGCCGTCCACGATAATGCGCGCGCGCCCCGCGACCGCCTGAACGACCTCGGGCAGCACGTCCGTCGAGCCGCGGCCGTGATCGAGCTGGCGGCCGCCGTGATTGGAGACGTACACGACGTCCACGCCGTGCTCGCAGGCGAGCGCGGCATCCTCTGCCGTCGCGATGCCTTTGAGGATCAGCGGGATCGTGTGCGTGTCCTTGAAGCGCTTGATGTGATCCCAGGAGAACGCGGCCTGGAAGTCGTGGCCGGTCGCTCGCTGGCGCCACGGCTTGACGAAGCGGCGAGCAAGATCACGCTCGCGGCGACTGTAGCTCGAGGTGTCGACGGTGATCGCGAACGCGGCGTAACCGTTGTCGACGGCACGGCGCACCCAGTCATCGACGAACGCGTCGTCCCCACGGACGTAGAGCTGGAAGATGCGGAAGTTGTCGGCGGCCTTGGCCACGGCCTCGAGCCCGGGATTGCACACGCTCGACAGCATCTGCGGCACGCCGAACTCGGCCGAGGCCTGCGCGGCGGTGGCGCCTCCTCCCGGCGTGAACGACTCGACCGAGCCGATCGGAGCGAACATGACCGGGATCCGCACGGGTCGCCCGAGAAAGGTCGAGCTCGCGTCGACTTTCGAGACATCCCTGAGCACGCGCGGCCGGAACGCGATCGAGTCCAGCGCGAGCCGGTTTCGGCGCAGCGTCGTCTCGGTCTCCGCGCCGCCCACCAGGTAGTCCCACTCGCCGGCAGGCAGGCGGTTCTTCGCGTGACGGACGATCTCGTGCTGCGTCTGGAATCGGTCCTCGAGGCCTGAGCCCATGGCCCCAGAGAATAGCAGACGCCGACCGCGTGCTACGCTAGCGCCCCCATGGACTCCTCCCGCCCGTTCGCCGGCATCGAAGTCGTCGAGTTCGGCCAGTTCATCGCCGTCCCGTTCTGCGCGCAGTTGCTCGCCGAGGGCGGCGCGCACGTGATCAAGATCGAGGCGCTCGAGGGAGATCCGGTGCGGCAGCTCACGCCGCTGCCCGGCGGTGACACGCGCCATTTCCTGTCACGTAACCGTGGCAAGCGCTCGCTGCCACTCGATCTGCGTCACCCGCGCGCGAAGGCGGTCATCGATGCGCTGCTGGCGCGCGCCGACGTCGTGCTGACGAATTTCCGTCCGGGGCTCGCCGAGGAATTCGGCCTCGATGCCGCCTCGCTCGCGCCGCGCTTTCCGCGGCTCGTCGTCGGCAACGTCAGCGCGTTCGGCCGCCACGGCCCGGACGCGCAGCTTGCCGGGATGGACCTCGTCGTGCAGGCCCGGACGGGGTTGATGGCGTCCCTCGGGAAAGTGCGCGACGGCGTGCCCGCGAGCGGCGAGGCGCCCGTCGCCGACTACATCTGCGCGCTGTCGCTCGCATTCGGCATCTCATCCGCGCTGCTGCGCCGCGAGCGCACCGGCAGCGGCGGCGAGGTGAGCGCGGCGCTGATGATGGCCGCGCTCGTGGCCCAGAACAACTCCATGGTGCGCGTCGAGTCGATCGACGGAGCGGTGCACGCCGATGTGCGCGGGCAGCTCGCCCACATGCGCCGGGCCGGCCGATCGTTCGAGGAGCAGGACGCGACGGTCGCGTCGGCGCGGACGCCCTCGATGCTCGAGGTGTACTACCGCACGTACGCCACGAAGGACGACGTCGTCGGCGTCGCGTGCGTGAGCCCTGGCCTGCAGCGCGCGTTCATGGACGTGCTCGGGCTGAAAGACGAGGGACCCAAGACCGGCGATCGCGCGACGCTGCAACGCTACTACGCCGAGCTCGGCGCGCGCTGCGAGGCGGTGATGGCCTCACGCGCCGCGAGGGAGTGGAAGGCCGTGTTCGATGCCCGGGGTGTGCCCGGTGCCGCCGTGCGCTTCTCCGTCGAGCTGTTCGACGACGAGCAGGCGCGGGCCAACGGCTTCTTCCACGACCTGCCGCATCCGGCCCTCGGCCCTGTCCGGGTTCTCGCTCCGCCCGTCAAGATGGACGGCGATGGCTTTCAGCCCGGCGCTCCGCCGCCGGCGTTCGGGTCGGCGACGCGTGCGATCCTCGGCGAACTCGGCTTCGACGCGGCCGCGATCGATGCGCTCGTCGCCGCGAAGGTGACGCGCGCGAGCTAGTCTCGCGGAGAATCGAGGGGCGCCACGCCTTCGCTGAGAGCGTGAAAGGGCGGCGGCGCGCCGTCGCGCCAGCGGTCGGGGACGATGCCGAACGCCTCGATGAAGCGCTGCCAGCCGCTCGCGAACGTGATCGTCATGCCGAGGTCGAGAATCTGCTCGTCGCTGAAATGCGAGCGCAGCTGCGCGTAGAACGTCTCGTCCACCGTCGAGTTGTCGGCGGTGAGCCGATCGGCAAGCCGCAACGCGGCCTTGGTCCGCTCCGGCAGATCCGAGGCTTCATAGTCGGCGAGCTTCGCCACCAGCGTTTCGGACGCGCCCCGGCTCACGGCCGAGGACGATCGCGCGAGGCTTCAGTGCACGCAGTGGTTGTTCCAGGCGAGCTTCACGCGCACCAGCTCGAACAGCTCGGGCTCGATGCTGGACCCCCCGCCGTAGATGTAGCGGATGAAGCCCCACGTCGCGTCGAGCAGGCCCGGGCGCCGGGCCATGGTCAGAAAGAGGTTGTCGTCTTTGTACGCGTTCGTGTACCAGCGATCGAGCATTCGCTGCAGGTGCTCGTTGAGCTCGTCGCGACGCGCCTTGGGCAGCCGTCCCCGCTCGTTGGCCACGCCGACATCATACGACCTCTGTGCAGGCTGAGCCGCGCGGGGCTCAGTCGAGAAGATCGAAGCCGACGAGCATCGAGAGCTCGCGCAGCGCAACGTCGGGATCGCTAACCTTGATGGTGTGCAGGCCGAGCGCGCGGGCGGACTTGAGGTTCAGACCGATGTCATCGAGGAACGCGGTCTCGGCGGGCGCGACGCCGAGCTCGCGGCACGCCAGCTGATAGATGCGAGGATCGGGTTTCCGCATGCCGACCAACTGCGACTCGATCACCACGTCGAAGTGTGGACGCAGCCGATGCGGGCCCGGCTCCGCCTCCTCGCGCGCCCAGTTGTTCGTCAGCGCGCCGACCCGCAGACCAAGGCCGCGCAGCCGAGCGATCGCGCGCAGCATCTGCGGCCGCTCGCGCCCCGCATCCGCGATGTAGCGCATGAGCCGCCGCCCGTCGACGGCGACGCCGTGGGCGCGGCAGTCCGCCTCGAAGGGGGCACACCAGGCCTCGACCGTCAGCTCACCGCGCTCCAGGCGCGACCATGCGCCGGCCTCACCCGAGGCGACAACGGCGCGATTGATGGCGTCCGGCGTAAGGCCGTGATCCCGCTCGTAGCGCGCGATCGCGTGGAGCGGCGAATCCTGCACGACACCGCCGATGTCGAAGAGAACACCCGCGATCCGGGCCACTGCGCCTAGCGGACGGACGCGCGAAACGCCTGCGCGGCGAACGGCTCGGCGGGAACGTCGCGGAGCGCGACGTCCACGCGCAGCGCGCGCAGACCGTGCACGCCCTGGAGCTCTTCGAGCTCCAGCTCTTCGATCCCGCCCGTGACGTATCCGAGGTGGCGCAGGTACTCGATGTAGCCGCGGTACTCGGCGGCCTCGGCGGCGTGTCCGTACACGATGGCCAGCTTGCCGGGCTGCGTGACGCGCTCGGTCCTGCCCTTGATCAGCGCCTTGTCGATCCGCTTCTTGACGATCTCGTACCGGATGTCGTACGCGCCGTCTACGTCGAACCGCTTTTCGTCGAAGCGGAAGCGAATCGACAGCGGCGCGTGCTGCACCAGCACCAGGTGCGTGGTCTCGAGCGGCAACGGCAGCTCGGCGGTCAGGCGGTCGGCGCGCGCGGCCACGCCGCACGCGACCATCAGCTGCCAGATGCGCAGGCTCTTGAGATAGAGCGGATCGAAGCGGCCGTCCTCCACCAGCGAAGCGCCGACGTAGATCTGGTGATCGACACCGTCGGTCTTCTGCTTCTCGAAGTAGTGCGGATAGATGTCTTGCGCTGCCTGTTCCTCGAGGTCGAGGTACGACGAGATCGTGTCCGCGATGCGGGTCACGCTCTCCTCGAACACGCGGCGCTGGCTGTACACGGCGCCAAGCCGCGGATCGAGCGCGCCGCGATAGGCCTCGATGGCGCCGCGCACGGCTTCGCCAAAAGTGCCCAGGTGATCGAACAGCGACTCCACGTCCGCGCGCAGGAAGGCGACGATGCCGGTCTCATCGCCAGCCGCCACGCCCTCACGGATCTGATCGGCGTGCCGCTCCACGCGATAGCGGAGCTGGTCGAGCGCCGGAAGGCGGCGCGCCTTGTAGGCGACGTCGACGACTTCTCGCGCGAGAGAGAGCTGTGTGAGCAGGTCTGCCTGGATCGCGCGCTCGCGCTGCACGGACGAGCCGCGGATATCGGAGAGCGCGTACAGCGGATACACATTTTCGAAGACGATCGGCTGCAGCTCCGACGCTGCGGAATTACCCGAGAGCTCCAGGCTGTCGAGCACGGCCTTGCGGAAGCGCCACTCGACCACCGGATGGATCGCGGTGAAGCGCTCCTTGATCTCGGTCTGCACGCGGGCATTGAACTCGTCCATGCTGCGCCGGACCGCCATCGCGAACAGCGGCACCACCTCGTTGAGCTTCGGGAGGTGCGTGGAATCCAGGTCGTCGGGCGTCGACGAGCCCAGCTCTAATGTGCCGATGACGCGGCCCTGATAGTGCAGCGGCGCGACGACCAGGGTGCGGACGCCCGAGGCGAGGACGGAGTCCTCGACCGGCGTCCGATTGGGCATGGTGGCGAGATCCTGCACGATGATCGGTCGACCGCTCTGCACCACCCGCGCATAGAGCGTCCCCGCGAACTCCGAGATCTTGTGATGAGCGGAGTCGGCGAAGATGCAGGAGTGCTCGTGCGACGAGAAGTCGTTGAGGATGAGCACGCGCTCTCCCTCGATGGCCCCGATGCCGAGCTTGAGGTTGGGCCGGCGGAACAGCGTGCGCAGCCGTGCCTCGACGCCGCAGAAGCGCTCTTTCGAGACGATCGACTCCCGATCGATGAGGTCGCGCTTGAGCGCGGAAAGCACTTCCTGGTCGGTGGTCTCGCCGGCCTTGATGATGGTGAACCCGCGGAGCACGAAGCGATCCGACGGAAGCAGGTCGCTCAGCTCGCTCAACCCCTCGGCGTCGAGCAGATTGGCTTGCACCCGCTGCCGGATGTCGACGGGTAGCTGCGGCAGTGGCCCCTTGGCCTCGACGTCCACGAACGTCCAGTCGAAGATCAGCTTGAAGTGGCGGTCCAGGCCCGTGTCGGGATCGGGCACGGTCAGGATCAGCGGATTGTCCAGCTCGACGTCGATGGCGTACATCCGGTGCAGCACGAGTGCGTATGCATAGGCCCGGCGCATGACGGCCACGAGCGAGGCGTCGAGGTTGACGCGTCCCTTCAGCCGCCAGTCCTCCGTCATCAACAGACGCTCCATCGGAGGCGTGGCATAGAAGCCGTGGAGCTGGAACGGGACCATCGCGGCGCCGAAGTAGTTGTCGCGCGTCGCCGGCGGGAATGCCGCGGCCATCAGCAGATCGAGGAGGTCCTCGTGGCGCTCAAGCAGCGCACAGTCAGTGAGCGGCCCGAGGAGCTCAGGTGCCTTCGCGACCTCTTCGGTGATGACGCGGGCGACGGCGCCCTTGGCCGAGTCCTTGCCCGCCAACCGCGTCCAGAAGTCGATGACCGGCTTCAGCGACAGCTCGGTTCTGAACGGCAGACCGTGCAGGTCGTTGGCCAGCGCCGCCTGTAGATCGGTCGAGCCGGTACGGCCGAATAGGATGTCGTCTTGCGTGGACATATCGTCGATTCTACCGCCCAAAGAAACCGCCAGCCGGGCGCGCGTGCGCGTGCCAGTGGTCCGGGATGTTGCGCATGTGTTGGTCGAGCCAGTGTTCGCCGATCTGCCGCTGTGCCACGTTCTTCAGATGCGCCAGCATGTGGGAAAGATGCTCCTCCGGCGGCTCGACCCCATGGCGGCGCCAGACGACCATCGGAGTCTCGCAGATCTCACACTCGGCGATCCAGCAGATCTCGTCCTCGTGGAACCACGGTGTGATTCGCTCCGCCCGGCACAGCATGCAATCGGACGCCATGCCAGCGACTGTACCGCGTTCTGTCAGAGCGGCCGTACAGGCAAACAGAGGTCACACCGGAACGCCCCCTTCTTGCTGTCCACACTCGGGTCGCCGCGATACAGCTCGTAGCACGGCCGATCGTCCGGCTGGTAGCCGCTCGACGGGAGCCACGACGCGAAGACGGACCGCCAGGCATCCACGATCTGGTGGGCGGTGCCGATGAACCCCGCGACCGCGTAGGCGCCCCCGGGAACGTCCATCCGTTCGACGAGACGGTCCGCTGGGAGGTCGTGCGGCACCACCACGCAGGCGTCGTACCGAGATTTGTCGGGCGGCGTGATGGCCGGGTCGTCGTACGCGATACCTAGCTTGTCGTTCTTCTCGAGGCCGTGCGCCTCGACCCAGTGCATGAGCCGCTGCCACAGCTCGGGAATCCCGCGCGGGCCGAATGGGCCGACGTAGCGCATGTAGGCGACGTGGTACGTGGGCTGCTGCTGCACCTGGATATTCATGGCGCCCTCCTTGCTGCCACGGTGCCCCGACGTGCGGCCGCGTGCTTTGCCGCCCTTGCGAACTTGTTTGCGCGGCTTGCGCTGGAGGCGTCGCCGCCACCGCGCGGCACCGCCGGCGCGCCATGCCGTGGCGGTCATCCCGAAATGCGCTCGAAAGGCTCGAGCGAACGTCGCGGCAGAAGCGAAACCGTGATCGAGCGCTGTCTCGAGCACGCTCGCGTCGTGACGCGAAAGCAGTACCGCAGCCGCGCGCTCGAGCCGGACGCGCTGGATGAAGCCGAAGAGTGTCTCGCCAGTCACGGCTCTGAACACGCGGTCGAAGTGAAATGGCGAGAACGTGGCGATGCGGGCGAGCTCGGCGAGCGTCAGCGGCTCGGCCAGATGCCGGCGGACATGGTCGATGACGCGGTTGACGCGCCTGTCGTACTCGAGTCGGCCGGCGTCGCGCACTGCGCCGCGCTCAGTACTTGTTGGCGATCGGCAGCTCGTCGGCCGGAAACAGCGTGATGATCTGCGCGCCGGCCGGGGTCACGATCACTTCTTCCTCGATGCGGGCGGCCGAGGTGCCGTCGGTTGCGGGGCAGTACGTCTCGACAGCGAACATCATGCCTGCCTGCAGCTCCATCGGATCATCGAATGAGTTCAACCGGCTGATGATCGGCCGCTCGTGCAGGCCGAGGCCGATGCCGTGGCAGAAGTTGAGACCGAAGGCGGCCATCTCGCTCTCGAAGCCGATCTCCTGCGCTTTTGGAAACGCGCGGGCGATCTTGTCCGTGGCCACGCCGGGCTTGATCAGCGCGATCGCCTCGTCCATCCACTCACGTGCTTTCTTGTAGGCGACGATTTGCGGCTTCGTCGCACGGCCGACGGAGAACGTCCGGTAATAGCAGGTGCGGTAGCCGACGAAGGACATGATGATGTCGAAGAACGCCTGGTCACCGGGGCGGATGATGCGGTCGGTGAAGTTGTGCGGGTGGGGGCTGCATCGCTCGCCGGAGATCGCGTTGATCGCCTCGACGTTGTCGGAGCCCATCTCGTAGAGCCGCTTGTTCGCCAGGGCCACGATCTCGTTTTCGCGCGCGCCCGGCTTGAGCGCCTCGAAGATGTCCTGGTACACGCCATCGACCATGGCCGCGGCCATGTTCAGCAGCGTCAGCTCGTCCTGGCTTTTGAGCATCCGGGCCTCGAGCATCACCTGCTGACCGTCGCGAACCTCGATCCCGAGCTCCTGGAGCGCGAACAGAAACGGCGGCTCGACCACGTCGATGCCGAGCGGCATGCCGGCCACGCCCTCGGCCTGCAGAATGTCGCGGATTTCCTGGGCGGCGCGCTTGAAGAGCCCGGCCTTCGGGGACACCGCGCCGCGCATGCCGACCATGCCCGCCAGCGACTGCCGCTCCGGAATCTGCGGCGCATACAGGCGATGATGCCGAGCCGCGGAGCCGAAATCCCAGACCCACGGCTCGCCGTTGCCGGTGAGCAGACACCAACGCGTGAGCTTGTCGCGCGCCCATTCACCGATGACGGTGCCGGACAGATACCGGATGTTGTACTGATCGAACACCAGCACGCCGCCGAGCCCGGACTTCGCGAGCGCCTGGCGTGCGCGACCGAGGCGATACGCGTGCAGACGCTTGAAATCCACGCGTTCCTCGAAGTCGACTTGCATGTGTCCAGGAGCCTGTAACGGCCGGTCCCAGCGGTGACGCGGGTCGACGTCGGCGGCGGTGACCGGGCGCGGATCGAGGGCGGGCTTGCGCGGCATGGCGGGTCCTCCGTTGGTTGGCTACTCTACCGCAGCGTGGACAGCGAGGCGGCCAGCCGCTGACGCGTCAGCGGGCGCGCGCGAAGACCAGGAAGTCCTGGTACGGCAGGAAATCGTGGCGCGCGGTCAGCCGCAGGCCGGCGCGCCGCGCCGCCGCGATGATCTCGTCGGGCGGGATGCGGCGATGCAGCGGCGGGCCTTTCGGCGTCTCGCGATACGCCCAGTCGATCGCGGCCAGCCGTCCGCCACGCTTCAGACAACGCGCCAGTTGCCGTACGAATGCCGGGCCATCGGCGACGTGATGGTAGGCGTTGACGAACAGCGCAAGATCGCACGAGGCTGGAGGCAGCAGCGGATCGTCGTCGCGGCTCAGCACCGGCGTGACGTTCTGTGCACCGTCCAGTCGCCTCACCAGCACCTGCAACGCCGCGGGTTCCGGGTCGACGGCGTACACACGCCCTCGCGCGCCGACGGCGCGCGCGAGCCGCTCCGTGAAGTAGCCGGGCCCCGAGCCGACATCGGCGACGACCGCGCCTCGCCGGACCGCAAGCGTGCGCATCACGCGGTCCGGCTGTTGCCAACGCTCGCGGGTCGGCGCGAGCTGCCGGCGCATGAGCCGCCGAAGATCGGAGGGGTTGCCGTGTTGCCCGTGACCGCGCGCGGCCATCAGCGCTGCTCCGGAGGCACATCGCGGTAGCGCGAGAGGAACGCCGCGTGCCTGCCGGTATCCAGTGGCTTATGAACCCGCCTGGTCGACGACGGGTTTCTCGACAGCGGCTCACGGGGACGAATCGGCCGCGGTACGAAACCGCCGCCGCAGTTGGGACACACGTTGAACAACGTCTGCCGCACGCACCCGGCGCAGAAGGTGCACTCGAACGTGCAGATCATCGCCTCGGTGGATTCGGGCGGGAGATCGCGGTCGCACAGCTCGCAGCTCGGTCGCAGCTCCAGCATGGCGTCACTATACGTCGTGTTACCATCCGCGGCACACACGCGACACGACGGAGGCAGAACCATGATCGAGCGGCGGCGACTGGGCGGGAGCGCGCTGGAAGTCAGCGAGATCGGGCTGGGATGCATGTCGATGTCGGGGGCCTACGGCGCCGGCGACGACGCGCAGTCGATCGGCGTCGTTCAGCGCGCGCTCGATCTCGGCGTGAATTTTCTCGATTCATCGGACGCGTACGGCTTCGGCCACAACGAGACGCTGCTCGGCAAGGCGCTTCGAGGTCGGCGTGATGCCATCGTGTTGGCGACGAAGTTCGGGAACATGCGCAAGCCCGATGGCACACCGGCCGTCGACGGCCGTCCCGAATACGTGCCGCAAGCCTGCGATGCCAGCCTGAAACGGCTCGGCGTTGACGTGATCGACCTTTACTATCAGCACCGCGTCGATCCGAATGTGCCGATCGAAGACACGGTCGGAGCGATGTCGCGGCTCATCGAAGCGGGCAAGGTACGCTTCCTCGGTTTGTCAGAGGCGGCGCCGACGACGATCCGCCGTGCTCACCGCGTCCATCCGCTCGCCGCCGTCCAGATGGAATACTCGCTGCTCTACCGGGTCGAGGCGGAGCAGACGCTGCCGACGCTGCGCGAGCTCGGGATTTCACTCGTCGCGTACTCACCGCTCGGCCGGAGTCTGCTCACAGGCCAGGTGCACAAGGTCGAGGACATTCCGGCGGACGATCGGCGGCGCCAACACCCGCGGTTCGAAGACAAGAATCTGGAGCGCAACGTGGAGTTCGTGAAGAAGGTCGAGCAATTTGCGCGCGACCGACATTGCACGCCCGGGCAGCTGGTGCTCGCGTGGCTGCTGGCGCGGGGACGCGACATCGTACCGATCCCCGGCACCAAGCGACGCGATCGGCTCGAAGAGAACGTTGGCGCGGCGCGCGTGCAGCTGAGCGCGCGGGACGTCGAGCAACTCTCGGAAGCGGTCCCCGTCGGGGCGGCGGCCGGGCTGCGGTACCCCGAGGCGATGATGAAGGGCGTGTTCATCTAGAGCCCGAACCAAACGCAAAAAACGAGGGGGAGGCAGCATCGCCTCCCCCCTGGCGTGAACTACGCTATACCCGCCGCGTTAGGGCAGGCTGACGGTCGTAGCGTCGCCGCTCGCCGAGATCGTAAACACACCAGTCGTCGTGTCTGACGTCAGTGCGTACGCGCTCCAGCCCGACGGCGGTGCAGGAACGGTGGACATGAACGGACCGGCCACCTGGTTCTGACCGTTGGTCACCTGCGAGGTGAGCTGGGTCAGCGCGGTGGCGATGATGCCCATGTGGGCACCATAGATGGAGACGGCCGAAGCGAGCGCGCGGGCGTCGGCCTGGGCCTTGGCGATACGAGCGCGCTGCTGCACGTTGGCGTACAGCGGCACGGCGATCGCGGCGAGGATGCCGATGATCGCCACAACGATCAGGAGCTCGATC
>Ga0114129_10006970_pt1 | contig 16081 bp, 15 predicted proteins | sample RhiMetdeltSRZDD1_FD_80071 | JGI IMG/M metagenome (GOLD analysis project Ga0114129, IMG submission 80071) | Populus rhizosphere microbial communities from Tennessee, USA - Rhizosphere MetaG P. deltoides SRZDD1 (version 2) (version 2) | ecosystem: Host-associated > Plants > Roots > Rhizosphere >... | reverse complement strand
GTCAAAATACTGGATTTCGGTCTGGTGCGCCAGGTCGGGCCGGAGGCCGCGTCAGGGACAACGGAGACCTTCGCCCGCACTGACGCCGGCGTCGTGATGGGACGGCGGCCTCTACGCGCAGGCGTTCGACATTTCCCGCTTCGAGGCGTCCGGTGCACCCGTTCGCATATCCGATCGGATCGGCTACAGCTCCGGCTTCGGGTCGTCCATCGACCGAGCCTTCTCGGTCTCCGCGACTGGCAGGCTCGTGTTCGCGCAGGGTACATGGCAACCGCCGATGCAGTTAATCTGGTTCGATCGATCGGGCCGGCTGATTGAGCGCCTCGATCAAGTCGCGGAATCGCTCGGCGCCGTGCTGTCGCCCGATCGGATGCGGGCGCTCGTCGAGCGCCATGATCCCAAGACGAATCTCACCGGCCCCTGGGTCGTCGATTTCGCCACAGGTACTCAAGCACGGATCGCGAGCAACCAGGTCGAGTCCATGGAACTGACGCCGCTCTGGTCGACCGACGAGACGCGGGTCTTCTTTTCCACGCAGCGTGGCATCTTTGCGCGGGAGGTCCGAGGCGGACAAGTCGTGCCCCTTCTCGCGCAGGATCGCACGGTATGGTTGGACGATCGTTCCAGGGACGGCAAGTTCCTGGTATTCGAGAAAGGCGACCCCGTGACGCAGGAGGACATCTGGGTCGCCACGCTCGGGTCGCCGCCCACCGCCCGACCCTTCGCCGCGACAAATTACACCGAGGGCCAGGCAGTGCTGTCGCCAGACGGACGCGCCATCGCGTACGTCTCGGACGAGAGCGGGCGCGCCGAAGTGTACGTCGACAGCTTCCCCGAGCCGCAGACGAAGCGGCCCGTGTCGGTCGGCGGCGGCGTTCGGCCGGAGTGGCGTCCGGACGGCCGTGAGCTGTACTACCTCGGCCCGGACCGCGTGTTGATAGCCGTCGCAGTTGAAACGACGGCTCCGATCAACATGGGACGACCCATCAAACTCTTCCAGATGGTCCCCGTCGGCCGGAACATCAACCGGCATCAATATCAGCCGAGCGCGAACGGCGACCGCTTTCTGGTCAACGCGCGCGTGCCGACCGACGGCGATTCGGCGGTGACCGTACTCCTGAACTGGCCGGCCGTTCTCGGGAAGTAGACTCCCCGCAGCAATAGGTCCTCAGGAAGGGTGGTCGGGGCGCCAGCGACCCGCACTCTTTCCGCAGGTTTTCCCAATTCCAGATCGCGGACGCCTACCTCGTTCGGCAACGGGAATCCGAGCTGATGGGCGAGCATACATACCTGCCAGCGATGGTGGGCTTCGTGAGACAGCCTGTAGCAGCATTCCACGCCAATCGGCCATAGCCGAGCCCAGCCGTCTCTGCGAAACTTCTCGACGCGGCGTCTACCACCGCAGTTAACTCCTCAAAAGTTCGCCCTGTGTTTACTTATCCGCCAGGAGCTTTGTTACAGGCTCTTGGAGATCTCCGTGAGCTCCGTGCCTCCGCGGTGAAAGATCCGTCCGTGATCTCTGTCTCCTCCGAGATCGGTGTGATCGCCCGCGCGAGCGTGGCCTGATCGATGTTGCCGCCGCTCATCACGCACACCACCTTCCTGTTCGCGAGCCGATCGCACAGCTTCACCGCAGCCGCAAGCGCCGCGCCGCCTGCACCTTCGGCGAGGTTATGCGTCGCTCGTAGTGCCAGCCGGATACCTTCGATCAGCTCCTCTTCGGTCAGCGTGACAACGTCGTCGAGATACTGTTTGAGGATGCCGAACGTCAGATCGAACGTCACGCGCGTGGCCATGCCCTCGGCGAACGTGGCGGCTTTCTTCCCCTCGACACGGGTCCCGGTGCGCCACGATCGCGCGAACGCGTCAGCGCCGGCAGCCTGCACGCCAATGACCTTCGCCTTGCTGCCGGTCCACGTCCTGACGAGGGCGCATCCGCATGCGCCGCTGCCTCCGCCGATTGGCACAAGAATCACATCGACATCCGGCAATTCCTCGAAAATTTCCAGCGCGTACGTCGCGACGCCGGTAATCAGGTGTGGCTCGTTTGCGGAGTGAACGTACCGGAGACCCTTCTCCTTGTATGTTCGCTCGACCATCTCGCGCGCCTCGTCGAAGTCACGCCCGTGTTCGACGACGGTCGAGCCCAGCGCACGCATCGCGGCGTTCTTGTCGGGATTGTTTCCGATTGGCACGACAATCGTGCAGGGGACGCGTTCGGTCCGGCACGCCATCGCAATCGATTGCCCGTGATTGCCGGTGCTCGCCGTGATTACGCCGCGTCGCTCGGTGTCATTCAACCTGCTGATCAGATTCAACCCACCGCGGACCTTGAATGCGCCGGTGGGATTGTGGTTCTCGTGTTTCACCCACACGTCGAGACCGGTTTCGGCCTGCAGTGCGGCGTGCTGCAGCAGCGGCGTCGGCCGGAGCGTCCGATACACGATCGCACGCGCGGCAAATACATCACCCAGATTCAGCGTCGCGCGCACGGTGGACCTCACTAACGTGCAGTCAACGTCACCTTGTCGATTTCGATGCAACCATCGCCACCGCTCGAAGAGATGACGAGGGTGTGATTCCCGCGCGTCACCGTAGACGTGCCCACGAGATCCGTCTCGAACACGCTCCAGCCCTCGCCATCGTCGCCGGTATCCCGTGCTTCGAATGCGCCGACCGCGACGTCGTCAAGGCTCACGCGGATCGTTTCGGTTTCACCGATGTTGTCGTTCGAGTAGGTGACGGCGATGGCGTACTCCGCCTGCGAGGCTGCAACGGAGAACGTCCACTGCCTGCGCTCGCCGGGAGCGAGGTGAATCGTCACACCGCCGGACGCCTTGGGACGCTGCATCACTTCGCCCTGTCCGCTCCCCGCCTCGGCCTCGAGCGACAGGGACTGTGCCACGGCAGGCTCCGGCGTGGAAGGCTGCCCCGGCAGGGTCTGATCGCTGCACGCGGTGAGGAGCACGAACGGAATGACTGCGGCGTGTCGCATGACCACCTGACCCGAATCCGGAGGCAGTCATTTTACCAAGGTGTGTGCGGTGCAATGGTGTCCATGATGCCGATGGTTCACCAAGACGGTCGCTGGCGTGGTCGGACGCGTTCCTCACCGATCGTTCATCACATTGATCGTCCAGATTGGATCGGGGCGAGCCACGTCTGCGAGAGTCTTTGGACCATATTCGGTCGGCAACGTCGTGAAGGGCTTTCGACGATCGAACGCGGATGATTCGCGCTTGCGATTGGCGCTCAGCAAGTTGCCGGCGACGCCTCCCGCGAGGGCGCCCACGAGTGCGCTCGTCCAGACCTTGCGATCGCTGTTGACCGAATCGTCGAACCTGTTCAGGCCCAGGAACAGCCCGGCGCCAAACCCCGCGCCGGCGCCAACGAGCGTCCACACAACCCGTCTCGTCGCCGATCGCGAGCTCGCCGAACTCTTTGTCTGCGCAAACGCAGCACCTTCCGCGATGATCCATGCGACGAGCATGACTCCGATAACCCTGCGAAGCATTTCGGACCTCCACTCCGTTCAGTAAGGCGCAGAGCGCTGTGGTTTCGGCTCAGACGTCAGACCGTTTCACGTCTTCTCGAGGCCGCTTCGTGCCAAAACGCTGGGCGCGCGGCTGATCCATGCGCACAGTCCCGTATCGGAGGCTCGGTGATGCGTACGCTCAAAATGCTCGGCACGGCAGGTTTATGGGCCGTCCAGGTCCTCGCGGCTCTGGCCTTCATTCTGATCGGGGTTGCGAAGTTCGGGGATCCATCGTGGGCACGAAGCTTCGCCCGTTGGGGATATCCACCGGGGTTCTACATGGTGATTGGCGCGGCCGAAGCACTAGGCGGTGTGTGCCTGCTCCTGCCACGCATCACCTCGTACGCGGCCGTTCTGCTGGGCTTAATCATGATCGGGGCGTCGACGACGCATTTCGTTCATCACGAGATGGCTCGCGTGACCCCGCCGTTGATGTATCTTGCGCTCGTGACGATCGTCGGTCTGGGCCGATGGCGCTCGGCCGTCCCGCTGAAACGAATGCGCCGCAAGGCGCGTCCAGTACAGCCGGTGTGAGTCGGCCGGCAGGAACTGGTGATCGAGAACAGGATCCGCGTCGGCCGGATATGGCTCGTCGCTGGAGCGAGCTTCACTGCAGCGGCCCTGCTGTTCACGAGCCAGGTCTGGATTGATTTCGCGTACGCGGGCCGCCGACTGTCCTGGGGCCTTGCGCTGATCGTCGCACTGATCGACTGGGAACTGTGGGCGCTCCTCTCGCCCATCGTCGTCTGGCTGGCGCTTCGCTTCCGTTTCAGCCGGGATCGGTGGGCGGCTGCCACGGCGATTCACGTCCCCAGCGGCATCGTCGTCGGAGCCGTCAAGCTGACGCTCGAAGCGATGCTTACTCGGCTGGTGCTCGGTTACGGCCGGACGCCTTTCTCGTTCCTCAAGATCGATCTGACGCTGCTCACGTATTGGTTGATTGTGGCGGTCACGCATGTGTCCGGTCACTATCGAGAGGCCAGAGAGCGCGAGCGCCGCGCGCTGCAGCTCGAATCATCGCTTGCCCGCGCGCAAGTCGAAGCATTGAAGATGCAGCTCCATCCCCACTTCCTCTTCAACACGCTCAACACGATCGCAGGCCTCATGCGCGAAGATGTCGAAGCGGCCGACCGCATGCTCGCAAAGCTGGCCGAGCTCCTGCGACGAACGTTCGAGACTGCAGATATCCAGGAGCTGCCGCTCGCGCGTGAGCTCGAGTTCCTCGATGACTATCTGTCGATCCAGCAGGCCCGCTTCGGCCAGCGCCTTCAGCTTTCGATCGAAGTACAGGAGCTGACCCGGACCGTCCTGGTGCCAACCCTGATCCTGCAGCCGCTGGTTGAAAACGCGATCCGTCACGGCATCGCTGTTCGACCAGGCCCCGGAGGCGTGGGCATTCAGTCCGAGTGTCGAGGCGATCGCCTCGTCATCAACGTCACGAATGACGGGCTGCCGCTTCCATTGACCATTCGCGAAGGATTCGGTATCCGCAACATCCGGTCCCGCCTGCAGGCGCTCTACGGCGAGGACGCGAGCTTCCAGTTGCATCCGCACCCGAGCGGCGGCGCGATCGCCGTGCTCGACCTTCCGGCGCGGCATCCCGTGGCAGAGAGCTGACGTGCGAGCAATCGTTGTCGACGATGAGCCGGTTGCGCGGCGGCGGCTGCGCACGCTTTTGCAGCGCGAGGAGGGCGTGGAGATCGTCGCCGAATGCGAGGACGGCACGGGCGCGATCGAGGCGATCCGGAGATTGCGACCGGACGTGGTGTTCCTCGATGTTCAGATGCCTGGCCTCGACGGCTTCGACGTCATCGAAGCGCTCGCGCCATCCGAACATCCCGCGATCGTGTTCGTGACCGCGTACGATCGGTACGCCGTCCGGGCATTCGAGGTGCACGCGGTCGACTATCTTCTGAAGCCGTTCGAACGCGAGCGCCTGCGGAAGACGCTCGGTCGCCTCGGCGAGCACCGCGACAGCCATGAAGCGTCGCGGCGGTTGCAGGCGGCGGTCGAGAGCGTCCTCACACACCGCCCGCTGCGCCGTGTCGTCGTAAGAACACCCGGACGCGTCTACGCGGTGCGTGTCGAGGAGATCGATTCGATCCACGCCGCAGGGCATTACCTCGAGCTGCAGACTGCGACAGCCACTCACTTGATCCGGGAATCGATGACCGATCTCGAGGCGCGCCTGGATCCTGCGCGCTTCGTGCGGATTCATCGATCGATGATCGTCAACGTCGACCGGATTCGCGAACTGCAGCCGACCTTCCACGGAGAATTCATCGTCTCACTCCACAGCGGCCGGCGTCTGCGGTGCAGCCGAACGTATGCCGAGAAGCTCACGACCCTGTGGGGATCGTAAGCCGCGCATTTCGCCTACGAGGAGCTATTTCGGCGCGGCGCACGTGAAGTTCGCGGCGTCGTCCACGCTGCCGCCGCCGTTGTACTTCGCGGTCATCGGGTACACGCAGAGCGGACGCGATCGGACTGGTTTGCCTTCCTGGCGCAGTGTGGAAACCAGCCGATCGGGTGCCGTTCCGTGTTCGACCCAATCGACGAGTGGCGTGATTGAATCGAACTGCGATGGTCCGAGTCCGCCAGTGCAGTGCAGAACGCCGGGCAGCATGAACAACCGGAAGAACTCATCGGCCCGGCTTCCCATCGTCTGCCGCATCTGCTCGTAATAGTTGACGCCCATCATCGGATTCAGCGCCGGATCTGCCCATCCGAAATACATCAGTATCTTGCCGCCGCGTGCGTGAAACCGCGTCAGGTCTGGGTCCTTCGCGTTGAGAAGCGTCCCGATCCTGGTGAGCTTGTCGATGTCGCGGTCGGGATCGAACTCGCGCCAATCGATTGGTGTGCCTGGCGTCACCATCTCCTTGAAGAAGCTCTCCATGAATTGCGCGGAGATCGTCGGCTGCTGCCCGTCGCCGATAATCCAGGGGATCCATCCGCTGCGCTGGCCCGCCGGCGTCTGCACGACGGCTTCACCGCCGACTGGAAAGCCGGGGAAGATCGCGACGCCCTTCGAGCTCGCGCCCCCGTAGACGGTTCGCAAGGCCTTGACGTGCGCGTCTGTCAGGCATGCCCCACCGTCGGTTGACGTCGTGCACTGTGGAACATCCGTTGCGGGATCGAACTGACACCGGCGAGGATCCGTAATCAGTCCATCCTTGAGTCCGTCGGCCGCATCACACTTCGCATAGATCTTCTCACCCAGCATGCCGACCTTTTCCGCCGAGAGGCCGGCGCTTGCGAGCGCGCGATTGAACGCCACGTAGTGCACCATCGTGCCGGTGAAATCGAGCACGGGCGCGCCTACCACGATGCCGTCGAAGTCGTCCGGGAAGCGCTGAGCGGAGATGAGACCCTGACGCCCGCCTGTCGAGCACCCGACGAAGTACGACTTGGCAGCTGCTGAATCGTAGTACGCGCGGATGAGGGTCTTCGCAGTCAGCGCCGTCACGTGTACGGCGCGGTACGCATAATCGACCAGCTTCTGCGGATTGCCTGCAAACGTGGCCAGTGGCTCGCGCGCCGCCTCGTGACCCGTGTTGGTGCTGGCGACCGCGAACCCTCGTTTGATGGCGTTGTTCCGCGTGTTCACGCGCCCACCTGACGAGAGCGACTCTCCCGCAAACCCGCCGTTGCCGAACATGTACAGCCGCCCATTCCAGTCCTTTGGCAGCGCGACCTCGAAGCGCACCTCCGGCATGATCAAGCCTTGCACGAGACAGAATTCCGGCACGTCTCCCTGCGCAGGGATGATGGAAGCCGTATCGACGGCGAAGTCGTACCCCGTCAGCGACCGCAGTTGTACGCAGGCTGTCGACGGGGCGCGCCCCTCCGGCGATTCTTTCCAGTTTTCGAATTGACCGACCTGCGCGCGCGCATTGGCGGCCAGGAGCATGGCAGACAACGCGATCGCGGACCGGACTCGGTTCTTCCCGGTTACAGAAATCTCCATTGCTGCTTCCTTGTCACCATCGGGCGGATGATACTTCAGGCTGAGAACGAAGGCGCCAGTTACTCCCAAGGCTGCTTGGACCGATGGCGCGTCTAAACAGTCAGTATGAGACGTCCGCTTTTCCTGCTCGCGCTGGTTCTCGCGATCGTTCTTGGCGGCCAGCTTTCGGGTGCCGGGCCTCTCAGGGCCGCCCAAAATCGGCCAGTGGCCCCGATCGATCGTGAGGCGCGGCTCATCGCGGCCCTGAACGATTGCCTGCAGGAACGCTTCCGCGATGTGGACGAGCGTTTTGGCATCCGTCGAATGATCACGATTGAGTCCCCTCACCGGTTCAAACCCGAGAACGTTCGTGAGCTGGCCGCCGTCGACGAACTGGAGCGCGCGCGGCTCCGCCTCGTCCTGTATCTGGCCGGACGACGAGTGCTTCGCGTGAAGACGGAGGCGGTCGTGGCCGGCGGTGGATCGTTGTGGGCGTTCATCAAGGGCCCGGTGCTCGTCACGCCGGTTGATCCCACGCGAACTGCTGCCGACGACGTCGTTGGCCACGCGCCGCCCGAACCCGCGTTACTGCTCGACGAGAGCCGGCGTGCGCTGGTCGCCTTCAAAGGCACGGATTCGCACGACTTCGTCGTCGGGCAGTGGAAGTTCGTCGCGCGTCCCGTGCGGGCCCGCGAGGAGTGCCTGAACTGCCATCGCGACGAGTTCGTCACGGTGTCGCCCAGTTCCAATCCGTCAGGGACTCCGCTTCGGATCGGGGATGCACTCGGCGCCGTGATCTACGGATATCAGCCCAGGAAGTGAGCGACACGAGCGTTCAATCTCCAGACGATTCGCGGCCTCCAAGACGGTGTACCATGCGACACCACCAAACGGAGGCCCGCCATGCGCAAAGTCATCTCGGTCGTCGCGTGCGTTTCGATCCTGGAAATGTGGGCGCTCGCGCAAAGCGAACGCCCCCTGCTGCTTCGGAACCCCACCGTCAGCCGGACGCAGATCGTCTTCAGCTTTGCCGGGGACCTCTGGATCGTCGCCCGCGGCGGCGGAGACGCTCGCCGGCTGACGAGCGGGATCGGCAAGGAGACCGACCCGTTCTTTTCGCCGGACGGAACGCAGGTGGCGTTCAGTGGCGAGTATGACGGTAACCAGGACGTCTACGTCGTCCCGACCACGGGAGGCGTGCCGAAGCGTCTGACGTATCACCCCGCTGCTGACACAGTCACCGGGTGGACACCGGACGGCCGGAACATTACGTTCGTGTCCACCCGCTCCAGCTACTACCACTTCGCCGATCAGATGTTCACGGTTCCGGCGACAGGCGGATTCGCGGTGCTGGTGCCGCTCCCGATCGTCGAGCAGGCGTCGTACTCTCCCGACGCCTCACGCCTCGCCTACGTTCCGCATCCGCGCTGGCAGCCAGCGTGGAAGCGGTACCGCGGCGGGCAGACGACCCCCATCTGGATTGCGAACGTCGCCGATTCGAAGATCGAACGAATCGCGCGGGAGAATTCGAACGACTTCAACCCGATGTGGCTCGGCAACTCGATCTATTTCCTGTCGGATCGGAATGGTCCCGTGAGCCTCTTCGCGTACGACCTGAGCACGAAACAAATCACCGAGGCGGTCAAGAATGACGGCCTCGACTTCAAGTCCGCCTCGGCGGGGCCGGACGCCATTGTCATCGAGCAGTTCGGCGCGCTCAAGCTGTTCGACATCGCGTCCCGCCAGATTCAGCCCGTTCGCGTGAACCTCGCGGGAGATTTTCCCGAGCTCCGGACGCAGTTCATGAAAGTGGACCCCAAGCGCATCAACAATTTCGGCGTATCTCCCTCCGGCGTTCGCGCGGTAATGGAGGCCTGGGGAGAGATCTTCACCGTTCCGGTCGAAAAGGGGGACGTCCGCAACCTCACCCACAGCCCCGCCGTGGCCGAGCGCGATCCCGCCTGGTCACCCGACGGGAAATGGATCGCGTGCTTCTCCGACGCTTCGGGCGAATACGGCCTCGAGATCCGCGATCAGACTGGAACCGGCGAGGCGAAGAAGATCGCGCTGGAGCCGTCCTTCTACTACACGCCGGTATGGTCGCCTGATTCGACGCGGATCGCGTTCAGCGACAAGCGCCTCAATCTGTGGTACGTGGACATCGCGAAAGGAACGCCCGTGAAGGTGGATTCGGATTATTACGAGGGGGCATCTTTCAACGCTGCCTGGGCGCCCGACAGCAAATGGCTGACGTACACGAAACAGCTGCCCAACCACCTGCACGCGGTCGTCATTTATTCGATCGAGCAGAAGAAGACGTTCCAGGTCACCGACGGGATGAGCGACGCGCTTTATCCGATATTCGACCGCAACGGGAAGTATCTGTACTTCGCCGCCAGTACCGATATCGGGCTCTCCGCCGTCGGCTTCGATATGTCGAGCAACGAGCACCCGATCACGCGGAGCGCCTACGTGGTGGTGCTCGACAAGGAACTGCCGTCGCCGCTGGCGCCAGAAAGCGATGAGGAAAAGATCGGCCGGGAAAAGGGGGCGACGGACACGGATAAGAAGGACGACAAGGCGAAGGATGACAAGACCAAGGACGAGAAGCCAAAGGATGACAAGGCGAAGGAGAAACCGGTCACGGTGAAAATCGATCCCGCTGGAATCGGGCAGCGAATCCTTGCCCTGCCTATACCTGCGCGCAACTACGTGAACATGCTGCCAGGAAAGACCGGCATTCTCTACCTCGCCGAGGCGCCGCTCGTCGTTCGCGAGAGCGACTTCGAGAACCTGAAAGTGACGGTCCAGAGATTCGATCTCAGCAAGCGCAAGGTCGAAAAGTTCCTGGACGATGTCAACGGCTTCGCCATGTCGTTCGATGGCGAAAAAATTCTGTATCGCAAGAAGGACCAGTGGACGATTGCGGGCACCGCGGAGCCTCCGGTTCCCGGAGCCAAGCCGAAGCCGGGCGAAGGACCGCTGAAACTCGACGGCATGGAGCTTCGCATCGAACCCGTCGCCCTGTGGAAACAGATGTTTCACGAGGCGTGGAGGATCCAGCGGGACTTCTTCTACGATCCGCGGCATCACGGACTCGACCTGGCGAAGGTCGAGAAGAAATACGAACCGTATCTCGACGGCCTGGCCTCGCGCGACGATCTCAACTACCTACTCGAAGAATCGCTCGGCGAGATGACCGTCGGCCACATGTTCATCGGCGGCGGGGAACAACCGCAGCCGAAGAAGTTCAAAGGTGGTCTGCTCGGCGCGGACTACGCGCTCGAGAACGGCCGCTATCGCATCACGCGTGTCTACAACGGCGAGAACTGGAATCCGGGTCTGCAGGCGCCGCTCACGCAGCCGGGCGTCAACGTGACGGCCGGCGAGTACATCCTCGCGGTCGCCGGACGGGAGTTGACGGCGGCAGACGACATCTACGCGTTCTTCGAGCAGACGGCGGGGCGACAGGTGATCGTCAGGGTTGGCCCGAATCCTGACGGGACGCGGGCGCGCGACGTGACCGTCGTGCCGGTCGAGAGCGAACAGAATCTGCGCCGCCTGGCGTGGATCGAAGGCAATCGCCGCAAGGTCGACGAGATGACCGGCGGCCGCGTGGCGTACGTGTATCTGCCGAACACCGCCGGCGCCGGCTACAGCAATTTCAATCGCTACTACTTCGCGCAGGTCGGCAAACAGGCGGCCATCATCGACGAGCGGTTCAACGAAGGCGGCCAGTTGGCCGACTATATCGTCGATCAGCTGCATCGCCCGTTGATGAGCAAGGTCGCCACACGCGAGGGGGCGGACTGGTCGAGCCCCTCGGGATCGATCTACGGTCCGAAGGTGATGATCATCAACGAAATGGCGGGGTCGGGCGGCGACGCGCTGCCGTGGTATTTCCGCAAGCAGAAAATCGGGCCGCTCGTTGGCAAGCGAACGTGGGGCGGCTTGATTGGAATCGGCGGCTATCCTGAGCTGATCGACGGCGGCCACATCACGTCGCCGCGATGGGCGCTCTACGGCCTCGACGGTGAATGGGAAGTCGAGAACGTCGGCATCGCACCGGACATCGACGTCGATCTCGATCCCGCGGCGGTGCGGCAGGGGCACGACCCACAACTCGAGAAGGCAGTCGAAGTAGTCCTGCGTCTCCTCGCGGAGCGTCCGCTGCCGGAATACAGGCGACCGACGTACCCCAATTACCACACGACCGATGGTCTGGGTCTCCAGCCGTCGACGAAGTCGACGGCGTCACGGCCCGGGGGGAAATAGAAGGAACAGTCCCCGGTCGCACGAGCGCGCGGCCGCAAGAGCGCCCTGGCTGACGCCCAGGGTCGAATACCTCCAGCGCCAGCGCGTCCGCACGATCACGATGATGTTCGGGGTCTTCTCTGCACGGTCTTCGATGATAAGGGCTATTGGCTCGGGACGCCGCAGGCGTTGGCGGGAATCGCCGGAATCGACGAGAGGTACTCGTACCCGCGCTGAGATCGCGGTCCGTCATTGTCTGATAGACGGGCCACGGCATCACCTGCAGGAGCTCACCGGGATTGTCCGGATCCTCACCGGCACGTATCACGTGCCGGAACTACTCGAACGTCAGTCCCGCGGGCTTGTTCTCCGACGGCGTGAGGTCGCGCGACACGAACGGCCCGAACGCCGTCCCGCCCGCGAGGTAGCAGGCCACGTTGACCTGCTTGGGTGCGCCCAGGAATGCATACGGATCCTGCGTGTAGGGGGCGCGGGATGACAGGTGACAGGTGTGTCGACGCTTTCTGACGCTCGACCCGTTACAATACTCAGGTCCTCCCTGCCCGCGCCGCTTTGCGATCGTTTTCAACTATGCGCCCGTAGCTCAGGTGGATAGAGCATCGGCCTTGTAATGCAAGGCCCCTCGATTCAGCGAGCAACTTTCGGAGGGAAATCAGCGAAATCGACTCCGACGATCACGCTGGGGGTGCATTAGGGGTGCGGCGTTTTGGTACGATAGATAGCACGCGCCCGTAGCTCAGCTGAATAGAGCACGAGCCTTCTAAGCTCGGGGTCGCTGGTTTGAGTCCAGCCGGGCGCGCCATTCTCAAGCCGAGAATGTTGAGCGGTTCACCCCGCGCGGCCGGCAGTATTGGCTCCGCCTTGAAATTCTGGAACTCGAAAGACTCGTGCGGGTTCGATTCCGGCCCTCGGCACTAATAAAATCACCGGCGCAGCGCCTCACGATCTGACACATCCCTCGCTCAAGGAGTTCGAGTTCAATCTGAAGAGCCAGTCCTAGTCGGTCTATTCTTCTGCACTGAAAGCGAGCAACGCGTTCCCTGGTGCGCCGCCCAGAAAGCCATACCCTGAATTGACAAATAGCATCCCGCCGACCACGACTGGGCCCGGTCCGTCGATCGCGCCGCCGGAGGCTCTAACGCCGTTGACCGCGTCGTAGTTCGTTTGCGTATCCACGTCCAACAGAATCCGTCCGTCGCCTGTCTCGTACGCCCGCAGGTGGCCGTCGAGTCCACCCGAGAACACGACCCCGGGAATTACTGTGACGGCGGCAGACTGCGCGGGGCTGCACCCCGGCGTTCCGCTACATCCAGGGTGCGGCGTTCGCCAGACTTGCTGGCCGCTTTCTAGCTTCAGAGCGACGAGGCCGCCACCTGCCCGTGGATCGAGCAGCAACGGCATGCCGATCATCGACGGCTGAGCCCCCGGAGCGCCGGATCGGGTGGGTTGAAATCCGACGTCGGAAACCGCGACGTAGATATTCGATCCGTCTGACGCCGATCCCCATTGCGCACCACCTGCCTTTCCACCCTTGCCAACCCGAGTTTGCCAGAACACCGCCCCCTGCCGATCGGGATCGACCGCCGTGACAACGCCGGATTTCTGCCCGGCGATGAGCGCACGGCGGCCGTTTGGGAGATCGACCAGGATAGGCGATTGGCCTAAATCGAAGTCTGGTCCGTTGGCTTCGGGGCTGTTGACATTGATAGGAGATTCGCAATCCATCGTGTAGGCGTCGCCACTGGTGATCTGTCGCGTCCAGAGCAGCGAGCCCTTCCGCGCATCGAAGGCCAAGAACGCGTCCGACGTCGGAGCAGCCGGATCCGAATAACTGTCTCCCGTGGTGACGTAGACGACCCGGTTCCTCGAGTCGACCGTCGGCGACGACCAGATGGCCGCGCCAGATGGGCCCCAGAGCTGCACGCCCTGCTTGTTCTTCCGGACGGGCTTCGGCGTCTCCGTGACGGTGTAGGACTTCCACACACTCTGTCCGGTGACGGCATCGAGCGCCGACACACTTCCACGGAACGTGCAGCACTAGTATTTCGGGTTCGCGCCAAGCGCCTCCTCGAACGAAGAAGCAGGGACATAGAGGATACCGTCGGCGAGTGTGGGTGCACCCGTGATGACCGTCGCCTGGTGTTCGTCGACTTTCGTCTTCCAGACGAGCGCGCCTGTCTGGGCGTCCACAGCGTACGCACGTGCGGTTGCATCGCCGAAATACACGAGCCACCCGCGCGCGGTGTCGCCGAGCGTGACCACTGTTCGCACTGGACCGTCGGTATCGAACGCCCAATACTGACAGCCCGTGCGTGCGTCCAGCGAGTAGACCCTTCGAGCGGCGGTGCCGACAAAGATACGCCCGCCGACGACGGCGGGTTGCGCATGCGCTACCGCGGAAGAGCTGGTAGCCAGCACCCGGACGAGCGCGTCGATCTGCTGAGTCGTGAGACCCGACGCCTGCGACTGCATGCTGCCGGAGGTCAAAGCGACGCGGACCGACTCCGCTGAAAGGTGAGCGATCGCGTCTCTTCGCGGAGCCCGCGCGACGTTCCCGTCATGGCAACTTGCGCAGCGCTCGCGGTAAAGCGCTTCGCCGTCGTTGGTCGACGACTGCGCCTGGCTAAGTGCGGCGACCGCGCTAAGTAATAAGAACACCGCAACGCGCATGGCTGACCTCCAGTAGGCATATTAAAGCTCGGAGGAGATCCTGCCAGTTGATCAGCATCGTCGATTCGCTTACGATGCAAATGTGGATGCTCAACACGCCGACGAAGCCGTTGCTTCCATCGCCGCAGCCATTGGTGAGCTCGCAAGGGCCCGGATCCTGTACTGCTTGGTCGATGGCCATGCGCGGACCAGCACCGAGCTGTCGGGGGTGGCTCATGTCAGCCCATCGACGACGAGCGTTCATCTCGACCGCCTGAGAGCCGCGCAGCTCGTTGAGGTGACAGTCCGGGGCAGACATCGCTTCTACAGCCTCGCTGGCCCTGACGTCGCGCGCGCGCTCGAGGGCTTGAGCTTCCTCGCGGGCGGCAGACGCAGCACTCTCGTGCCGAAAACGCCGAGCCGCCTCCGGGCGGCACGTACTTGCTACGACCACATGGCCGGCGCCGTTGGCGTGCGCCTTCACGACCGCATGAAGGAAATCGGATGGCTCTCAACAGGCTCGAAGGGCCGCGACAGCGCCTACGGCCTGACGGCGGCCGGAAGCAAGGCGCTCCAGACGCTCGGAATTGACGTCGAAGCAGTGCGGGCGCTGCGTCGGAAGTTCGCTTTTCCCTGCCTCGATTGGAGCGAGCGTCGGCCTCACCTCGGCGGCGCTCTCGGTGCGGCGCTCCTCAAGATCGCGCTGAAACGTCGTTGGGTCATTCAAGATCTCGACACTCGCGCGCTCGATATCACCGCCTTGGGTCGGCGGGAGCTGCTGACGCGATTCGATCTCGAGCTGTGACACCGGCGAACCAGCCAAGTCGACCAAAATAAGCCGCAATCTCCGCGGCGGTGCGATCCGGATTCTCGCGATGTGGAAAATGTCCAACGTCCGGGAAGGGCGCGAGGTCCAGCGAGAGGAATGTCTCGTCAAGGCGATCGGTCCACTCGTATGGGCACAGCGGATCATGCTCCGGCCAGCGTACGCAGGTTGGTACCGTGATCGGAGGCAACGTGGGGGCTTGCCCCTTTAGCATCGCGATGCGACCGGAGTGGCTCGCTTTGTAATGCGCGAAGCCACCGGTGAGATTTCCGGGCTTCAGAAAGTTCTCCACGAAGGCGGAAAGTACTTCGTCGAACGCATTCTTGCGGTAAGCCCAGTGGTGGAGAAAATGAGAGATATACGCGCGGCAGGTTTCCCGCGATGCCCCTACCAGGGTTGGTGCCATCTCGATCTGATTGAAGGACTGATACCAGATTTCAATCAGCCGGTCGGGTGCCGCCATGCGCGAGCCGATTCCTGGATAAACGAAATCGAAAAAGAACAGACCTACCAGACGCTCGGGTGCCTTGCGCGCGAGCGGCAGCATCGCTGCACCTCCGACATCGTGGCCGATCACACCTGCGCGCTCGATCCCAAGTGCGTCCAACAACGCGAGCACGTCGGCAGCATGATCCTGCGGGCCGAAGGGTCCGTCCGGCTTATCGCTGTCGCCGAATCCGCGCAGATCAGGCGCTATCAATCTGTATCGGTCGGAAAGACGCGCCATGACGGGTTCCCACGTCAACCAGAATTCAGGCCAACCGTGAAGAAGCAGCAGAGGCGGACCGTGGCCTGATTGGACGACGTGAAAGGACGCCCCATTCGCCTGAACTATTGTGTGTTTCAT
>Ga0114129_10006968_pt1 | contig 16083 bp, 12 predicted proteins | sample RhiMetdeltSRZDD1_FD_80071 | JGI IMG/M metagenome (GOLD analysis project Ga0114129, IMG submission 80071) | Populus rhizosphere microbial communities from Tennessee, USA - Rhizosphere MetaG P. deltoides SRZDD1 (version 2) (version 2) | ecosystem: Host-associated > Plants > Roots > Rhizosphere >... | reverse complement strand
CCGGCTTCCGACCTTCACCCCACGGATGTGGCTCATTCTGACGCACGATCTCCTCGCCACGGCGGCGGCGGTGGTCGCGAGCTTCTTCATTCGATTCGAGGAGGATGGGCTAGCGCAGCGATGGCGGCTCCTGGTGGTCTTGCTGCCTGCCTTCCTCATCTACTCCGGGTTCATCTACGGCTTCTCCGGGCTCTACAAGGCGAAGTGGCGATTTACCTCGCTGCCAGATCTCTTCAACATCGTGCGCGCCGCGACTGTGCTGGCGGTGACGCTGTTGGCGCTCGACTACGTGCTCGTGGCACCAAACGTCTATGGCGCGTTCTTCTTCGGCAAGATCACGATTCTCCTGTATTGGCTGCTGCAGATCGCATTTCTCTCCGGCCCCCGCATCGCGTACCGCTATTTTCGCTACACTCGCACGCTTCAGCACGCCAAAGCGGGCGATTCCACGCCGATCCTCCTGGTTGGTCGCAGTGCCGATGTGGATGTGCTGCTGCGCGCGATCGAAAGTGGAGCGGTGACGAAGATCCGCCCCGTGGGCATTCTGTCGCCGTCGCTGGCCGACCGCGGACAAGCCATACGCGGGATTTCTGTGGTCGGCGGTCCGGACGATCTCGAAAGCGTCGTTGCCGAGTTCAGCGACCGCGGCACGAACGTGACACGCCTCGTCCTCACGCCAAGCGCGCTGGCGCCGGAAGAAAAACCGGAAGCGATCCTGATGCGGGCCAGACGCTTGGGGCTGACCACCAGCCGGCTGCCCTCGCTCGACGACGGCGGCGAGGCGCTGCGGCTTGCGCCGGTCAATGTCGAGGACTTGCTACTGCGACCGAAGGTGAGGATCGATTACCGTCGCCTTGAAGGCTTCGTGCGGAACAAATCGATAATCGTGACGGGCGGCGGCGGATCGATCGGCGCCGAAATTTGCGACCGCATCGTGACCTTTGGCGCGGGGCGCGTTCTCGTGATCGAGAATTCGGAGCCCGCTCTGCATGCCGTGCTGGAGGCGCTCGCAGTCAAACAATCAAAAGCGAAAATCGAAGGTCGTCTCGCCGACGTGCGTGACCGCGCCCGCATCTTCCGTCTGATGAGCGCGTTTCGGCCAGACATCGTGTTCCATGCGGCAGCGCTCAAGCATGTGCCGCTGCTGGAGCAGGATTGGGAGGAGGGGGTCAAGACCAACGTCTTCGGCTCGGTCAATGTTGCCGATGCCGCTGCGAGCGCGGGCGCCGCCGCCATGGTGATGGTCTCGACCGACAAGGCGATCGAGCCGGTATCCGTGCTCGGCGCCTCGAAGCGCTTTGCCGAAATGTATTGCCAAGCTCTCGACCACGATTTCGCGCGGCGCGGCACCGGACACGAGCGAGCGATGCGATTAATCGCGGTGCGGTTCGGCAACGTGCTCGCCTCGAACGGCTCGGTGGTACCGAAATTCAAGGTGCAGATCGAAGCGGGTGGCCCGCTCACCGTCACGCATCCGGAGATGGTGCGGTACTTCATGACCATCCGCGAAGCGTGCGACCTCGTGATCACGGCGGCAAGCCACGCCCTCGAACAGGCGCAGAGGGACGTGGCCGTCTACGTGCTCAACATGGGTCAGCCGGTGAAAATCGTCGATCTCGCGGAGCGGTTGATCCGGCTCTCCGGCCTCGAGCCCGGCCGCGACATCGACATCGCCTTCACCGGCATCAGGCCGGGCGAACGCCTGCAGGAAATCCTGTTCGCCCGCGAGGAGCCAACCGCGCCGATCGGGATCGAAGGCATCGTCGCCGCCAAGCCGGTCAGTCCATCGCTTGAAGCGATGCGCGGCTGGCTCGCGGCGCTTGAGCAAGGGCTCGCGCGCGAGGATCGCTCGGTGATCTTCGCAGTACTGCACGACGCGGTGCCGGATTTCAGCGGGGAAGCGGCCTAACGACGTACCTGCTCGGGCCAACCGACGGCAAAATCCCCCTAACGCACGTCCTTGCCGCTCGCAAACCCGGCAAGCAACCAATAAACGATTGCAGCGGCGGCGGCCAGCATCGCCAGCGATACGATGGTGTTCTGCGCCGCGACAGTTATGAAGGCGAGCCCAGCGAGCGCCAGATTCACGACAAAGACGCGAGCGACGACCTCCCGAACCTTAAGCCCACGATCGATGGCGCGCTGGTAGAAGTGCGCGCGATGGGCCAGCAAGATTGCGTCACCTCTCGTGATGCGCCGTAGGAGGGTGATCGTGGCGTCGGCGACATAGTAGAGGGGTAGGATGAGCGCCGCCGCCAGATGACCCATTGCTGCGAGCTGCAGCAAGAGCCATCCGAGCAGAAGCCCAATAGGTAGGCTGCCCACATCGCCCAAAAAGATCTGCGCTACCGGCCTATTGAAAGGCGCAAATCCAACGATTGCGCCAAGCAGTGCGGCCGCGAGTAGAGCAGGCAATGGAGCGACAACACCAACAAACCCAAGCACCAGGATCACCCCCGTAACCGGCACGGCTTCGGCCACGGTCATCCAGTCGATGCCGTCCATGAAGTTAACGAGATTGACAAACCATAGCCCGGCGAGAAAAAGCCCCGCGCGCTCGATCGTCCAGGGCACCTGCGGGAAGCTTTGCAACTCGGCCGGCAGCGCCGTGATCACGGCACCGATGGCAATGCATTGCGTGGCGAGTCGCGCCGTGGCCGGTAAGGAGCGCATGTCGTCGATTGCGCCGACCGCTCCCAGGAGCGCCGTTGCCGCGCTCACCGCCAAGAATTGAGTGCCTTGATTCTGCAGGAGGACCGGCGACAAGGCGATCGCGCCCCATGCGGCCACCAGCGTCGCGACGACGACCGCGATGCCACCGCCTTGCGGCGTCGGCTTGTGGTGGGAGGAACGAGCGTTGGGCTGGACCATCGCATAACGCGCGAGCCAGGGCCGCAGCAGCACGATCAGCCCCAGAGTCAAGAGAAACGCGACAAGAGCGACGGGTCCCAGGACCCAGAGATGCTCAGTGGCTTGCTCAGTCATTGCTTCACTTTCGCCCGCCGCGACCATCCGCACGATAGCATTCCGGCGCAGACCGCACACCAACGCCTGCTAGCTTTCGCCGTTGCATTGGCACGGCGAAACCGAACCCGCTATCTTCCGGCGCGGGCAACGATCGGATCATCAGGAATGTCGGATAGAGAAATTCAGGATCGTCGTTTCCGATTTGGCGACAACTGGCTGGATTTTGCTCGCACTCTGGGCCCGGATCAGCTGACCGAAGCGGAAAAATCGGTTCGGCGGCTACTCCAATGCGACAGCCTCGCCGGGCTGAGTTTTCTCGATGTTGGTTCTGGTAGCGGACTGTTTTCGCTCGCCGCGCGCAGGCTGGGCGCGCGCGTGCATTCGTTCGACTTTGATGAAGATTCCGTGGTTTGTACGACACAGTTGCGGGAACGCTATTTTGCTGGCGACCGCGAATGGACGATAGAGCAAGGCTCGATCCTTGATGACGGGTACGTCCGCGGTCTCGGCAGCTTTGATGTGGTCTATGCGTGGGGGGTCCTGCATCACACGGGAGCCATGCATGACGCGTTGGCTGCCGCGGCGCGCCTAGTCGTACCCGGCGGTCTGTTCGCGTTTGCGCTCTATCATCGCACGCTGATGTGCCGCTTCTGGCGATGGGAAAAGCAGTGGTATAGCGGGGCGTCGCCGCCGGCGCAGCGGCGCGCGCGTGCGCTGTACATCGCGCTATTGCGGGCGGCTTTCTTTATCATGGGCCGCGACTTTCGATCTCACGTCGCCAACTACCATAGCGTCCGCGGAATGGATTTCGTGCATGACGTGCACGATTGGATGGGCGGCTATCCCTATGAGTCGATTTTGGCGCCGGAAGTGGACGCCTTGATGCGGCCGCTCGGTTTCGCGTGCATCCGCGCGACCGGCACACCGCTCACGACTGGCATCTTCGGGTCGGGCTGCGACGAGTATCTCTATCGGCGGACCAGCTGACGCCAGGCAGGGCGCGGAAGAAGCTCCTTGATCTGAAGAATCCCGCAGGCCGACCGGCTCTGCGAAGTCGCCACGGTACATCCCTGCGGCCGGATGGATCATGCAAGATCGCGGCCGATCTCGGCAGGCGGGCGACCCCCAACGAGCTGCGAGAGGATGGCTTCGGTTCTGTCGAGCATGGCTTCGATTCCATAGCTTGCCATGATTGCCCCACGCACCTGCTCGCGAAGACCCGGATCTCGCGCCAGACGCGCTCGCAGCCGACTCCATCCCGCGCATAGAAGGTCCGGATTGCTCGGCGGCACGACCTCACCGAACTCGCCGACGATCCATCGAACATCGCCTATGTTTGTCGCCACCACCGGAACGCCGCACGCCATCGCCTCACCGATCGCGTTGGGAAATCCCTCTCCGAACGAAGATGACAGCGTAGCAATGTTGAAGCTGTTGTAGGCGGCCTTTACATCGTCGATTTCGCCAGCCCACACCACTCGACCCGTTAGTCCGAGAGATTTGGCGAGGGCTTTGAGCTCGTCGGCATAGGAGGGCGGCCCACCTCCGATGCAAACCAAATGCGCATCCGGATGATTGCGTGCAAAACTCGCTGCTGCATTCAGCAGGTTGGCATGGTCCTTCATCGCGTCAAGCCGCGCCACGCAGCCGATGACAAACGCGTTGTCGGGAATCTGCCACATGCGGCGGACGGCAAGGCCAGCGGTCGCGTCGGGCCTCATCGCGTCGGTGTCGATGCCGTTCGGGACGACCACGATGCGATCAGCAGGCAGGCCGCGCCCGACAGCGTCAGCGCGCACGGCGCGGGCATTGGCAACAATGAGATCGGCCCGGCGCGCGAGCCAGACCTCGGATCGATACATGAGCGCACTCAAGGCGTCATAGCGGTCCAGACGCACGCCTGCGGCGCGCAACCCGAAGACGAGCTTTGTCTTGACTTGCCGCGGCAACAGCAGTGCTGCAAGCGTCGTCTGTGTCGGAAGAAAAGCGTAGACCAGATCAGGGTGTTCGTTCAAAAACAGCCGCCGCAATCTTGCGAGCGGCGCGGCGGCCCGCCAACGGCTCGACTTACCGATCGCCAGAAGACGTGCGCCGCTGCCGTCGAGCAAATCTTCGAGCGCTCCGCCGGCGTAGAGTACGGCAACCGCCACGTCGTGCGTACGCTTCGCAAGGCCGGCGGCGAGTAAGGCGAGCTGGCGCTGGCTGCCGCCGATAGCGAGATCACGGACGAGAAAAAGAATCTTCATCGGCGCCGTAGCCTCTGGAGCCCTTTGCCGTGGCGTGCGGTCAAATCGCGCCCGCATCGGCAATGCGGGCCCGGGATCGCTCGATCGTCGGGTGCCGACAAGGCAATGCGGCCACGACGCACAGCGCTACGTTGAGAGCCAAAGGCCGCACCATGTAAGAGGAGTGCAAGATCGTGTGATTGGCAAACAGAACATACCATACGACCGGAACGGCTCCGGCTGCCGCTAATGCGAGGCGCTCGCGTGCCGGCGCGGAGACGCGGCGGTCGCGGTATGAAGAACAAGCGAGGGCAACGAGCAGTGGCGTCGGGAGAAGCACGAGCGCCGCGCCCAGCAGGTGCGAGCCCCATCCCAGAAAAAACGACGAATAGATCAGCATCAGTCCCGCGAAGCCCACGCGCGTCAAGATATTGGCATCGAGCCATTGCGGGTCGATGTGGTACGCGGCGAGAGTCGCCTTCGCACTCTCGGAGAGGTTCCCCTCCACGGATCCTCCCATCCTCTGGCCAAGAGTCTCGAAAAAAACCGAAAGCTCGTTCGTTCCGAAAACTGCCGCGACCGCCAACAACTTGTAACCGAAGCAGGCGATGACGGCGGCAGCGAATGCGATCGTGCCGACCGCCATACGGTTGCGCAATGTGCCCCAGTCCGGCGGCCGCCCGAGCCCGATCAGCGCGATCAGTGTGGCCAAACCGAGGGGAACTCCTCCCGTGAGAAACTCGAGGATTGCGATCGAGCTGCCGAAGATGGCTGCGGCAAGAACGAGGCGGTGCAGCGGAATGGCGCCAAGAGGCTGGAGCAGGCCATAAAGGATGAACGCGAATATAAGCACATCGCTGGGAGCGAACGAGAACGAGCGATCGAAAACCGGCACCCCGTAGAAGCATGCCAGCGTGGCAGCAATGATCAGGAAGGCGACTGCGCGTCTGCGCTCGGTCGGGTCGCCGGTCCTGAACCGAAACAGCGCCACCAGCGCGATCGCCCCGATCATTGCGTAGCATGCAGCAAGCAGAGTCGTCGTAGCTCTGGCGAAAGACATGGCCGCCAGCAGCAGCGCCGCGACTGTGGTATCGCCGTGAATGTATCGATGATAGTACGACGGCGGCGGGAACTGGTCTGTCGGGTTGCGCGCAATCGCTCTCATCGTGGCTGCAAGCCCGCGGCATAGCGCTGCCGCAGGATATCCCGGCGCGCTATCGGTCTCTTCGCCTGAGAGGGGCAGGCGCGGCGACACGCTGGCTCTGAGCGGCGCGTCGCGAGGCATCACCAGTGCGCCGAGGATCAGACAATCGTTGCCCCCGAAAGGATAGATCTCCTTGCTCGGGGCAAAGGGCAAATGCGTAACGGTGCCAAGCGTACCGGATTCGAGGGCTTGCAAAACGACGCGGCGATAGTGCTCTGGAGAAATCTGTGTCAGGGCGAAATTTATGGCGAAGAGAGCTGTCATGCTCAGTATCGCGACCGCCACCCCTGCAATCATGCCCCGTATCATATCGGGAACTGTTGCCACAATCGGAGTCGCGCCTCAAGACAAGATGGATCGCGGCAAGACCTGCTTTATCGGGCGTCGCCTCGACTGCGGAAGACAACTATTCAACTTTTCCCTATCTGCAGTTGGTCGCCGCCTTGCCGCCTCTCGAAAGGGCCGCGCACGATGCAGTGGCTGGAACTTTGCGACCACAAAAAAGTCGATTTGCCTTCGCGTCTGTGGTCGCATCCCACGTTGTGGCAGTATGTCAAAACGGGACTGCGCCGGGGGGTATGCTAGGAGCGAATCTCCGCAATAGCGGAGCGGATCGGTTCGCGGCGGTGGTCGATCTCGAGTAAACTCCGAAGTTGCGGCGATGAGTTCACGAGGCCTCGACACAGCAAGCAGCGAGAGTCGTCCTCTGGAGTAATGGAATGTGCGGCATTGCTGGCATGATCGATTGGCGTGCGGCGACACCGGCTGACACGCTGCGTGCGACTTGCGAAGCCATGATCGAGACCGTGCGCCATCGCGGGCCGGACGCCGGCGAGGTTTGGGTCGAGGCTGCCGCCGGCGCGGCGCTCGGTCAGCGCCGGCTTGCCATCATCGATCTCAGCCCGGGGGGTGCCCAGCCGATGCATTCGGCCGATCGGCGCTATGTCATTACCTTCAACGGCGAGATTTACAATTATCGTGATATCCGCCGCGAGCTGCTGGCCGCGGGCCGCCCCATGCGCAGCGAGTCCGATACCGAGGTTTTGCTCGAAGCCTGCGCATTGTGGGGCGTCGAGGCTGCGATCGAACGTGCGGTTGGCATGTTCGCTTTCGCGCTGTGGGATCGCAAGACCCGCAGCCTGATTCTGGCGCGCGACCGACTCGGCATCAAGCCGCTCTATTATGCAGCGACGCCGGAGCGGGTCATCTTTGCCTCGCAGCTCAAGGCGTTTCGCGCCACACCGGACTGGAAGCCGACCATCGACGAGGACTCAGTCGTCGGTTATCTTCGCCACGCCTACATCGCCCAGCCACGCACCATCTATCGTGAGGCTCAAAAACTCGCGCCCGGCCACATCTTGACGCTGCGCGAAGGCACAGCGCCGGTGCCGAAGTGCTTCTGGGACTTGCGCGGCATTGCGATTGCTGGACAACGCCGCAACGATCCGGCGCCGGACTCAAACGAAGCCGTCGAGCGTCTCGATGCGCTCCTGCGCGACGCCGTCGGTCTGCGGATGATTGCCGACGTGCCGCTCGGCGCGTTCCTGTCCGGCGGGATTGATTCCTCGACCGTGGTCGCGCTGATGCAGGCGCAGAGCTCCCGGCCGGTAAGGACGTTCTCCATCGGCTTTCACGAGACAGGGTATGACGAAGCGCAGTGCGCGAAGCAAGTCGCCGCCCATCTCGGCACGCATCACACCGAATTCTACGTCGAGCCGCGGCATGCGCTCGACGTCATTCCGCATCTCGCCGACTGGTTCGACGAGCCGTTCGCCGACCCTTCACAAATCCCGACCTATCTGGTCTCAGAATTAACCCGCAAGCACGTAACCGTGGCACTATCGGGCGACGGCGGCGACGAGCTCTTCGCCGGCTATAACCGCTATCTGTGGGCGCAGCGGCTCGCGCGCGCCGTGAAGCTCGTGCCGCGTCCGCTGCGCGGGGTTTCGGCCGCGGCCTTGCGCGCGCTCGCCCCGCAGACCTGGAACCGGCTGTTTGCATTCGTCCCAGCCGCATGGCGGCCGGCGTTGCCCGGCGACAAGCTGCACAAGATCACGACCCTGCTGGACCATCCCGAGCCGAACGCGATCTACCGCCGGCTCGTCAGCCAATGGGAACGGCCCGAGGAGGTCGCCATCGCGGGTCTGGAGCCGCGCGGACCACTGTGGGACGCCAGCATCGCGAAGGACTTCCCTGATTTCGTCGCACGCATGCAGTTCCTCGACATGGTCGGCTATCTTCCTGAGGACATTTTGACCAAGGTCGACCGGGCGACGATGGCGGTGGGCCTCGAAGGCCGGGTGCCGCTGTTGGATCACCGGGTCGTTGCCTACTCCTGGAGCTTGCCGCTTGCCTTCAAGGTGCGTGGTGGTCGCGGCAAATGGCTGTTGCGCCGGGTGCTCGATCGTTATGTGCCGAGATCCCTGGTCGAGCGGCCGAAGATGGGCTTTGGCGTGCCGATCGATGCTTGGCTGCGAGGTCCGCTTCGGGAATGGGCGGAATCGCTGCTCGCGCCGACGCGGCTTGCGGCGGACGGGCTGGTGCGGGTCGAGCCGGTGCGCCGGGCGTGGCGTGAACATCTCGAGGGTAGCCGCAACTGGCAATACCCGCTGTGGACCGTGCTGATGCTGCAAGCGTGGCGCGCGAGATGGGCGTGATCCTGCGGCCGCGTAAGATCGTCTATGTGACGGCGGGTCTGGGGGGCGGCGGTGCCGAAGCGATGCTGGCGCGGCTCGCCACGGCGCAGCCCGGCGTTGCGGACGAAATCACGATCGTGACCCTGCTTCCCGCCGAGGCCCACATGGCACGCCTACGGGGCGCAGGCGTCGAAGTCATCGAGCTGCGTTTCGACAAACCTGGCGGCATTGCCACCGGTCTCTTGAAGCTCGCCAGACTCATCGCCGAGAGGCGGCCCGACATCGTGCAGGGATGGATGTATTACGGCGATCTCGCAGCCCTTGTCGCGCTCGCCCTGTCGAGACGACGCAGACAGACGCATCTCGTTTGGAGCATCCGCTGCTCGGCGATGGATTGGCGCAGCTACGGCGTCGGGCTGGCGCTGGTGGTGAAAGCCTGCGCGGTGCTATCGCGATGGCCCGATCTGGTGACGGCGAACTCGGCCGTCGGACTCAAGTCGCATTTGGCGTTGGGATATCATCCGCGACGTGCGCAGGTGGTCGCCAACGGGATCGACATTGTCGAATTCCAGCCGGATGCGGTGGCGCGGCGGGCGGTGCGAACTGAACTCGGCATTGCCGAGAATGCAATCGTACTGGCGCACGTCGCGCGTGTTAATGCAATGAAGGATCATGGAAGTTTTCTTGCTGCGATGGCGGCGCTGCCCGATCTGTCCGCGTTAGTAGTCGGCACCGGCACCGAAAAGCTTTCCGCCGCGCCCAACCTGTTTCGGCTCGGCCGTCGCTGCGATGTGGCACGCTTGTTTGCAGGCGCCGATTTCGTGGTGTCGAGCTCGCGCTTCGGGGAAGGATTCTCGAACGTGTTGGCCGAAGGAATGGCTTGCGGTCTACCGGCGGTCGCCACCGATGTCGGCGATGCGAAGCTCATCGTTGGCGACACCGGTCTCGTCGTGCCGCCGGGAAGTCCAGATGCGCTCGCTGCGGCGATTCGGACGTTAGCCGCAGAATCGCCGGCCGCGCGGGCGCAACGTGGGAGCAGGGCACGGGCGCGCATCGTTGAGAATTTTGCGATTGGGCACGCTATCGAGCGTTATGTGGAGCTATACGAATCGCTGGGCTCGCAGCGCCACTGATGCCCGCCAATTTCCATCGACGAGGCCCCTTCAAATAGGGGGGCGGATATGGCAAGAGTTCGCGGCCATTCACGGGATCCGAGGCGGTTGGGCGGATGAACCACGCGGAAACTTTCTTTGCTGCGGCCGCGCAGATCTGTCGTGATATTTCGTTCGCGTCGATCGAAGCCTTGGCGTCCGAACTTGACCGGCTGCGCGAGCGCAAGGGCCGGCTCTTCTTGCTCGGCGTCGGCGGGAGCGCCGCCAACTGCAGCCACGCCGTCAACGACTTTCGCAAGCTCTGCGGGATCGAAACCTACAGCCCCATCGACAACGTCTCCGAACTCACCGCCCGCACCAATGACGAGGGATGGGACACGGTCTTTGCCGCCTGGCTCGACACCAGTCAGCTCGGGGATAAGGACGCGATCCTCATCTACTCCGTCGGCGGTGGCGATGCCGAGCGCAAGATCAGCGCCAACATCGTCCACGCGATCGATTTGGCGAAGTCGCGCTCGGCGAAAGTGTTCGGAATCGTGGGGCGGGACAGCGGCTACACCGCCAAGCACGGCGATGTGGTCGTCCTCATCCCCCAGATCAACCCGGGCTGGGTCACGCCCTTGTCCGAGGCCTTCCAAGCCGTGGTCTGGCACTGCCTGGTCAGCCATCCAGTCTTGCAGCGTAGGCAGACGAAATGGTAAGCCCTGCCCCCGGGTTGAGACCGGCCGTATTTCTCGATCGGGATGGGGTCGTTGTCGTTCCCGAATTCCGAGACCGTCGAAGTTTCGCCCCGAGGCGGCTGGAGGACTTCAGGCTTTATCCCGAGGCCGCGGCCAGTCTCCAAAAGCTGAAGCAGGCGGGGTTTCTTTTGGCGGTAGTCACCAACCAGCCGGACGTGGGAAACGGCTTGATCCCCCGTTCGGAAGTCGAGGCGATGCACGAGATCATGACGCGTGAATTGCCCCTCGATGCCGTCAAGGTCTGCTTCCATGGGCAGGCCGAGCATTGCGACTGCCGCAAGCCTAAACCGGGCATGATTCTGGAGGCCGCCAGGGAACTCGGCATTAACCTTAAGAAAAGCTTCATGGTCGGCGACCGCAGCAGCGATGTCGAGGCAGGCCGCGCTGCCGGCTGTGCCACCGTGTTCATCGATCTCGGCTACGCCTTGCCGGCGCCGGATTCTCCCGACTATGTCGCGCATTCTATCGGCGAAGCCGCCGACCTCATCATCGAAACTGTTCTAACCCTACAGGAGGGGCCATGAGCCGGGTCGCCGATCTCAAGGTGAAGATTTTCGCCGACGGTGCCGACTATGAAGGCATCGTAAAAATGTCGAAGAACCCCGTGATCAAGGGCTTCACCACCAATCCGACATTGATGCGGAAGGCCGGGGTCGGCGACTACGAAGCCTTCGCGCGCAAGGTTCTGGCTGCGGTCCCGGACCGGCCGGTCTCGTTCGAGGTGTTCGCGGACGACTTCGCGAGCATGGCCGAGCAGGCGCGCACGATCGCGGGGTGGGGACCCAACGTGAACGTGAAAATTCCGGTCACCAATACCAAGGGACAGTCCGCAAGCGAGCTCATACGTGCGCTGTCGTCGGAAGGCGTAATCCTCAACGTGACGGCGATCTTCACGCTCGATCAGGTGCGCGCGGTCGTCGACGCGCTGCACCCGCAAACGGCAGCGATCGTCTCGGTGTTCGCCGGGCGCATCGCCGATACCGGTGTCGATCCGATCCCGCATATGCAGGCGTGCAAGCAGATCACCGCCGCGCGCCCCAAGGCGGAGTTGCTTTGGGCCAGCACCCGCGAGCTGCTGAACATCTTCCACGCCGAGCAGAGCGGCTGCGACATTGTTACGGTCCCGAACGAATTTTTGAGCAAGCTCGATCTCGTCGGCAAGGATTTGGCGGAATACTCGCGCGAGACGGTGCAATTGTTTTATCGCGACGCGACGGCGGCGGCCTATCAGATCAAAACGGCCCGAGTCGCGGCGGAATGAAGGAGAGGGGACATGGAGCGACTTTTTGACAAAGTCTTGGTGACTGGCGGCGCCGGTTATTGCGGGGCGCGCCTCGTTCCGCAACTGCTGTCGCGCGGTTACAAGGTGACGATCTATGACATCATGTTCTTCGGCAACCAGTTCCTGCCGCGGGACAATCCCAATCTGCGCATCATCGACGGCGATATTCGCGATACTGCGAAATTCGCCCCGGCGGTTGCAGGCCACGACGCCGTGGTCAATCTCGCTTGCATCTCGAACGACGCGAGCTTCGAGCTCGATGAGGACCTCTCGACCTCGATCAACCTCAATGCCTTCGAGCCGCTGGTTAAAGCCGCCAAGAAAGCCGGTGTGAAACGGTTCGTCTACGCTTCCTCGAGTTCGGTCTACGGCGTTTCCGACAAGCCCGATGTCACCGAGGACCATCCGCTTGTTCCGCTCACGCTGTATAACAAATACAAGGGCATGTGCGAGCCGCTGTTGAAGAAGCACACGGATGCGGCCTTCACCGGCGTGATCTTCCGTCCCGCAACCGTGTGCGGGTACTCGCCGCGGCAGCGACTCGATCTCTCGGTCAACATCCTCACTAACCACGCGGTCAATCTTGGCAAGATCACGGTATTCGGCGGCTCGCAGTTGCGGCCAAACCTGCACATCCAGGACTACTGTGACGCAGTACAGCTCTTCCTCACCGCGCCGGCCGACAAGATCCAGAACGAGATCTTCAACGTCGGCTATCAGAATCTGTCGCTGATGGAGATCGCCGAGCTGGTACGGCGCGTGGTCGCGGAGGAGATACCCGACCGCAAGAGGGTCGATATCGTTACTACCCCGACCGACGATGTGCGTTCCTATCACATCAACTCCGATAAGATAAAACGCGTGCTCGGCTATACGCCGCGCCACACCATCGAAGACGCGGTACGTGAACTCAGCCAGGCCTTCCTCGCCAGGAAGCTGCCGAACAGCATGGAAGACGAGCGCTACTACAACGTGCGTCTGTTGAAGAGGCTCAAGGCGGCATGAGCTCCAAACCGGCTGCGGTCGTTACCGGCGGCGCCGGTTTCATCGGCAGCCACATGGTGGACGTGCTGCTGCGCGCGGGCTTGGCCGTTCGCGTGATCGACAATCTTGTCGGCGGCCACCGCAGCAATCTCGATCACGTCAGGGGTCATCCCGATCTCGCCTGCTATTGGCAGGACATTCGTCAACTCGACCCGGCATCGCCGATCTTTGCCGGCGCGCAGTATGTCTTCCATTTCGCCGGCATCGGGGACATCGTGCCTTCGATCGAGCAGCCGATCCAGTACATGGATACCAACGTGCAGGGCACCGTGCGTGTCCTCGAGTGCGCCCGCTATGCAGCGGTCGACAAATTCGTCTACGCCGCCTCCTCATCCTGCTACGGGCTTGCCGCCGTACCGACCGCCGAAGACCATCCCATTGCGCCGCAATATCCATATGCGCTCTCCAAGTACCAGGGTGAGCAGGCGGCGTTTCATTGGCACCGCGTGTACGGACTGCCGGTGAATTCGCTCTGCATCTTCAACGCCTACGGTCCGCGCGTGCGCACCACCGGGGTCTACGGCGCGGTATTCGGCGTGTTCTTTCGGCAGAAACTTGCGGGCAGGCCTTACACGGTCGTCGGTGACGGAACGCAGCGCCGCGATTTTATCTACGTGACCGATGTCGCCGAGGCGTTTCTCGCCGCCGCACGAACGCCGGTCAGCGGCGAGCGCTTCAACGTCGGCGCTGGCAACCCGCAATCGATCAATCGGCTGGTCGAGCTTCTTGGCGGGGACGTGGTGTACATCCCTAAGCGACCAGGTGAACCTGACTGCACCTTCGCCAATATATCAAAGATCGTTTCGCTGCTTGGGTGGAAGCCGGTCGTCAGCTTCGAGGATGGCGTGCGGCGGATGTTGGTCGATATCGAACGCTGGCGCGACGCCCCGTTATGGGATCCCGATCGGATTGCGGAGGCGACCAAGACTTGGTTTCGTTACCTCGGCAAGCAGAGTGCCTGAGGTCGTCCATGCTCCAGTTGCTTGACCGGTATCGTCACAAGATCAAATCGGCGCAAGAGCTGCGCGATATCATTGGTTCGCGCCCGCGCACTAAAAGCGTCATTATGTGCCACGGCGTGTTCGACGTCGTGCATCCCGGTCATATCCGTCATTTGCTGTATGCCAAGAGCAAGGCCGACCTGCTGATCGCCAGCATCACCGCTGACCACCACATCACCAAAGGGGTGCACCGACCGCACGTGCCGCAGGATCTGCGGGCGGTCAATCTCGCTGCCTTCGAGGTGGTCGACTACGTCGTTATCGACAAGAATCCCACACCCCTCGAGAACATTCGTCTGATCGAGCCCGATTATTTCGCCAAGGGATTCGAGTACACAGCGACCGGCATGCCTGCAAAGACGGCGGAGGAGGCGGAAGTGATCGGCGCCTATGGCGGCGAGATCATCTTCACGCCCGGCGACATCGTTTATTCCTCCTCGAACCTGATCGATCTCGCGCCGCCGGCAATCAAGCTGGAAAAGCTCCAAATCCTGATGGAGCGCAACGGCATTACCTTCGACAAGCTACGGCGAACGCTGGACGCGATGGAGGGACATCAGGTCCACGTCGTCGGCGATACCATCGTGGACAGCTACACCCATTGCGCCATGGTCGGGGGCAACACCAAGACGCCCACCATGAGCGTGCTGTTCGAGCGTAAGGTCGACTATGTCGGCGGTGCCGGGATCGTGGCAAAGCATCTGGCTGCCGCCGGCGGCCGCGTCACCTTTTCGACCGTGCTCGGCGAGGATGGCTACCGAGATTTCGTCATCGACGATCTCAGACGCGCAGATATCGAAGTCAACGCGGTGATCGACCGCTCGCGACCGACGGTCAACAAGAACGCGATCGTCGTCGGCGGCTATCGGCTCCTAAAGGTGGATACGCTGGACAATCGCTCGATATCGGACCAAATCCTCGAAGACATATCTCGGTCGGTGCGAGATGTGCCCACGGACGCCGTGGTGTTCTCGGACTTCCGCCATGGCCTTTTCAATCGCCGCACCATCCCGCAACTGGTGCAAGCGCTGCCCGATGGCTGTTTCCGTGTCGCCGACAGTCAAGTGGCGAGCCGTTGGGGCAACATCACCGATTTCCAGGGCTTCGATCTCATCACGCCGAACGAACGGGAGGCGCGGTTTGCACTTGGTGATCAGGACTCCGGTATTCGTCCGCTCGCGTCCAACCTTTATGATGCGGCGCGCTGCAGGCTGCTCATCCTCAAACTCGGTGAACGCGGCGTGCTCGCGTGCTGTAGCGCGGACCACGAGTCGCTCGATAGTTTCTTCGTCATCGACAGCTTTGTGGATCGCCTGGTCGATGCCGTGGGCGCCGGGGACGCGCTGCTCGCCTATGCCACCCTTGCCATGCTCGCCGTTGGCGACGCGGGCATAGCCACGATCCTGGGAAGCATGGCCGCCGCGGGCGAGTGCGAATGCGACGGTAACATTCCGGTAACAGCAGACGATTTGCGGTCCAAGATCGACGGCATCGAGCGACAGATGGTCCTCGTCTGAGCAGTCAGCGATGCGAGTAGTGGTCGCGGGCCTCGGAGTTCAGGGACACAAGCGCCGCCGCATTGCCCGCGACGACTTCGTCGCGGACGTCGACCCGGTCAACGAGGAAGCCCGCTATCGGTCGATTGTCGACGTCCCGCTCGCCGACTATGACGCGGTGCTGGTCTGCATTCCGGATGAGCCCAAAATCGAGCTTCTCAGTTACTGCCTCCAAAACAAAAAGCACGTCCTGGTGGAGAAGCCGCTCTGGGCGAGCGACGAGAGCGAGATTGCCCGTCTTGAAGCGCTCGCGCGCAAAAATGGCGTTGTTTGCTACACCGCCTATAACCACCGCTTCGAGCCGCACTTCGTGCGT
>Ga0114129_10006967_pt1 | contig 16083 bp, 15 predicted proteins | sample RhiMetdeltSRZDD1_FD_80071 | JGI IMG/M metagenome (GOLD analysis project Ga0114129, IMG submission 80071) | Populus rhizosphere microbial communities from Tennessee, USA - Rhizosphere MetaG P. deltoides SRZDD1 (version 2) (version 2) | ecosystem: Host-associated > Plants > Roots > Rhizosphere >... | reverse complement strand
GAAACAACGAGGCAAATCCCGCAGCGCTCTTCACGCTGTCGTCGCGAACTACTTGGTGCCTTCCGAACAACGCGGTGAGGGTCGCGGCGCATTCAAGACCGCGGTCTCGCTCCATTTAATGTTTGCATTTTGCATTTTGAATTTTGCATTGCTTGCCTGCGCCGCACCTCAGACGTCAGCACCCGCCGGTGCCATTGTCGTCGGCGTCCGCACCGGGCCCAATTCCATCGATCCCCGCCTCGCCAGCGACGAAGCATCCGCGCGTGTCGCGCAGTTGCTGTTCAACCAGCTGTTCGAGACTGGCGACGATCTCCGTCCGACGCCGATACTCGCCGAACGGCTGGAGAATCCAGACCCACTCACCTATCGCGTCGCGTTGCGTCATGGCGTGAAGTTTCACGACGGCCACGAGCTCACGGCGAAAGATGTCGTCTTCACCTTCTCGCAAATGATCGACCCATCGTTTGTATCGCCCGCCAAGGGCGCGTTCGGCGCACTGAAGAGCGTGACGGCGATCGACGACTACCACGTTGAATTCAAGCTGAAGGAACCGTTCAGCGCGTTTCCGAATCAGCTGGCGGGCCCGCCGGCAATCGTGCCTGCCGGAGCCGGTCCTGACTTTGCCCAACATCCAATTGGCACCGGACCATATAAATTCGTCCGCTTTGCCGTTGACGATCAGGTCGTGCTCGCCCCATTTCCCGACTACTTCAACGGCCCACCCAAAAACAGCGGCATCGTTATTCGAGTTCTGCCTGATGACACCATGCGTGGCCTTGAACTGAAGAAAGGCTCAATCGACCTCGTGGTCAACGATCTGCCGCCGGACATCGTGCATCAGTTCGACGAAAAGGACTTTCACATCGCGAAGTCGCCGGGACTCGATTACTCCTATCTGGGCCTCAACATGCTCGACCCAGTGCTCAAAGACAAGCGGGTTCGGCACGCAATCGGCTACGCGATCGACCGCCGCGCAATCGTCGACTACCTCCGGCGCGGCCTCGCCCGTCCAGCGACAGGATTGATTCCATCGCAGGCATGGGCCTATGAACCCGACGTCTTCCAGTTCACCTACGATCCGAACCGCGCGCGGCAACTGCTCGACGAAGCCGGCTATAACGATCCAGACGGCGACGGTCCACTTCCCCGGCTTCGTCTGTCACTGAAAGTTTCCAACGCCGAGGAGACGAGGCTCCAGGCGACGGTCATTCAGCAGCAGCTCCGCGATGTCGGTATCGATCTCGACGTTCGTTCTTACGAGTTCGCGACGATGTATGCGGATGTCTTGAAGGGAAACTTCCAGATGTTCAGCCTGCAATGGGTCGGTGCAGCCATGGTGGACCCCGATATCCTGCGGCGCGTGTTTCACTCGACGCAGACGCCGCCCGCGGGCTTCAATCGCGGACACTACAGCAATCCCGAAGTGGATCGGCTGCTCGATCTGGCCGGCGCGGCGACGAGCGAAGCCGAGCGGAAGAGACACTACGGCGACGCGCAGAAGATCATCGCCGAGGACGCGCCCTACATCAGCATCTGGAACCGTACGAACGTCGCCGTCGCACAGCCGACACTGACTGGCCTGCATTTGAACGCGGTTGGTAATTTTGAATCGCTGAAGGACGTCGTCAAAGGCGAGTAGGTTTGCCCTACTAGCCCTTGAGCGAATCCAGCTCCTTCCGGGCTTCGGCGACGTACGGCGAATCCGGATGCTTGTCGACGATGTCGGTGAAGGTCTTCTTCGCTTCGGCGGCATTGCCCTTCGCCTGGTAGGCGCGTCCGAGCTGCATCAGGATCGCGTCCTCCGGCAGGTTCGCATCCTTCTTCGCCGCCAGCTCCTTCCACGTGGCGATGGCTGCATCGGTCTGCCCTGACGCGAACTGCGCACCCGCCTTCCCGAGCTGCGCCATCCTCGCGTAGAGACTGTCGGCGCCCGCTCGACGGACCACGTCGTCGAACTGGGTGATCGCCTCTTTCTGCTGGCCGAGAGCAGCGAGCGACGCCGCGAGGTGATAGCGGGCCTGAATGCCTGCCGCGGTATCCGGATACGCGTCAGCCGCGGCGCGCAGCTTTGGTACTGCGGCGTTCAGCTTCTGCGTTTCCGTGGAGAACGTCCCCTTCGCACCGATCCCTGCCGCTGCCGGTGCATCGCCCGGCTTTGTCTCGGCGTTCACGGGAACCACGGCGGTGTTGAGCACGACCGTCGCTTGTGCGAGCAGCTCCGTCCCTCTCGCCTGCTCACGGTTGCGATACGCGAGCAATCCAAGCACGGCGACGCCAACGACAACGATGGCGACCACGGCCCAGGTGAGCTGCCTGCCGTTTTCCTCGAGGAATTGCCGCGAGGCGGCCACCAGCTGGGCGACGTCGTTCTGTTTGAGCTCTCGGCGATGCTTGGTCTTCATGTCACTCGATCTGGTTGGTGGTTGGTGGTTAACCACTAACCACCGACTACTGACCACCAACCTGCAGACTAACTGATTCTACCAGTGGACCGAAACACGCTGTATCCGGAGGCGGGATTATGACCGCCGGTCGTGCCGCGGGTGCCGGCGGCGCTCGGAGGGCCCTGTGCGCCGCTCCGGCGCGTGGTTGCGCGACGGGATAACTGCGTCCGATTTCGCGATGGTGCTGAGGCTCGCGAGCAGCGCAGCGGGATCGCTCTTGGCGACCGTTGCACGTTCGAGACCCGTTCCGGACGCCAGCGCTCGCTCCTCGTCGGAATCCGCGAGCACGACGACGTGGGCCGCGCCCACCTCAAACCAAAGCGGCGTTACCGCTGCGGCATGCGTCACGACCACCTTCCCGACGGGCCATCCCTCGAGTTCGGCCACTGAGCTTGCGGAGACCACCGGAATCCCCTCGTGCTCGAGACACTGCACGAGCCTTTGCCTTCGCCCATCGTTGTCGTCAATGAATACGACCGACAGCCGCGGATCGGCGAAGAGGTGTCCGCAGCGGGCGCATCGCCGTTCGAGCACGAAGGCGCCATCACGGACGCGGGTCATTTGCAAACAAGCACACTGCGGACAACGGTGTTGCATGGCACCACCAGCTCGGTTGCCTGATCCGCTGGAACGGTCAGGCGGAATGTCGGTTTCACTGGTGGTGCACCAAATTCGGTGCCGTACTGGTTGGCGGGAAAATCACCACGCGAGGCGCTAGAACACCGTTCGGCTGTCGTCTGCTTACAACAGCCCACGTGTCAGACGGGTACGACTGAACCGCTACGGCTGAGACGGTGGCGGGCCCGCGATCAGCGCGCCGCCGCGCCCGTACCTCTGGGGAACACCTTCAGACCAGTCGCCAGCAGTTCGTTCATCCTCTTCTCGAGCAACACGCGCGCGTCACTCTGGCTGGCCAGATGGCCCCGCGAATCGATCTGATGGAACTGACCCCGCTGGTCGCGCCCCTCGATCACGATCGACCATTCCTCCGAGTTCCGGTCGTGCTCGGATCCGAGATTCCGCGCGACATATCCGATGAGCGCACGGGATCGTTCAACGAACCACTCGACTTCCTCCTGCGTCCACAGAGACGCGCGATTGGGATGCAACTGATCGAAGACGCTCCGCGAGATGGACAGAATCGGCATGGTGGTGAACCTGAGACAGGGCTCCTGCATTCATACGACGAAGCAGCACGTAATCGTGACGCGGTCTCTTGATAGTGTGCAAACTCAGCCGGTGATTCGCGTGCATCGTTGACAAAAAAATCTGCCGCAACAAGCCTTGAGGCTCTTTCAGGGGGAATGACTTAATGATTTCTGCGCGTCAGCCCTGCTCATCGCATTCGGTTTCCACCATCGGCGAACGCGCGAGAGATTCGCTTAATGACCTGGATCCGCTTTAACTGAGCGATGGCGCAAGCACGCCGAGGTTTCGAGACCCCGCAGCGATTCTATGCGATTGGCAAGCGGCGATGAGTTGGAACGTCGCATCACACGCGAACAGCGTCGAGGGATAGGTCGACGCTGTTCGCATCCGAGATCGATCTCGGAAATCACCGACGCGGAAATACCATGCGTCGCATCCGGCTCGAGAGACGTGCGCTCTTACGGAAAGTAGCGCGTCAAAGCGAAGTCCGAGTCCGCCCCGTTCACAGCAGAGAATCCCGCCGCGACTATCTTTCCATCCGGCTGGATGCCGACACCGTACGCGAAGTCGAACCCCCCGATATCGGTCACGACCTTGCCCGTCGAATTGAATGTACTATCCAGCGACCCGTCGACGTTGTATCGGGCAAGCGCGAAATCTGGGCCTTCGCGGTTGCCATCGTCGAACGACCCCGCCGTCACGATTTTTCCGTCCGATTGAATGACGACCGCTTGCGCGGACGCGTTGCCAGAGGCGAAGGCTGTGAGAACCTTGCCGGTCGTGTTGAACGTAGTGTCCAAAATTCCAGTCATCTCGTACCGGGCCACGGCAAAGCTCGAGCCTCCACTCGTAAAGGACTCTCCTGCCGCCACGATCTTCCCGTCCGACTGGACAGCGAGCGCCTGAAGCGCGTCGAAGTTTCCGGATCCGGTGAAATCCGTGAGGACCTTCCCCGTGGTGTTGAACGTCAGATCAAGCGTCCCGTTGGGGTTGTAGCGAACGAGGGTAAAGTCGTAGGGAATACCGCTCGCATCGGATAACCCTCCGACTACGATCTTGCCATCCGACTGAATGACCGCAGCTGTGACGAAGTCTCCGCTCTCGACACCGACGTCGGTCAGGACGCGGCCGGTTGTGTTGAACGTGGTGTCGAGCCTTCCATCCACGTTATAGCGGACCACCGCGAAATCGTAGGTACCGCCTGCGTTGGAGGTGCCGGCGACAACGATTCTGTCATTCGAATCGACGGCCACAGCCATCGCCGCATCGCTCGCCCCGAGGTTCGTCAGGACCTTGCCCGTGGAGTTGAAGGTGTTGTCCGGCGTGCCGTCCGGGTTGTAGCGCGCTACGGCGAAATCCGAGCCGGAGGATCCGGCTAGGACAATCCTTCCAATCGAATCGATAGCCACCCCGAACGCTTGGTCGATACTCCCGCCGCTGAAGTCGGTGAGCACCCGGCCGTTGTCTCCAAACCGCCGGTCGACACGACCTGTGGACTCGTATCGGACCAACGCGAAATCAGAACTTGGTCCGACGGCCGGGGTCGAAAACCCGACAGCGACGATCTTCCCGTCCGGCTGAACGGCGATCGCGTAGGCAGCTTCGAACGTTCCCCGGCCCACATCGGTCAGGATGATTCGACCCCGAAATTTGAAGGAGGCATCCAGCTGACCGCCGCCGCCCTTCTCGGCGGCCCATGTCAAACGAGGCGGGCACAACAGCATGCAGGAGACGGAGAGGATCGCGACGGTAAAACGGGGAGCTGTATCCATATGTCACCACCAAGGCTGGAGATATGTGATCGCGTGGAGTCCATAAGTGGAGGGGCAACGATTCGCGCCAGTGAGCGGTCCTTGCTTTTTTTGCCAGGAACACGCCCTGCATCGGATGGTAGCGGGAGATATGTCACCTATGTGGTGGGGTTTCACACAAAGGTGTGATGCGGCGCCCGGATTTGTGAAACGGCTACACGACGGCCGATGCCATCAATTGATGCGACGTCGACAGCGCGCGTCCTTCCCGAACGCGCGCCGTCATCGGCTCACTGGGTTTGAGAAGTCACTCGATCGCGGTAATGGTTGAAGGGTGGTCGCGTTCTATTTCCTCGTCGGAACCAACCCACGGCGCGGGCGCTGAAACGTCCCGATTGAAACGCACCGCTACTTGGCGGTGATTACAAAGTGGCCGCGTCGGTTCTGTGCCCAACACGATTCGCCCGTCGACGTGCAGAATGGCGACTCTCTGCCGAGCGTCACCGTCTGGATTCGGTCGCGGCTGACTCCCAGGCTCGTCAGATAGTCTCGAACCGTTATCGCCCGCTGATCGCCAAGCGCCAGGTTGTATTCCGTTGTCCCGCGCTCGTCGCAATGTCCATCGATGCGGATCTTTGTCTGCGGCCATTTCGACAGCCATTGCGCGTTTCGCTGCAGTACCTGGCGGGCATCGTCGCGCAGGAGGTTCTGGTCGTAGTCGAAGAAGACATCGTTGAGCGGCTGCGACGCGTTCAGTTGCTCCAGCGTCATGCGCTCGAACAGTTGTGACTCGTCAAGGGCCGTCGCTTCGGGTGCCGCAGCGGCAGTGTCCGAACGCGGCGATGACGGTGGCGCAACAGGCGTCGTGACTGCTGCCGGTGGACGCGTCGACGCGGTCGCCGGCGGACGCTTGTGACACGCGTTCACCGTAAGAAGAAGAACTGGGAGGACAATCGACCATTTCGAGACCGACATAAACCACCTCCAATGCGGTCCCAGCGGGTGTTTCTGTGGACCGATCACGGCCATTCAGCCCCACGACGGCAATGAGTGTGCCGATTGGAAGCCTGAAAAAAAGGCCCCTGGACCTCCTCACGATATCGAGGCCTCGTGCCTTGCTCCCCATTGTTTGTCGTTGCGTCGCTGACGATCCTGAAGCCACGCGCTCGCGACTGCGCGCTAAGGAAATCGTGCGCTGTGTCGTCTGAACGCCACGAAGACCGCGCTGGACTCCCCGCGCGTGAAAAGCTGGCGGTTACAACATGGGCGGGCGAAATAGACAGCCGGGTGCTTGACGCTGGCGATCGGGCTGCCTATCGGAAGTCGGGCGGTCTCGAGGATCGCAGGAATCGCTCAGCGACCGTACACCAACAACTCCTTGCCGTCGGCCAACACGACCTTCTCGAGACGGATGATCTTCTGACCGTCACCGAACTGATAACCCATGCCGGTGATCACGTCGCCCACTTTGAGTGTTGTCTTCGACCATCCGTTGCGCTCCATCTGGGTGATGGCCGGACCTCCCACACTCCACTTCTCCACGCTCCCGTCGGCGGCAGGCACGTCCAGCGAGATCATCGGGTGCGGGTTCATCCATGAGACGGCGGTGACGGTGCCTTTCACCGTAACGAGCTTCGAGCGGCTGACGGGCCACGAGTGATGCGCCGAAAGCAACACGGGCAACGAGAGAAGTCCCACGAGAAGCACTAACACCGAGACTCTGACCTTCACTGCGCACCTCCGGGAAGATTCTAGTCCGACGAAGAGAGTTCGGCGATTATGCCAATCTGCCCAATCTCCGAGACCCCGCCGGCTCCGGTGTGCAGAAACTGCCGGAGCACCAAGGCCAAGCCCCGCGCGAATCAATAAAGTGTGCAAACCGGGTTTCGTCACCCCGATGTTTCGCTACAGTCATATCCCGCGCCTTCCTCCGGTTCACACCTTTGACTCGCAACGAAACATTCGCATATCTCCGCGAGGAGCGACGTCGGCTCATGCAGCAGCACCGCAGGTTGCTTCGCGACTTCAAGGCGCTGCGCACCGCGTGCTTCCCTCCGGCGGAATGGGCGGCGCACTGTGAGAGGGTGCACGAGTTTCAGGGTTTGCTCGCTAACCATTGCATCGCATACCAATGGGCGCTCTATCCGCCGTGCGGACGGATTCGCGCAAATTGGAGACGGCTCAGCGCTGCACCAGTCGCCAACCGGCGCCGCCAGCGCGCAGCAGCGTGAACGCGCCGATCTCGCACTTTCAGTTCCAACAACGGTAATTGCCAGTTAAGTCGCCGCCCGCGTGTCCCTTGTCCTTTTCAGCGAGCCATGGGCTATGGAGATGAGGCGGGGGTTTGAGAACCTATTCTCGCGGTCTGTTGCCTCCGTTCTGCGCCGCTCGGATTGCGCCCTCGTATAGCGCGATCCACCGCATCGCGGAAGCACGCAGGTCTTCTAGTTCCTCACGAAGCGTTGCTATTTGTGTCCGAAGCGCTGCTACTTCGGCGCGCAACGTCGCGACCTCTTTTTCGATGGGCGATTCTTGATTCGAACTCATTGTGTCACTCGGACTGTCTGCGCCGATCCGTTCGGCTCCGCTTCCGTCGATCAGGGATCGTCACGCGACGTTCGGCGATTGGTCGAATGTCGCCGCAGGCCAGACACCGAGTCACGAGCTGTGTCGTGTTCGCGATGCGTTCAACGACCAGCCTGCCCTCCGTCTTGCAGCTGACGCACACAACAGGAACAGTTTTCATCCCGCACGACCCCACGCCGGAGATCCATTGACACTTGAACGACAAGCACTGGCGCCACGAAGGCACGATGGCTGGCGCCGGCCGAAAGAAACTGCAAACCGTGTTCGTTCACATGTTCGCCCGCTGGTGCGCGTATCTGCAGACATAAAGATTCAGAACTCTGACCAATGTCAGAACTTCGGCTACGAATGACAGCGCCGCGCGAGCGAACAGGCTCGGATATGTATTTAGTGGCTTTGTTCCCGACGGAGTTCCCGACCAGCGATGGCCGCATAGCGGACAGCGCATCGTGAGAGAAGTTGGGGTCTCGTATCCAATGCGCGCGGCAGCGCGTCACGGATTCATGGTTCGCCACGCGCGCCGGCCACGTCGCCGGTGACCTGGGCGTCTTCGCCTTTCGTGAACGCGCTGCAAAGGGCGCGTTTTCAAGCGCGATCAAGACCGACGACGTGCGGGCGCTGTTCAATCACGATCCCAACTACCTACTTGGACGGAACCGAAACAAGGCGTTGCGGTTGACTGAAGACAACATCGGCCTCCGCTACGAAGCGACACCGCCGAAGACGCAGGCCGCGAACGACGTGCGCGAATTGATCCGGAGTGGCTATGTCACCGGATCGAGTTTCGCCTTCACGGCGGAGCCGGATGGCGACTCGTGGGACGAATCAGAGATGAAGAAAGGCAAGCTGCCGCTGAGAACAATCAACCGGGTCAAGACGCTTCTGGACGTGAGTCCGGTGACGTATCCCGCCTGCTTGGGCAAAGATTCGCAAGCGCGAGGAGTAACTATGCGCGAGAAGACAGACGGATTAGCGGCGCGGTTACCGCATGGCTACAAACGGATTCTCAGCGCGATGGAGCGCGGCCTGATGTGCGCGCGTTGCGGTCACCATGTCGGTCTGGGCTGGGTGACGCGTGGGGCGTCCGCCATGCACGCTGCATGCGCCGAGATGCACGACATGGCGCAAGAACGCCGCGATCTCGTCGCTCGTGTCGAGGGAGAAACTCCAGCGGCGCGCGAGCGAATGCGCTCAGCAGAAGCTGCGCTCGCGGCGGCGAAACAGCGGCGCTTGTGAACGCAGCTACCGCGTAGATGCGCTGGTTCTTTGACAACTGACTAGCTCCCGTAAGGCCGCGCAGCAGTCCAACCGCTGAAGCGCGGCCCCTGGGGTGGTGACCTCCGCAGTCAGTCGGCTCCCTGCGGCGTGCTGCCTACTGAATGCATGACTGGTTCGCCGTGTCGAACCGATTGCCCTGCCATTGGTTCTCGTCGCAGTCCGGCGCGTTGTCGAACATGTCCTGATCTGAGTTACTCAGCGCCGTGTTCCCGTGAATCTCGTTCTGCGTCGAGGCCACGAGAGTGATTCCACGCAAGTTGCTGTTGGCGGTGTTCGCGATGATCTTGTTCAGGTCGGCGAAAACGGCGTCGATCCCGCCTGCGTTGTTCATGAGGAAGTTGTTGACAATTGTGTTCTCCCTGCCGAAAGAGATGTCGATGCCAACGCCGTTTAGTGTTGCTTCGTTGCCTTGCAAGAGATTGTTGTTGCTGGTGTTGCCAACCACTTCGAAGCCGCCGCCGCTGTTCCTGGTGGCTGTCACTCCGATCACCCTTGAGAAGTCGACGAAAATCAAGGTCACACCATTCGAGAATCCGGTGATGGTGCCTGGGCCCTGGATCACGATGTCCGTTGCAAACACCGCTTCAATGCCGTCGCCTGGCGAAAGACCCCGTAGTGTGTGGCCATCCAGGCGGAGATGGACATCGCTGGCAAGTATGGTGATGCCCGTACCAGGACAGGTCAGGTCCATGGCGAGATAGTACTGGCCGGGTGTTTCGATGCGGAACGGGCATGTCGTGATCGCGGTTGGAGGAGCCGCGTGCGCCACCTGTGATACGAGGAGGACCGTGAGCCCGACGAGAGCAAGCTTCGCAGGCCGGGACATCTGAGATCCGCAGAGCGTCATCGTCCACCTCCTTGCGACAACATATGTCGCCGAATCGGTCGGTCGGACTACTCTTGGAGTCTCCAGAGGATCGCCTCTCACACGCGGACTGGGAGAACACGTTTTCAAATCGACACTTCCGACCGCCCGAGCGCGGTAAATCCTAATGCGGAAGACCAGCTCGCAGAAGCCGCAGACCAGCGGCAGCTGAATTTAATTGTGAAAGGGTTCGAGGAGATCGCGTGATGGTCCACGAAGAACCGAAGGCGGCCGGGATGATACACGGAAGCGGAAGGCGGCGAAGAAACGCTCGTGTGTGTTCTGAACTACGGCTCGACCATCGGTGGCGCAATGCTGACAACTGATAGTGCGCCCCTTTGACGGTGGCGGAGGACAGCGGGATGGGCGCCCAGCCCTCGACGGCCAGCGTGGGTCGTCGGTATCTGGCGCGTGCTCATCGCAGCATGATGACGGCAAAGCCGCCACGCTAGTGCTTTCCCTTCCCTGGCTCTGACACAGACCATCGGTGGCCGCATGCGGGACAGTGCAGCACCACGGTTCCGGGCATCCAGTTTTCGATGACGGCGACGGGCTGCTTACAGCTTGGACAGACCAAGCCAGTCAGGGGGATATCAGCCAGGACCCCCAATTTGCGGATGATTCCTTCGTACTCGTTACACCGCTTGGCGGCCGCTTCGTACAGGTCTCTCCAAGCGATTGCGGACGCGCGGAGATCCTCAAGCTCGTCCCGCAGCTTGGCGATTTCATTTACGAGTGCGGCGTAGGAGGGGCGCGACATTTATCAGACGGCATTCCACCCGCGCCCTCGTTTCCAGGATTATTGCGTTGATGACGATGACGGTCTCGCAATGGCATTCATCGCCGCCAACGTTCAGGAGGGCTAGGGTGCCATCTTCAACAGCACGAGCTATACCCTGTGTCGAACGGTGCACGCGAGTGCGATTGCGGGCAGACGCAACGGCTCAGGATCTCAGGACATCCCGAAAAAGTCCGCCAATTCGCGAACTGTCTGCAAGGGAACGAACACTTGTAACGGCTGCGCGGCGTGCCGATCGAGCTCCGTCGCAGCGCTAGAATCGCACCCCATGTCTCAAGATTTCGGATGGTTGAATCGACGAGGACACAAGCCAGAACCGCGCATGGAGTTCATCGCGATGCTCTGGCGGATGCTCGGCGCAACAGGACGCAATATCGAATGTTGCGCCTATCGCACCGAAACGGGGCTCGAATTAAGAACGCAGTACACGCCCACTGAGATCGTCGCGTCGAAGTTGTTTCGTGGCGTGGACACTGGCAAAGAAGGTCGGGGAAGCGGCGGATCAATGGCGACTAAACATGATCGCCAAGGGCTTTGAGGACATCGCGTGATGCAACTCGACTCGAAGAACCGAAGCTTGCCGGGATGATTACACGTCGGAAACGAAAGGCGGCGACGAAACGGTGATGCGGCGCATCTTGCGCGTCTGTGCCATGCTCGTGCGGGTTTCTTCGCGCGGTACAACATCCCAGGTATCGGCGAAGAACGCCATCTCGGTCTGTGGTCGAACGTCAGCACCGCGTTGATGTATGTGTTCGGAACAGCCGTGGTCTGGGTCGCGTTGAAAGATCGGAAGGCCTCGAAGAAGCGATGACGCAGAACATCGTCATGTCTTTCGTCGTCCTGCTGGCCGTTATCGCTGCTTCGTGGGCTGTCGTCTGTGGAGTCCTGTGGATCGGCATTCGCATCTCAGCTTTCGTTCCGTACACCGGTAAGAAGCACCGACACGCGCGATGGGGCGAAGACTTGACTCGACACAACGGCTGGAAGCCGGAACGCAGCTCCAAAGCCGCCCACGAAGCCGAAGAAGAAGCGGCGCCGATGGATAGGGCCAAAAGCGCCGACTGGGACGTACGCCTATGAGAGCGCGCCTATGGTGACGCGGAAAATGCGGAAGGCGGCGAAGAAGCAATGAACGGCAGGCTGTCGATTTTTGGCCTGTCGCTAATTGCTGTGGCCCTTGGTGCTGTTGCGTTTGGATGGCGGCGCAGCAATCGGATCTTAATAGTGGTGGTGTGTTGATTCTCGCCATGGCTGCCTGGAATGTGCGCGCCTATCACAGTGGCAGAAGGCGATAACCCCCCGTAGATGGGCGCCTTCAAACACGGGACATGGGTTTGTGAAAGGCACAATTACCGCTAACCGCGTCACCGAGCAACCGGTGAGCGAGGCTGCCGCATTTTCGCACGCCCGCCTGCCGGCCTCTTTTCCCGAAGTGAGGCCGACGCAATGATCGCCGCCATCTACGCCCGCAAGTCCACGGACCAATCAACCGTTGCCGACGGAGTCCAAGAGCGTCACGCGACAGATCGAACACGCCCGCGCGTATGCGGCGCGCAAGGGCTGGAGTGTCAACGATGCGTATGCCTTCGTTGAGGACGGCGTATCTGGGGCGGAGTTTGTCAACCACCCCGGATTCGTCCGGCTGATGAATGCGCTGAAACCGCAGCCGCTCTTTCAGGTGCTCCTCATGTCGGAGGAGTCACGCCTAGGGCGCGAGGCCATCGAGACGGCGTACGCGTTGAAGCAGTTGATCCCTGCCGGCGTGCGGGTTTTTTTCTACCTCGAGGATCGTGAGCGAACGCTCGACTCCCCACCGACAAGATCCTGCTGTCGCTAACCGCCTACGCCGACGAACTCGAACGCGAGACGGCGCGGCAGCGAGTCACGGGTTCGATGGTTCGTCATGCGCGCGCCGGCCACGTCACCGGTGGTCGATGCTTCGGATATGACAACGTCGAGATTGTTGGCCGCAACGGTCTGCGATCGCACGTCGAACGCCGAATCAACGACGCCGAAGCCACAGTCGTACGTCGCATATTCGAGATGTGCGCGGCTGGCTGGGGCTACACCCGGATTGCCAAGACACTCAACGCTGAGGGCGTTCCCGCTCCGCGGCCGCAACAGGGACGCCCGGTCGGATGGGTGCACACGTCGATCTATCAAGTCCTCCATCGGCCGCTCTACCGCGGCGAGATCGTCTGGAATCAAACAAAGAAACGCGACCGGTGGGGACAGAAACGCCGATCGGACCGGCCACAAGGCGAATGGCTCCGGATGCAGGTTCCGGAGATCGCCATCGTCTCAGCGGACCTCTGGAAGGCCGCACAGGACCGGCTGAATGCCAACGCGTTCGATTTACCGCAGCGAGCCTCAAACGACGGCGGCGCGACCTCGACTCCCAGTATCTCCTGCCAGGATTCGCCCGCTGCGCGATGTGTGGCGGGGGCATGGGCGTCATCAAAAGAACCCACGGTAGACACCGAGTCGGGTTCTACGGCTGCCTCGCCTTCCAGAAACGGGCCGCAACCGTGTGCGCCAACAACCTGGTGATCCGGATGGAGAGCATCGACAAGGCAGTGCTCGCCACCATCGGCGGCGACGTCCTGAAACCGAAGATCATCGATGCCGTGATCGCTGGCGTGAAGGACGCCATGAAGCCGGCCAACATCACGCGCGAGAACGCGACGCGCAAACGCGAGATCGCCTCATTGGAGCAAGAGATCGACCGGATGACCGAAGCTATTGCCTCATCGTCAACGCCAGTGCCGACGCTGCTGGAGGCGCTCCAAACGCGTCAACGACGGCGCGACGACTGATCGGCATCGTGGAATCTTTCGCGCCTACGGCCAAGCGGACCGACGTAGGGCCATCGAAACGGCAGTACGCGACAAGCTGGCCGCGTGGCGCTGCTGACGCGTCAGACGCAGGATGGACGCCAATTGTTGCGCGAGATCCTTGAGGGCCCGATCCGCTTCATGCCTGATGGGGAGATGTATCGCTTCCACGGGAAGGCGGCGCTCGGGAAATTGCTGGCTGGCGCCGCTTCCAATGTCCTATGTGGCGTCCCCGGACGGATTTGAACCGTCGGCCTCGCGCTTAGGAGGCGCGCGCTCTATCCAACTGAGCTACGGGGACACATCGTAGGTAAGCGCTTCAGTTTATCAGCGGTTGCGCGTCGTAGGTCGAAGGCCCGTTGGAAGAAGGCGTGAGGCCGATGGCCGGGTCGCTTGCAACGATCTTGCAACGCGCGCCATTTTCATCGTACCGGCGCATGCTCTCTTGCAGACCGGTGGGCGTCGCATTGAGGTACGTGCTCGTCTGCGCCACATTCTTGTGCCCGAGCATGTCCTGCACGTAGTGCAGCGGCCACCCGGCTTCGATGAAGCGGCTCCCCGCCTCGTGACGTAGGTCGTGAAAATGCAGATCGATCGCACGCAGCGCCGCGCGTGACGGCGGCGCGAGCGTGTTCGACCCGCACCACGTCGGTTGATGCCCGTGCGCTTTCAGGACCGCGGTATCCCACGCCTTGCGTACGATGGCCACGCGTCGCCCGACAACATCGCCGAAGACGTAGGAACGAGCGATGTAATGGAGCGGCATTGTCAAGTTGAGGAAATTTTCGGTCGACACAGGCCCAAGGCATTGTCGTTCAACCCAACCAAGGACGCTACGTAATGGGTACGGGTTTAGGGTGTAAACCCGTAACTTGACAATGCCCGTTCGACGCTACCCTCGAGCCGATGCTGAAGCGCATGCTTGAGATGGCTGAGGATGCGCCGAATCACCTACGGGTCTTTGATGAGCGCGATCAGCTCGAGAAGATCCCCGCAACGCGGACACGCGAGCACGTCGAAGCCGAAGCTCCGTTGCATCAGCTCGGCCCACAGCCAATTCGTGCGCGACGACGTCGCGTCAGTCGTCCACCGGCCCGTACTGACTGGTGTCTCGGGCTCTCGCGCCCGCAGGCGTGACCGCCACGCCGATCGCGCGCCCAGCACGCCGGTAAGACGATAGAAAGGATGAAGGCGGTAATCGGAAGATCCACTTCCCTCGGCACAGCCCACCCACCTCGGCACAGTTACGACCAGGGTTACGGTTAACTCCCGGCCGCTCGCCGCCCATTTCCGCATGGCGAAAGCTGTTGACAGGAAACCAGATCTCCTCCCAGAATTGCGCCTCCCGACGGTGACAGACAGCCCGTTGCCGAACGGAGCGCGTCGCGATGCAGCTGAACACAAGACGGCGTCCTTCTTCGCTCGCGACAACACGTCAGTGACAGCGACCTGCGCGAGGCCGCGCAGAAGATGAACGCCGCCGCGGTGCGATAGACGTAAAGGGTCAGTCCGATGTTTTGAATCGCGCGGATGGCGCGATCGTATTCACCTTCGTGATCACCTTCGATTCTGAAACCGCATAGCTCGGAAACACGATAGGGGGTGTGTTATTGCCCGTCGTGCTCACAACCCCGCGGTCAGAGCCGACACTCGATCGCGTTTCGAGCATCCCGCCGGTTAGTCTAAGCACGATCCTGCAAAGCGCATGAACCCACCTGCTATTGCTCTGACTGTGGATTTTGAAGGGGGTATAGAAGAACTTCCGGCAAGGACGACTACTCTTCTTGCTCTGTTTGATAGCTTTGATGTCAAAGCGACCTTTTTTGTTCTCGGCGAAATTGCTGAGAAGTTACCGAGTCTGGTTCGTGAAATTTCGAATTGCGGACATGAAATCGGATTTCATGGTTACCGTCACGTTCCACTTTCGAACTTGAGTCTCTCCTGTTTTCGCGCCGAACTCGTCGAGTGGCGGTCGCGGCTTGAATGTTTGACTCAGCGTTCCGTCCTCGGCTTTCGCGCGCCGTTTTTTTCCCTTCAGGCAAATACGGTGTGGGCTTTGGCCCAACTCGAAGAAGCGGGTTTCCGGTACGACTCTTCGATTTATCCAGGTTTGACGGATCGATTCAGTTGGCGCGCTGCTCCGCAACAACCCATAAGAACCTCGAGTGGCTTCGTTCTCTTCCCCGTGCCGGTATTGAGTCGTGCCTTACCGGTGGGGTTTTCAGGTGGTGGTTATTTGCGCCTATTGCCATGGTTGGTTGTTAAGTGGGGAATGCGGCGACACTTCCTGCAGAATCGTTTCGGCATGATCTACGTGCATCCCTGGGAAATCGTGCGGCCTTCCGGCGCAAACCGGCGCCCACACAGGCGCTTT
>Ga0114129_10006966_pt1 | contig 16084 bp, 16 predicted proteins | sample RhiMetdeltSRZDD1_FD_80071 | JGI IMG/M metagenome (GOLD analysis project Ga0114129, IMG submission 80071) | Populus rhizosphere microbial communities from Tennessee, USA - Rhizosphere MetaG P. deltoides SRZDD1 (version 2) (version 2) | ecosystem: Host-associated > Plants > Roots > Rhizosphere >... | reverse complement strand
CCTGAGACGTGCCACTCGCTGTTCAAGGCGCTTGTCGAGAAAGGATTTCTGCGTCGGACGCGGCGCGGCGGCTACGTGCGCGCCAACGTCAGCTGACCTCCTGCCAACCGCGCCGCCACCACGCTTGAGCATCTCCTTGATTTCGTCCTTCATGCAAAGGCGTACGCCCGTCAGGTTCACGGCAATGACGCGGTTCCCCACTTCGTCGGACCACACGGGCAAGCCGCTGGGCTGCGGGCGCAAACGCCTTGCACGCGGCCCAGCTGATGCCGGAGCCTCCGCCGGTCACCCACGTTTCTGGTCGTCCATATTGCTTTTGCGTCGGCAAGACACCGCTGGCAATTTTCGCGTTGGACGCGGGATCGACGCGTACAGTGAGCGAGTGACGGAAATCTTTCGCAGCGACGCGCGACTTAATCGAGGTCGTCGGGTCTGAGTCCGAACTTGCGACGGTCTTTGAAAGTCAACCGGCGCTGAATGCGAAGGTATGCGTGTTGCTGCCTAATCACATAAGGTTGTCATGCGTCGATGGCTCATCGTCGTGTCCGTCGTGTTCGCGGGCATCCTCGTGCACCCCGCCGACAGCGCCGCACGTGAACCGGAGACCATCACTGGCGGCATCACGACGTATACCGTTGCGCCCGGTGAAACGCTGACGAGCATTGCCTCACGGTTCGGTGTTGATCCATCGACGATTGCATCCGACAACCGTCTGGCAACTGGCGAGCCACTCGAGCCCGGCCGCATACTGCTCATCGACAACCGGCATATCGTTCCGGCCACGGCGGTGGCCGGTGAAATCGTCGTCAATGTGCCGCAACGCATGCTGTTCTACCGGGAGGAGGAACGCGTCTTTGCGGCCCCGGTCGCCGTCGGCCGACCGACGTGGCAGACGCCGCAGGGAGCATTCACGGTCGTCCGGAAAGAGGAGGACCCCGCTTGGCATGTTCCCGCATCAATCCGGGCCGAGAGTGCGCGCAAGGGACAGGGACTGCCGCCCGTCGTGCCACCCGGCCCGCGCAATCCACTCGGGCCGTTCTGGATCGGTTTGAGCTTAGGGAGCATTGGCCTTCATGGCACGCCTGTTCCGTTGAGCATCTACCGCACGGTGACGCACGGTTGCATTCGGCTTCAGGGCGATCGCATCGAGGACTTGTACGGCCGCGTCGACATCGGTACGCGCGGACGGATCGTTTACGAACCGGTGTTGCTGACGTCGGATGGTGGCGACGTCTACCTTGAAGTACACGCGGATGTATACCGGCGAGCGGCGATGAGTGCCTTGCAGCGGGCCCACGAGCTGGCCGAGCGCCTCGGGCTGGCACATCGGATCGATTGGACGCTCGCAGCGGCCGAAATCGAACGGCGCGCGGGAATTGCCCGCCGCGTTTCGCTGGCGCGGTCGGAATAATGCGGCGCCGCCGGTGCGCGATTTTCCCTGACGCCGCCGAAGATTCCGCACACGAGAGAACGGCAAGAGTGGAAAACTGCGATGCGCACTCCTGATGCGTATGGCTGACCGCTTGCACGTGGACGAGGACGTGATTGATCTCCACCGCATCCTCTGTCCGGTCGACTTCTCGGAGCCGTCGCTTCGTGCATTGCGGCACGCATCCGCGTTCGCCGGTTGGTACGAAGCGGCACTGACGGCGCTATATGTGAACCCAACGCTCCCGATCGAGGCTCATGGAGACCTCGGGCGATCCACAGCCGTGATGCAGGAGTTACGCGGATTCGTCAAGTGAGCCGCCAGCGATCAAACAGTGGACGTCGAGCTCGAGGAGGAGACACGTACCGGCGACGCCATTGTTGCGCGAGCACGAGCCTCCCGGCGGATCTCATCGTCATGGGTACGCACGGCCGAACGGGCATCAAGCGGCTGCTTGTCGGCTTAGTGGCCGACCGCGTTCTCCTGACTGCTCCATGTCCGGTCATGGTCGTGCCCCCGCACGACGTGGTGCCCACAGAGACCGTCTCGTTCAAGCACATCGTGTGTGCCATCGATTGTTCGGACAGCTCGCTGGCGGCATTGCGATGGGCCGTGTCGTTGGCGCAGGAGACGGATGCGTATTTGTGGCTGCTTCACACCATCGAAGTGCCGCCCGAACTCCGCGCCTCCGTTGTCGTCACCGAGACGGAAGTTGACGAGCTGAATACGTCCGCGCGCGCGGATGCTATGAACCGACTCCGTTCATTGATTCCGCCGCGGGCAGCCGGATTCTGTTCGATTGAAACGGCGACCGCGACGGGCGAAGCGGCTCACGCAATTCCGCGGTTCGCGGCCGAGCACCAGGCGGACCTGATCGTGATGGGTGCGCAGGGGCACGGAGCGATCGACCGGTTGATTTTTGGATCGAAAACGCGCGACGTGGTCGGTGGCGCCGCCTGTCCCGTATTGAATGTCCGGCGCTGAGAACACCTGTCAGGAACGCGCGAATCGTCCGACGCCAAAGGTAAACGCCACAAGCGCTGCCATTGGCGCCGCCATGAAGCTGAAAAGCGCACCCATCTTCGTCTGATCCAGCAAATCCCCGTCAGGGAACGCCGCTGTGGCGAAAAACAGCGCTACGGTGAAGCCGATACCGGCCGTGCAGCCAATCACCAACACATCTCGATGCGTCAGTGAGGTCGGTAACGTCGAGCCGAAGGCGGTTGCCGTCAATGCTGCGGCGGCCACACCCAGAGGCTTTCCCGCGACGAGCGCGGCAACGACGATCCATGTGCCGGCGCCAATTTGCGTGAAGGGCACGCCGCCATTGACGAGACCAAACAAGAACAGGACAACCTCTGTTGGCACTCTCACGGCGTGCTCGAACCTTGTGAGCGGATCGCGTCCAGGCAGCTGCGGTTCCTCGAACAGGCCGGCATCACGCGCGGCGTGCGGGACAAACGGTATGACCGGAACGAGCGCCAGCGCCGGGTGAAAACCGCCGCGGAAGAAGGCCACCCACGAAAGCGTGCCGCCGATCGCGATGTACGGCCAGAACCGCATGACACGCGCTCGCCTGAACGTCCAGCAGAGCACAAGTGCGACCGACAGGAGCGCAGCGAACACCATCGGTCTCACGATGGATATCGGAAAGAAGACGGCCAGCACGATCAGTCCGAACGCGTCGTCTGCGATCGCGAGCAGCAGTAGAAACGGAACGGCCGCATGACGACGGCCAAACAGCCAACGGGCCAGCAAGAAGCTGAAGGCGATGTCGGTGGCAGTCGGAATCGCCCAGCCTCGCTGGAGCTGCGGGAGCCCTGCCGCTGCGACCAGACCAAGGTAGAGGGCGGCCGGTGCGATCATTCCACCAACAGCGGCAATCACCGCCGTGGCCGCTCTTGATATCGGGTGCAGCGCGCCGTGCGGCGCCGTAGCTTCGACGATCTCCTTCGCCGCCAAAGCAAAAAAGAGCGTCATTCCGACTTCATTGACGAGGAAGCGCGCGCTACGTGCGAACGAGGCGTAACGTTCTGGAGCCGCGTTCGCCCATATCAGAGCCGACGCGAGGCCGGCTGGAAGCAGGAGTGAATTGCTGACGATGAACGCGGCGAGATGGCGGGGTGACGGTCGCACGCCATCAGCGTACCGTGAGGTCGACGATCCCTGCTGGGAGGTATACGCGGTAGAAAACTCAGCGGCCGCTGGAAATTGCGCGCTCTATCTCACTTCGCAGCGACATCGCGGATCTGCAGCCGGTGGCGATTAGGGAAGTCGCCCGCGGCACGGCCATTGCGGATCCAAATTCATCATGCGTCTTCTTGCGCGCTGCGCGATGGTGGCGCTGTTTCTTTCAGCCGCGTTGGCTGCCACCGCCCCCGACCCATTTACCTGGCTGCAGCCGGCGGTGATGATCGACGGCGCCGCACGCAGCCGTCTCGATCGAGGAGAGGTGGTCGTGCGGGTGCTGCCTGCCGCTGACGGCGAGATCGGCATCTTTATGGCCGCACGTCTAAATGCTGACGCCGAAACGCTGGCTGAGTGGGTAAACGCGATCGCGCGGTTGAAGAAAAGCCCGTACGTCCTGATGGCCCGTCGTTTCTCGAACCCCCCAGGCCTCGACGATCTCAAAGGTCTTACGCTCGATGACGGGGATCTGGACGCCATTCGGGCTTGTCGCCCCGGCAACTGCGCACTCAAACTTGCCGGCGACGATATCGCTGCGTTGCGCCAGGCGGCTTTCGCCGGCGGGCCACAATGGAAAGACGCAGTGCAGCAGGAGTTCAGACGCGTGGTCTTGAGCCGATTGGCCGTCTACGAAGCCGCCGGTTTGGGCGGCGTTCCGCCGTACGCAGACCGGCGCAAACTGACCGATCCGCGGATCGCGTTCGATGGGTTGCTCGCCCACTCACCCTATCTGCACTTCGATGCCCTCGCCGGTGATCCGCCCGAATCCTTTTTCTATTGGTCGAAGGAACAGTACGGTGCAGGCAAGGCCGTCATCGCCGTCACCCAGGTCAACATCATGCGACCGCAGATGCCATCCGCGGTGCGCCTTGCGGTGATCAGCCGCGAGATCTTCGCCACGCACTACCGCAATGCTTCGCTCGGACTCACCGCCGTCACGGAGGGCGCCGCCGGCCAGCGTTATCTGGTGTACGTCAACCGTTCGCAGCTCGATCTACTTACCGGAGTGTTTGGCGGATGGAAGCGAGCGCTGGTCGAGCGGAAATTAAAGAGTGAGAGCGCCAACGTCTTCAACGAGGTGCGGAGACGGCTGGAGAACGGACCGCCGCCCGAGTGAACGAAATACCGTGCGAATGCGGCAACACCAATGCGGCTCGAATCTTGAAATGTAGGACAAAATGACTATAGGTGTGTTGCCGCGCCGCATCCTCATTGTCGATGACGAGCCGCTGATCCGGTGGTGCATTGCCGAGACGCTCGGCACCGCTGGTTATGGCATTAGCCAGGCACAGGACGCAGCCTCGGCGCTGCGGGCCCTCACCGACATGCCCGACCCCGATGTGATTCTGCTCGATTTGCGCCTTCCGGATTCAAGTGATCTCAGGCTGCTCGAAAGAATTCGCACTATTGCACCAGCTGCCGCGGTCGTCATCATGACGGCGTTCGGCACACCGGAAATCACCTCAGACGCGCTGAAGCTCGGGGCGCGTGCGGTCCTTACCAAGCCGTTTGACATGCAGGATCTCGCGCACGTCGTCGGTTCCTTGTAGTCCCTCGCCTGTCACTGGCCGCTCTTGGGCCACGGCCCGGTTGTTGCTCAAACCCCTTCCAGTCACCAGATACGGGCGGTCGAGTGCGGAAAGATTCGCACCGGCACGAAATTTTTCGAAGTCGAGGACTTATGGGAATCCCAAGATTACTGATCGTTGACGACGAAGACCTCGTGAGGTGGTCGCTGCGCGAGGCCCTCGGGCGCGACGGCTACACCGTGCTCGAAGCGAGAACCGTTGCGGAAGCGCTCGAGCGCATCAACCCGTCAATCGATCTCGTTTTGCTCGATTACAAGCTGCCCGACGGCGATGGTCTGACGTTGCTTACCCGCATCAAAGAGCTCTCCCCGGAGACGCTTGTCATTCTCATGACCGCGTTCTCCACGGTCGAGAACGCCGTCGAGGCGATGAAGCTGGGCGCGTGGCACTACATCGACAAGCCGTTCAACCTGCCGGAGGTGTCGATCGCGGTGGAGAAGGCGCTCGAGACGAGCCGTCTGCGTCGCGAGGTTCGGACGCTCCGTACAAGCGTCGTGAGGGAGTACGGCTTTGACGCCATCGTCGGAACGTCACCGGCGATGCTCGAGATCAAGGCGATGCTGGCGCGCGTGGCGTCGAGCCCCGCGTCCACCGTGCTACTGTCCGGCGAAACGGGAACGGGGAAGGACCTCGCGGCCAAGGCCATCCACTACAACAGCGACCGCGCGGCCAAACCGTTCGTGAACATCACCTGCTCGGCGCTTCCGGAGCAACTGCTCGAAAGCGAACTCTTCGGGCACGAGCGCGGCGCGTTCACGGATGCACGGCAGCAGAAGCGCGGCCTCTTCGAGACCGGCGATGGCGGCACCGTGTTTCTGGATGAGATCGGCGAGATTACTGCCGGCCTTCAATCGAAGCTGCTGCGGTTTCTCGAAGAGAAAACGTTCAAACGCGTTGGCGGACTTGCCGACGTGCGCGTCGATGTCCGCGTCATCGCGGCCACCAACCGTGATCTCGAGCAGGAAGTGAAGACCGGCAAGTTCCGCGAGGATCTTTTCTATCGCCTCCATGTGATGCCGCTCGTGCTTCCGCCGTTGCGCGACCGCGACGGCGACATCCGTTTGCTGATCGACTACTACATCGATCGGTTCAACCGGGAATTACGGAAGAAGGTGCGGGGTCTCAACGCCGCCGCGCTTGCGCTGCTCGAACACTACCGGTGGCCTGGCAACATCCGCGAGCTCCGCAACGCGATCGAACGCGCCATGCTGCTCGTCGATCGCGAGTGGCTGACGCCGCAGGATTTTCCGTCGTTGACACGGCAGTCATCGTCCGCGTGGATGTTTCGGCTCCCGCCAGAGGGCGTCAACCTCGAAGATGTCGAGCGTCAGTTGGTCGTACAAGCGCTCGAGCGGTGTTCCTGGAACCAGACGCACGCGGGCCATCTGCTGCGGATCAATCGCGATCAAGTTCGCTATCGAATCGAGAAGTTTGGATTGCGCTCGCCAAACGGGACGCACGGCGTCGCGTCCTCGGTGCGGGAGTCTGTGGCCGTGTGACCGGCGTTACGTCGTCTGGACTGGCGGCTTCGTCGGAACCTCAACGCTGACCGACGTGCCGCCGTCAGGCGGGAACACGAGCGTCAGCGTTCCACCGTGAAGTTCCGCGACCCGCTTGGCAATCGGAAGTCCGAGTCCGCCGCCGCGTGCCTTGGTCGTGAAGAAGGGCTCGAGCACCTGCTCTCTGATGTCGAGCGGAATGCCCGGTCCGTTATCACGCACCTCGATGGTCCACTTGCCGTCTCGTGCCACCGTCATGACTTGGACCTCGCCCTTGCCGTTCATCGCCTGGGCGGCGTTGAGCAGAAGGTTGAGAACGGTCGCGCGAATCAAATCGGGATCGACGATGACGTCGCCGGCATCGCCGTCGATATGGACGTGCAGTCCGGATCCAACGGGGTCGCGGCGGAATATCGTGACGGCCTCGTCGATCAGGTGACGCAGGTTCACCGCGGAGAGCCGTGGCGGCCTCGGCCTCGCGTACATCATCAAATCCTGAATGAGATCGTCGAGTGCGTCGATGCGCGCGACGATATCGTGCATGACGGCCGTTTCCGGGTCGCCGGCCGGGCGTCTCGACATCAACACCTGGACCGCACCCTTGATCCCTGCCAAAGGATTTTTCACTTCGTGCGCGACGACGGCCGCCATCTGACCAAGACGCGCAAGGGCCGCCTGTTGTGCCAGCCGTTCCTCGGCGGCCTTCCTCGCGGTGATGTCCGCGCGAATCGCGATGTATTGGTACGGCTTCCCGCGGTCGTCGAGGAATGGAACGATCGTCGTATCCACCCAGTAAAAATGCCCGTCCTTCGCGCGGTTTCGAAGCTCGCCGTGCCAGACGTGGCCGTTGGCAATCGTCACCCACAGATTGCGGATGAACTCCTTCGGGTGCAGCGCGGAATTGATGATGCGGTGGTCCTGCCCGATCAATTCCTCACGGCTGTAGCCGGAGATCTCGCAGAACTTGTCGTTCACGTACGTGATCTTGCCGGTGACGTCGGTCGTTGCCACGATCGCGGCGTGATCGAGCGCCCGTTTCAGATCGGCCAGCTGCGTTGCGGTCTCAACAGAACTCATCGGTATACTTGGACGTGGCCTCCGCCAGAATCCTGATCGTTGACGATGAAGCGCTCGTACGATGGTCGCTCCGCGAGCGGCTGACGGCCGAAGACTACGACGTCTTCGAGGCCGGCCTCGCGTCCGAAGCCCTCGAGCGGCTCTCTACCACCGAAGTCGATCTCGTCCTTCTCGATTTCAAACTGCCCGACGGCGACGGCCTCAGCATCCTCAGACGCGTGAAAGAGCTCTCGGCCGAAACACAGGTGATCATGATCACCGCATTTTCGACCGTCGAGAACGCCGTCGAGGCTATGAAGCTCGGGGCCTACCACTACGTTAACAAGCCTTTCAATCTCGACGAAGTCGTCCTGCTGGTCGAGAAGGCGCTTGAGACCAGCCAGCTTCGCCGGGAAGTCCGCGCGCTGCGATCCACACAGAGCCGCGAATACGCATTCGATGCGATTATCGGCGCTTCCTCGGCGATGCAGTCCATCAAGGCGTTGTTGGCGCGCGTGGCCAGGAGTCCGGCGTCCACGGTGCTACTCACGGGCGACACAGGGACCGGCAAGGATCTCGCGGCCAAGACCATTCACTACAACAGCGACCGCGCCCGCCGGCCGTTCGTCAATATCACGATGTCGGCGCTTCCAGAGCAGCTCCTCGAGAGCGAGCTGTTCGGTCACGAGCGAGGTGCCTTCACCGACGCGCGGCAGCAGAAGCGCGGGCTGCTCGAGACCGCCGATGGTGGCACGGTCTTTCTGGACGAAATCGGAGAGATGACGCCTGGACTTCAGGCGAAACTGCTTCGATTCCTCGAAGAAAAGACGTTCAAGCGCGTCGGCGGCCTGTCCGATATCCGCGTCGATGTGCGCGTCATTGCCGCGACCAACCGCAACCTTGAAGAGGAAGTGTCGCATGGCAAGTTTCGGGAGGACCTGTTCTATCGCCTTCAAGTGATGCCGATTGCGCTGCCGCCGCTGCGGGAGCGGCGTGGCGACATTCCGCTGCTGGCCGCGTATTACATCGACGTGTTCAATCGAGAATTCAAGCGACACGTCCGCGGCGTCTCGTCCGAGGCGATGACGATGCTCGAACAGTATCAGTGGCCGGGGAACATACGCGAGCTTCGCAATGCGATTGAGCGCGCGATGCTGCTCGTCGAACATGAATGGCTGCAGCCGGGCGACTTCAGGACGCTGACCCGGTCAATTACACCCGCCGAATTCAAGCTGCCGGCCGAAGGCATCAGCCTCGACGAAGTCGAGCGCCAGCTCCTCGTCCAGGCGCTGGAGCGCTCGGGCGGCAACCAGACGCAGGCGGGACAGCTGCTCGGCATCAATCGCGATCAGGTGCGCTACCGTATCGAGAAATTCGGCCTCGGGGCCGGGAAGTCCTAAGCGGCCGCCGCGACCGCCGCGCTCCTCGGCTCCCTGACCGACAACACCGGACACAGGGCCGTTCTGACAACCCGCTCCGCAACGCTTCCCATCAGCAGGTGCTCCATGCCTCCGCGGCCATGCGTGCCCATCACGATCAAGTCGATCTCGTGACCGGCCGCGTATTCGACGATGGAGCCGGCCGGCGTTCCGATGATCGACTCCGCCGTCGCGTGATGCTCAGTCACATCCGACGGCCGCAGGCGATCCTTCAACCGCTTCTCCGTGTCGCTCAGAATCTCCTCGCGCAGCCCTTCGATCTCCGGCACGAATACTTCGGCAGAGTAGAACGCGCGATAGGGATCCTCTGCGACGTGGAGCAGCTGCAACGATGCGCCGTACCGACCAGCGACGCTCCGCGCATACTCCAATGCGGCGTCAGACGGCGGGCTGAAATCGATGGGGACGAGAATGCGCTTGAACATGTTCGCCTCCACGATCAACGCAGCAGAGGCCGTACCATGACCGCGCGTGAAGGTTGACGGCCTTTGAAGACAAACGGCCTCCTGCAGGTGGGAATTTTTCAGCGCGGCGGGATTCTTTCGCGTCGCCCGTTGACAGGAACCCCCGAGACCCGTCAGCGCGGGCGAGTTTCGGCGCATTCGTTCCAAGCCATCGCGGTATGCTTCTTGAACCACCCACGGCCGGAGTTCATCTGCATGAAGCGCGTAACGTTCGTTGTGATGTTAGCTGGTCTGTTTGCCGGAAACGTGTTTGCCCAAAACGTCGAGCATGGCAAGCAGGTCTATGCCGACACGAAATGTGCGGCGTGTCACTCGATCGGCGGTCAGGGTAACAAGAAGGGATCACTCGACGAGGCCGGTTCGAAGCTCACGGCGGCGGACATCCGTGCGTGGATCGTTTCGGCGCCCGAGATGGCCGGCAAGGCGAAAGCCGATCGCAAGCCGCCGATGAAGGCGTACACGGATCTCTCAAAGGCCGACATTGACGATCTCGTCGCGTACCTGCAGACGCTAAAGAAGTAACGTAGCGGCGCCACGCGCGTGCGGACACCGTTTCGACTCCCACCTGCCGCCCGCAATCCTGTAGACCTGCTCGGGTGCCGGCTGGCCGGTGTTTGATCTGCGGGATCCTCACCAGCGCTCCGTTATCGTCGCGGTTCTCGCGTTGACCTTCATCAACGTCCTGATCGTCTCCGTTGCTGCGTACGGAGGCGTCTACTACATGGAGACAACCGGCTTCTGCGGGACGGTGTGCCACACCACGATGGAGCCTGAACACGTGGCGCACCAGCGCGGACCACATGCACAGATCGAGTGTGTGCGTCACGTCGGACCAGGCGCCGGCGCGCTCGCACAGTCAAAACTGGCAGGCACGCGCCAGTTGCTCGAGGTCATCACCAACCGAGTGCCGCGGCCGGTTCCGCCACCACCACAACTGATAAGCCCGGCGCGCGGCACATGCGAAGGATGCCACTGGCCAGAGCGCTTCATCGGCGATCGCACACGGGTGATTCGCGAATTCGGGAACGACGAGAAAAACACTCAAAGCGACACCAGTCTTCACTCTTCAACTGCACGTCGGGGGCGGGAGTCGTGCGCGCGGCGTCGGAACCGGCATCCACTGGCACATGAACCTGGACAACGATATCGAGTTCGTCGTCGCTCCGGACAAGCCCGACTCCATCCCGTACGTGCGACTTCGTGACCGAGCCGGAAACGTCCGTGAGTACTTCGCGGACGGGGCAGACGCGCAGCAGATCGCCTTCGGCATCCGGCAGCGAATGGAGCGCATGGACTGCCACAACCGTCCGGCGCATACGTTTGCGCCGAGCGCTGCGCGCGCGATCGATGATGCGATCGCCCAGGGATTGATTCCGCGCGAACTCCCGTTCGTCCGGAGGGAGGCTGTGGCGGCCGTCAGGCAGACCTATGCGGATCGGCCCTCGGCGATGAACGCAATCGCCTCGCATCTTCGGGAGTTCTACCACGCGCGAGGCGGTGCCGATGCGGCGCAGGTGGATCGCGCGATCCGGGGAGCCCAGGACGCATGGGCCTCAAACGTGTTTCCCGCGATGAAGGTCACCTGGGGGACGTACCCGTCCAATCTCGGCCACGTCGATAGTCCTGGGTGCTTCCGCTGCCACGACGACAGCCGCAAGACGAAGGACGGACAACACGTACTCTCGCAGGATTGCGAGCTATGCCACACGATTCAGTAGGTCGGGGCGGCCGCGGCGTATGTGCAGTCGTTAACCAGCAGCCGCCACTTCGTCGATGGAGCAGGGGACGCGAGCGTCAATCGAAGTCCCTCGCTGCGGCTGCGATCGAATTGCAAGCTGCCCCCTGACGGCTTTCAGCCGTTCTCTCATGCTCGCCAGGCCAAGTCCACGCCCTTCGGCCGCGTTGAGGTCAAAACCGACGCCAAAGTCATGGATGCTCAACTCGATTTGATCGGTTCCGCCGCGCAGCGACACCTCGACTCGCGATGTGCCGCTGTGCTTGATCGCGTTCTGTAGAGCCTCCTGGAGCACGCGATATAAACACACGGCAATGCGCATCGACAGACGGTGCGGGACGTGGTCTCCATGAAAGTCGACCTCGACATCGTGCTGACTGGAGATCTCGCGGCACATCGCCGCCGACGCGTTCACGAGCCCCAGGTATTCCAGCCGCGGAGGGTGCAACCGATGCGAGAGCGCCTGGACATCCTTCAAGAGCCCTACGACGTCTTCGCGCGCCTCTTCAAGCTGCTGCCTTTCTTGTATCGCCGTATCAGGGATGGCATGTGCCAATGCCCCAAGACGCGAGCTCAGTAGCGACAGGCGCTGGTTGATATCGTCGTGAAGCTCTCGCGCGATGTGGGCACGTTCGTTTTCCTGCGCCTCGATCAACCGCTGGCTGACGGTGGACAGCGCCTCCTCGGCCTGGGCACGTTCGATCAAGTCCGCAGCTTGCCGGACGAGGACGTCAAAGAGTCGGAAATCGTGCTCGGTGGGCGCATACGGTGTCCGCCAGTGCGTGGAAATCATGCCGAGTGGCCGGCCTGATCGCGATCGGAGCGGAGTCGACTGCACAGCACGAATGCCAGAGCGACGGTACGCCTCGAGATCCTGTGTACCGGCCATGACCTCACACCGCTCTACGTCTGAGACGAGGACCCGCTCGCCCGTGCGGAGCGCCCGACCGGAGGTGCTGCTCGCTTCGGCTGTGACTCGTTGCCAGAACACCGCCGATTCGGCGTGGAAATTCTTGCAGCCAAAGAGCGTCAACGACTCCCCGTCCGGCGTGAGCATCTGGATGCCGCCCGCGTCAGCGGACATCAGCTCGATGGCTGCGTCGAGGATCTGCGCGAAGAGGGACTCGTGCGTCGATTCGGAAATCAGGCGCGTGCTGATCGCCTGCAGCGTTCTGGCGCCAGCAATCTCGTTCGCCAAACGTTTCTCGCTTTCGCGCAGAGCCGTCTGCGTCCGTTTGCTCTCCGTGATGTCCCGCAGGATTTTTGAAGCACCGATGATGGTGCCTCCGGCATCTCTCAACGGGGAGATGGTGATAGAGACGTCGAGGCGGCGTCCGTCCCGCGTGATGCGCCGTGTTTCGTAGCCCTCAATGCGTTCACCAGCTCGCAACCGCTTCAGGATGTCTTTCTCTTCCTCGTGCAACTCAGGGGGGATGATGATCGTAATCGGTTGCCCAACCGCCTCCTCCACCGAATATCCAAACAGTCGCTCGGCGGCCGAATTCCACGTTGAGATCACTCCATCCAGGTTCTTCGAAATGATGACGTCGAGTGAGGAATCTACAATGGCAGCGAACCACCGACGGACGTCGTCGAGGGGACCGTCCGCGACGTCGACCGGATAATGAGTGTGCCGATTGGCCATGGCACTCCTCCGGGGTGATGACCAGCGATGAATCGGACCCGACGGCATGTTATCGATGCCATCAAAGTGAAACATCGATCCTACTGCTGATGATTCGCGCCCCCTTCGCGGTACGTGCTGATGGGCTGGACTCCCGCAGGCCGGCGGCCTGCGGAGCGTCAGAACAGATACAGCAGCCGGACGAAGGCCGTGTTCCCGCTGTATGGCCGGTTGCCGTATCCCGTCGAGATCTCGCCGAGATATCACACCTGCAGTCGCTTTTCTCGCCAGCTTTGGCAGATCCGCATACAGATTGAAATTGTTCACGTTCTCCGTGTTCTTCAACATCCAGTCGCGGCTCGGATCCGTGAACTGTGGATCGGGCGGTGGGTTCGCGTTGCGCGACTTCTGGTTCGAGTCAAAGTGGTCGCGCCCGTAGTTGGCGCCGAAGCTCACGACGTTGGACGGATAGAAATTGATGCCGACGTTGTACGTCTGAACGTTGCTGTCCAGGAGCCCGAACTCATGTCCCGGTCCGCCGTACGTATCGGAGCCCGCAGCGAGCGAAAACGTGAGATCCACCATGTCCGTAGGGGTGACGTCGAACAAGAGCGTGCCGCGATTGCGGGTGCGGTCAGCCTCGTCATAGAAGCGAAGTCCCGGCTGGGAACCGCCATCCTCGAGGGCGTCTTCCGAAAACCCTGAGCCCGTCCGATCCGTGAACTCGTAGAGCGCACGGATCGTCACCCACTGGTTGCCAACCGTGTCGATCGACGTCCGGATCGTGTGATCGGTCATGTTGCTGAACGAGCGTCCGGTGCGGTCGAACGAATCGAAGCCGTAGCCGACACGCAACGTGGTGTACCGCAGCACGTTGAAGTTGACGTTCACGTCCGCGAAGTTTTCGACGATTCGAACTGTTCGGAGAAGCCGCCGGTCGCCTCGGGGACGGCATCGAATCGCACGGACTGCGTGCCATCAAAGTGCGGCGTTTTGTTGTTCGTGGTCGTTGTAACGATAGCGGGCCGTGATCCCCCAGAAGCGGTTGGGGCGCGTCGTGAAGTTCAGAATCGCATTGAGCCCGTCCACCTTCGCCTCCGCAGTGGCGCGTGGCACGGCGGCGAGATTCGGAAAGGCGGCGATGACCGCGGGAGTCTGGATGACGGGATTGATCGCCCAGGGGATGAGCGGGTCATTCTGGCTGAGGGCGCCGTTCATCACAATCGCGGTTGAAGCTTGTACATCCCCAACGCGGTCAATGAGTTCAGCATGTTGCTCGGCGGTACGGACATCCGGCCTCGTGCCGGCCCGTTTCCGTTCGAGTAGCCGTTGGGATCGAAGGGATTGGTGTCGGTCGCGCGGAACGCATTTCCAATGCCGCATCCGAGAGCGGATTGAAGTCCGTCGGGACGAGGATGCGTTTGATCATGATCTCCTCCACTCGTCCACCGAGTAGGCTCCGTACCACCAGAGGCGCCATCGACGTCCGGTTCCGCAGCCAGTCGTCCGCTCATCGCGCCGCGGAATTTTTTCGGCCCCCGCGAAATCTTTCGCGGTGATGAGTCCGTTGACGCGCGTCAAAACCACGCAACGCCCGCTGCACTAACGATTTTCAGCACAGCGAGCGCGGGTACGCTTGTTGATTTGCTGGACGGCGGAGATCAACTTCCATGATGCGTATCGCTCTCGTGTTCGTGGTCGGCATCGTCTTTACGGGCTCGGCGTTCCCGCAGGATGCGGTCGCGCGCGGCCGGCAGGAGTTCGTGGACTCGAAGTGCCTCGTCTGTCACCAAATCGCCGGCGAAGGTAATAAGAAAGGCGCGGCGCTCGACGGCGTAGGCGCAAAGCTGACAGCCGATCAAATCCGGCAGTGGATCACCAACGCGCCTGAGATGGCGGCCAAAGCCGGCATCGATCGCAAGCCGCCGATGAAAGCGTACACGGACTTCTCGAAGGAGAAGGTGGACGCACTGGTCGCCTACCTCTCCAGCCTCAAGAAATGACCGAGCAAACGCGTCGCTCGTTCCTCGGCGGCCTTCTCGCCTTCGGCACGTCCGCGGTGGGCGCGCTGCTGGCGATTCCGCTGGCGCGCTTCAGCCTCGATCCCCTTTGGCGGACGACGAGCGACGTGCTCTGGTCGGATGTGGGACCCGCTGCTGATTTTCAGTCGATCACCGCGCCAATGAAGATGCAGGTTGCGATCGAGCAGCGGGACGGGTGGCGCAAGATCCTTTCCGAAAAACCCGTCTACGTCATCAAGCTGAACGGCGGCGCACCGCGCGTTTTGTCAGCCGTGTGCCCGCACCTGGGGTGCTCGATCGCGTGGAGCGACACGAAAGGGCAGTTCGTGTGCCCGTGTCATAACGGTGTTTTTGCCGCCGACGGCACGCTGCTGTCAGGCCCGCCGCCCCGCGGGATGGACCAACTGGAGGCGCGAATCGAAGGCGGGAAGCTGCAGGTTCGATATCAGTACTTCCGGCAGCTCGTGCCGACGCGTGAGGTGCTCGCCTGATGGCCGCCGTCGTGGACTGGTTCGATCGCCGCACCGGCATCCGGGGTCTGCTGCATCAGGCGCTCGACGAGCCGATTCCTGGCGGAGCCCGGTTCGCGTACGTCTTTGGTTCGGGTCTGCTGTTCCTCTTTCTCTCGCAGGTGCTCACCGGCGTCTTCCTCGCCCTCTACTACGTTCCGTCCGCCGATCACGCCCACACAACCGTCGCCTATATCGTCAAAGAGGTGTCGTCGGGTTCGTTCATCCGCAGCCTTCACGTGTACGGCTCGAGCGCGATGATTGTGGTGCTGCTGCTGCACATCGGCCAGACGATTCTGTTCGGGTCCTACAAGGGCTATCGAGAGTTGTTATGGCTCGCCGGGTGTGTGCTGTTCGCGCTGATCCTCGGGATGGCGTTCACCGGATATTTGCTCTCGTGGGATCAAAAGGCGTACTTCGCCACGGCGGTCGGCACCAACATCCTCATCGAGGTTCCACTCGTCGGCTCGTGTCTGAAGCAGTTCGTCCGCGGCGGCAACGATCTCGGCACGTTGACGATTTCGCGCTTTTT
>Ga0114129_10006965_pt1 | contig 16085 bp, 16 predicted proteins | sample RhiMetdeltSRZDD1_FD_80071 | JGI IMG/M metagenome (GOLD analysis project Ga0114129, IMG submission 80071) | Populus rhizosphere microbial communities from Tennessee, USA - Rhizosphere MetaG P. deltoides SRZDD1 (version 2) (version 2) | ecosystem: Host-associated > Plants > Roots > Rhizosphere >... | reverse complement strand
TGGTCCGGCTAAAGCCGGACCCCACCGAGCTGTGGGGTCCGCCTTCAGGCGGACCTTCAGATACCAACCGCTCCAGGCGCTCAAGCGACAACGCGAGATGAGCACCGCGGCGACCTCCGATCACCGCGTGAATCTCGTCGACGATGACAGTGCGGACCGTTTTCAGCATCTCGCGGCTGCGTGCGGAGGTGAGCAACAGGAAGAGCGATTCAGGCGTCGTGACCAGAATGTGCGGCGGCTTGCGTAACATTGCCGCCCGCTCCGATGACGTCGTGTCTCCGGTTCGCACGGCGGCAGTCACTCGCGCCGCGGGTATCCCCTCGGCTTCCGCGAGCTCACGAATCCCGCGCCGCGGTTCTGCAAGATTCTTGTGGATGTCGGCGCTCAGTGCCTTGAGCGGGGATACGTAGACAACGCGAACTTCATCCGGGAGACCTGCTGCAGGCGAACGGGATGAAGCGTCGATGCCCTCGCGGACGAGATCGTCGATAGCACTGAGAAACGCCGCGAGCGTTTTGCCGGATCCTGTGGGCGCGGCAATCAGCGTGTGCCGGCCCTCACGAATCGCGGCCCAGCCTCGCAACTGCGCACCGGTCGGGGTGCCCAGCGTTTGTTCGAACCAGCGTGCGACGAGAGGGTGGAATCCTGGGACCATGGAAGGTTGAAACCGCCAACTTCCAACTGCCAACTACCAAGACGTCGGCAACTTGGAAGTTGGATTTTGGAAGTTGGATGTTTCCAAAGATCATATAGCAGCGATGCAAACGCAGATGCCGTTTGTGCGCCGGGATCGCGAGCTGGTCACCATTGCCGATGGCGCCGTCTGGCTCAAGCAGTGGTTGAGCGTCGACCAGCAGCGGGCACTCATCGAACAGTGCCGTGCGATCATGAACGGGCCTGCTGCCGGTTACGTGCCGACCGTACGCGGCGGCGGTAAGATGCACGTGCGCATGCTGTGTCTCGGGCGGCACTGGAATGCGCTCACCTATCGATACGAGTCGACGCGCGCCGATTACGACGACGCCCCGGTCGCGCCGGTACCGGAGGCATGGGTGCAGCTCGCGTCGCGCGCCGCCGCCGAAGCGGGCTTCACCTTCGCACCCGACCTCTGCATCATGAACTGGTACGATGCGGACGGCCGGATGGGCCTGCATCAGGACAAGGACGAAGGGCGGGAATCGATCGACGCGGGGCTGCCGGTTGTGTCGATTTCACTCGGTGACACCGCGCGTTTTCTGTTCGGTGGTCTCAAGCGGCGGGATCCGATTCAGTCGATGCTGTTGGAGTCTGGCGACACGTTCGTATTCGGTGGCGCGGCCCGCTTGCGGTATCACGGCGTGTCGCGAATCGTTGCCGGCACGGCGCCGCGGGAACTTGGAATCGAAGGACGCTTCAACCTGACATTTCGAAAATATTGAAAAAGATGAGAACGCTGCTGTTCGTCCTCGCGTTGTCGATGGCCTCAGGCGCGTCGGCGCAAACCATTCACGACGAAGTCCTTTCGCAGCAGGACGGTCCATCCGTTCACTACGCGATCTCCGTGCCGCGTGACTATCACCGCGAGCCGGTGCCACTCATTCTGGCGCTGCACTTCGGCGGCGACCCGCGTGGTGCAGGGCACGCGATGCTGCAGATTCTGATTCAGCCCGCGCTTGGCGATCTCGGCGCCATCATTGTTGCGCCGGACTCGCTGGACGGCCGATGGAGCACGCCCGCCAACGAACATGCAGTGAACGCGTTGCTCGCGGCCGTCGAGAAAAACTACGCGATTGACCAGAAGAAGGTCATCGTCACCGGGTTCAGCATGGGCGGACAGGGAACCTGGTATTGGGGCGACAAGTACCCGGATCGCTTCAGCGCCGCCATACCACTGTCGGGAACGCCGACCGCATCGGCGGCAAACTGGCGCATCCCGGTGTTCGCGGTTCACTCACGCGACGATCAGGTTCAGCCCATCGGTCCCACCGAACAGCGGATTGCAGAACTGAAGAAGAACGGCGTCAACGCTCAAATCGTCGTGCTCAACGGCATTCAGCACTTCGAGACATATAAGTTCGTCGACGGCCTCCGTCAGGCAGTGCCGTGGATTCGCAACGTGTGGAAAGCGAAATAAGAGATCTCGAAAAAATGAAAAAGATGATCGGTGGGCCGGCTAAAGCCGGCCCCTACGAAGCCGGCCCCTACGTACTCGCGGTGGCCGCCGCGATCGCCTTATCGCTGCCGGTCGCCGCGCAGAACGCCGGATGGGATGCGAAGTTCCGCGCAATCCCCAACGCGAAGAACATCGGCGATTACATGAAGCGGATGAGCGCGCGGCCGCACCATCTCGGCTCTCCGTACGACAAGGACAACGCGGAGTGGATCCTGTCGAAGTTCAAGGAATGGGGATGGGATGCGCGGATTGAAACGTACGACGTGCTCTTCCCGACCCCGAAAGAGCGCCTCGTGGAAATGGTGGCGCCGTCGGCGTTCACGCTGGCACTTGAAGAGCCCGCAGTGGCGGAGGATCCAACGTCGGCGCAGAAGAACGAGCAGTTGCCGTCGTTCAACGCGTACTCAATTGATGGCGATGTGACCGGGCCGATCGTTTACGTCAACTACGGCCGGCCGCAGGACTACGACGATCTCGATCGCCGCGGCATTTCGGTCAGAGGCGCGATTGTGCTCGCGCGATACGGCAATTCCTGGCGCGGTATCAAACCGAAAGTCGCAGCCGAACATGGCGCCGTTGGCTGTCTGATCTACTCGGATCCGGCGGATGACGGCTTCGCGGTCGACGACGTGTTTCCTCAGGGCCCCATGCGCAACAGCAGCGGTGTGCAGCGCGGAAGCGTCATGGATATGCCGACCTATCCCGGCGATCCATTGACGCCGGGCGTCGGCGCCACGCCGGATGCAAAACGGCTCGACCTCAAAGACGTCGCCACGTTGACGAAGATTCCGGTGTTGCCGATTTCCTACGCGGATGCGCAGCCGTTGCTCGCCGCGCTGCGTGGTCCCGTCGTACCGGAGCCGTGGCGCGGGTCGCTTCCCGTCACGTATCACTTCGGTCCCGGTCCCGCACGCGTCCACATGCGGCTGGCGTTCAACTGGAATCGTGTCCCCGTCTACAACGTCATCGCGCGGATGCAAGGCGCGACATATCCGGACGAGTGGGTGATTCGCGGCAATCATCACGACGCCTGGGTGAACGGCGCCCAGGATCCCGGCTCGGGCATGTCGGTGGTGCTCGAAGAGGCGCGCGCGCTCGGTGAGCTCGCCAAACAGGGGTGGCGGCCGAAGCGTACGCTGGTGTACGCGGCGTGGGACGGAGAGGAACAGGCGCTCCTCGGATCAACGGAGTGGGTCGAAGACCACGACAAGGATCTGCGCGAGCATGCGGTGGCTTACGTCAACTCCGACGGCACGGGACGCGGATTCTTCAACGCATCGGGGTCACATTCGCTCGAGCAGATCGTCAACGGCGTGGCCCGCGATGTCGAGGATCCGGAGACGAAGCTGACCGTCTGGAAACGGGCGCAGGCCCGCGCCATCGCGAGGGGATCGAAAGAGGACAAAGCGGAAGCGCGGTCGCGCCCGGATCTCCGGATTGCGGCGCTCGGATCCGGCTCTGATTACTCGGCATTCCTGCAGCACAACGGCGTTCCCTCGGTCGATATCCGCTTCGGCGGATTCGATACGAGCGATGGCGTGTACCACTCGATCTACGACGACTACTATCACTTCACCAAGTTTCTCGATACAGACTTCTCGTACGGACGGACGCTCGCGCAGGTCGGTGGAACGCTGATGATTCGACTCGCCGATGCGGACCTGCTGCCGTTGGAATTCACCAATGTCGCCGACACCGTCCAGACGTATGTGAAGGAGCTCGGCACCCTGCTCAAAACGCAGCAGGAGGACGTGCGGGAGCGCAACCGCCAGATCGAGGAGGGCGTATTCCGCGCCATCAACGATCCAAAACGGCCGCTCGAGATGCCCAAGACCGAACGGGTGCCGCCGGCGTTGAACTTCGCGCCGCTGGAGAATGCGGCGGAGACGTTGACGCAGGCGGCAGCGCGTTACCGCAAAGCTGCCGATGCGGCACGGCCGAAGGCTGTGGCGAACCCGTCGGTGATCCGTCAGGTGAATGCGCGGTTGATGCAGGCAGAGCGGCAGTTGATCGATCCCGCGGGATTGCCGCGGCGCCCGTGGTACCGGCACTTGCTGTACGCGCCGGGCTTCTACACGGGCTATGCGGTGAAGACGATGCCCGGCGTGCGCGAAGCGATCGAGCAGAAGCAGTACGGCGACGCGGAAAGCGAAATCGGACGTGTCGCCAAAGCGCTCGAACGAGAAGCGATGCTGCTCGATGCCGCGTCAGCGCAGCTCGAGACGATCAAATAGGCAGAGCACGGTGGGGTCCGGCTTTAGCCGGACCATCGGTCAGTTTGTTGCGTTGGTGCTTGGTGCGTGTGCCGAGCAGTTGAGGAACTTCGACGTCCTCAGCCAGCTGGGATCGGGATAGTAGGAAAAGATCACGCCGCCGTCGCGCACCGTGTCGATGACCTGCCGGGCGACCGCTTGCCGCAGCGCCGGGCATCCCCAGCTGCGGCCCAGCCGTCCATTGGCCCTGGCCACGCCCGCATCGACGTACGGCGCACCATGCATCACGATTGCGCGCTCGCGAGCGTTGCCGTTGAAGCCCGGTTCAAGACCATCCAGCCGAAGTGAGTAGCCGTTGTGTCCGACGTAGGTATCCGCCGTGCGGAAGAGCCCGAGGCTCGTTTCGCGGCTCTCCATCGCATCCGAGAACCGCGTGGCCAGGTTGTCGCCGCTGTTCCGGCCGTGCGCCACGAGCTCGTTGAACAGCAGGTTTCCGCTACCCAGATCGAATACCCACAAACGGGGCGTCGTCGACGGCAGCGAGTAATCAATCAGCGTCAGCGTCGGCGGTGCCTGAAGATCGCCGGACGCGATCCCGCACGACACGGCCCCGATCGCGAGATCCAGCACGTCGGCTGACACGCCCGATTTCATCGCGGCGGCACGATCGACGGTAACTAGCCGGGATTCGGGATTTTCACCTTCGCTCTGCGAGCTTCGGTGGACAGGCGGGATTCGGGATTCAGCGACAGCGGTTCGCGCGACAGTTTTCGGTGAAGCGGCGCGCCCAGCTGTCTTCGCGACGAGTGGCACAGCCAGGAAACAGACCAGTATCGCGAACACAACTGTAGCCAGAATTCTGCTCATCAGTTTCTGAGTCCCTTAATGCACGAGCAAGTTCACCATATTACGGTCCGTGCAGAGGTGATTCAAGCGGGACAGAACGCGCAATCCTCCGTCCGATCTGCGGACTTTTCCGCAGTCGAACAGCCATGCCATCGACATTGCGCCCATTTCACAGGACGACCTCGGGTCTTGACCTTGCTCTGCCGTACGGGTGGAGGCGTTCGTATGCTGCTGCGAGCTTTGGCGATTGGTTTGGACTGTTGGTGGTCGCTTTTCTCAATGGTGCGATCCGCGTCCTGTGGCTGACGCCCGCCTTCGGCGATTCGACAGCGCATCTGCTCAGCGCGCCTATTCTGTCCGCAGTCGTCATCGTGGTCGCATGGTCGGCCATCGTCTGGTTGCACCCGCACAGCGCGAACGAAGCGCTGTTGATTGGCGATGAATGGGTCCTGCTGACGATTGCGTTTGAGTTTATTGCCGGCTATTACCTCTTCGGGTCGTCGTGGCAAGCGCTGCTCGCGCAGTATGACGTTTCGCAGGGGCAACTATGGGAGCTCGTGCTCGTCACGATGCTGATTGCTCCCGTCGCCGCCGCGTTTGGACATCATCTAGTCGGCCGGCATCGCATTATTTCTTCCACGCGACAGGTGCGCTTCAGGCGATAATCTCACCCGACCGTCTTCTCCCGCGCTCGTCGCGCGGGTTTCGGCGCGGCAGTCGCGCCAAGCGCAACGCGTGGAGGCGGAAGGAGCTGACATGGCGAAGAAGACGGCGAGGAAAGCGGCGAAAGGGTCAAAGAAGAAGACCGGTGGAGGCAAGCGGACCGCGAACGCTGCGTTCATGCGTCCGGTGGCGCCGGACGGCACCATCGCGGAAGTCGTCGGCTCCAAGCCGATTCCACGCACTGAAGTCACCAAGCGGCTCTGGGCCTATATCAAGAAAAACGGACTGCAAGACAAGAAGAACAAGCGGATGATCAACGCTGACAGCACGCTGAAGGCGGTGTTCGGCGGCAAGTCATCGGTCAACATGTTCGAGATGACGAAGCTGGTCAACAAGCATCTGAAATAGGCGCGTATGGCGGGTAGGGGGTCGCCCTCCTTACCCGCCTCACGGCCCTGCCAGCCTTCTTCGCCCAACCTGCGTCAGATAATATCGATTACTGAATCATGCGACGCGCGGCTCTTCTGGCCGTCGTGATGTCGTTGTGCGCCGGTTGCGGCGACGACACCCCGACATCGCCCTCATCAAGGCCTGTCAACGCAACCGAACGCTTCGATAACATCATCAACGTAAGGGAATCGAAGTTCTTCCCGTTTTCCGTTGGCTCCAACGGAACGACCACTATCAACCTCGCAAGCCTGTCGCCTATCGATCGCCCGGGCGTGGTGAACGCGACCATGGAGATTGGCTGGGGGAAGGCGATCAAGGACGAAAACGGAACTGTCGTGAGCTGCGATCTCGCCAAAGTCATCCAGACCACGCCAGCGCTGGCCTCACAACTGAGCGACACACTGACCCCTGCTTCTGACTACTGTGCGAACATCGCGGATGTCGGCGGGTTGCGGGAGCCTGTGAACTTCTCGATGCGGATCTCACATCCATGATCGCGGCAACATTCACCCACACGAACCACGGCGACACGGAGACACCGAGAGTCAAGAATTTTCGTCTCCGTGCCTTCGTGCCGTGGTTCGTTATAGGGATCAGCGCCACGATGATCGTTGCCGGCTGTGGCAGTGACAGCACGCCGACCACACCCAGCAACACGTCGACGACGGTGACCGAGAATTGGTCGAGTGTGGTCGCGCCAGGTGGTGCAAGCACGCGATCGTTCACCGTGACGTCGGCGGGGACGATCGTCGTGACGCTGACAGCCGGTCCTACGGTCGGTCTCGGCGTCGGGTTGCCGCGCACGAGTGGCGGCGGCTGCAGGCTTGGCGTTTCGGCGAACGCGTCGCCGGGCACTGCTCCCCAGATCAGTGCTCAGGCTGATGCCGGGCAGTACTGCGTGCAGGTGTACGACCTCGGGACGTTGACCGATCCGGTCGGGTTTGCGCTGAAGATCGAACATCCGTGACCGACGCGTACCACAAGTTCCTCGCCGACTATTCTGAGTACGCCTCAACGCAGGCCGTTGATACGCTGCGCACGCGCGAGTACCGCCGTCTCGACGATCAGCAGCACGTCTATCTCGATTACACGGGTGCCAGCCTTCACGCGGAGTCGCAGGTGCTCGAACATGCGAAGCTGCTGAACGAGCACATCTTCGGCAATCCGCATTCGGCCAGCCCTTCCTCGCACAGCATGACGAAGCTGGTCGAGCAGGCCCGCCGCGCGGTGCTCGACTGGTTCCATGCGTCGCCCGACGAGTACGTGGCGATCTTCACCCCCAATGCGACCGGCGCGCTCAAGCACGTGGGGGAGTCGTATCCCTTCAGCCCGGGCGCCGGGCTGCTGCTGACCGTAGACAACCACAACTCCGTGAACGGTATCCGGCAGTTCGCGCAGGCCAGGGGAGCTCCGGTGGAATACGCGCCGCTGACCGTGCCGGAGCTGCGGATTGATCGCGGCAACCTGGATGCGATGCTGGCGGCACCCTCAACTGGTCCCGGATTGTTCGCATTTCCCGCGCAGTCGAACTTCACCGGCGTGAAGCATCCGCTCGACCTCATCGAGCTGGCCCACGCTCGCGGATGGGACGTGCTCGTCGATGCCGCCTCGTTCGTGCCCACGAACCTGCTCGATCTGTCTCAGGTCAAGCCCGACTTTGTCAGCATTTCCTTCTACAAGATGTTTGGATATCCGACGGGTGTCGGATGCCTGCTGGCGCGCAGTCCGGCGCTCGCGGCGATGAAGCGGCCCTGGTTTGCCGGCGGCACCGTGAGCTTTGCGACAGTCGGCGGGCGGGCATGCATCCTGTACACAGGCGAGGCGGGCTTCGAGGACGGAACGCTCAATTACATGGCGATCCCTGCCGTCGAAGTCGGACTCCGACATCTGCAATCTGTGGGCATCGACACCATCAACACCCGTGTCCGATGCCTGACGTCGTGGCTACTGGAGCGTCTGGTACTGCTGCAGCACTCGAATGGTCATCACATGGTCCGAATTTACGGTCCGACGACGACTGACTCACGCGGCGGCACGATCGCGATGAACTTCTACGATTCCGAGGGACATCTGATCGACTACCGTCGTGTCGAGGAGATGGCCGGCGCAGCGGGCATCTCGCTTCGAACCGGTTGCTTCTGTAACCCCGGAGCGGGCGAAACCGCCGAAGGGATTACCGAAGCCGACGTGCGTGCGGCGCTCGAGCTCGACGCCAATATGAACCTGGGACGCTTTCTCGAGCTGGTGACCAGTCGGGGCGGCAAGAGCGCGGGCGCGATGCGGGTCTCATTCGGCATGGTCAGCAACTTCGCCGACGCACATCGATTCATGCAATTTGCCGAAAGCCTGCGCGATCAGACGCGGCTCGCCATTGGCAATGTGACGTGCGATATCGCAGAGGGGCGCGCGATTCGCGACGGCGCCTGATCGGCATGGATCAAGCATGCGCACGCTCGCGTATGGAGGGTGTGCATGGCTAAGTACGGCAAAAAAGCGGGCGAGAAGGTCGAGCGCGCGATGCGGGAGCGGAAGCGCGGCACGCTGAAGAGTGGCCGCTCCGGCAGGCGCGTCACGAGTCGCAAGCAGGCGATCGCGATCGGTCTCTCGGAAGCGCGCGAATCCGGTGCGAAGGTGCCGAAGCGCAAGGGATCGCGCAAGGCATCCTCAAAGAAGCGATAAGTTACACTCGACCTCATTCATCTGGGACGAGCTGCACCGGCTCGTCCCACGTTTTACCCCGAATCGTGACGATCGTCGCTCCGTACGGCACCTGGACGTCTCGCATCTCTGCTACGACGGTTGCCGAACAAGGACTTCGCCTCGGTTTCGTCGCTGTTGACGGCGACGACATCTACTGGCTCGAGGGGCGTCCGCAGGAAGGCGGGCGCAACGTGCTCGTCAGACGACGCGCCGATGGCACGGTTGTCGATTTGACTCCGCCGGGTCACAACGTCCGCAGCCGCGTCCACGAGTACGGCGGCGGCGCCTATGTCGTGTCGAACCGCGTGGTCTACCACTCGAACTTCGCGGATCAGCGGATTTATCGGACGTCAATTCATGAGACAAGCCGTGAAGGCTTGTCCCACAGTGATCCGGTCACCCCGGAAGGCAAGTGGTTTTATGCGGATGCGACGGTAGACGAGCGCCGGCACCGCCTCATATGTGTGCGCGAGGATCACACACGGGAAGGGCATGAGCCGGTCAACGCGCTCGTCTCCATTCCGCTCGATGGCGATCCAAACGCAGGTCACGTGATCGCCTCCGGTTATGACTTCTACTCCACTCCGCGCCTGAGTCCCGACGGCTCACGACTCTGCTGGTTGTCCTGGCGTCATCCTCAGATGCCGTGGGACGGCACCGAATTGTGGGTTGCCACCGTCAGCGACGCAGGCGTGCTCGAGAATCTCGAGCTGGTGGCCGGCGGACCGCATGAATCCATTTTTCAACCCGGCTGGTCACCTGGGGGCACGCTCCACTTCGTGAGCGATCGCACGGGGTGGTGGTCACTGTACAAGTGCAACGTCCGGCGTGAGCCGTTCGACATCCAGCCCGTGCTGTGGCCGCAACCGGACGAGGCGGAATTCGGCCGACCACAGTGGATGTTCGGATGGACGACGTGGGCATGCATCGACGAGCGCCGGATGGTGGCGGCGTATGCGCGTCGCGCCCGCTGGTCGCTGGCGCTGGTCGACACCGAAACCGGGACGTTCACGAACATCGCAACGGATCTCGAACCGCTCGAGTGGGTGACGGCGAGGGCGACCGACGTACTCTTCGTGGGCGCGTCGCCATCACACGCTCCCGCCGTCGCACGATCTGACCTTGTCACCGGCGCGACGGAGATACTGCGGTCGTCGTCCTCGCTGACGCTCGACTTCCGCGACATTTCGATACCCGAGGCGATTGAATTTCCGACCGAAGGCGGCGTCACCGCGCATGCCTTCTATTACCCGCCGTGCAACGCCGAACACCACGCGCTGCCGTCTGATCGTCCACCGCTGATTGTGATCAGTCACGGCGGTCCGACAATGCAGACGAAAGCCGTCCTGGACCTCCAGGTGCAGTTCTGGACCAGCCGCGGCTTTGCGGTGGTTGACGTCAATTACGGCGGCAGCACTGGGTACGGACGTGAGTATCGTCAGCGCCTCAACTATCACTGGGGCATCGTCGACGTCGACGACAACATCAATGCCGCACGATATCTCGTCGAGCAGGGTGTCGCCGATCCCGACAGACTCGTCATCCGCGGCGGGAGCGCCGGCGGATACACGACGCTGGCCGCGCTGACGTTTCATCCGGAGGTGTTTCGCGCCGGCGCCAGCTACTACGGCGTCAGCGACGTCGAGGCGCTGGCCAAGGACACGCACAAATTCGAATCGCGGTATCTCGACACGCTCATTGGCCCATACCCGGCAGAGAAAGAGGTGTATCGCGAACGGTCGCCGATCTACTTCACCGATCGCCTGTCGTGCGCGTTGATTGTCTTTCAGGGACTCGAAGACAAGGTCGTGCCGCCCGATCAATCGGAGCGGATGGTGCACGCGGTGGACGCGAAGGGGCTGCCTGTGGCCTACCTTGCCTTTGAAGGAGAGCAGCACGGGTTCCGCCGCGCGGAGACGATCATCCGCTGCCTCGAGGCGGAGCTGTACTTCTACGGCGCTGTGTTCGCGTTCACCGCGGCCGGTCCGCTGACGCCGATTCAGATCGACAACCTGCGTTAAGATTCGCGATTGTCCGGATCGCTCAATTAGGTCCGCCTAAAGGCGGACCCCACATTCCCGTGGGGTCCGGCTTCAGCCGGACCAACCACATATGAAGAACATCACACTGGCATTACTCATTGCGCTCTGCGCGCTTGCCGCGCCGCATGCCCAGACGCCGCCCGCGGCGTCGCGCGTGACAGGAACAATTACGCTTGCGCTCGACGCCCGTGAAACGCCGCGGAAGCTGCTGCACGCACGCGAGACGCTCAATGTGACGCCTGGCCCGCTGACACTCGTCTATCCGAAATGGATTCCGGGCGAGCATTCGCCTACCGGGCCGATCGACGATCTCGTCGGCCTGAACTTCACCGCCGCCGGCAGATCGCTGCCGTGGCGCCGCGACGCCGTCGACCTCTTTGCGTTTCATGTCGACATTCCGCAAGGTTCCACCAGCCTCGACGTGTCGTTCGACTTCCTTGCGGCCATCGGACAGGGTGGCTTCAGCTCGGCATCATCCGACACGGCGCACCTTGGCATCTATTCGTGGAACCAGGTGTTGCTTTATCCGCAGGGCACACGCACGGACGACGTGATGTTCCGGGCGAGCATGGAACTTCCCGCGGGGTGGAAATTCGGGACTGCGTTGCCTGTTGCGAATCAGAACGGCGCGACGATCGAATTCCAGCCAGTCTCACTCACGACGCTCGTCGATTCGCCGATCGTCGCAGGTGAGTATCTGCGAGTCGTCCCGCTCGACAACAGCTCCTCGCGTCCAGTCGAGGCTGTTCTGGTCGGCGATACGGCGGCGTCAATCGATATCCCGAATGACCTGACGGCGAAATGGCAGCGGCTCGTCCACGAAGCGGATGCGATGTTCGGCGCGAGGCACTACAACAACTATCGCTTCCTGTTGACATTGAGCGATCACGTCGCCCACTTCGGTCTCGAGCACCATCAGTCGAACGACTCGCGCGTTCCCGAGAACTCGCTCACGCAGCAGAACTCGATCGGCGTCGTTGCCCACGAATACGTGCACTCGTGGAACGGCAAGTACCGGCGTCCTGGAGGACTGGCGACGCCGGACTTTCAGCAGCCGATGATTGGCGATCTGCTGTGGGTGTACGAGGGCCTGACGCAGTATCTCGGCTACGTGCTTGCCGAGCGGAGCGGCATTTGGAGTGAGTCCTACTACAAAGAGCGGCTCGCACAGATAGCCGCGTTTCTCGACAACCAGCCTGGGCGGCGTTGGCGTCCGCTGGGCGACACGACGACCGCCGCACAGTTGCTGTATTTCGCGCCCGGACAGTGGACGGCTTACCGTCGCGACACCGACTTCTACGATGAAGGCTGGCTGATCTGGCTCGATGTCGATACCGCCATTCGCGAGCTGACGCACGGCCAGAAGTCCATCGACGACTTCTGTCATCTGTTTCACGGGGGCGAGAGCGGCGCGCCGACGGTCAAGCCGTACACGCTGGACGACGTGGTCGCGGCGCTCACTCAGGTGGCACCGCACGATTGGAAGGCGTTTCTCGGCTCACGCATTTATCAGGTCACGGCTCATGCTCCGCTCGATGGGATCACACGCGGCGGGTGGCGGCTGGTTTACGGCGACGCAAAGAACGAATACATCAAGACGGGTGACAGCGACCGCGTCGAGGCCACCTATTCGATCGGACTGCGTGTTCGCGCACGCGATGGGATGGTCAATGACGTGTTCCTCGATTCTCCTGCAGGCAAGGCGGGCATCGGGCCGGGCATGCAGATCATCGCCGTCAACGGACTCCGCTATTCAGCCGACGTCCTGCGCAACGCGATCAAGGAATCGAAGACGGCGTCCGGTCCGATGACCATCGAATTTCAGAATGACGATCTCGTGAAGACCGTGTCCCTCGACTATCACGGCGGAATGCGGGAGCCGCATCTGGAGCGCGACACCGGCAAGTCAGACCTGCTGGCGCAGATTCTGGCCGCGCGAGCGAAGTAACTGTGAAAAATGCAAAATTCAAACACGATGTGGTTGCAGCAGCGGGGCTGAACACCGCAGCGCCTCACACCGATGTCGCGTCAGCATGTCGTGTTTGCATTTTGCATTTTGAATTTCGCATTCCCAGTGCCAGGATCTCTCATCCGAACTCCCGCACCCCGGTAGAATCCGTCCATGTACTCATCCGCGCTTTGGCTGCACTCGTGGCTGCGTTGGGCCGTGCTGGTAACCGGCCTGGTGGCGTGGCTCCGCGCTGTCGGCGGCAAGACCGCGCGGCGGCCGTGGACACCGCAGGATGAACTGTGGGGCCTGCTGCTGACGATCAGCGTGGATCTCCAGTTCGTCGTCGGCCTTGTCCTCTATGTCTTCCTGAGCCCCATCACGAGGCTGGGCCTTCGGAATTTTGGGGCGGCGATGCAGATCAACGTCGCCCGCTTCTTCACGATCGAGCACCTGATCGGCATGATCGTCGGGATCGCGCTCGTACACATCGCGCGGGTGAAAATTCGGAAGGCGGCCGATCCGGATCGGAAGCACCGTCTCGCATTAGTGTTTTACGGCATCGCGCTCGTGGTGATGATTATTTCGATCCCGTGGCCGGGCCTCCCGGTCGCCCGTCCTTTGTTCCGGCCGTAATGAATCGCGGGTCGTTCGGATCGTTCACTGAGGTCGAATCGTTCTTGACGTGATCGAAGTTGTTCGTGGCGACATCACGCAGCTCGACGTCGACGCCATCGTCAACGCAGCGAACGAGCGGATGCTTGGCGGTGGCGGCGTCGACGGTGCCATTCACCGGGCTGCCGGGCATCAGCTCTATGAAGCGTGTCTGGCGGTTCCTGAAGTGCGCTCGGACGTGCGGTGTCCGACGGGGGATAGCCGCATCACACCCGGATTCAATCTGCGTGCGCGGTACGTGATCCACACGGTCGGTCCTGTCTGGCATGGCGGCGCGCGCGGTGAGCCGGCGCTGCTCGCGTCGTGTTACCGCACCGCCCTCGAGCTCGCGCGCCAGCACCGGGTTCGATCGATCGCGTTTCCGGCGATCAGCTGCGGTATCTACGGTTATCCAGTCGATCAGGCCGCCGCCATCGCCGTGCGCGAGACGCGCGCCGTCGAGGCCCAATTCGAACGCATTCTCCTCGTCGCCTTCGGCAACGATGTCAACGCCGCTTTCACCACATGTCTTTCACAACACTCCTGAGCGAGAGGCTTGGAATCCAGCATCCGATCATCCAGGCGCCGATGGCGGGCGGGGGCGACACGCCGGCACTCGTTGCGGCGGTGTGCGACGCAGGCGCGCTCGGCTCGATTGGCGCGACGTATCTGACCCCACAGCAGATTGTCGAGACGTGCGCCGCGGTACGTGCCAACACACAGCGTCCGTTCGGCATCAACCTGTTCGTCCCCGAAGCATCGTTGCCGGATGACATCGCGACGGGCGTGGCGATCGCTCGTATCGCGCCGTTTTATGAGGAGCTCGGCCTGCCACGCCCCGAGCCGCCGGCGCGTGTCGCCCGGGATTTCGATGGACAGCTCGATGCCGCGCTGGGCGGCGGCGCGTCGGTGTTCAGTTTCACGTTCGGCATGCTGCCTTCCTCCGCAGTGCAGAAAGTGAAGGCGCGCGGCCTGAGTCTGGCTGGTACGGCGACGACCGTTGATGAAGCGATCGCCCTCGACCGCGCCGGCGTCGACATCGTCGTGGCGCAGGGCAGCGAGGCCGGGGCTCATCGCGGCAGCTTTGCGGAACCTGTCGATGTTGCCGCGTTCGAACGCGGCATGATCGGCACACTTGCCCTCGTGCCGCAAATCGTTGACGCCGTCCGCGTTCCCGTCATCGCGTCGGGTGGAATCATGGACGGCCGCGGCATCGCGGCAGCCCTGGCGCTAGGCGCGTCGGGCGCACAACTCGGGACCGCATTCCTGACGTGCGATGAGGCCGGCGTACCGGACGCCTACAAGCAGGCGATCATGGACGCCCACGAAGACCAGACGCGCATTACTCGTGCGTTCTCAGGACGCCCAGCACGCGGGATCGTCAATCGCTTGATGCGCGAAGTCGAGGCGCCCTGGTGGCCGCAACAGTTTTCCATCCTGCCCTTCCCGCTGCAGAACACGCTGACGCGTCCGCTGCGCGCGGCAGCGGCCAAGCAAGGTCGCGCCGAATTTCTGTCGCTCTGGGCGGGACAGGGCGTCCGGATGGCGCGGCGGATGAAAGCCGCCGATCTCGTCGCCGCACTCGCCCGCGAAACTGAAGCGGCCATCGTGCGTCTACAACGCACGTCGAACGATTCGAAATGAACGAGCTTAGAATTCGTTGAGCAGCGCGATCACCATGTGATTGGCTTCGCGCATGAGATCGATCGCACGATCGACGTCGTCGTCTCCTTCGACAACGTTGAGATGCGCGCTTTGATTCGCAAAGTTCGCGGCGGCCAGTGCGTCCACAACCGCGTGCAGGCCTTCGAACGATGTGGCGATGCTTGTATCGACGCGCTGCACCGCCCTGACAGACCGTCGACTCGTCGCGCGCGCTTCGCGCATCAGCGCCATCGCTTCATCGGCCTTGTCGAGGATCGGCTGCATCCGTTTCTTGAACTCTTCCTCAGTCACGACCTCAGCGTAGCGTCGTCGCACTGACCGGTCAACGGTTGCAGTTTTTTGCACGTATTGGACCCGACCCGGATCTAACGCTTGACGCCATCCCACTCGAGCATTTGGGTCGTGAGATCAAGCGGATACGAGACCTTCACGTCCGTGATCTTGCCATCCGCTCCGGTCACGGCCTCGAGCTTTGGCTGCACGAAGCCGGTGTAGGACGGCAGATTCAACTTGTCGACTCTCGCGACGACCTCATCTCGCAGCTTCGGATCGAAATGCACCCCGTAGGTGTCGAACAGCTTGGCCGCGGCCCCGTAGTCGCCTTCTGACTTGATGCGCTGAACTTCGGCGAGGAGCTTCCCGACGCCCTCGCGAAACGCCTTCGGATCAACCATCGTCAGATACGTCTTGCCGTCGCGCGTCCGCTGTTCAATCGCCTTCGTGTTCGCCATCAGCCACCGCACGATCATCTG
>Ga0114129_10006964_pt1 | contig 16086 bp, 11 predicted proteins | sample RhiMetdeltSRZDD1_FD_80071 | JGI IMG/M metagenome (GOLD analysis project Ga0114129, IMG submission 80071) | Populus rhizosphere microbial communities from Tennessee, USA - Rhizosphere MetaG P. deltoides SRZDD1 (version 2) (version 2) | ecosystem: Host-associated > Plants > Roots > Rhizosphere >... | reverse complement strand
GGAAAGAAAAATCCTCCGAGGGCGGAGGATGATTAATTGAAAATACTATATTCCCTCCGCCAGCATGATCTGGATCAGGTAATTCGGGTTGAGCGCGGCTCGCTCCTCTCAGTCCCGCATCGCAGGACACCCCGTTCAATTGTTAGTTATAACTATACTCTAAATTTTTAGAATGTCAATTTAAAAAACAAACGCTACCCGGAACGGCAGTTGGAAGCATTAGGAGATTGCTTCGTCTTCGGCTCGCAATGACCTCTATCTGACACGGCGACGCCACTCTTCTTTCATTTGCAACTCACGCGGACTCAAACCCGAGTCGAGTGCGAGGAAATCAGTAAGAAGACGGTTGAAGCGAGTGGTTTCATCGATCATTGGAAAATGACCCGAGCCTTCCAATTCGATTTGATGGGTCATGGTCGAAAGAGAATATTCCCCATCCGGAGTGATAATAGCCGGATCCTTATCTCCATACACCAATAAGCAGGGAATATTCAAAGCCCGGAAACTACTAAAAGTATTATTTGCCTGCAATCCCACCAATGAAGCAGCAATTGCCTGAATGTCCGCTTTAGGAGCATCTGAAAGGGCAGTAGCCGCTTCAGGGGAACGGCTGGACAGCCATTCGCTTAGTTCGGCCAGCGCAGCAGTCCGCAAGCGGGCATTGACCGCGGCGTAATCCAAAGGACAACTGACCGCCATCACACGGTCTACGCTTTGTGGGAAACGTGTGGCGAAGGTCATACCTACCAGCCCACCCAATCCATGACCGACGAGTGCGATCTTGCCAATTCCCATTTCGTTGAGGAAACGGTCCAGCAAGGTTGCTTGCTGCTCGAGGGAATAACTCAAAACATTATGAGCTGTAACTCCAAAGCCCCAAAGATCCAAAGCATACGCGCGATAGGAGGTGGATGTGACCTGCATGGAGGTGATCCAGTACCGCCATGAACCAACCCAGCCGTGCAGGAAGATGACAGGACGCCCACGTCCTAGTACCTCGTAATGCACGATAGAACTATCGAGAAGAATTGCGCTCAAAAATTATTTTCCAAACTTCACAAGAATAGCTTTCACACGAGTCGTCAATTGATCAGGGGCAAAAGGTTTTAACAAATATTCTTCCGCACCTGCATCCAGGCCCTGTTGAATTTCGCTTTCCTGTCCTCTTGCAGTGAGAAAGACCACGGGGATATCCTTGAGATCAGGATTGGCTTTCATCACTTTGCACGCTTCATACCCAGTCATACGCGGCATGCGAACATCCATGAGGATAAGATCAGGGTTTGCCTCGGGCGCCATTGCAACAGCCTCCTCTCCATTCGTTGCCACGATTACTTCATGGCCGGCGAACCGAAGGGTGAAAGCGACCAAATCGCGAATATCACGTTCGTCTTCCGCAATCAAAATCTTTGCCATTGATTCCTCATTGTTTTTCGTAAACCGGCAATGTGAAGGAAAAAATACTGCCATCACCTGGCACACCCGTGCTTTTCATCCAGATACGGCCCCTGTGCATTTCCACAATTTGTTTAACGATGGAAAGGCCTAATCCAGTTCCCGGAGTCGCCAATACTAGGGGATGCTCACCTCGATAGAATCGCTCGAAGACGCGATTTTGATCTTCCAGCGGTATACCCACGCCGTTGTCCGTCACATCCACTTGTACCTCATGACCACCGTTTGGAGAATGAAGACGCACTATGATCGTCCCATTCTCGGGAGTATAGTGATAGGCGTTATCTACAAGATTTCCAAGAACTTGACGTACCCGTTCTACGTCGCCGTAAACATGAGGCAGTTTTTTCGGCGCGTCTAATGAAAGTGCCATGGGTCGATTTTCTTCCTGAGAGCGACGCAAAATATCTCCAATAACATCCTCGGCAATTTCACGCAGATCAAGCGCTTGAGGAGAAAGCGTCACTCGCCCTGATTCGATGCGAGAGACATCCAGCAGATCATTAACCAGGATATTGAGCCGTTCTGTATTGTTCTTGACGATATTCAGGAAATGCACCTGATTCTCGTTCACAGCACCAGCCGCACCCATCAGAAGGACATCTACATATCCCCGAATGGATGTCATCGGAGTGCGAAGTTCATGGCTGACGGTCGCCACAAACTCAGACTTTAACCTATCCACCTCGACCTCATGAGTGATATCGCGGAAAATGGACACAGTGCCCAGAAAGTCGTTCTGCAATATAACGGGCGAGAGATGTACTAAGATAATACGACCGTTCTCCAAGTCCAATTGTTCCGCATAAGTATCGCCGGGCTCATATGCGATCGGACCATCAGACCAATTGCGTATCGTCTCCATCCATGTGCCAGCAGATTTTCCAAACAACCCGCCAAATACATCCAATGATTGACCAATGATGCGACCCGGTTCAAGATCCAAAATCTCTGCGGCGGACTGGTTGAGGAAGGAAATACGATTATTAGCTCCGGTAACCAAAACGCCGTCAGCCACGGCTTCAAGAATAGCCTGCGAGCGACTGGCATCTTCCTGCTCGCGGCGAAGCATACTTCCCAAGCGTTCTGCCTGGTCACGAATCAGTTCATACAAATGAGCGTTATTAATCGCGACAGCCACCTGCCCTGCTATAGCTTTGACCATATTCAACAACTCGGCGCTGAAATAACTTGGTTTACGATGGAAAACCATCAGCACACCAATGACATCCTCGGCGACCAGCAGAGGCATGGCAATCGCGCTTCTATGTTCGCGCGAGGAAGCACTTGTCTTTACCCAGCGTGGATCATTGATAAGATCATTTATCAGTGCGGGCTCGCGTCGCTCAACCACCCATCCAGCCAACCCTTCACCAATCTTGAGCTTAAACCCGCGGCCCTCGCCGGAGACTTTATCGGAGAGATAACCATAACCGGCGCGGAAATGCAAAAGGTTATCTTCGGCATTAAGCAACATGATCGTTCCCTGCTCAGCGCCAATCGCATCATTGAGTAATGCCAGCGTGCGATTCAAGGCACGGTCAAGGTCGAGGCTTGCAGAAACTTCTGTAAGAATCCGCAGGAGCGTTTCAGTGTTCTGTTGTTCCTGTTGCAACTGTGCCGTACGCTCAACCACCCGCATTTCCAATTCTCGAGCCAAACGTTCAGTTTCATTGAACAAACGTCCGTTCTGAATGGCGACAGCCGCCTGATTCGCAAGGGTACTGAGAATCTGCAGGTCATCTTCCGTATATACGTTTGGCTGGTAACTTTGCGCAGAAAGCATACCTACAGTTCGACCACTCAAAGTCATGGGTACAGCCAGAATGGACAAGGGAGTATCAGGTTTTCCATAGACAACGCTGCCAATATTCTCCACTGTTTCGGCGCCGTGCAATAATAAAGGCTGACCTGATGTAATGACCTGGCCACTTAAGCCCTGATCACGCGGGATGCGTGTAATAGGAGCACGCTTATCATCATCTACCAGATAAACACCTTCAACTTCATTCGTCTCTTCATCCAAAAGACTGATCACAAAGGATTCAACCGGCATCAAACGCTGTGCGGCTTTGTGAACTGCAGTATAGATTTGTTCAGGATCAAGATTGGTGCTCACCTGATAACTTGCCTGGTTGAGAATAGAGAATCGCTCTGCAGTAGAAAGTGTGGATTGATACAGCCGCGCGTTCTCTAAGGCAATGGAAGCCTGATTAGTAAGAGTTCGCGCAAGTTCAATCTCAGTCAGGCTGAAACGGATAGCCTGGTTTTGAAAGATGAAAATCAACGCACGCAGGTTTCCACTGCTCACCAAAGGCAAGACGAGAAGCGACTTCGTTCCTTCGCCCAGGAACCTGCTCAACGGCGCCAAATCTGCTTCTGTGCTGACCGCATCCGTTGCAAACACTCCCAGCGATTCCTGCAACCGATGGAAAATTGGCGCATCTGGTAAGCGCTGTGGAAGCTTGCTGTTGGGTTTCGGCAAGGAATATTTCCAAACCGCGTCGCCACGTTCAAGCATCACGACAGAGGCGCCGGGCGCATTCAAAGCATCAATCAATTCCTGGGCTGTCAATTGCAGAATCTTGCCTTCATCAAGCAATCCGCTAAGTGCTGATGAGAAACGATTCAGTAGACCCAAACGCTGCGAACGTTGATCCAATTCGGAGGCACGACTGAGGCTGTCCTCAAACAAACGAGCATTTTCCAAAGCTACCGCTGCCTGACTTGCAAAAGTGGTTCCCACTTGCATATGTTCCCGGTTGTAGAAATGGGATTGCCACTTCTCGAGTGCCAGCACACCGATCACCTGATTCTTGGAGATTAGTGGCAATCCAAGCCAGGAAAGACGCGGTGCTTCCAAAGGCGGAAAACGAGGATCCAGGCGCACATCCCCTACCAGGATTCCATGTCCCGTGCGGATCATTTCCTTGAACAGCCCACTATCTTCTACTGCAATCGTTAAGCCGAGACGACGTTCTGTATCCGGGAAACCTCGCGCAGCAGCTACTTCCAAACGGTCCTTCTCACGTAGCCATAAGGTAGCTGTATCGAAACGAATGATGGGATCCAGTTGATCCAACAGGGACGCGACCAATTCGTTGCTTTCAAGGCTCGCAGTAAAGGTTGTAGCAGCGCTTGTAAGTGCCTCTAATTGAGCCGCACGTTCCTGCGTCGTCTGAACCAGCCGAACGTTTTGGAGCGAGAGACCAACCTGTTGAGAAAGAGAGAGGAGCAGAGTTTCATCTTCTGGTGTAAATGCTGCAGCCGTATTGAAATTATCCAAAACCAAAACGCCTACCGGGTCTTCACCAGATTGGATCGGAATCAGCAAGCTGGAAATTGGCAGACGTCCACCAGTGGCTTGCCGATAGAGCAACAATCCTTCAGTAGAAAAGATATAGTCACGCGTGAACTGCACTTCATCCACGCGCAAAGGCCGTCTCGATTCGAATACCTGCCCTGGTAGAGATTCACCTGGGCGATAGGCAATCCGTGTCATCGTTTCATTATCTGCATAGCCCGAAACAGCGGTCGGCATCAACTGGCCAGTATGTTCATCCCAAATCAGGACGACACCCGCATGCGCGGCATATAAGGCACGTCTTGCACTCTCCAGTAGGGCCCGAACAATGCGTTCTGAATCCAAACCGCGCAGTTGGCGGCTGAAATCAAGTAAAAGATTTACTTCCTGCAAGCGGCGGCGTGTCTCATTAAGCAAGGAAATATTTTGCAGTATGACGGATGTCTGTCGCGCGATCTGGTGATAGACCTGCAAATCTTCATCAGTAAAAGCAGGTATCGGCTCCGGGCTGACAGCCATCATCGCTGCGACAGTCTTCTTATCAATTTGGATGGGCAGACAAATCAGCGATTTGGCACGCAAAGCCGAAAGAAGTGGAGTTTCACGCCATTCCAAATCTTCATCCAGATTCGAGATCAGGATGGCTTCGCCACTCTGCAAACAAGCCCGAAGTGGATTCCGTTGCCCGAACAATGCCTCAGGGTTGGTGGCACGCGGCACATTTCCAAGCACATACATCAAGCGCGCACCTTCATGCGTCGCTTCTGCCACCATTGCCACAGACATCCTCAACTGTGTGAGAGTCTCTCGGCCAAGTGCTTGTAAGGCTGATGATGAATCCAACTGCCGACTCACTGATTCAGTAATAGCAAGGCCCGCACGAACTCGCTGGCCGCGTTGATCCAGATTTTGAATAGCAATTGTCTGGTCAAGATCCTTACGCAGCAAAATAGGCAGATCGTTTTGAGTGAGGTTGATCAGTCTCTGCTGCCTCTCCAGCCCTGAGTTCAAAGAGTCTACTTTTGTGCGGAGTTCAACGAAACGTAAGTGATTCGCGATGGCGAGAGACGTTTGTGCAGCGAAGATTTCGAGCGCTTCAATTGTTGCGCGGTCAGGCCGCATTCCATCGCGAGGTGCGTCAAAACTCATCAAGCCAAGTGGAGCGCCCTGTTCATCTTCCAGTGGAATGATGAGGAAATCGTCAGGATCCCACGCATTGACTGATTTTCCTGTTTTATCCTCCAATTCCAGAGTGACCATATGTACATCGGTCGGGATAATCGGCGCTTCATCAACAGGGATGAAATAAGAACGACTGATACGAAATTGCGGCTTGAGCATTTGTTGAATACTGCTAAGGGGCTGTTTACGAGACATCAATTCGGTCAAGGTCTCGGCGGAAAATCCTACGCCGGTAATACGACGTAACATACCAGTATCGTTCTCATAAATGCTGATAAGCACTGCCTGGAATGGCGTGGCATCCCGAATACTATTGCCAATACTTCGTAACAATTGGTCAAGTGGCTGGTCAAAATTCAGGACAAAACTTGTTTCAGTTAGTTTAGTCAGAGTCTCAGCACGGCGTCTTAATACTTCGGTGCGCTGACGCTGTTCCTGATAACGTTGAACGTTGCCAAGCGCGACAGCAGCCTGCGCAGCCAAAGATTGTGTTACTTCGAGTGAAGCTTTGTCAAAAAATCCAGTCCGCCCTGAATGTAGGTGGATCAGTCCTGCTGTCTTTCCCTGATTAATAATGGGAACGATCAAAGCAGAACGAACGCCTTCATGAATTGGCGTTTCATCGTTTAGCGAATAATCAACAATTAGTTGCGGTTCAGCCGTCTCAATGACTTTTTGATCGAGAGGTGAAAAAGTTTCGTGAAGATGGCAGCCTAATGAAAGGGTAACCTGCGGTGGGTTGGACGAAACGGTTGTGTTGAATAGTAGAATCGCTCCGCATTCTGCATGCGTTGTCCGCAAGCTTTCATCACGCACCACTTCCAACAGAGATTTCAGATCAACCATTGAGTTTAGTTCACGGCTGACGCGCACAATGGAAGTGAGCTGCTCAACACGGCGACGGAGGCTATCATCCGTTTGCGTGGAATGCGCGGCGTTTTCTATCGCCGATGCCAATTGACCTGCTGCTGTCAACACAATTTGAAGGTCATAATTGTTAAAGAATTCTGCTTTACGGCTCCCCAGCATTAATTCGCCAAGACTGCGTTCATGAACAATAAGCGGAACAACAATCGCTGATTCAACCTGAAGAATATTCACCAAGGGCCGGTACACCGGAAGAATACGGCGATCAGCACTTAGATGACCCGAAAGATACGGCTTTTGGCTGCCTGAAATTGTGAGACGATATTGAGGGTCGTCTACATGAAGGCGTGCCAAGGCTGCAATCGCGTCGACGGAAGCACCTATCACTGAGCTACGGTGTAAACGTAATTCACCAATTTGTTCATCAATCAGGAATAGAGCGGCCAGATCACTTTGAAAGAGATTGGCAAGTTCCTGTGCAGAGAAACGCAGAATCTCATCCAAGGTTGCAGTGGAGGCTGCCAAACTGGCAATGCGACGCAATGCATCAGAGCGCAGGGCGCGCTGACGCGTTCTTTCCACAACAAATGAACTCTCGATGATCCCAGCAGCTTGATCGGCAACAGTTTTAATTAAGCGTATTTCTGCGTCGGTGAATTCAATTGCGGACTGCCGATGATTTGATAGCTGTAGATATCCTACAAAACTCTCGCCAGAGATCAAAGGTGCAAGTACAGATTCGCGCAAACTGGCTGCCTGAGCAAGGTTTTGCAAGCCAAGATCGTGCCAAGTCTCATCTTCGGCCGCATTGCGCGTGATATAAAGTTTTCGATCAGCTAATATTTTCTCAGCCTTACCTTCAGGCTGAATAGTGGTACGATAAATCTCAACGATGTGCGTTGGCAAGCCCTGAAAAGGGATTTGTCCCTCCAGAGTGCGCTTGTTCTCATCATATAAAAGAAAACCAAGTACCTCCACCGAGAAGAGTGGGGCGATGGTTTCCACCAGGCGACTGATAAGATTTGTATAATCTTGTGATGCACCGAAGACTTGAGCAAGATTGGCGAGGCTATTTAGTTCTGCTGCACGACTTTGTTCACTCGCGAATACCTTCGCATTACGTATGCTGTATGCTGCCTGTGAAGAAACAAGTTGAACCAAATCATAATCATGCTGACCCAGTACGCCGGCTGATAAATGGCCTATTTCCAGCGTGCCTACTAATTGTCGGTCCACAATAAGTGGTAGACCTAAATAGGACTGCACAGGTGAACTACCATTAAGTTTAGGAAGAGTCGGATCAGGCACCCGCGTATCGGGGATCAACAAAGATCTTTGACGGTTGCGCAGTGCATTGGTTAACTCGCCGAATTGAGAGTGTGAAGCCTGAATCGTATGGGAAGAACCAGAGGATTCCAAGGTGTAGGGAATGAGGGCTTGAGTGGAGTCATCCCAAACTTTTACTTCCAGCACATCAGCTGGGACAAGATGAGAGACATTCAACAGAATTGCGTATAAAGTATCTTCAAGGTTTAAACTGGCAGAGACATTTTTTCCAAAGTCTGAGACAATTCGCAGGATGGATGAATCAGCACCTGCCTCACTTAAGCTGGTTGAAAGCTCAACACTCCGCATAGTGATAAGCATTAGAGGATACGGACCGGGGATTTGGTAGGAGGTTGCATCCACGAGTCGTCCACCCACAGATAGCCTTTTCTGTCCTTGTTGCGCACACAAAGCGAGAATATCTTCTGCAGGCCGTGCGCGACGGATCATACGTTCCAGGTCAGCGAATTCTCCTTCACGCAATCCAAACCATTCGCGCGCCAATTCATTGACGTACTCTACGCGTCCGCCAAATTGGACAATCAATATGGCTTCATTTAGATTTGAAGAATCGGGGGAAACAAAAGTTGAGACGGCTTCCGAGGCTATGGAGGAGTTACGCGGCAATTGGCGCAACCAAATGACTGCTAATACCAGAAGACCTAGTACTCCAGCTAAGATAATCAACGCAAGGCCCACTTCCAGCCCGGCTAGCATTCTCTAATATCACCTTATCCGCCAGACGCGGCATCCTGGCGGCGTGCCTCAGCAGACAACTCAGTAATCTCACGAATATCGGCAAAGGAATGTTGGCTTGCTGAAACCACACCTATTGCCATCGTCATAAAAGGTGCTTTCACGATAGTTTCACCGGATGCAGGCGATTGGATAAATCCCTGTTGACGATCCATAAAGTTGTAGTGTGTGAGCACTTCGTTATCGAATCTTTCCTTAAGGCGCGCTTTCATCGGCTCAGCCTTTTCTTCAGTTGTGATAATGATGAAATTGTCTCCTCCCGCGTGACCGATAAAGTCAGACGTTGTTCCAACTTCATCCACCACTTCACCGATCAACATGGAAGTGAATCGAAGTACATCATCACCCGCCACAAAACCATAAACATTCTTAAAAGGATCAAAATGGTTAATTCCCGTATCAAGTAGGGCCCAACCCTTTTGCCGAATGATGCGACGCAGTTGATCCTCGATCAGGCGTCCCGCGGGACGTCCAGAACGGGGATCGGTTAGACTCTCTCGTTCGGAACGTTTGATCGCGCCCTGGACGCGCAACTTAAGTTCCTCAATATCAAATGGTTTTGTGATGTAATCGTCTGCGCCTAGTTCAAGTCCCTGCAACTTGTCACTACGCTCATCCCTTTGCGTGAGGAAGATGACAGGGATATGACTGGTACGCATATTGGTGCGCAAGTTACGACATACCTCATAGCCATCAATATCAGGCAGCATAATATCCAACACGATCAGGTGCGGCAAAACCTGTTTTGTTTTCTCCAGCGCATCTGACCCGCGCACGGCGACATCGACATCGAAGTCCATACCGCTGAAGTAAATCTTCAGCATATTGCCGATATCAATATCGTCTTCCACGACCAACAGGCGGGCTTTTCCCATAAGCAGCCTCCAAATTACGTGTGCGCCATCTGCAGCTTGCGAGCATTCTTCGCATTGCGGCGCACTGTTTCAATATGTTGTTGGGTCACCTCTCGCTCGAACGAACGGAATCCACTCAGGCGAAATCCATGTTTCTTGGCCATCGCACTAATCTCTTCCACTCGTTCTCTTGTAAGGTGTTTACCCAACGTATAATCCTCGAAACGTCCTTCCAATGCCAAGGCAATTGTCTCAGCCATGCAGGCATATGCCTTTCCCGGCGGGAAACCAAAGTTAAAATGGAAATCAACGGGGCCTGGAACATCAACCATTCCGCCGTCTATTACTAATATATCATCTCTCGCCGCCGCTACCATTGCAGAAACATCACGGGGGCGAGCCACATCGCAAACTACACTTCCGGGCTGTAGATGCTCAGGGCGGATTACCTCATTCAGCGCGCTGGTGACCGTCAAAATCAATTGGGCATCGGCAAGAACATCCATGCTCGTACTGACAATTAGCTCGGCTCTTGCTCGGACTTTCAGTCTGTCGCGCAGTTCCTCCAGCGCTTCCTGTCTTCGTCCGATCAGGTAGAGCCGCTCCACATCTTCTGAAAGAAGTTCTGCACAAACTTGGCCAATCGCGCCTGTCGCACCGACAACCGCGCCTGTTGCAGCGCTTAGAGGAATATCCATGACACTAGCAGCTTCCCGAATGGCATCCACGGCAACAGTGACAGTATATGAATCGCCAGTGGTTACGGGCACATCCAGAGCATCTGCGATTGTAACACCGGCATCTCCAACCACAGACGTGAACGCTCCCAGCCCAAGAATTTGCGCGCCTAGTTTTTCAGCCAAGCGACCCGTTTGGATGATCTTGCGATAAACAGTGCGTTCTGGTAGTTCCATCATCCGTCTCGGTGTATAAGGGCAGGCAAGAAACCAGCCTTTTATTTCTTCGCCCGTTGCCTGGGAAGTAATTCCTTCGATCTCCGAAATATACACGGGCGGAAAGAATGTAGAGAAGAAATCAATTTGTCTCTCATTCAACATGCGCCCGAGAAATGGAAACTTGCGGCTCACATCCCGTTTGGGGTCGATGGGATGGATAATGAATGCGAAAGTATCCACGTATTACCATGTTTCCAGTTGACCCTCGCCAGGGCGAGGATATAACCGTCGATGAAGGCCAGCAGCTTTCAGCTTATGATGATCGCTGTCTTCATAATGAACATCCCGATCAATGACGCGGCGGTCCTTCGATGCGGCGAGGACAACATCTGATTCAATCGTGCGGGCAGGATATACGATCATTCCCGAGCCCAGACGACAGTTGTGTCCAACAGCGCTTCCCATCACCGGGCGATTTGAGATGTTTAACTTGCCATTCCCATCCAAAGCACGGATGGGTGCAGGAATCAGGTTGTAATCTGTAAATGTAGAACCAGCACCAATAAACGTGTTTCGGCCAACCACGCACATTTGCAAACATGTATTTTGCGCAATCATGCTGTTTTCCATCACTGTGGTCATGAACAGCGCCGCACGGAATGGAAGGAATGCCCCATCTCCGACCACCGATAACATCAGTTGAACATCCTGAGAAATATTTACATTGTTCCCAATGATACAGTTTTCGATGACCGCACCTGCATTAATCGTCACATTGTCGCCGATCGTGGTCGGACCATGAATAATAGCGTGTGGATCAATAACACAGTTCTTGCCTACTTTGACCAGCTCCGAACACTCAAGGATCTGATTTCCTTCATATATAGCTTTACCCAGAATTCTCAATTTAAAAGCCAGATCCTCATTGAGTCGTTTTTCGAAGCGGGCGCCACGTGAAAATAAACCAAACACCACGTCTGCTATAAAAATATGTACCCAAGAGTCAATCGCAAGCAGAGCACGCAAGGGTACTTGAAAAGTAAGATCACCACTCTGATCTGCCATATACGTGGGCACGTGGTAATAACCGAGTTCGCGCGGCTCAAGTTCAATGACCAACGGTTCAACATCTGCAACGGGCCCATTTGGGTAATACCATAAGTCGGCAAGGAATAGATCACCAGCAGGTGTATAAGATGATGAAAGTGGAAAAGCATGCTCTTTAAATGCCGAGTCGTCCGCCGAAAATGCCGCGCGGCAGGCAGTTCTCCCCTTGCGAGCCAGAGTAATAAACATCCTGATATATTCTTCATCAAAGAAGATATTATCCCGATATACGATCATCTCGTCGCGTTGCTGTGGAAAACGCTGACCCGGTTTCAATTCAACTTCACGCGTAGTATAAGGAGTAAGAACGTTTCGCTGATGCAACCAGAGGGGTGTGTTTTGTATGCGTAAATCCCTCGCAGGCTCGTTAAACGGAGTTATTGGATGCTGAGCATTGAGAATAACTTTAAGCATATGAATAAGCAATTATTCCACAAAATTGACAAAACAGGGACTATAGGTTCCTATCTTCGCGCCTGTAGCGTCTACAAATTTGTTTGGCTGCGTAAATTTTTAAAAAATTGGAGATTGATCGATTTCAATCGTACAGGTTTGATCCCCCGCCGCAATACATGTTTTTTCCTCGACATTGAAGACCTTGCCGCCACTCACCCAATAGAGCGCTTCCTGGATCAATCCTACAGCCAGGTGACAGACCGGATCATGAGCCTTGCGTTCCCAACAAAGCGGACAACGCTCGATGTGCCAGAGCAATTTCCCATCCTCTTCTTCGACACGAACTTGCTGATCAGTAAATTTGTTGAACAACTCAGCAAAGGCTTTTGCGCCAGCATGAAGTTTCGTTGGCAGAGGCATTAAGCGAAAAGCCATCTCAGTCAATCCCATTTGCGTGCCATATTGACGTACACCATAATTAAAGCAAGCACGGCCAACTCGCAGAGCAAGTCCACGGCCACCATGAGGACCATAAGCATGTTCCAATACTTCGGTGATATTGCTCAGCGTTGAAAAGGGAAAATCGAGGCTTGTGTTATCTGGAGGATAATTCTCAATGAGCGAATTGAGTGATGCGAGATTTAAAACAGCGTTGACCCCATTGCGCCCCATCACCTCTTCCATGGATAAGAGAATGATTCTCCCCATCCGATTTGGATAGTTGAATTGGGTAATCGTTGTCATAGTGTCACAGAAGGAGTTGGAGATAAAGATGGGGTTGCCTGGGGTGAAAGAGCCGGCTCATCCCTATCAAGAAATGATTTTAACCGTTCCGAGAAATTTTGAGGTTCTTCCAGCATTGGAAAATGCCCGGCTGACGGGAACCGCTCAATGTACGCATGACCGATCCCTTTTTTCATCGGCTCCCATTGCTTCGGGTGGACGATCACGTCACGATCTCCATACATCCCCATCGCTGGGACATTGATTTGTCCCAGCCACGGGCGAAGATCCGTGCGACGTAGGGATGCGATAGAACGCAGGAACGATTCGACCGTAGTGCGGGAGAGGTCGCGGTCCATCATATCCGCAAAGCGCTCATCACGGCAAATAAAAGGCGATGCTACCCTCACGCCAAACCGAAAAGCTCCCATCATATTGAAAAGCATAAATGCTATAGGGCGATAGCCTGCCCATTTGAGGGGCAACGCAAGTGAGGAACCAACAATTGGCGAACCGACCACCACCACTTTGCTGACACGCTGAGGATATTTGATTGCAACAGAAAGGCTGACCGTTCCACCCATACTATGACCCACCAATGGTGCATTGGCAATACCCAACTGTTCCATAAACTGGTCTACAAGGCTGACAAAATCCTGAACGGCATAGGTTTCGCGCTTCTTGCCTGATTCACCGAATCCCCAAAAGTCCAACGCATAAGTACGATAATACCGACCCAAAAAGCTCATCGTCTCCTGCCAGAGGCCCCATGAACCGAGCCAGCCATGCAGGAGGATGACGGGCTTGCCGCGTCCATAAACTTCATAATGGACAATCCCTTGATCGGTAGTGATCGATGACACGACTTCTTACAAACGGGTTCCCCCTACCCTCCCGACTCCATTTCAGCCAAAATACTATATAGCAACTCGAGGAGCACAGACTTCACAGTATTCTTGTCTGTTGCAACGCAAGGAAGAAATTTGACCTTGCTCTCAAGTCGTAACGCGTGACGCATATCTTCAAGATCCCAGGCATCTTCACGATCCTGTTTGTTTGCAGCTACCACATAAGGCGTGGGCGCATATGCACGGAAGGTTTCAAGAATCGAGCGCGCCTCACGGAAGGTCTCTGGGCGGGTGCTATCCACCATCACAATAAAACCCAACATGCCCTCAGAAAGGATTTCCCACATAAAATCAAAACGTTTCTGGCCCGGCGTACCAAACAAATAAAGGACAAGATCTTCATCTACTGTAATTCGACCAAAATCCATCGCAACAGTTGTCGATTCTTTAACCGAGCGCTCTGCAGCACTGGAAATCTTACGCTCGGTCGAGACGACATCAATTTCGCTGACCGACTGAATAAACTCAGTCTTGCCGGCGCTGAAAGGGCCCGTGACCACCATTTTTACTGTTTGCATAAATGCTTATCCTTCTGCCTTGATGATTACAGCGAGCGAATACGTCCAATTAATTTATTAACCAATGATTTCTGTTCTTCTTTGTTTTGTGTTGGGAACGTCTTTGGACTCATTGGGATCACCATGCCTTCAGGTCGAACAATTTCAACAAGGCCAGCTTGCAACAGTCCATACACGATACGGCGGACCTCAATATCATTCATTTTATTGGTCTGCGCGATCTGTTTCATCGTGTTTTTAGGATTAATATATGAAACAACACGCCACTCTTCGACACTCAGACTCACATTCTTCAACGGGCGGTCGGTGAATTTGAGAGCCATATCCAAGCTGGGAATTTCATCCTGTAATTGTTCCCACTCACGCAACTGACGGGCGCCTTCAATGATGATATTTTCCAGATCGAGCCGCACATTGATACGATCGTCAGGGGGAAGCATCTCTCCTTCGAAACGGAAAAAGCCTTCCACCCATGTAAAGAGCCGACGAATGACCTCTGTAAAATAACCCTGAAGATTAAGCAGGATTTCTTCCTGCGAGAGATAGCCCGCGTTGATCAGTAATAATCCCAGTTCTTTATCTGTAATTTTTCCGGCGCGCTCGACAATGGCACGATATTGATTGACAGTTAATTTATTGGCTTTGTGCAAAACAGCTGCGAGACTTCCATCCTCCTGACCCACGCGCGCATACGCCAATTTTCCTTCACGAAACGCAATAAAAGCCTGTTCACTCGGACCATCCACCACAAGAGTGCCAGTCTTTTGAGCCAGATTGACCAAATTGAGTAGTTGTGTAATTGTAAAATCTCGGAGATTGCCTCGTAACGCCATATATACCTCAACAAAATCCCCCGCATGGGAGATTAAAAAAGATTATACATGCAAAGGGATACATGCGTCAAACGGCATACTCTTGATTGCAAAGAATTTGGAAGGTGGCATTTTCAGCGTGATAAACTTACTGAAACTAGTTTCAGGAACCTTCATGCGAAAATCGATCCTTGCGCTGATACCCAGTCTACTAGCCATCACATTGGCATTTATCTCCCCGCTTCCGATTGATGAAGTGGCCAAAGTCTCTGTTTCGAATGCGATCCTGTCAGCACAAGCTACCCCCAGTGCCATACCAACTTCGTCATTTGAAACTCAATCTGCGGAAACACCGGTTCGAGGCAGACCGCCCCTTTCATTGACATTGATCTTATTGGGGTTATGTTGCTTCTTTCTCCTTTTCATTGGCATACTCATACTCGGATTTGTCGTCCGCAGACAGAGTATTAAAGAGTTGAAGAAGGATCAAGAATCCAATTCACGTTGAGTGAAGCACTGAGCATTCTTCGAAAATAAGGGGGCTGGATAAGGGTGGGGTCAGGGTCTTGCTTCTACAGCAAACTCAACCCGCTCAATTTTTCCTCCAATACTTGATACGATAAACTCAAACGGAAGACTGCCTCCCACGGCTAAACCTGCATTTGATTCCCATCTGCGGACGCCGACTACCCGTCCTGCAGCGTCGTAAGCTGTTCCTGCTACCCAAACCTGACTCGCCGCCTTTGCATCACTTGGCAACAGAACCTGTCCGGTGACGCGTGCACTGTGCCCATCTGCATTGACTTGTACAAGAGCATTGTTGACGGTCGCAGGCAAATATCTTTCATCATTGGGCAGCAAACGAATAGCAGTCAACGTTTGAACTTGCGGCTTCGCATCAAATGGAAGCTCTGGTGGGAAAAATACAGTAAGAGGTAAAGAACTATTTGGTGGGAGGATATTCAACGGCAAAAGCGCGGTC
>Ga0114129_10006963_pt1 | contig 16086 bp, 16 predicted proteins | sample RhiMetdeltSRZDD1_FD_80071 | JGI IMG/M metagenome (GOLD analysis project Ga0114129, IMG submission 80071) | Populus rhizosphere microbial communities from Tennessee, USA - Rhizosphere MetaG P. deltoides SRZDD1 (version 2) (version 2) | ecosystem: Host-associated > Plants > Roots > Rhizosphere >... | reverse complement strand
CGCCGCCGTCGCGGCGAACATGCGGCGTCTCGCCGACCTCGGCCTCATCGTCAACATCAGCGAGATGGACGTGCGCGTGCGAGACGTGCAGGGGACGCCGGACATGCGTCTGCAGGTTCAGCGCAGCGTGTATCGCTCGCTTGTCGGCGTCTGTGTGGCCGAGCCGCGGTGCCACGCGGTGACGTTCTGGGGTTTTACGGACGCCCACTCGTGGATCTACACTCAGTTCGGCCCGGACAGCCCGCTGCTGTTCGACGAACAATACGCGCCGAAGCCAGCGTACTTCGGCGTGCTGGACGGGTTCCGACGGCGATGACTCGAACCTTGTCATACACCCGCACGCTCCTCCTCGTGACGTGTGCCGTCCTTGCCGCACACGACGCACCCGCGCAGGACCGGCCGAACATCGTGCTGATCTACACCGACGACCTCGGCTACGGCGACGTGTCGTCGTACGGCGCCACGGCGATCAAGACGCCGAACATCGATCGTCTCGCCCGTGAAGGCCTTCGGTTCACCGATGGCCACGCCCCGGCCGCCTCCTGCACGCCGTCGCGATACGCGTGGATGACCGGCGAGTACGCCTGGCGCCGGCCGGGCACGGGCGTGCTCCCCGGAAACGCCGCGCTCATCATCGAGCCCGGCCGGACGACGCTGCCGTCCGTGCTGCAGAAGGCCGGCTACACGACCGGCGTCGTCGGCAAGTGGCATCTCGGACTCGGACCCAAAGGCGGACCGGACTGGAACGGCGAGATCAAACCCGGCCCGAACGACATCGGGTTCGACTACGCGTTCATCATGCCGGCGACCGGCGATCGCGTGCCGACGGTGTACGTCGAGAACCGCCGCGTCGTCGGCCTCGATCCGGCCGATCCGATCAGGGTCAGCTACGACGAGCCGATCGGCGAGTGGCCGACCGGTCAGGCGCGCCCGGATCTGCTCAAGCTCCATCCAAGTCACGGCCACGACCAGACGATCGTGGGCGGCATCAGCCGCATCGGGTACATGACCGGCGGCCGTGCGGCGCTGTGGAAGGACGAAGAGATGGCCCAGGTGTTCACGGCCCGGGCGACCGCGTTCATCGAGCGTCACCGCGATCGTCCGTTCTTCCTGTACTTCGCGCCGCACGATCCGCACGTGCCCCGCGTCCCAAACCCGCGCTTCGTGGGCGCTACCGGTTTGGGTCCGCGCGGCGACGTCATCGTCCAGGCAGACTGGTCCGTCGGAGAGATTCTGGCCGCGCTCGATCGTTTCCGCCTCACGAGCCATACGATCGTCATCTTCTCGAGCGACAACGGACCCGTGATCGACGACGGATACAAAGATGATGCGGTGGCGAAGCTCGGAAGCCACAAACCGGCCGGGCCGTTCCGCGGCGGGAAGTACAGCCTGTTCGAGGGCGCCACGCGCGTGCCGCTTCTCGTCCGGTGGCCCGGACACGTGAAACGCGGGATCTCGGACGCGCTGGTGTCGCACGTCGACCTGCTCGCATCGGTCGCGGCGTTTCTGCGGCAGCCGCTCGCCGACGCGGATGCGCCGGACAGCCAGAACGTGTGGCCGGCCTTCGTCGGCCGCTCGACGACCGGACGGCGGATCCTGGTCGAGCAGGCCGGCGGGCTCGCGCTGCGGCGCGACCGCTGGAAGTACATCGAGCCGAGCAATCGGCCCCGGATGAACGCAAATACGAACACCGAGCTCGGCAACGACACCGAGCCGCAGCTCTACGATCTCGCCAGCGATCCGGGCGAGCGGACGAACGTGGCGGCGAAATTTCCGACGACCGTGAAGGAGATGCAGGAGCTGCTGCGAGGCATCCGACAGGCCGGCCGGAGCCGATGATGATGGTTCGCTGCTGCCTGACGTTCGCCGGCGTCGCGGCGGCAGCCGCCGCAATCGGCGGCCAACCCGCGCCGGCGCAGCAGACCGCGAGCTACGTCAGCGACATTCGAATCTACGACCTGAAGACCAGCACGTCGACCGTCGTGCATCGCGCCGACGGCATCTGGGAAGCGCCGAACTGGTCGCGCGACGGACGATTTCTCCTGGTCAATTCCGGCGGCCGGCTGTATCGCGTGGCGGTCGACGGCGCGTCGGCCCCGCAGCCGCTTGCCGTCGATCCGTCGCTGCGCTGCAACAACGACCACGACTTCTCCCCGGACGGCGCGCGCCTCGCCATCTCGGCGTCGTCTCCGTCATCCCGGCAGTCACAGGTCTACGTCGCGAACGCGGACGGATCCGGCCATCGGCTGATCGTCTCCGCGGCGCCGAGCTATTTCCACGGCTGGTCGCCGGACGGAAAGTATCTGTCCGTCGTCGCCAATCGCGACGGCAAACAGTACGACATCTACCGCGTCCCGGCCGCGGGCGGAGACGAACAGCGCCTCACGACCGACCCGGCCTACGACGACGGCAGCGATTACTCGCGCGATGGAAGATGGATTTACTTCAACTCCGATCGCGGCGGCGGCTGGAACATCTGGCGGATGCCGGCCGAGGGCGCGGGACCCGACGATCGGCTGGCCGAACGCGTCACCAGCGACGATCTCGAGGACTGGTTCCCTCATCCGTCGCCCGATGGACACTGGCTGCTGTTTCTGTCGTTTCCACCGGGAACGAAGGGGCACAACGAGCGAACGCTGCAGGTTCAGCTGCGGATGATCCCGATGCCGGATCGGCGACTCTCTGCCGCGACGCCGCGCACGCTCGTGACGTTCACGGGCGGGCAGGGCACCATCAACGTCAACTCGTGGTCTCCCGACGGGACCAGGTTCGCGTACGTGAGCTACACGGCCGTCCCGGCGCTGGCGGCGTGGTCGCGCTGATGATAGGCTTCACGCTTCGCGTGTTCCCGTCATGACCGTCACCATCGGCAGCATCTAGGCGCGATCGATCGACGTGACCGACACGGCGCACTACGCCATTCGCGGCGGCGTCCAGGGACGCGAGCGGCTCCGCGTGCTCGCGCGCGTCATGCATGCGAGCTCGACGTCGCTGTTCGACCGGATCGGCGTGTCGAGCGGTCAGGCCTGCCTCGACGTCGGCTGCGGCGGCGGCGACGTCGCGCTGGAGCTCGCGCGGCGCGTCGGCCCGCGCGGCCGCGTCGTCGGCGTCGACATCGACGAGACGAAGCTGCGCATCGCGCGCGACGAGGCGGCGCAGCAGGGCATGCGCCACGTGGAATTTCGCGAGGTCGACATCCGCGAGTCGTCCGTCTCGCCGCCGTTCGATCTGGTCTACGCGCGGTTCCTGCTGACGCATCTGCGCGATCCGGGCGCCGCGGTGGCAGCGCTCTACGATCACGTGCGGCCGGGCGGCGCGATCGCCGTCGAGGACATCGACTGCAGCGGCCACTTCACCTATCCCGAGTCGCGGGCCTTCGATCGATACCTCGAGCTGTATTGCGCGACGGTCGGGCGGCGCGGCGGCGATCCAAACATCGGTCCGCGCCTGCCCGCCCTGCTGATGGAGGCCGGCTTCGAGGACGTCGGCGCCGCGGTCGCACAGCCGATCGGCACGACGGGCGAAGCCAAGCTGATGAATCCGCTCACCATGGAGAACATCGCCGACGCCGTGATCGCCGACGGCCTGGCGACGCGCGAGGAGATCGACGAGCTGGTGCGCGAGCTGTACGAGCTCGCGGCGGATCCGACAACCGTGGCGGGGACGCCGCGCGTCGTCCAGGCGTGGGGCAGGCGGCCGGCGCGATGAGGGGCGCAGGCGGCACGAGCGGCGGTCTCGGGATGTTCTTCGGCGGCGCGGCGATGGTCGTCGCGGGCGGCTACCTGCTGCTCGCGCGCGTCACGGTCGTCAGCGGCGGCTGGATGTTCTACGGCTACGACGCGTTCGGCCTGTCGCTGTTTCCGCTGCTCATCGGCATCGGCATGCTGTTCTACAACGGCCGCTCGATCCCCGGCTGGATCCTCACCGCCGGCGGCGCGCTGATCATCGTCGTCGGGATCGTCGCGAACCTGCACGTCTACTTCCAGCCGAGCTCGCTCTTCGACACGCTGCTGATGCTGATCTTCATCGCGGGCGGCATCGGCCTGGTGGTGCGGTCGCTGCGCGAGATCCCGACGGACGACTCGCAGTAGCGTGGCAGGCGATCGAGCCCTTCCTCGCCTCGCTCGGGTGAACGCCTCGCGCCGCATGGGCGCATGATACGATTCGCCCGTCCGCGCGCGGGTGGTGGATGCAGCTCGAGACTGTTCACACGTTGGACGCGACGCTCCCCGGAGAGGCGTGCCCGAATTGCGGGGCGCCACTTGCGGGCGCGTACTGCCACGCCTGCGGGCAGAAGCGGTTCACCCGCCACGATCTCACGGTCGCGCACTTCGTCAGCCACGTCTTCCACGAGCTGACGCACATCGAATCGAACCGTACGATCCGGACGTTCGCGGCGCTCGCCTTCAAGCCGGGCCTGCTGACGAAGGAGTACCTCGCCGGCCGGCACGGACGCTACCTGACGCCGATCCGTGTGTACTTGACGGTCAGCGCGATCTTCTTTCTGTTCGCGTGGGGCCCGATACTCGCGCGCAACGGCGGCACCGCACGGATCGAGCAGGCGGTCCAGCAGCTCGCCGACCGGCAGCACGCCGACGTGCGCATCGTCGCCGAGCAGTTCACGCACAACCTGAAAACGTATGCCGGCATGGCGCGGTTCGCGAGCGCGCTCGCGCTCGCGCTGTGCATCGAGCTGCTGTACGTTCGATCGAACCGGCTCTACGTCGAGCATCTGATCTTCGCGGTCCACTACATCTCGTTCTCGTTTCTCCTCGGGTGCGCCGTCGAGCTCCTGCGGATGGGTCTGGGAGCCGCCCACGTGCGGACGCCGTGGCTCGGCCGCGGCTCGCAGCTGCTGCTCCTGGTGTATCTGTTCACCGCGCTTCGTGTCGTGTACGGGCAGGGCCGCCTGGTGACGGCGGGGAAGACGGTCGTGATCGCGGTGTGCGAGGTTTTGCTCTTCATCGCGTCGGTCGGCCTGGCTGCCGCCATCGCGATCACGCCGCTGCTCTTTCACTGAGACGTCAGGGAGCGGTGACCCGAGCATGACCGACCGACCGATCGACCCCGCCACGCTCGTTGCCGCCGTCGAGGCGTTCTTCGCCGATCGCGACGCGCGGATGCTCGACGCGATACGCTGTGCGGTCGCCCGTGAAATCGACGCGAGCCCGCCGGACGCGCTCGCTGTGTTGTCCGACCGGCTGGCCGCCACCGGAGCTGACTGGACCTACTACCCGCCAGATCCGCTCGCACGGCGCATCCATCACGCCATTGCCGACATTCTGCTGCCGCCGGAGTCCGCCCTGTTCGGCGTCGAGCACGCAACGGCTCTTCGCGGTCCGGTCGTGATCGTCGCGAACCATCTCTCGTACGCGGACGCCAACCTCCTCGAGATACTGATGCATCGCGCCGCCGTGCCGCTGGCGGAGCGGCTGACCGTGACCGCGGGGCCGAAAGTCTACTCGACGATCGAGCGCCGCTTCTCCAGCCTGTGCTTCGGCACGATCAAGACGCCGCAGAGCAGCGCCGTGTCGAGCGGCGCCGCGGTGATGCAGCCGCGCGATGTGGCGCGGGCCGCGCGCCGCTCGATCGAGGCGGCGCACGCAAGGCTCTGCGCGGGCGACGCGCTCCTCGTGTTCGGCGAGGGGACGCGCAGCCGCTCCACCAGCCTGCAGCCGATGCTGCCGGCCGTCACCCGCTACTTCGACGGGCTGGACACGGCCGTCCTGCCCGTTGCCATCAGCGGCACCGACGCGATGTTTCCGATCGGCGACAACACGCTGCGGTCGGTGCCGATCGTCGCGCGGATGCGGGCACCGGTCGGCGTCCGCGAGTTGAACGTGCGCGCGCGCGGCGACCGGCGTGTGATGATGGACGCCATCGGCGTCGCGATTGCCGCGATGCTGCCGTCCGAGTACCGCGGCGTGTACGCGGACGCGGCGGCGAGCTCTCAGGAGGGTGTATGGTGACGCGCCGGCTCGCGGTGGTCGTGGTGGCGTTGGCGGTACTGGTGCTGTCCGATGCGTCGATGGCGCAGCAGCGGGCGGCCGACGGCGTCACCCTCAACGACGAAGGGCTGCCGCAGTACTCGACGTTCTCCCTCTGCGCAATCGATCCGGCGACTGGCCAGTCGGGCGCGAGCGTGACGACGCGCGTGCCGTTCGTCGGGCGCGCGGTACCGCACGTGCGCGCCGGCGTCGGCGCCGTGTGCACGCAGGCGTCGACGATGGTCGAGTACGGGCCGCGCGGCCTCGATCTGCTCGCGAAGGGCATTGAGCCGCAGGCCGTGCTCGCCCAGCTGCTCGCCGACGATCAGGCGCGCGAGACGCGGCAGGTCGGCGTCATCGACATGAAGGGGCGCGCGGCGGCGCACACGGGCAAGCAGAACGGCAGCTGGGCCGGCAGCCGCCAGGGCCGCAACTACACGGTGCAGGCCAACATCATGGTCGGCCCCGAGGTCGTCGACGCGGTCGCCGCGCAGTTCGAGGCGACCGAGGGCACCGCGCTGCCGCTCGCCGAGCGGATGATCCTCGCGATGGAAGCGGGGCAGGCCAAAGGCGGCGATCGCCGGTGGGGCAATCTGCAGTCGGCGGCGATCAAGATCGCCGATCCCAACGATCCCGGCCGCGGCGGCGATTACATCGCGCTGGCGATCGAGGTCGGCGAGCATCCCGAACCGGTCGCCGAGCTGAAGCGGATCTACTACACGACCGGCCGTCGTCTCGGCTACCGCAGCTTCTCGCGCGTCGAGGGCAACGACCTCGTCGAGCTGAAGCGCATGCTGCACGCGGTCGGCTACTGGCGGCCGTCGCTGGCGGCGTTTCCGGATGCGCCGCCGTCGACCAACACGCCGAAGATGCAGGAGCTGCGGAAGAGCGATCCCGCGCAGTACGAGAAGGTCGTCGCCGAGGCGCGGCGGGCGGCCGCCGACTACGCGCGCGACTACGCGCAGTTCGACGAGGAAACCATCGCCGCCGTCGACAAGTTTCGCGCCGATCGCGGGCTGAACCATCAGGGGAATCCCGCCGGCCTCGTCGACGCGCGCTTCGTCGAGGCGCTGCGCGCCGCGTACATCCAGCACCAGAAGAAGTAACGACGAGGAGGCATGACGTGGCGCGCATCGATCGGCGCACGTTTCTCGCTGCGGCGACGGCGGCCGCCTTTCCCGTGACCGTCGCGCCGCGCCTCGAAACCTTGACCGACTGGGTGAAGGCCTCGCGTGCTGCGCGCGAACAGGCGCTGAAGCCGACGCTCGATCGCATCGCGGAGCTGGACGAAGCGATTCACGCGTGGATTCAGGTCGCACCGCAGAAGCCGACCGGCGACGGCCCGCTGGGGGCGATTCCGTTCGGCGCGAAGGACATCATCGAGACTCGCGGTCTGCTGACGACGTACGGGTCGCCGATCTACAAGGATCGCGTAGGGACGTTCGACGCGGACATCGTCCGCATGCTGCGTGCGCGAGGCGCGGTGCTGCTCGGCAAGACGCACTCGACGGGGTTTGCGTACCGGACGCCCGGACCGACGCGCAACCCGCGCGATCTCGCGCACACGCCCGGCGGCAGCTCCAGCGGATCGGCGGCCGCGGTCGCGGCAGGCATGGTGCCGATCGCCATCGGCACGCAGACGCGCGGATCGATCCTGCGGCCCGCTTCCTATTGCGGCGTGACGGGGTTCAAGGCGAGCTTCGGCCTGCTGCCCATGAACGGCGTCCTGCCGCTCGCGAGGAGCCTCGACACGCTGGGATTCTTCACACACACGCCTGCCGACATGCTCGTGCTGTGGAAGTCGATTGGCCAGGCGACCGGACGGCCGGAGGATGTCGCCATCGCCGCGCCGAATCCGATTCCCGACGTCGAGCCGCCGATGGCGCAGGCCTTCAACCGGGCGCTCGCGGCGCTCGGAGCATCGGGGGTCACGATCGCCGCGGTCGACATCGCCGCGATGCTCGAGAAACTGTCCGATGCGGGATCGACCGTGATGTTCTACGAAGGCGCGCGGTTTCACGAGCAGCGCTACAACCAGTACGGCGATCGACTCGCCGACATCGCGGACCTCGTGCGCGAAGGGCTGCGCATGCCGGCGGCGCGCTACGAGGATGCCCGGCGCTACATCGCCGACTGCAAGGTCAAGATGACGGAGATCTACAAGGCCACGCCGATTGTGCTCGTGCCGGCGGCGACCGGTCCCGCGCCGCTCGGTCTGGCGTCCACCGGCGATGCGCGCATGAACGGCCCCTGGACGGCACTCGGTACGCCGGCCATCTCCATTCCGTTGCCGGTCGCCGGCGGCCTGCCGCTCGGGCTGCAGGTGACCGCCGACCACGGTCAGGATGCGCGCGTCATCCGCGCCGCGATGCGACTGCACGGTCTGCTCCATGCCGGCTCGTAACACGCGCGTGAGGGTCAGCCGCTTTCGGCCGCATCCGTGGCACGGCCTCGAGGTAGGCCCGGACCCGCCCGAGGTGCTGAACGCGTACATCGAAATCACGCCGTTCGATCTGATGAAGTACGAGGTCGACAAGGTGACGGGGTACCTCCGTGTCGATCGACCGCAGCGATCGTCGGCGCAGCATCCGTCCCTGTACGGCTTCGTCCCGCGCACGTTCTGCGACGAGCGCGTGCGCCGGCTCGCGCCCGGCGCGCGGCGCGGCGACGGCGATCCGCTCGACATCTGCGTCGTGAGCGAGCGCGCCATCTCGCGCAACGAGATCATCGTGTCGGCGCGGGTGATTGGCGGCCTGCAGATGATCGACCGGGGCGAGGCGGACGACAAGATCATCAGCGTGGTGGAGAACGACTACGTGTGGGGAGGCGCGCGCGACGTGGCGGACATCCCGCGCGTGTTCGTCGAGCGGCTCGAGCACTACTTTCTGACCTACAAGCTGGTGCCGGGCCGCAAGAGCGAGGCGCGGATCGCGAAGGTGTACGGCCGCGGCCACGCCTTGAGGGTCGTGCGCGCCGCGATGGCCGATTACGACGCGGCATTCGGCGCGGCGAAATGAGGCGGACCCGCAATGCCAACCTACATTGCGCTCGTGCGCGGCATCAACGTCGGCGGCTACAAGATGGTGGCGATGTCCGACCTGCGCGACTGGCTCGCGGCGCTCGGCTTCGCGGAGCCGCGGACGCTGCTGCAGAGCGGCAACCTGACGTTCCGCGCGCCGGCGCGATCCACCGCGCAGCTCGAGCGCACGCTGGAGACCGAGGCGCGAAGCCGGCTCCGGCTCCACGCCGACTTCTTCGTGCGCACCGCCGGCGAGTGGCGCGAGGTCATCGCCGGGAATCCCTTTCGACAGCAGGCGGCGCGCGATCCGGCACGGCTGCTCGTGATGTTCCTGAAGGCTGCGCCCCAGCCGGCCGCGGTGACCCGCCTGCAATCGGCCATCACCGGCCCGGAGCTCGTCCGGGCGAACGGCCGGCAGGCGTACGTCGTATTTCCTGATGGGATCGGCCGATCGCGCCTGTCGAGCACGGTCATCGAGAAGAAGCTGGACACGCGCGGGACGGGCCGCAACTGGAACACCGTGCTGAAACTTGGTACGCTCGCGGCGGTGGAGCAGTGATGCGCCAGCGCATCATGGCGGGACCCGTCGGACGGGTCGTCCGGCGGCTGTTCTGGGCGTTCTCCCGGTCGCCGTGGGCGCGGGTCGACATGCAGGTGCCCGCGGCCGCATTCGGACCGGGCTCGCGGTGCCAGTTCGCCGAGTATCTGAGGGGCGACAGCTCGGTCAGCGTTCGCTCACTCGACGACATCGTCGAGTGGCTGCGTGGCTGCAAATATGCCAGCGACGCCGAGCTGTTCGCCGAGCGCGACCTCTGGCAGCATCCGGCCGCGTTCGAGACGCGGCGCCGGGGCGACTGCGAGGATTTCGCGCTCTGGGCGTGGCGCAAGCTCGCCGAGATCGGCATCGACGCCGAGTTCTTCGTCGGCCGCGTCCTGGGCGGCGCCGTCGGCGGGCCGACGCGCCAGCACGCGTGGGTCGTCTATCGCGTCGGCGGCGTCGACTACCTGTTCGAGCCGGCGGCGAGTCCCGAGCGGATGATTCGGCGGCTCGCGGACGTCGTCGACGAGTACATTCCGCACTTCGCCGTCAACGGCGCGCTGGCCACGTCGGCCTTCGTCGGGTGCCTCGCCGGCGCGCCGTTCGGCATCTGAAGCCGGATTCCCACCATTCCCCAACCGGATTTGCCCGCGCCCGCCACTGGGTGCAGAATGAGCAGCCGCGGGGGAGCCATGACTGCAGCAGGCGGGACGATAGGAACGCTGAAGGGCGCGCCGGCCGTCGACTACGCGGCAGCCGTCGAGCTGCGGCTGTTCATCGAGGAGCTGGCGTGCAACATCTGCCGCTTCACGCACGCCTCGCGCGACGGCCTCGCGCCGGAGTCGGTCCGCATCAAGCAGGAGGTCGAGCTCGCGCCGAACGCGTTCGCCGACATCGTCGTCCACGTGCCGGGCGGTGAGAGCTACATCGTCGAAGTCGACTACGGCTACTCGATCGAGCGCGTGATCGAGAGCCTGTCGCGCAAGTATCGCGGCGGCGGGGCGTGGCTGCCGTCGATTTCGCGGCTCGTGCTGATCGTCGACAGCCATCACCATCCGGATCCGCAGCAGCTCGAAGCGGCCGTCCGCGGCGTGGTGCCGGGCCACTGGCGGATCGACGTGTGGAACGAGCAGCGTCTGTTCGAGCAGCTGCGCGAGTACTTCGGAGTCGAGGTGGACTCGCTGCACGAGGACCAGCTGCAGGACGTGCGCCTGGCGATCGACCGGGCGCGCGGCGTGTACGCGTTCGGCGACGCGTACGAGAACTCGCCGCTCGACGCGACGCTGCTCTGGCATCTCGACTACTGGCGGCTGCGCGACCTGTTCGCGGCCGCCGGCCGCAACAAGCGGATGGTGCTGCCGCCTGGCACCTACCGCGCGGTGGCGGTGGTCGTCGCGGATCTCAGCGGATTCTCGGGCTACGTCCGCGACACGCCGCAGAACCGCACGATTCAGGAATGCCTGACCGCGTTCTGCTCGAAGGGCCGCGAGCAGATTCTCAACGACGGCGGCATGTTGTACGAGTTCCTCGGCGACGCGGTGATCGGGTTCTTCGGGATCCCCGATTACACGTCGTCCTACGTCGATCGCGCGTTCGAGTGCGCGGCGTCGCTGCTGATGGTCGGCGAGTCGGTGTCGAACGAATGGCAGCGGCAGCTCGATCGCATCCAGCCGGTGCGCGGCAGCCACATCGGCATCGCGATCGGCGATCTGCAGCTGCTGTCGCTGCGGCCGTTCAGCCGCACCTACATCGGCGCGATCGGCGACGCGATCAACATGGCGGCTCGGCTTTCGACGCACGCGCAGCCCGGCCAGGTCGTCGTCACCAACCTCGTGCATCGGGCGCTGTCGGCCGACGGCCAGCGGCGCCTTCGAGAGGCCGACCCGATCGAGGCGAAGAACGTGGGCCGGATCAAGGCGTGGGTGTTCGATGGCTCGCGCGCGTGAGCTGACCGCTTGCCGCGGCCGCGTGAGCAAAGAGGAGTGAACATGAGCACACCGTCGAACGTGTCATCGAGCGGACGTGAACGCCTGCGCCCGCGACTGTACGCCGTGCTGGCGACCGGCGCCCTGGCGCTGGCGCTCGCCGCGCCCGCGCTCCTCTCGGGTCAGCGCGGCGGCTCCGACGTCGCGCTCGACGCCGACGACATCGGCGGCGTGGTCACCGGCGCCAGAGGCCCGGAAGCCGGCGTCTGGGTGATCGCCGAAACGAGCGACCTGCCGACGCGCTTCGCGAAGATCGTCGTCACCGACGACCGCGGGCGCTACCTGATTCCTGATCTGCCGAAAGCCACCTACAGCGTCTGGGTGCGCGGCTACGGCCTCGTCGATTCGCCGAAGGTGCAGGCCGCTCCCGGCAAGACGCTGAACCTGACAGCGACCGCCGCGCCGAACGCGCGCGCGGCGGCGGCGTACTATCCCGCGGGCTACTGGTTCTCGCTGCTCAAGATGCCGGACAAGAGCGAATTCCCCGGCACCGGACCGGGCGGCAATGGGATTTCGCCCAACGTGAAGAGCCAGGCCGACTGGGTGCGCACCATCAAGAGCGGCAACTGCATGGCGTGCCACCAGCTCGGGAACAAGGCGACGCGCGAGATTCCGAAGGAGATCGGCCATCTCGATTCGAGCACGGCCGCGTGGGATCGCCGCGTGCAGTCGGGTCAGGCAGGCGGCGGGATGAGCGGCGGCCTCAACGCGCTCGGACGGCCGCGCGCGCTAGCGATGTTCTCCGACTGGACCGATCGCATCCGCGACGGCGAGGTGCCGCCGCAGCCGCCGCGGCCGAAGGGCCTCGAGCGTGGCGTGGTGATCACCGAGTGGGACTGGGCCGATCCGAAAGCGTATCTGCACGACGAGGTCTCGACCGACCGCCGCAATCCGACGGTCAACGCCGACGGCCTGATCTACGGATCGCTCGAGGTCTCGGCCGACTACCTGCCGGTGCTCGATCCCGTCCGCCACACGACGACGAAGGTGCCGCTCACGGTGCGCGATCCGAGCACGCCGCCGGCGCAGGGCCCCGGCATGCCCCAGCCGTCGCCGTACTGGGGCGGCGAGCCGATCTGGAACAGCAAGAACAACGTGCACAACGTGATGCTCGATGAGAAGGGCCGCGTCTGGATGACGTCCGCCGTGCGGCCGTCCGACAATCCGGATTACTGCAAGGAAGGATCGACGCATCCGTCGGCGAAGGCCTTTCCGGTGCGCAGCGCGGGCCGACACCTCGCGGTCTGGGATCCGAAGACGAAGCAGCTGACGCACATCAGCACCTGCTACGGCACGCACCATCTGATGTTCGCGGAAGACGCGAACCGCACGCTCTGGACGAGCGGCGGCGGTCAGGTCGTCGGCTGGCTCAACACGAAGATGTTCGACGAGACGCACGACGAGGTGAAGTCGCAGGGCTGGACGCCGCTCGTCCTCGACACGAACGGCAACGGCAAGCGCGACGCGTACGTCGGCCCGAACGATCCGATCGATCCGGCGAAGGACAAGCGCGTCGGCGGCGCGTTCTACGCCGTCGCGCCGGCGCCGGATGGATCGATCTGGGGCACCATGCTCGGCTTCCCGGGCGCCGTCGTCCGGCTCGTGCCCGGCGCGAATCCGTCGGAGGACGCCCTCGCGGAATACTACGAGCCGCCGATGCCGGGATACTCGCCCCGCGGAGGCGACGTCGATCGTAACGGCGTCTACTGGGCCGCGCTGGCGAGCGGGCACCTGGCGAGCTTCGATCGCCGCAAGTGCAAGGGGCCGCTGAACGGTCCGAAGGCGACCGGCCAGCATTGCCCCGAGGGCTGGACGCTCTATCCGGAGCCGCTGCCGCAGATCAAGGGCGTGACCGAGCCCGGGAGCGCGGAGGCGAGCTACTACACCTGGGTGGACCAGTTCGACACGCTCGGCCTCGGCCGGAACATCCCGATCAACACGGGCAACGAGTCCGAAGCGCTGCTCGCGCTGAAGGACGGGCAGTGGGTCGTCCTGCGCGTGCCGTATCCGCTCGGGTTCTACACCAAGTGGATGGACGGCCGCATCGACAACGCGAGCGCCGGCTGGAAAGGCAAGGGGATCTACGCGACGGTCAGCACGCGCGCGCCGTTCCACATGGAGACGGGGAAGGGGACGCCGAGCAAGGTGCTGCACTTCCAGCTGCGCCCGGACCCGCTGGCGAAGTAGACGAAATCTGGTAATCGGGTGAGGACTCAGGCCGTCGCGATCAATACGCACTATGAAGTGGGCAAGGAAGTGCGCGCCACGATGGAGCGCATCAGTCAGACGAAGCCGGAGGATTTGCCCGCCGAGCCGTCGCTGAAGAAATTGAAGGTGAAGCCGGAAGGCAAGGAGTTGCTCAATGGCCCCGAGAGGTCAGGCAGCGGACGTGCCTAAGCGGCGGACGCGGAAGGCGGGACCGACGAAAAGAAAGGTGGCGAAAAAATGAAGCGGCGGATGATTCTCGCGCTCGTTGTTGCGATCGTCATTGTGCTGGCGGCGAAGTATTTCGGCCTGCTTCACGGTCCCGTGATTCTGGGCGGTCAGGTCGTCAGTTTGGTTTTGTGAAAGGGATAATTACCTTACTCAATTACCAGATTTCACGTGTCGCGCGATCTCTTCGTGCGTTGCGAACCAGACGCCCGGTTTCGATTTCATGTGGACGATCAGCTTCTCGAGCCCGGCGACTCGTGAGCGATGGCCCGTGATGTGCGGGTGCATCGTCAGGATGAACAGGCCGCCCTCCTCGTACGCGACGTCGAACTCCGACCGGAACACCTGCTCGATGAAGTCCGGGTTCGGCATGCCGCCGTTGGTCGCGCCGCCGAAGTAGGGAAAGTCGTCGAGGATCCGCTCGATCGGCAGCTCGACGATGCCCGTCGGCTGCTTGTCGAGCAGGATCTCGTACGCATCGTCGCTCGCCATTAGGCTGCTGTCGTAGAGGAAGCCCGCCGCTTTGATCTGCCGGACGGTGTCCTGGCTGAACTGCCACGACGGCGCGCGGTAGCCGACCGGGCGCTTGCCGATCGCCTTGGTCAGCGTGTCGATCGCGCGCGTGAGCATCTCCTGCTCGGCGGCGGCGTCGTTCACCGACGGCAGATGCTCGTGGATCCAGCCGTGGACACCGATCTCGTGCCGCCCGCCCGCGAGGATGGACGGAATCATCTGCGGATGGAGCAGGTGGCTGACCGCCGGGATGAAGAACGACGCGGGCAGCTGGTGCTTGTCGAGCAGGCGCAGGATCCGCGGCAGGCCGTCCACGGCGCCGTACTCGCCGCGCGAGATGCTCTCGGAGATGAGATTCCCGGTCGCCAGATCGGCGGTCGCGTTGTCGACGTCGAAGCTCAGGCCGACGGCGACGCGCGCGCCGTTCGGCCACGTCTTCGGCTTGAGGCGCTTGCCGGCGCTGACGTGGAACATCTGCGCGCTGATCTGATCGAGCGGCAGCTTCGTGCCGGGCTGCGGCCGCGCCTGGGCGAGCAGCGTCGCGGACGCCGCCGTCGATATCGCGACGATTAAGAAGTTCTTCATGCCGCCGTAAGTTAGCACCGCCGAGCACGTCAGCGCCACGGCTCGTCGAAGCCGGAGCACTCGATCGAGATCCGGGCGACCTTCGCGGAGCCGTTTATTTCATTCGCTGCAGCTCGTAGTACGCCGCGACCGATCCAAACGCGCTCTCTTGCGCCGGCGGCGCTGTGGCCTCCTCGAAATACTCGCGCGCCCTGGCCGCGCGGCCGTTCAGCAGGTGCCACAGGCCGAGGCCGTACGCCACCGTCGGCATCTGCAGGTTGTCCTTGGCCATCGCGGCGGCGACCTCTTTCTCGCTCTTCGCTCCCTTGAAGAGCAGCAGACGATCGAGATAGGCGTTGCTCGACTGGACCTTGACGTCCTGCGTCGCACGCTCGAGGATTTTGGCGGCGTCTTCGGCGCGCCCGGCGCGGCGGAGCGCGACGTACTGCCACGCGCTGCACGCGATGCGGTTGTCCTCGGTCTTCGCCAGCGCGTAGCAGGTGGGATACTCATCGGCCGCGGCCGCGTAGTTGCCGGCGATGTAGTGCGCGAGCGCGAGGTGGTACGAGACGCCGTATGCGTCCGCGTTCAGCTCTCGTGCGCGCTTCAGATCGGCGAACGCGCGATCCACTTTGTACGCGTTGATGAAGTAGTGGCCGCGATCGAGCAGCGCGTCCGCGTAGTCGGGCTTGAGGTCGATCGCGGCGCTGCAGCTCCGGATCGCCTCCTCGTGGCGCTGCAGGCGCGCGAGCGTCCGGCACCGCGCGAGGTGGAACTCCGGCTGCTTCGCGTCGAGCGCGATCGCGCGGTCGTACGCGGCCAGCGCCTTCTCGTTCTCCGTCTTCTCGTAGAGCGCGTTCCCTTCCTCGAACGCCTGGCGCGCCGTGGCCGGCGCCGGCGTCTGCAGTGTGGCGGCGAGCAGCAGGGCGAGCATGGACACCCCCTTTCCGACTTCGCGCCGACGCGCTTCGTCGTGGCAGGCATTGTAGCTCCGGCGATGATGTACGATGCGGCGATGCACGCAGCGAGCGAGGAACTGATCGCCTT
>Ga0114129_10006962_pt1 | contig 16087 bp, 16 predicted proteins | sample RhiMetdeltSRZDD1_FD_80071 | JGI IMG/M metagenome (GOLD analysis project Ga0114129, IMG submission 80071) | Populus rhizosphere microbial communities from Tennessee, USA - Rhizosphere MetaG P. deltoides SRZDD1 (version 2) (version 2) | ecosystem: Host-associated > Plants > Roots > Rhizosphere >... | reverse complement strand
CGGCGGATCGAGGTGCCCGCGCCGTCGCTGCTGGTCGTCGCCGGTCTCGCGGTCGCGCTGATCCCCGGTACCCCCGATATCGTCGTGACCCCGGAGCTGGTCGGCCTCGTGGTGCTGCCACCCCTGCTGTACGCCGCGGGCGAGGAGCTGTCGTGGCGCGAGCTGCGGCTCGTCTGGCGGCCGGTGGCGCTGCTCGCGGTCGGTCTGGTGATCACCTCGGCGGCGGCGGTCGGCGCGGTCACGGTCTGGCTGACGCCGCTGCCGGCGTCACTCGCGTTCGTGCTCGGCGCGGTGCTCGCGAGCACCGACCCGGTGGCGGTGGCCGCGCTCGGCCGGCGGCTGTCGCTGCCGCCCCGGCTGCAGACCCTTGTGCAGGCGGAGAGCCTGTTCAACGACGCGACGAGCTTCCTGCTGTTCCGGCTGAGCCTCGGCTTCGCGCTCGCCGGTGCGATCGCGTGGGGCGACGCGGCCGGCGACTTCGTCCTCCTGGCCGTGGGCGGTACGGCCATCGGCGCGCTCGTGGCCGCCGGCGTGGCGCTGATCCGGTGGCGTACGGAGGACCCGGTGCTGGAGAGCGTCGTCGCGCTCGTCACGCCCTACCTCGCGTACGTGCTCGCCGAGGCCGTGCACGCCTCCGGGGTGACCGCGGTCGTGGTCGCCTCGGTGATCCTCGGGGCGCTGCGTACCCGGTTGACGGGCCCGCGTACGCGGTTGCAGCTCACGGCCGTGTACCCGACGGTGATCTTCCTGCTGGAGAGCGTGGTGTTCAGCCTGATCGGGCTGCAGCTGCCGGCGCTCGTACGGCGGCTCGCGTCGGCGGACCAGCCGTGGATCCTCGCCGCGCTCGCCATCGCGGTGACGCTCGTCGTCGTACGCGTGGCGTGGGTGCTGCCGATCGCCCGGATCGTCGCCCGCGGGCGCTCGCTCCAGGTGACGGCGGTCGTCGCGTGGGCCGGTACCCGGGGCGTCGTACCCCTCGCGGCTGTGCTGTCCGTCCCGCTCGCCGACGCCGCCGGCGCCCCGCTGGCCGGCCGCGACCTCGTGCTCGTCCTCGCGATCGCGGTCATCGCGCTGTCCCTGGTCGTCCAGGGATTCACGCTGACCGCGCTGGTGGGTCGTAGCGGGCTCGCCGTACCGGCCGGGGTGGCCGAGGACGAGGTACGCGCCGCGCGGTCCGCGATCGACCGGGAGGGCCTCGCGTACCTGGACGAGATCGCCGGTGAGGTGCCACCGGCGGTGGTCGACCGGATACGCCGGCAGCTCGCCCATACGGACGACGTCGGCGGCGAGGAGGAGCCCGGCTACCGGCAGCTGTGGCGGGATGTGATCGCGGTCCGGTCCGCCGCCCTCGCCCGGCGGTACGCGGAGCACCAGGTGAGCGAGGCCGCGTTCCACCAGCTCCAGCGGCAGCTCGATCTCGAGGACGCCCGTTTCGATGATCGGTAGGGTCGACAGATGACCACGATCTACACGGGCGCGACCATGTCACTCGACGGGTACATCGCGGGTCCTGGCGAGACCGGGTTCGACCACCTCTTCCAGTGGTACGAGAACGGCGACGTCGACGTACCGACGACGGACCCGGAGCTGACCTTCCACCTGACCGAGGCGAGCGCGGCCCACCAGCAGGACGTCATGGACCTGTTCAGTGTACTCGTCGTGGGCCGCAAGCTGTTCGACATGACCAGCGGGTGGGGCGGCAAGCACACGCTCGGCCTCCCGACCGTGGTGGTGACCCATCGGGGCGTGGCGGACGGGTTCGAAGGTAACGAGTGGTTCCGCTTCGTCGACTCGATCGACGCCGCGCACGCCGCTGCCGAGGAGCTGTCCGGCGGCAAGGGGATCGGGCTCAACGGCGGGACGATCGCAAGCCAGTTCCTCGACCGGGGTCTGCTGGACGAGGTCTGGGTCGACCTCGTCCCGGTGCTGCTCGGCGGCGGTACTCCGTTCTTCTCCCACCTCGCGAACACGCCCGTCGCGCTCGACGGTCCGGTGTCGATCGTCGAGGGCAGGGCGGTGACCCACCTGCGGTACCGGGTACGGAAGTGACGGCCGGACGGGTCTGATGGGCGGGCGGCGGGCGTGGGAACCTGAGCCATGCCCCCGTCCGCCTTCGCCGGCCCCGTACGTGTCGTCCTCGGCCTGCTCGGTGCCGGTTCCTTCGCCGCCGGCGTCCTGGCCGTGTTCGTCACGGAGAACGGCACCGGCACGGCCGTGCTGCTCGCGTTCGGCGGGCTGCTGCTCGTCCTCGCCATCCTCGGCAACCGTATCGAGAGCATCGAGTTCGGCGGCGCCAAGTTGCGGATCGCCGCGCAGGCCCTCGAGCGGTACGCCGCCGCCGACCTCGCCGCCGATGCCGGTGACCCGGTCCGAGCGGCCGAGCTGCGCGCCGAAGCCCAGGCGCTGCTCGACGCCGTAGGCCCGATCACCTCGGACTACGCGGCGATCCGTCGCTCGCGCCGCGCCGGCCCCGCACGTACCCGCGAATTGGAGGCCGTCCTGGCGCAGGCGCGCCGGGTGGCGGCGGAGCGGGACTTCGACCGCGCCGCCGTGGTGGAGTTCTTCCGGCGCGGCGCCCGCGAGCAGCGGGTGACGGCGCTGGCGATGATGGAGGAGCGGGCCGAGCTGCGGGACCCGGACGTGATGATCTCCGGCATCGAGCACTCGCAGTCGGGCAACGAGCAGTACCACGCGCTGCGTCTGGCCTTGCTGATGCTGCCGTCACTGGATCCGGTGCAGCGGGCCCGGCTGCGCCGGGTCGTCCAGGAGGCGCGTGGCTTCCGGTTCAACCGCGACACCAGCCGGTGGGACCTCAGCGAACGGCTGCTCGACCAGCTCGGCGCCGACGGCACCTCCTAGGATGGTCAGGTGTTCGCCCATCCGCTCGGCGACGGCGCGGAGCTGCGGCCGTTGGAGCCGTGGCAGGCCCGGGAGCTGTCCGAGCACATCGACCGGGTCCGGGAGCACCTGCGACCGTGGACCGGGCTCGCGGATCGGCTGACCGATGTGGACAGTGCGCGCCGCTACCTCCAGGAGTACGCGGACGAGCAGGCACGGGACACCGGGCGCATCTACGGCATCTGGGTCGACGGCACGCTGTCGGGCGGTGCGCTGTTCCGCCGGTTCGCGGTCGACGACGGGGTGTGCGAGCTCGGGGTGTGGATCGGCCCCGAGGTACAGGGTCGTGGGCTCGTCACCCGGGCCGCGGCGACGCTGATCGACTGGGCCGTACGCGTACGCGGCATCACGCGCATCGAGTGGGTCACCGAGCCGGCGAACGTCCGCAGCCAGGCGGTCGCCCGCCGGCTCGGCATGACGCTGGAGGGGGTTCAGCGGTCCGCGTTCGTCCGGCGCGGCGAACGCCGCGACGCGCAGGTCTGGGCGCTGCTGGCGGAGGAATGGCTGGCCCGGGGCGGGCCGGCGCACGTGGTGGGCGAGGTCGCGGGGCGCAATGGCGGGGTTGCCGGGTCGGGCGGCGGGGTCGCGGGGTTCCGTGGCGCGGGCGGCGGGTTCGGCGGCGCGGGCGCATGAGCCGGCCGCCCGTCGCGTTGCTCCGGCACCTGCGCCTGGCCCGGGACCACATCGACCGGCACTACGCGGCCCCGCTCGACCTCGACCAGCTCGCGTCCGTGGCGGGCGTGTCGAAGTACCACTTCGTCCGCTGCTTCGAGGCAAGCTACGGGGAGACGCCGATCCGGTACCTGACCCGCCGGCGCATCGAGCGGGCCCAGGACCTGTTGCGTGCGGCCAACCTCACGGTGACCGAGGTGTGCATGCTGGTCGGGTTCAGCAGCCTCGGGTCGTTCTCGGCGCGGTTCACCCAGCTCGTCGGCGAGCCGCCGAGCGCGTACCGGGCCCGCTGGGCGGCGCGGGGCGGACCGCGCGTGCCGGGGTGCTACCTGTTCATGCGGGGGATCGATCGCGCAATCCTGGAGAAGCCCGCCGGGGAACGCTCCGACTAGCGTCGACCGCATGATCACCAACATTTCGCTGACGACCGTGTACTGCCTGGATCAGGACAAGGCCCGCGACTTCTACGTCAACGTGCTCGGTTTCGAAGCCCGGGCCGACGTGACGATGGGCGAGGACTTCCGCTGGGTCACGGTCGGGCACCCGACGCAGCCCGAGCTGGACGTCACGCTGATGACGCCCGGCCCACCGCTCGACGAGGACGCGGCCGCGTTCGTACGCCGGCAGTTGGAGAAGGGTTCGATGGGCGGTCTCGGCCTCACCGTCGACGACTGCCACGCCACGTACAAGGACCTGCTGGCCAAGGGCGTCGAGTTCCTGCAGGAGCCCGCGGATCGCCCGTACGGCGTCGAGGCCGTCATGCGCGACAACTCCGGCAACTGGCTGGTACTCGTCGAGCCGAAGGAGTACACACCTGAGCCATGACGTGGACCGCGCCGGAGGTCGCCCGGGTCGACGAACCGTTCCTGGGTGACGAGCGGGCGATGCTGTCGGGCTTCCTGGAGTGGGGGCGGAGCTCGCTACTGGTCAAGTGCGCCGGCCTGACCGGCGAGCAGCTCGCCCGGCCGGCGGTACCGCCGTCGAACTTGTCCCTGCTCGGCCTCGTACGGCACCTGACCGACGTCGAGCGGACCTGGTTCCGGCGCCGGTTCGCGGGGGAGCCGGTACCCACGCGCTACTGGCGGCCCGACGCGCCGGACGCGGCGTTCGAGGAGCTCGACCCGGAGCGCGCCGACGAGGACTTCGCGGCGTACCTGGAGGAGTGCGATGCCGCCCGCGCCGCGATCGCAAACCTGCCGCTCGACCATGTCTTCGTCAGCCCGCGCTGGGGCGAGATGTCGCTGCGGTGGGCGTACTGCCACATGCACGGCGAGTACAGCCAGCACAACGGGCACGCCGACCTTCTCCGCCAGCGGATCGACGGTCGCACCGGTCACTGACCCCGGCGGGCGGCGCGTCCCCCGCTCGGGCGCGCCGTGGGCCGCCCCGGCGGGTTGATCGCGATCCGCGGTGCGTTCGGGTAGGCGGACTGCGCGTTCTGCCCTGGGACGGCGATCAACCCGCGGGCCGCGCCGCCCCGGCGCCGTCCGCACCCGCGCTGCCCCGCGCACCCCGCGCCCGCCCGGCGCGATGATCGCGGTCTGCGGTGCGTTCGGGTAGGTGGACTGCGCGTTCTGCCCTGGGACGGCGATCAACGCGCGGGCCCGCGGGCCGCGCCGCGGCCGCCCAACCGCGCACCGCCCGCCCGCCGCACCCCGCGCCCACGCCCCCAACACTCGGGCGTTGACACGTGACCAAATGGTCACCTATTCTGGGAGGGTGACCGACGACGACCGGGTGTTCAAGGCGCTTGCCGACCCCACCCGTCGTTTCCTGCTCGACCGGCTCTTCGCGCGTGACGGCCGCACGCTCACCGAGCTGGAGTCCGAGCTGGATATGACGCGGTTCGGGGTGATGAAGCACCTCAAGGTCCTCGAAGAGGCGGGTCTTGTCGTCGCGCGCCGGTCGGGGCGGGAGAAGCTGCATTTTCTCAACGCCGTCCCGATCCAGCAGATCCACGACCGGTGGATCGACAAGTACACCGAGCGCCAGGTGTCGGCGCTCGTCGACCTCAAGACCGAACTGGAGCAGGCAGCCATGAGCACGATGACGCAGACCGTTCAGGTGCATCGCGTATACATCAAGGCCACCCCGCAGGCGATCTGGGACGCGATCACCAAGCCGGAGTGGACTCAGCGGTACGGGTACGGCGGCACGGTCGACCTCGACCCGCGGCCCGGCGGGGAGTACCGGGCCCACGCCAGCAGGGAGATGGCCGAGTTCGGCACGCCCGACGTGATCATCGTGGGCGAGGTCGTCGAGGCCGACGAACCCCGCAAGCTCGTACTCACCTGGCACCCGGTCTGGGATCCGGAGCACGCCGCGGAGGCCCCGACCACGCTCACCTACGAGATCGAGGAGGGCGACGGCGGCATCACCAAGCTGACCGTCGTGCACGACCTGACCGGCGCGCCCAAGGCCGCGGCGATGGTGGCCGGCGAGATCCCGAATGCGGGCGGCGGCTGGCCCTACGTCCTCAGCGACATCAAGACCCTGCTGGAGACCGGGCACGCGTTGGCCGGCTAGGCACGCGCGGGGGCATCCGGGGGTACGCGACAACTGCGCGCCCCCGGATGGCACCCCGATGGTGGCCGGGGTCGATCACTGGGGCAAGGGCCACAGGGACGCGTGTACGCAGTGCCAGCTGTCGGTGGTACGCGCGTACGTGTCGACGTACCGCGTGTACCGCTCGTGGTTACGGGTACTTCGCGCCGACACGATGGCCGTGTCCCCGGCCACGTGCACGACGACCTGGTCGATGCTGATCGTCGGCACGGGGTGGGCGCGGATCGACTCCTCGTACTCGCGCAGATCGGTCACCTCGCCGGTCGTACCGTCGAGATATTGGAAGGTCGGCGCCAGGATCGGCTCGATCAGGTCCCACGAGCCTTTGCGCCACGCGTCGATGAACTGCAGGTTCAGTTCAGTCAGCACCTTGACGTCGTCGTCCATGGTGACTCCATTTCCCGTGAGGCGGCCGATGCCCATCGCTGGCGGCCAATACGTATTTCAGCCTACGGCCGCGCGGGCCGGTTCGACGACGAGGGCCGCTTCGGCCGCGTCCAGTGCGCGACGGCAGTCCTGGACGGTCGGACCGACCGCGGTGGCCAGCGCGATGCGGCCCCACAGCGTGCCCTTCGGCGGCGGCGACATGACGTCACCGGGCGCGGCCAGGGCCACGGTCCGGTCGATAGCGCTCGGGAGGTCCGAGCAGTCGAACCGCACCGACCCGATCGTCGTGTCCTCGGCGTCGACGTAGAAGAAACGCACCGCGCCGACCGCCAGCTTCTCGGCGGAGAACTCGGGCGGCTGTCCGCACGCCACCGCCGCCGCGGCCAGCCCCGGGTCGATCCCGTTGGCGCGCATTCCGAGGTACGGGATGAGGTCCCCGCCGAGTCGCGCGTTCACCTCGACGATCTTGGGGCCGGCCGGGGTCAGCTTGATCTCGGTGTGCGTCGCGCCGTCGGTGAACCCGAGCGCGGTGTGCGTGTCCTGGACCAGCGCGACGATCGTGGGGTCGACGAGCAGCGGATCGTCCGGGTAGACGACGTGCCCGACCTCCTCGAAGTAGGGCGGGTACCCGATCTCCTTGTGCGCCACGCACATCGGGTACGTCCGGCCCTGGTACACCGCCGCGTCCACGCTGATCTCGGGCCCGGTCAGGTACTCCTCGACGAGTACGACGGGGTAGTGCCACGCGCCCGGCACGGTCGTGTCCCGCGCGAAGACGAACTGCGCCGCGAGCTCGTCGGGATTGTCGACCTTGACGACGCCGAGGCTGGCGGCCATCGCCCGCGGCTTGAGGACGACCGGGTACCCGATCTCCGCGGCGGCCGCGAGCGCCTCCTGCGGGCTCGACGCCATCACGGACCGGGCCTGCGGTACGCCCGCCGCGTCCAGCGCCTGCCGGGTCAGGTGCTTGTCGCGGCACCGCATGACCATGTCGGCGTCGCCGCCGGGCAGGCCGAGTGCGGCGGCCACCTTGGCGCTCTGCAGGATCCGGGCCTCGTCCCAGCTGAGTACGCCGGCGATCGGCACGCGCCCGGCGAGCTGCCGCGCCGCCGCCACGAGGTTGTCGGCGCCGATCGTGTCGGCGAGGTCGAGGACGGTCCACTCCGCGATGTACGCGCGCTCCCAGCTCGGCTCCTCGCCGAGGAAGAGGTGGACGCGGTACCGCTGGGCGATCGAGCGGAGGAGGTACTCGCGGTAGGCGTGGCCCCCGGCGGAGATCAGCAGGAGCACGGGTCGTCCGTCCGCGGTGGCGCCCTGGTCGACATTGTCGATCATCAGCCGCTCGCCCCTCCCGGCAGTTGGCTCGTACCGTGATCATACGGCCGCGGGCGATACGGATCGCCGCCGGAACGGCTGAGTTTGGTGATCTTTGACCGCAATGAATCTTGCCGCCCCGGACCCACATCGATCTTCGGTGAGTGACGCTCCGTGACGGGCTTTATGATCAAAGACGTCTCTCCATTGATACCAGCCGCTTTTTCGCAGCTGCCTTTTGGTGGCACAAAATGGACCATTAGGAGGTACCACCAGCGGGGTGTCCGTGCGATTCTGTAGACACGCCATTCACCCGGACAACGGAACCCGTTCGGCCGAGGTAGGTTGACCCATCGGTGTCGTCGGGTTCCAGCCATCGACCCTGCTTGACGTCCGCGACGCTCGGTGTATCGTCGTGGGCACGGCTGAGGCAGCCGATCGAAACCTACCGAAGTCATCACACAAGTTGTCTTCACGACCGCTTCGCGGTCGCCCTTTGGCGGCTCGATCGGGTTGAAACGAGGGGTGAAATACGCCTTGGGCCATCAAGAGGTCGAATTACTCGCCATCGGAGCAGGGCCATCGAACCTGGCCCTCGCGGTCGCTATCGAGGAACTGGCTCCACCAGAAATGGCGCGCAATTCCTTGATTATCGAACAACACGAGAATATTGTATGGCAGCGCGGGATGCTGCTTCCGTGGACGCGGAGTCAGGTCTCCTTTCTGAAGGACATCGTGACGCTGCGGAACCCGCGTAGCAAATTCACCTTCGTTAATTACCTCCATTCGGTCGGACGGCTCGACGACTTCGTGAACATGGCGCATTTCCTGCCGTTCCGTTCGGAGATATCGGCGTACTTACTCTGGGTAGCGCAATCGTTGACCATGGTCCGGGTCGAGTACGGCTGCCGGACGACCAGCATCGATGCCCGTCGGTCCGAGGACGGAACCCTCACGGGCTGGCTCGTACGGCTGGCCAACGGATCCACGATTGGCGCGACCAACCTCGTCATCGGCGTCGGCCGCGACGCGCACGTTCCGGACGTGTTCCGCTGCCTCCCGCGCGAACGGGTGATCCACAGTTCCGAGTACTCCAACCGGATCGATGATCTCGATCCGCAGGCGCCGCACCGCGTCGTGGTGGTCGGGGCGGCTCAGAGTGCCGCCGAGATGCTCTGGGAAACCCACCAGCGGATGCCCAACGCGCAGGTCTCCATGGTGATGCGGTCGGTCGGGCTCGAGTATTACCAGACGAGCAAGTTCACGAATGAGCTGTACCAGCCGTCGTTTACCGACGAGTTCTACGCGGCCCGACCCGAAGCCCGCCGGCAGGTGCTGGTCGAGATGCGCCGTACGAACTATGCGGGGGTCACGCCGGAGATGCTCGACACCCTTTACCGGCAGGTCTACCTGGAACGCCTGAACGGCGAGGAGCGCCTGCGCATGGTGACGATGGTCGATGTGACCGAGACCCGGATGGAGGGCGGCGAGGTCGTCCTCACGCTCACCGACCGCATGGCCGGTACGACCAAGGAGCTGCGCTGCGACGTCGTGCTGCTCGGCACCGGCTTCGAGCGGCGGATGCCCGCTCTCGTCGAGAAGGTCGCGGAGGCCGCGGGGCTCACCGACTTCTCGGTCACCCGCCAGTACCGGATCGTCATGCCGCCGGAGGTCAGCGCCTCGTGCTACCTGCAGGGCACGAACGAGACGAGCCATGGCATCTCCGACTCGTTGATGAGCGTCCTGGCCGTCCGCGCAGGTGAGATAGTCGACGATGTATTGGCCCATCGTGCCGCGCCGACGCTGCTCGCGACCGTCGCGGCACCGGCCTGATCCGGCGGAGTCCTGACCCAGGGAGAGTTGAAGATGGAGATCCGCAGCATGGACCGCGACAACCTGTGCGCGGAGTACGGAGCGCTGACCCAGCGGCTGCTGCCGTGGGACGCGCTGAACGCACCGTTCGAGGGATCCTGGGCCGTCATCGAGCCGGGTACCGCGTCGGAGCCGCACTCGCACCACGAGTACGAGATATTCATCGCGACGGCCGGCACCGCGATCGTCGAGGCCGATGGGGAGCGCCGGCCGTTCAAGGTGGGTGACGTGGCGTTCATGCCCCCGAACTCGTACCACACGGTGATCAACGACGGCGACGTCGACTTCATCTTCTACAGCGTCTGGTGGGACCCGGAGATGTCCGCGCGGTTCACCGAGCGCCACGCGGCGGCGGTGGCCGACTAGCCATGAAACTCCTCGGCATCGAAGCCAAGCAGAACGCGACCTACTACCTGGGCCGCCACGAGCAGGTGCGGGACTTCGGCGCGGACCTGTACGTGCTCAACGGCGTCGGCGAGCCCGACTTCTGGCCGGCCGACAAGTACCGGATCGTCGGGTCGCAGCACATCGACGACATCGTCGCGGCGGCCCGGGACTGGCACGCAGAGCACCAGTTCGACGGGGTGTACACGATGGCCGAGGCGTCGGTCGTCGCGGCCGCGACCATCGCGGAGGCGCTCGGCCTGCCGACCGTCGGCGTCGAGGCGGCCCGCAACAGCCGCAACAAGTTGCTGATGCGGCAGTGCCACGAGCGGGCCGGCGTACCCCGGCCGCGGTTCCGGTACGTCCCCGAGCTGCAGACCGCGCTCGACGCGGCCGAGGAGTTCGGGTACCCGGTCGTCATCAAGCCGACGCTCGGCGCGGCCAGCCACTTCGTCTACCGGGTGGACAACCCGGCGGAGATGGTGGAGAAGTACGCCGCCGCGACCGACGGCCTGGGCCGCATGATCTGGATGGAGACCGAGGCCAAAGGGCTGGACCTGGGCCCGTACGGCCTGATCCTCGAGTCGTTCCTGGACGGTCGCGAGTACCTGTTCGAGGCGCTCGTCTGGGACGACGACGTGTACCTCGGCTCGATCGTCGACCGGGTGACGATGGAGGGCGACAACTTCGACGACGACGTGCATGTCGCGCCCACGTCGCTGACGAAGGAGCAGCTCGAGGAGATCCACGGTGTGGTCGCGGCGGCCGCGTACTCGCAGGGCCTGCGCCGCAGCGTGATGCACGCCGAGATCCGGTTCCACGAGGGCCGCGCCCACATGCTGGAGATCGCGATCCGGCCGGGCGGTGGCGGGCTGGACATGGTCGCGCGGGTGACCGCTGACTACTGCCCGATCCGCGCCGTGATGGACGTGGCCCGCGGGGTGAAGCCGCGGGTGCGGCAGTACACGCCGACCGGCGTACACATGATGGGCACGTGCGTGATCAGCGAGGGTGGGCAGGTCGAGTACGTCGCCGTACCGGACGAGGTACGCGACTCGCCGCAGACGTTGATGGCGAAGATCACGGCACGGCCGGGCGACATCATCCGCCGCCCGCCCGAGGGCAACAACATCCTCGGCTTCCTCATCATCACGGGTACGTCCTACGACGACGTCAAGCACACGCTCGAGTCGTACGCCGACCAGATCCGCGTGAAGATGGTCGGCAAGCCCGAGGGCGGCTGTATCACGCCGTGGAGCCGCGATACGCCCCGGGTACCGGCCTGACATGATCGACTACAACGGCCGCCGCTTCCGTCCGGTCAGCGACCACCCGGGCGAGGACGGCACGATGGCGACGTACCGGCAGGAGGGCGACCTGCTGTGGGCCGAGTTCTCCGGCGGCCCCAATCGGCGTGGTTCGCTCACCGGGCTGTGCGCGGACGACGGCTCGCTCGAGTTCGCGTACACGATGGTCCGCACCAGTGGGGAGGTGATCTCCGGCCGGTGCCGCAGCACGCCGGAGATCCTTCCCGACGGCCGCATCCGCCTGCACGAGCAGTGGGAGCGCTACGGCCCCAACGGATCGAGCGGCACCTCGATGATCGAGGAGGTGCCCTAGCCCCGGCCGAGCCCAGCGGCCCAGGAACCTGACGACCCAGGAACTTGACGGCCCAGGAACCTGACGACCCGGGAGCCCTAGCGGCCCAGGAGCGCGGCCATCGCGACCGAGTCGCGGCCGGTCCCCGTGGAGAGCGCGTTCAGCAGGCAGCGCACCGCGAGTGCGGAGTCGAAGCCCACCAGGTGCAGGGCCTGTTCGGCGCGCTCCAGCTCGGCGGCCGCCAGCTCCACCGGCAACGCGCCTGTCGCGCCGTCGCCGGCCAGCAGCGGTTGGACCCAGGCGCAGAAGGCGCGGTAACCCGCGTCCGTGAAGTTGCTCTCGTACCGGTCGGGCCGGTCCCACGACAGGTACAGCCGGACGAGCTCCGCGTTCTCGGCGGCCAGGAACTCGTCGGCCCAGAGCGCATGGTTGCGGCTGGTCGAGAACTTCTGGCCCTCCAGCAGGTACAGCTCGTTGACGGTCGCCCCGCGCATCGACGGCTTCGAGATCCCGGCCGCGGCCAGGATGGCCGGGTACAGGATCGCGAAGTAGAACGCGTTGTCGATGCCGTTGAAGTGCCACACGTCCTCGATGTCGCGCCACGCGCCGACCCACTCCGCGAGGTTGGTGGCCTCCGGCCGCAGCGCGTTCGCCGGGCCGTACAGGTAGCTGATGCCGAGCTCGGTGGGGAAGTCGACGCGCATCCCCGCGAGCGGGCCGCCGCACTCGATACCCCAGTTGGTCGGGTACGCGACGGGGTAGTCGGGCAGCGGGACGTACAGGTAGTGCTCCAGCACCGTACGGACGCGGCCGGGCAGCTCGGCCTGCATCCACTGGCCGACCAGCCGGTCGCGGTACTCCTCCAGCGGGATCACGGGCACGGTCACGGGCCACGGCTCGGGCGTACCGCCGCACCGCGCGCAGCTCGCGTCGACGAGCGTCTGCGCCGAGGTGAAGGACCCGCACGGCTCGCAGGACAGCCCGTTCGCGCCGCTGCCGCAGTTGGCGCATTTGCCGACCACGTACGAGTGGTGCATCGTACGGCCGCAGTCGGCGCACCGGTGCAGGATCAGGTCGCGCATGGGGAAGGTGCCGTTGTCCACGAGCTCGCCGAGGATCTTCGGGATCGCCGCGCGGTACGCCTCCGACTGCGGGTCGAGGAAGGCGTCGTACCCGACCCCGGCCAGTTCGAACGCGGTGGTGATCTGGGTACGGAACTTCGTCACCATCTCGCCCACGTCCATGCCGAGGTTCTCGGCCTTGGTCAGTACGTAGTTCGGATGGACGTCGATGCCGGCCAGCGTGAGTACGCGCTCCCCGCGCAGCCGCGCGGCCCGGGCCGCGATGTCCGCCGCGAGGAACGGGCCGGACAGGTGGCCGATGTGCAGCGGTCCGTTGACGGTGGGTTGGGGAATCACGATCACGGTCAAGCCGGTCATGACCGGTGAATGTAGGCGACGCCTGGCCGACCAGCAATCGTCTTGCGAGCCGGACACATTGGCGCGGGTACACACTTTGTTGAGCGGGTGTCCGGTACCCGCATAATGATCTTAGTCGCTGCACGGGAGGTCGCACCTTCGGCCAATTGATCACGTTGCGGTACGGCTGGCATGCTGGCCCTGATTGACGATGGCGGTCTCCGCCAGAGGTGGTGGTCGGGTTGACAGGCTCCGATGTCGGGCATGCCGGCGTCATACAGACCTTCCGGGAAATGCCCTTAGCGGCGCGGTTTGCGCTGCTCGGCGTGTTCGTCAACCAGCTGGGCGCGTTCCTGCAGCTGTTCCTCGTGCTGTACCTCGTCCACCGCGGCTTCTCGAACGAACAGGCCGGCATCGCGTTGGGCGCGTACGCGGTCGGGGCGATCGTCGGCACGCTGTTCGGCGGCAGCCTGTCGGACCGGCTGGGACCGCGCTGGACGATCGTCATCGCGATGGGCTGTGCCGCGCTGCTCACGCTGTCGGTCACGGCGTTGACGTGGTTCCCGCTGATCGTGGTCGTCGTCGCGCTGGCCGGCGGCATGACCCAGGCCGGCCGGCCCGCGGTCTCCGCGCTGCTGTTCGGCCTCATGCCCGAGTCGCGCCAGGTGATGACGTTCGCGATGTACCGGACCGCGCTCAACGGGGGCGTGATCGCCGGTCCGCTCGTGGCCACCTGGCTCAGCACGATCTCGTGGGACCTGATCTTCTGGTTCGACGCGGCCACCACGCTGGCGTACTGCGCGATCGCGCTGTTCCTCATCCCGCGCGACCACGTCCCCGAGGAGGCGGAGGGTGCCGCCGCCGGCGAGTCCAAGCGCAAGTACTTCACCGTGCTGCGCGACCGCAAGTACGTGGGCTACCTGTCGTTGATGCTCGGCAACGGGCTCGTGCACGTGCAGTACTTCGCGGTGCTGCCGCTGATGCTCGCCGCGGCCGGGTACGCCACGTGGGCGTACGGTACGGCGACCGCGATCTCGGCCGTGATCGTCGTCGGCTGCGAGCTGATCGTCACCCGGACGACGCAGACCTGGCCCATCTGGATAGCGGTGATCGCGGGCTGGTTGCTGCTGGTCATCGGCCGCGGGGCGTTCGGCCTGCCGGGCGGCTACACGATCATCATCCTCGGCACGGTGATCGCCGCGATCGGCCAGATCGTCGGTGGTCCGTCCGCGTTCGCGTACCCGGCGAAGGTCGCCCCCGCCGGCGCCACCGGGCGGTACCTCGGCACCGCGCACGCCACCTTCCAGCTCGGGTACGCCATCGGTCCGATCGCCGGCGTGCTGCTGTTCGAGCGGTTCGGGCACGGGTTCTGGGCGATCGTCTTCATATTCGGAGTGCTCATCTCGATCCCCGGCATCTGGGGCATGCGCCGTACGCTCCCGGCGGCGACACCGGCCGGCGAACCGGCGGCCGCCGACCGGCCGGCCGAGGTCGAGCTGCCCGATCTCGCCGCCGCACCGGAGCCGGCCGTCGCGGAAGCGGTCGCCGCCGAGGAGCTGGCGTCGGAAAGTACCAAGACATAAGAGGGGCAACGCGGTGGGACCACTCATCCTCATCGGGTACGCCGGAGCCGTGATCGGCGAGCTCGCCAAGTTCCTGCCGGACGACTCGGTGATCTTCGTCGAGGAGCCGGACGTCGTCCGCAAGCGTTCGCTCGGGTCGATCACGTCGCCGACGCTGCGGGAGCTGATCGAGTGGCCGTACCAGCTCGACGGCGCGGCCGACTGCTTCTACCACCGGTACGCCGACCTCGACCCGTCGGCCGTCGTACCGATCTCCGACTACGGCGTCCCGTTCGCCGGCCGGCTCGCGGAGCGGTACGGCGTGCTCGGCCCCACGTACGGCGCGGCGCTGCTGCTGCGCGACAAGCACCTGCTGCGCCTCGTCACCGGGGCCGCCGGCATCGCGAACCCGCCGTCGGTCGTGGTCGACGCGCCGGAGCAGGTCAAGGCGTTCATGGCCGAGATGGACACGCCGATCGTGCTCAAGCCGGCGAACCGGCGTGCGTCGGTGGGTACCCGCATCGTCTCGGACCAGAGTGAGATCGAGGCCGCCTGGACCGAGTGCCTCGACCAGGACGAAGGTGTCTTCGCCGCCGACGACATCCCGCTCCGCATGCTCGCCGAGCGGTTCGTGCGCGGCGAGGAGTACAGCGTCGAGATGATGCGCTTCCACGGGCGGTCGGGGTTCGGCGCGGTGACGCGCAAGTTCCTGTTCGACGGACCGCGGCCGGTCGAGGTGGGGCACCTGCACCCGGCCGACATCCCGCCGGAGCTGACCGCGCGGCTGCTCGCCGACACCACGCGCGTGCTCGACGCGGTCGGCATGGACAGCGGGTTCGTCCACTGCGAGTGGATCGTCGAGGCCGGGCGGCCCTACCTCGTCGAGTGCGCGGGGCGCATGGCCGGTGACGGGATCATCGAGCTGGTCCGGCTGGCGTGGGGGTACGACCTCGTCGAGCAGTACTACCGGATGATCCAGGGTCTCCCGGCCACGGACGAGCCACCCGAGCGGCCGGTGGGCTTCGCCGCCGCCTGGCTTCCGCACGCCGCGACCGGCACCGTGGAGAGCGTGGCCGGGGTCGAGGACGCACAAGCCGTCCCGGGGGTACGGATTGCCGTCGCGACGGTCGCGCCCGGTGACGAGGTGCATCCGCTGCGCAGCTCGTGGGACCGGGTGGGCATGGTGATCACCGAAGCGCCGACCGCCGACGGTGCGCTGGATGCGGCCCGGCAAGCGGCCGGGCGCATCGTGATCACGGTACGAACGTAGCTGGCCTGAGCCGCTGGTCGATCCCCGCGGTTTGCGCGGCATGCACTACGGGCAACGAGCACACATGAGTGAGCGGTGGTACTCGGAGGCCGTGATCTACTGCCTCGACGTCGAGACGTACGCGGACAGCAACGGCGACGGCGTCG
>Ga0114129_10006961_pt1 | contig 16091 bp, 12 predicted proteins | sample RhiMetdeltSRZDD1_FD_80071 | JGI IMG/M metagenome (GOLD analysis project Ga0114129, IMG submission 80071) | Populus rhizosphere microbial communities from Tennessee, USA - Rhizosphere MetaG P. deltoides SRZDD1 (version 2) (version 2) | ecosystem: Host-associated > Plants > Roots > Rhizosphere >... | reverse complement strand
TTCTAGCCGGGCCTCGTCCGCTGGATCCATTTGTTATGCCGCCCGCTCCATTCAACTGATCCAGGTGGGATGCTCGTGTGTCACCACCCAACGGCCCAATTGAAACTCGAGCGTGTAGGCCATGCCGTGGCCCGCCAGAGGGCCATATTGATAGCCGCCTTCGACAACAGCCCTGCCTGGTTCCGGAAGGCTGACTGATGTGACGAAGACCTGCACTGCCTTGGCGCCAGAAATGGCGTCTACGAAGGACAGTTCACGCACCGCACAGCGCGAGGGCATCCGGATATTCAGGCCCTGTCCGGAAAGACGCATCAGGAGGCGGTTGCTAGGTTCAGCTCCGCCCTCAACACTGATGCACGCGACTTCAGCACTAGCATTTGCCTCGTGCAAGCGCTCTGAATACAGGCGTAGCAATGCAGCGGCACGCACGTCGTCAGGATCCGTCTGGCTGGCAACCTCGCGGGTGTCGGCAAGGACTCTTGTCGGCAGCAGAGTGCGCTGAGCGCAATGCCCACTGCAGCCACCGCCTTCCAGTCAACTGCCCTAATCATGTCCGCGTGCCCTGCCTTTAGGTCGGCATAACACTGAGTTCAGCGGCGAGGCTCCATCGCGAAGCGCCAGCCTCGTCCGCTGAAACTCATTGTTCTACGGCGCTTTGGATCCAATTTTGCTACTGGCAGACCCCATGGGTCAGTACCGCCCAAGCCGTCCCAGCGACGACGGTTACCAGGCGGCCATCGATACGTATGCTCCAGACCTCGTACGGCTGGTTCGCAGGGCTCGAGCAGCGCATCACCAGACGGTGTGGTCGTTGCTCCAAAACCTCAAAACACGTTTGGATGGGCGTGCCATGGCGGTAGCCGGATCGCTCAATCTGTCCTCGAAGACGTTCGACGGCCGTGCCCGCGTCCACCCCTTCTGGTAGCCGGTAGGTGAATCTAATGACATCGTCCTCGACCGGCCGGCACTCGCTCTTCAATTCACCGTAACCAGCAAGGAGACCCCTCGGGCCAGTTTGCGGCGATCCGTTCGGAGGGAACCTGCTCGGCGCACCCAGCGAGCGTTAGCAGCAACAGGACAGCACACTTGCCATTCGTCGGCACGACCCGCCCTCGGCGTCCGTAGAACACTTAATATCTTGACCAGTGTAACCGGATAACAGCCGACCAGCGTAATTGGTCAACAGCTGCGCGGGCGTAACGTCGACCGGTAGCCTCAGCAGCGCTACCGCCACTGCCTCCCATGATTCGCGCGGGATTCACCTGACATTAATTCGCCGAACTCTTCCCGGGACGAGTTTGCGCGCGGACGTGCGGGTGGGCGCGCGCGCCCACCCGCCAGCTTCAGTGCGGCAGGCGCAGGTTGACTCGGGCGTAATAGTAGCCGCCGTTGATGCCGAAGGGCAGCGTCTCCCATCCGTACGTGAATCCCAGGAACGGGAACGGGTTGGCGTCGGGACCCGAGCTGGCCCACTTGTCCGGGTACACGTCGAACAGGTTGAGCGCGCCCACGGTCAGGCTGACCGTGTCCGGCATGAGCGGCACCGTCAGCGACGCGTCGGTCAGCCACTTGCCGCCCCAGGTCTGCTTGAGCCCCGGCGTGAATCCCTCGCCGGACACGGCGCCGAAGTAGTTGAAGCGCACGTTGGCCGCCCAGCCTTCGTAGCGATAGGTCGCGCCGACGACGTGGTGCTGGCGGGGCTGGCCCTCCTCGACGAGGGTCACCTGGGCCTCGTCGAACAGCACGGCGGCGGGCAGGATGGCGGACGACGACTTGCGGTGCTTGATCCGCGTCTTGTTGAGGCCGGAGGCGAGCTCGAAGCTCACGACACCCTCCCCGAGGGGCCGGTCGTACAGCGCGACGACGTCGAGGCCCTGCGTCTTCGTATCGATCGCGTTGGTGAAGAACTGCACCTGGCCGACGCGGAACGGGTCCAGGATCGCCCGGATCGGGCACCGGCTCCGGTCGACGGGCACGCCGCAGGTCGCCGCATCCTCGGGCTGGATGTTGCTGGAGAAGATGATGCGGTCGTCGATGTCGATGCGGTAGAGGTCGGCCGTGACCCGGAGCTTGCCCGCCGGCTTGGCGACGAGGCCGAGCGAGTAGCTCTTCGAGGTCTCCTCCTTCAGGGGCGGGATGCCGAACGCCCGCGTGACGTCGCTGTCCTGCCGCGCCGTCAGCGTGTCGGTGAGCACGCCCGCCGCGTTCAGGTTGGTCGAGCGCGAGTTGTAGAACTCCTGCTGCACGCCCGGCGCGCGGAAGCCGGTGGAGACGGTGCCGCGCAGCGAGAAGCGGCCGTTGAAGTTGTAGCGCCCGGAGACCTTGCCGGTGACCGTGCTCCCGAAGTCCGAGTAGCGCTCGTAGCGGGCGGCGACGCCGGCGAGGAGCTTCTTGGTGAGCAGCGACTCGAAGTCGGCGTAGAGGGCGAGGTCGCTGCGGTGCTCGTCGAGGGCCTCCCGGGGCGAATAGCCGGGGAACCCCTGGGTGCCGATGGCGGCGACGCCGCCGTTCTGGTTGAAGATGCGGATCGCGGGGTTGTTCGTGCGGCCGTACTGGTACGAGACCGGATCGCCGGCCTCGATCTGGTAGCCCTCGCGGCGCCACTCGGCCCCGGCGGCCACGTGGAGCGGGCCCGCGCCGAGCCTCCAATCCATCCGGCCCGTCAGGTCCACGTTGAGATTGAGCTGGTCGTAGCCCAGCGCGCCGGTGTCCGCGGAGATCGGCGACTCGTTGAACTTCGGCCCGTCGGGCCGGCTCGCCTCGCGAGGCTCGTAGTAGTAGCTCACGTTGACCGTGTTGTCCTCGTGGAACTTGAGCTTGCTCCTGCCGTAGCTCCCGCTCGCGTCCCACGCCCAGTCCCGGTTGAGCTCGGCCCGGTAGCCGACGACGGCGTGACCGTCGGTGGGCCGGGTGACGATCGTCGGCAGGAAGCCGTTCGGATAGAGGGCGGGAACCGTGCGGTCGTCGCCGGCGCGGCGGAAGAACCCCGAGGAGTCGCCCTTCCGATACGAGTAGCCGCCGAAGGCATAGAAGGTGCCGGCGCCCATCGGGATCTCCGAGTTGAGCCAGAGCAGGGCGTCCTTGGCGCGCGGATCGCCGATGCGCTGGACCACGCGCGAGGGGCTCACGCGCAGGGAGTCCGGTCCCGCCCGGTTGGTCTCTCCCCGGTCACGGTACTCGAGGGTGAGGTTCACGAAGCCGCCGTCGCGAAGGGCGAAGCCGGTGTTGGCGCTCCCGAGGAGCTGCCGTCCGTGGCCGGTCTCGGCGTCCGGGCTGGCCCCCAGCGGCAGCTCCGGGTTCGAGGCATAGTGGCGGCCGACGTCGGCGGTGAGGTCCGTGAGGTTCGCCTGCTTCTTCAGGATGATGTTGATGACGCCCGCGATCGCATCCGAGCCGTATTGCGCCGCCGCGCCGTCGCGCAGCACCTCGATGTGGTCGATCGCGGAGGCGGGGATGGAGTTGATGTCGTAGCCCGCCGACCCGCGGGCGATGGTCTGCTGGTAGTTCATCAGCGACTGCTGGTGATACCGCTTGCCGTTGACGAGGATCAGGACCTGGTCGGGGTTCAGCGAGCGCAGCGTCGCCGGCCGGATGATGTCGGTGCCGTCGCTGATGGTGGTGGTCGAGAAGTTGAACGACGGCTCGAGGAGCTGGAGGATCTTGCCGGTCTCCACGGCTCCGGTGGCGCGGATGGCTTCGCCGTCGATCACGTCGACGGGAGCCAGCGTCTCGGTGGACGTCCGGCCCTTGACGCGCGTCCCGGTGACGGTGACCGCCTCCTCGAGCTTCGCGCTGAGCTTGAAGTCCGCCCTCATCGTGGCCCCGGCGGGGATGCGCACGCTCTGGGCCGCCCGGCCGAAGCTCCTCAGCTCCGCCGAGACGATGTAGAGCCCGGGAGACAGGTTGGGCACGGAATAGGCCCCGTCCGCGCCCGAGAGGACGATGCGGGCGATGCCCCCCGTCCTCGGGTCGGTGATGGTGACGGTGGCGCCGGGCGCCGCGGCCCCGCTCTCGTCGCGGACGATGCCCGCGATGCCGCCGGTGAGCCACTGCGCGCGCGCGGAGACTGCGGTCGCCCCGAAGAGAGCCAGGGCCAGGAGGAAACGTCGGGAGGGAGACATTCGACCTCCTTGCACGGGCGCTCGCCCCCCCGAGCGGATACCCGCCGGATCGAAGTCGAGGCGAACGCGCCGGCCAGTGTGCGCGTTAAGGCTGCCCGTCGATTGTGATCAGCGCCACGTCGGGCGGGGCATAGGTGCGCATCGGCACGAGGCTGCCGCCTACGCCGCGGGAGACGAACACCGTCAAGCCGTCCACCTCGTGCCGGCCGTAGGGCCACAAGCGGCCGTGGGGGCCCGGGATCCAGACCGGCCGGTATCCGGGCAGGGCGATGTGGCCCCCGTGCGTGTGCCCGCACAGCAGGAGCTGCACGCCGCGGCCCTTGACCTCCGGGTAGCCGTCGGGGGAGTGGCACAGCGCGACCTTGATCGGCGCATCGGCCACGCGGGCGAGGGCGGCGTCGACCGCCTCCTGCATCGCGATCCGGTCGGTGATGCGCCGCGACGTGAGCGGGTCGTCCAGGCCGACGACCGCCACGTCGTCGTGGGGCGGGGGCAGCCGGACCGAGTCGTTGACCAGGACCCGGACCCCGGCCTGGGTGAGGCCGTCCTCGAGCCGCTCGGGCCGGGCCCAGAAGTCGTGGTTGCCGAGGACCGCGAGCTTGACCGGGGCGCTCACCTCCTTCACCCGCGCCTGCAGCTCCTGCACGCGGCCCTTGGTCGCGCCCAGGAAGACGTAGTCGCCCCCGAGCGCGAGCACGTCGGGCCGGGTGGACTGGATCCGGGCGAAGGCGGCGTCCAGCACTTCCCGCGGCGTGGTGGGGCCCAGGTGCAGGTCGGAGGCGAAGGCGATCCGCAGCGGCGGCCGGCCCTTCGCCCGCCCCGGAATCGAGAGCGAGTGCTCGATGAGGCTCACGCGCGTGGCACCGGGCACGAGCGCCCACAGCCGCGCCGCCCAGCCCCCGGTGTAGAGCACGCTCAGCGCGCGCTCCATGTTCCGGTGCGACGCGGTATAGGGCCGGCGAGCGAGGGGCACGGATCAAGGTTAACCCGCGGTGCGGGATTCATGTCAGAATGCAGGTTTCATGGCCCCCCAGTTCATCTTCACCATGAAAGACCTGCGGAAGGTCACGCCGCAGGGCAAGGAGATCCTCAAGGGCATCTGGCTGAGCTTCTACCCGGGAGCGAAGATCGGCGTGCTGGGGGCCAACGGCGCGGGCAAGAGCACTCTCCTCCGCATCATGGCCGGCCTCGAGAAGGACTTCGCGGGCGAGGCGTTTCCGGCCGAGGGCACCCGCATCGGCCACCTGTCCCAGGAACCGCAGCTCGACCCCGGGAAGAACGTGCTCCAGCACGTCGAGGAGGCGGTCGCCACCCAGCGCGCCGTCGTCCAGCGCTACGAGGAGCTGTCCGCCGACTGGTCGGACGAGAACGCCGACGAGCTGGGCCGCCTGCAGGACCAGATCGACGCGCAGAACCTCTGGGAGCTGGACCGGACGGTCGAGCGGGCGATGGACGCGCTGCGGCTCCCGCCGGGGGAGGCCGACGTGGCCACGCTCTCCGGCGGCGAGCGGCGGCGGGTCGCCTTGTGCCGGCTCCTGCTCCAGCCCAACGACATGCTCCTGCTCGACGAGCCCACCAACCACCTCGACGCGGAGTCGGTGGCCTGGCTCGAGCAGTTCCTCAAGGAGTTCAAGGGCACGGTGGTGGCGGTCACCCACGACCGCTACTTCCTGGACAACGTGGCCGGCTGGATCCTGGAGCTGGACCGCGGGGCGGGCATCCCGTGGCAGGGGAACTACTCTTCCTGGCTCGAGCAGAAGGAGAACCGGCTGGCCCAGGAGGAGAAGGAGGCCGGCTCGCGGCGGCGCACGCTCCAGCGCGAGCTGGAATGGATACGGATGGCGCCGCGCGCCCGGCAGGCCAAGGGCAAGGCCCGGCTGACGCACTACGAGGAGCTGCTGGCGCAGGAGCAGGCGGCGGAGAAGCGGGAGGGGCCGGCCGAGATCACGATCCCGCCCGGCCCCCGGCTGGGCGACCTCGTCATCGAGGCCAAGGGCCTGCGCAAGGGGTACGGCGACAACCTGCTGATGGACGACGTCGGCTTCCTTCTGCCCCGGGGCGGCATCGTCGGCATCATCGGCCCCAACGGCGCGGGCAAGACGACGCTGTTCCGCATGATCCTGGGGCAGGAGAAGCCGGACGCGGGCACCCTGAAGATCGGCGAGTCGGTCGCGCTCTCCTACGTGGACCAGAGCCGTGACAGCCTGATCGGTACCCGCAGCGTGTGGGAGGAGATCTCGGACGGGGGCAAGGACCTCGTCATGGTCGGCAAGCGGGAGGTCAACTCGCGCGCATACGCCGCCTCGTTCGGCTTCCGGGGCCCCGACCAGCAGAAGAAGGTGAAGGACCTCTCGGGCGGCGAGCGCAACCGCCTCCATCTCGCGACGCTGCTCAAGAGCGGAGGAAACCTCCTCCTCCTCGACGAGCCCACCAACGACCTCGACGTGGACACGCTGCGGGCGCTCGAGGAGGCCCTGGTCGCCTTCGCGGGCTGCGCCGTGGTGATCAGCCACGACCGCTGGTTCCTCGACCGCATCGCGACCCACATCATGGCCTTCGAGGGCGACAGCCGCGTCGTCTGGTTCGAAGGCAACTACCAGGACTACGAGGCCGACCGGCGCCGCCGACTGGGCGCCGAGGCCGACCAGCCGCACCGGATCCGGTACCGCAAGCTCACTCACTGACCAGGAGTCCGTCCGGTAATGTCGGAGACGGACTCCTAAGGGGCTGCGGGTTGGAGGAGAACGCTAAGACACACTCCTCCCTGGTTTATTCTATTAGGAGCGTGTCCTCCGTCTTTTCCGGGACACGCTCCTGGTCATGAGAGACCGCCGCCAGCATCCGCGCATGACGGAGCGCGATCGGCGCCTTCAGCCGCGCACGACGCTCGCCCTGCCCGTGCACGTGCAGGGCCAGTATCCCGACGGAGAGGTCTGGGACGAGATGACGTCGACCGCGGACGCTTCATCCGGCGGGCTGGCGATGCGCCTCGGCCGCACCGTGCTCATCGGCCAGGCGCTGCACCTCGCGCTGCCCCTGCCCAAGCGCTTCCGCACCTTCGACGTGGGGGCGCCGACCTATCGCGTGTACGGTGTGGTCGCCTCGGTGGGAACGGGGGGAACCGTCGGCGTGCGCTTCGTCGGCAAGAGGCCCCCGGACGGCTACACGCGCAACGCGGCGGGTCTCTTGCTGAACCCGCCCACCATGCCGGAGGCGCCCGAGCGCCGGAGCGGGCCCCGGCGGGACGGCGTGTTCTTCTTCGTCCTGAAGCCTCGCGGCGGGCGCGGCGACCGGCAGGAGGAGGCCACCGTGGCCGACAACGTCGGCGCCGGCGGCGCGCGCGTGATGACCACGCAGTTCTTCGCCAAGGGCGAGGTCCTGGAGGTCGAGGAGGCCGGCGGTCCCTTCCGCACGCGGGCCGCCGTGCGCAACGCCTACGTGGGCGAGGACTCCGTGTGGCGCCTGAACCTGATGTTCCTCGACGCGCAGGCGCCGGTGCGGATGCTCGAAGCCTGATGGGGCGGCCCCGGTGCGGGGCCGCCCCTCCCTCCCGCCGGCTACGGGCAGGGCTTGTGGAGCTGGATGTTGCCGCCTTGCAGGGTGCCTCCGTTCTGGTAGCCGTCGCTCAGCTTCAGGGCGAAGCTGTCCTGCCGGCCAGGCTCCCCCAGGTCGTTCACGTCGACCGAGTAGGTGAAGCCCGGGGTGCCGTCCACCGCCGCCTCGCCTTCGAAGTGCCGGCTGGTGGGGCCCGCGGCGCCCACTCCGTACATGGTGATGGTGATGGCCTTGACGTGCTGGCCGGTGGCGTGGTCGATGTAGTTCAGGTGCACCTCGGGGACGGTCGCGCCCGCCTTGAAGCCGGCGTTGAAGCCGAAGTTGGCCCGGCCGGTGCCGGCATTGATCCATCCCCCGCCGGTGACGAAGTCGTGGCAGGGCCCGGGCGGCGGCGGCGGTGCGCAGTTGATGTCGCTCTTGGCGCTGGAGAGGATGACCTCCGCCACGCCCGGCACCACGAGGTGGAGGGCGTTGACCCGGATCTCCCGGTAACTCCCGCTGACGGTGGTGGTCTGCTCGTTGATGAATAGCGTGGCCAGCGGCGCGAAACCCGGGCCCGGGATGTCGACCCTCTGGTTCGGCTGGCCGCTCACCGCCACGGCGGTGCCCGCGACGGTCAGGTCGACGATCTCGCTGGAGCCGCTGAGGCCGCTGCAGCTCGCCTCGGTCTGCGCCCGCACGAGCGAGGCGGTGATCTCGGTCGAGGTGCCGGGCAGCACGACCACGTTCGCCAGCGAGGCGGAGCTGCTGGCCACGCCGCCGGCGCCGCTCGTCGAGGCGACCAGCACCTCGGCCTGGAGGACGCCCTCGACCGGCGTGCCGGCAGTCGTGAGCAGGGAATCCGATCGGAAACCGCCCTCCGGCGGCAGCTCGCCGGTGTCGGAGATGAAGACCGGGCCCGTCAAGCCTGTGTTGACGAAGGCGGCGAAGGCTCTTCCGCTGAAGGTCGTCATGCCTGTGGCCGACGACGACGGGGCGTAGCTCGCTGCCAGCACGATGGCGGCGCCCACGTATGCGCACAAACGCATGAATGGTCTCACGGTCGGCCTCCTTAGCGGTTCTTATCGAACCGCTTTTCGGCCAACGACACGGCAAGTCCTGGGCCACCGACGGGCCCCGCCCCGCGTGGCGTAACTGCTTGCGCATCCGGGGCCATGCTTTTGCGGAGGGCGCCGCACTGCCGCGCGGACGCGACGGCTGTCGCGGCTACGCGGCGGGCAGCTTGAGCCGGCGCATGAGCCGCTGCAGCGTCGAGCGATGGATGCCGAGGGACTGGGCGGCCCGGGTCACGTTGCCGCGGTGCGCCTCCAGGGTCGTCTCCACGAACTCGCGCTCGAGCCGCTCCAGCGTCTTCTCCTTCCACTCGTGGAAGCCCGCCCGCGGCTCCGTCTCGGCGCCGGAGACGACGGCCGGAGGGAGGTCGGCGGGGACCACGAAGCGATCGCGGGCGTAGGTCACCGCCCGCTCCACCGCGTTCCTCAGCTCGCGCACGTTGCCCGGCCAGTCGTGGCGGGTCAGCAGGTCCATGGCCGCGGCGGTGATCCCCTCCATGGGCTTGTGGTACTGAGCCGCGCAGGACTCGAGGAAGTGCGCCGCCAGCAGCGGGATGTCCTCGCGCCGCTCTCGCAGGGGCGGCACCGCGATCTCGATGACGGCGATGCGGAAGAAGAGGTCCTCCCGGAACCGCTGGCGGGCCAGCGCCTCCCGTATGTCGCGGTTGGTGGCGGCCATGAAGCGGACGTCGAACGGGGCCGGCTTCCGGGCCCCCAGGCGGCGGGCGGCGCCCTCCTCCAGCGCGCGCAGAAGCTTGGCCTGCAGGGCCACGCTCATCTCGCACACCTCGTCGAGCAGGATCGTCCCGCCGTGGGCGGCCTCCAGCAGCCCCTCCTTGGGACCGCCGGCCCCCGTGAAGGCGCCGCGCTCGTAGCCGAACAGCTCCGCCTCCAGCAGGCTCTCCGGTATGGCCGCGCAGTTGACGGCGACGAACGGCCGGCCCCGGCGGCGACCGTTCGCGTGGATCGCCCTCGCCACCAGCTCCTTGCCGGCCCCGCTCTCGCCCAGGATGAGCAGGGAGGCGTCCACGGCCGCCGTGCGGCGGATGTCGTCGAAGAGCTTCAGCACGCCGCGGCTGTGGCCGACGATGCCGCTCAGCGAGAACGAGCGCTGGAGCCGGCTCCGCAGGAGGCCGTGCGTTTCCCGCGTGCGCTGCGCCTCCAGCGACGCGCCGACCGCGGCCCCGAGCTGTTGCGGTGAGAAGGGCTTGACCAGGTACTCGGCGGCCCCGAACTTCATGGCCTCCACCGCGGTGTCCACGGTCGGAAACGCGGTGATGAGGATGACCACCGTGTCGGGGTCGGCCTGCTTGACCGCCCGGAGCACCTCCAGTCCTCCCATCTCGGGCATCTTCAGATCGACTACCGCGGCGTCCACCGCCGAGCTGTGGACGACCGCCTCCGCGCTCCGGCCCGAGTCCGCGACCACGACGTCGTAGCCGTCGCGGCGCAGCGCCTCGGCGCACATCTCGCGCGTGTCGGCGTCGTCGTCCACGACCAGCACGCGCTCCGACGCGCGATCGGGAGGAGGAGAGGGATCGACCGTGAGGGGGCCTCCGGGCCGCTTGGACCGTAATGCGTCTCGGACGGACACGCCGTGACGGCAGTCACGCGTCGTGATCAGCGTCACACTCGCCGCTCACGCCGGTTAGAATCGACGGGCTTCCATGTCGCGGAGACTCGCCGTCCGATCGCTGGCCGCGGCGGCGGTGCCGCTCGCGGTCGCGGTCGGCGGCGCCCCGCGGCCGCCGTTCGACGTGATCATCCGGGGCGGCACCGTCTACGACGGCACCGGAGAGCCGGGGCGTCGCGCCGACGTCGGGATCCGCGGTGACGCGGTGGCCGCCGTCGGCGATCTGTCCGCCGCCACCGCGGGCACGGTCGTGGACGCCCGGGGCCTCGCCGTGGCGCCCGGCTTCATCAACATGCTGTCGTGGTCGACCGAATCGCTGATCGTGGACGGCCGCTCGCAGGGCGAGATCCGCCAGGGGGTCACGACCGAGATCTTCGGCGAGGGCAACTCCATGGGCCCGCTCACCGACGAGATGAAGCGGCGGATGAAGGAGGAGCAGGGCGATCTGAAGTACGACGTGAAGTGGACGACCCTGGCCGAGTACCTCGCCTACCTCGAGAAGAGAGGCGTGGCTCCCAACGTCGCGTCGTACGTCGGGGCGGCCACCGTGCGCGAGCACGTGATCGGGCTGGACGACCGGCCGCCGACGCCGGCGGAGATGGACCGCATGCGCGCTCTCGTGCGGCAGGAGATGGAGGCCGGGGCCCTCGGGATCGGCTCGTCGCTCATCTACGCCCCGGGAACGTACGCGAAGACGGAGGAGCTCGTCGAGCTGTGCAAGGCCGCCGCCCCGTACGGCGGCAAGTACATCTCGCACCTGCGCAGCGAGGGCGACCGCTTCCTGGAGGCGATCGACGAGCTCGTCCGCATCAGCCGCGAGGCGGGCGTCCCCGCGGAGATCTACCACCTGAAGGCGGCGGGGGAGTCCAACTGGGGCAAGGAGGACCAGGCGATCGCGCGCATCGAGAAGGCGCGGAGCGAGGGCCTCAAGATCACGGCCGACATGTACACGTACACGGCGGGGGCGACCGGGTTCGACGCCTGCATCCCGCCCTGGGCCCGCGACGGCGGCTACGAGGCGCTCTTCCGCCGCATCCAGGACGCGGAAACGCGGCCGAGGATCATCGCCGACATGCGCCGGCCCGCCGAAGGATGGGAGAACCTCTGCCGCGCGGCGGGCTCGCCCGAGCGACTGCTGATGGTCGAGTTCAAGACGGACGCGCTGAAGCCCCTCACCGGGAAGACGCTGGCGGAGGCGGCCAGGATGCGCGGCACCGATCCCGAGAGCACGATCCTGGACCTCGTGCTCCAGGACCGGACGCGCATCGGCGTCGTGTTCTTCCTGATGTCCGAGGACAACGTCCGCAAGCAGGTGCGGCGGCCCTGGGTCTCCTTCGGCTCCGACGCCGCGTCGATGGCGCCGGAGGATCCCTTCACGCGCTCCTCGACGCACCCGCGGGCCTACGGCAACTTCGCTCGCCTCCTCGGCCGGTACGTGCGGGACGAGAAGCTCGTGAGCCTGGAAGAGGCCGTCCGGCGGCTGTCGGCGCTCCCGGCCGAGAACCTCGGCCTCGACCGGCGCGGGCGGCTGGCTCCGGGCATGTTCGCCGACGTAGTGGTGTTCGATGCGGCCACGATCGCGGACCGGGCCACGTTCGAGAAGCCCCATCAGTACGCGGTGGGCGTGCGCCACGTGCTCGTCAACGGCGTGCCGGTGCTGAAGGACGGCGAGCACACCGGCGCCACGCCGGGGCGTGCGTTGAAGGGCCCGGGGGCCAAGTAACCCCATCTCCCTGAAAGGGAGAGGGGGAGGGGTGAGGGTGAGCCTGATCAAATTGGCCGTCACCGGCGCGAGCGGCTTCGTGGGCCGCGCACTTCTCAGCCTCGCCCGCCGCGAGAGCGTCGAAGTGATCGGCATCGTCCGCTCGGAGAAGAGCGCGGCGACGGTCGCCGGGCTCGGCGCCCGGGCGCGCGTGGTGCCACGGCTGGAGGTCGAGCCGCTGGCGGCGGCGCTGGGCGGTGCGCGGGCGGTCGTGCACCTGGCCATGATCGGCCGCGAGCGGGCGGGCGAGACCTACGAGGCGGTGAACGTGCAGGGGACGCGGGCGGTGGTGGACGCGGCCCGCCGCGCCGGCGTGCCCCGGGTGGTTCTCTTCAGCGGTCTGGGCGTCGCGCACTACGGGATGACCCGGCGCTGCACGAATCCCTACTTCCTGTCCAAGCTCGCGGCAGAGGTGGAGCTGTTCCGGTCCGGGCGCGAGGCCGTGGTGTTCCGGCCCTCCTACATCGTGGGGCCCGGGGACGGTCTCGTCACGAGCCTGCTGGAGGAGATGGCATCGGGAGAGGTCACGAGGGTGGGCGACGGGCGCTACCGCATGCAGCCCGTTGCCGTCGCGGACGCGGCCGCCGCGGCGCTGGCCAGCGTCCACAGCCCTGCGCCCGGCCCGGGCCCTCCGCCCCGCGTCTTCGACCTGGTGGGACCGGAGCCGGTCAGCTTCCAGTCCTTTCTCGAGCGGACCGCGGCCGCGGCCCGGGCGCAGGGCGGGAAGGCCAACTTCCAGATCCGCGAGGTGAGCGTCGAGGAGGCGGACCGCGCAGCCGCAACGGGTGGCTTCCGCGGCATGGGCCCCGACGACCTCGACGTTCTGCTCTGCGACGAGGTCTCCGACGTCGCGCCGCTGACGCGCCTGCTCGGCCGTCCCCTCGTGCCCCTCGACGAGGCGATCGCCGCCGCCCTGCCGGTGCGGCCATGAACGGCCACGCCGACGTCCTGGTTCTCGGCGCCGGCCTCACGGGCTGCCTGGCCGCGTGGGAGCTGGCCCGGCGCGGACGCCGTCCCCTCGTGCTCGAAGCCGCCACCGTCGGCAGCGGGGCGACCGCGCTCGACCTCGGCCACGTCCCCACGGGGCCGCGGCTGCTGTACGTCGAGGCCATCCGGCGCTGGGGCCGGGAAGCGGCGCGGGAAGCCTGGGAGATCCAGCGCGAGAACCACGACCGGCTGCGGGAGCTGCTGGCCGCGCTCGGCGACGAGTGCGGTTACGCGGGCCGGGGCGGCTTCGTCCTCGCCGAGGACCGGACGGAGGCGGAGGCGCTGGCGGAGAGCGAGGACGCCCTGCGCGAGGACGGCTTCTCGGGCGAGTTTCTCGACCACTACATGCTCGAGTCCCGATTCGGCGTGCGGGGCTTTCCGGGCGGCTACTGGTGCGCGGAAGACGCCGAGCTGGATCCGCGGCGGCTCGTGGCCGCGCTCGCGGCGGCGGCCCAGCGCGAGGGAGCGGTGGTCCGCGAGGGCACTCCGGTCCTGGCCCTCGAGCCGGCCGCCGCCGGCGTCTCGGCCGCGACCGACGGCGGGCGGGTGCAGGGGTCGGCGGCATTCGTCGCCCTCGAGGCGGCCACCCCCAGCCTCGTGCCCTTCCTGAAGGGCCGGGTGACGCCGCTTCCCGCGCAGTGGATCGACGCCGGGACGGATCCGGCGGTGACCCTGCCGAGCCCCGCCCGCACCTGCGGGGGCGAGGTCGCCTGGCGCACGGCGCCGGCCGGCGTGCGCGTGGCCCGCTTCGGCGGCGCCGTGACGGGACATCCGACGGACGAGCGCCTCGAGGACTTCGTCCTCCGCCACTTCGCGCCTGCTTCGGTCCGCCTCGGTCCGCGGGGGGCCGGCCTGGCCGGCAAGTCCGGCGACGGCTTCCCGTTCGTGGGACCGGTGCCGGGGCTGAACGGCGTCGTGGCCTGCGGCTACGGAACCTTCGGGCTCGGGTGGTCGGTGCTGGCCGTCCGGTGGGCGGTGGACGCGCTCGTCTCCGGCCGCGATCCCACGCCCGCCCGCTTCAAGGCCGGTCGCGGCGCGGCGTCATGAGTGTCATGGTCGTTGAGTCGGCCCCCCGTCCGCAGTACGCTGGCCCGAGACGGAGCCCCGGGAAACGAGCATGAAATTGGGAATCACGGAGTTCATCGACTGCGCGCATTTCCTGCCCGGGCACCCGAAGTGCGGGCAGGTGCACGGCCACACCTACAAGGTCGAGGTGATCATCGAGGGCGAGCACACGGCGGGCCAGGGCATCATCGTGGACTTCAACGACCTCAAGCTCCGCACCCGCGAGGTCCTGCACCGCTACGACCACCGCAACTGGAACGACGTGCTCGAGTTCCCGTCGGTGGAGAACATCTGCGAGCTGCTCTCGCGGCAGCTCCGCGAGCGCATCGCCTTCCCGATGGTGATCCGCGTGTGGGAGGGCCACGGCAAATGGGCGGAGATGGAGCTCACGCGCTGAGCGGCTCCGCCTCGCGCTCGACGAGCGCGTCGAAGCGGCGCCCCAGCTCCCGCGTCACCGGACCCGGCCGGCCGTCGCCGATGGTCGTGGCGTCGACGCGGACGACGGGCAGGACGCCGCGGGACACGCTGGTCAGGAACGCCTCGCTCAGCTCCGGGGCCTGATCCAGGCGCACCGACCCGGTGGCCCGCGGCAGCAGGCCCCGGGCCAGGTCGAGCACGAGCCCTCGCGTGATGCCGGGCAGGACGCGCTCCTCCTCGGTGTGGAGGATGCCCTCCCTCACCGCGAAGAAGTTGCTGGAGAGTCCCTCCAGGATCGTCCGGTCCTCGGCCACCATCAGGCCCTCGTGGACGCCCGCGGGCAGGTCGCGGTACGCCGCCTGCGCGGTCGAGATGAAGTCGGTGTCCTTCACGCGCGGCGCCGCGCGCCGCAGCGGCACGCTGATGCACCAGGCGCCGTCCCGGTAGAGCGCCTCGGGCAGCGGCTCGAGCGGCTCGACCGCGACGAAGAGCCGCGGCCCGGAGCAAGTGAGCCGCAGCCGCACGTCACCGGGGCCGACCGCCTTCAGCGCTCGCGCGAGGCCGGCCCGCACGTTCGACTCCTCGAGCTGAGGCGCCTGAGCGGGGTCCGACCCTTCGCGCAGCCGCGCCAGGTGGTGGCCCAAGCGCAGGACTCGGGCCCCGCCGTCGTAGGTGCGGAGCGTCGTGTAGGCGCCGTGCGGGAGCAGCGCGGACGCTTCGGCCATGCTGGACGCCGAGGCGAAGAATTCGGGACCGGCGCCGCCCAGCCGGAAGATCGTCACCACGGGAATGTAACTCCTTCCTGGCCAAAGCATTGTACCGCGCGCGCATAAGAGTTGACAATGCACCGCTCAACTTCTAGCCTAGAGAGGGGAGGGCCTGTTGAGCAAGATCATCGGTATCGACCTCGGAACCACGAACTCGGTCGTCGCGGTCATGGAAGGGGACACGCCCGTGGTGATCCCCAACGCGGAGGGGGGGCGCACGACGCCGTCGGTCGTGGCCTTCACCAAGAGCGAGGAGCGGCTCGTGGGACAGGTCGCCAAGCGCCAGGCGGTGACCAATCCCGAGAACACCGTGTTCTCGATCAAGCGGTTCATGGGCCGGAGGCACGCGGAGATCTCCGAAGAGATCCGGATGGTGCCGTACAAGGTGGTGGAGGCGCCCAACGGCGACGTGCGGGTGCGCGTGGGCGGCAAGGAGCTGTCGCCGCCCGAGATCTCCGCGATGATCCTGCAGAAGATGAAGGACACCGCCGAGCAGCACCTCGGCCAGAAGGTGACCCAGGCCGTCATCACCGTGCCCGCCTACTTCAACGATGCCCAGCGCCAGGCCACCAAGGACGCGGGCCGGATCGCGGGCCTCGAGGTGCTGCGCATCGTCAACGAGCCGACCGCGGCCGCGCTCGCCTACGGGCTCGACAAGAAGAAGGACGAGACGATCGCGGTCTACGACTTCGGCGGCGGCACCTTCGACATCTCGATCCTCGAGGTGGGCGA
>Ga0114129_10006960_pt1 | contig 16092 bp, 14 predicted proteins | sample RhiMetdeltSRZDD1_FD_80071 | JGI IMG/M metagenome (GOLD analysis project Ga0114129, IMG submission 80071) | Populus rhizosphere microbial communities from Tennessee, USA - Rhizosphere MetaG P. deltoides SRZDD1 (version 2) (version 2) | ecosystem: Host-associated > Plants > Roots > Rhizosphere >... | reverse complement strand
CTTGAGGACGTTCGCATCGCTCAAGTTGTTCGCCCAGAGCACCGCGTCCACACTCACGCTGTGCTTCTTGGCGATCGAGTAGAGGGTGTCACCGGACTGGACGACGTAGGTGGTGGGCGTGATAGCCGGGGGCGCCTCGGTGGGCGGGGGCGCGTCCGCGGCTGGCGCCTCGGCCGGGGGCTCGCTGCCCTCCTCGGCCGGCGCTGGCGCCGGTGAGGAGCTGATCAGGGGCGCCGACTCCTGCGCATTGGCGCTCTTTCGTTCGACGACGAACAGAGCGGCCGTGCCGAGGATGAGGGCGAGAACGTCGCGTCGGGTTCGTTTGTGCCCGACGCCGACGGTATTGGCGTTGTGGTCCCTGGCTTTGGAGCAGCAGCTCGCCGAAATGGCGGGCTGACTATGGGTTGCCAGGGTGCGGTCTGCGGGACCAGTCATCGCGCGGCGGTGCCCTTCCAGCGGGGATACTGAGGCGCTGACTGCGTGCCAGCCGGTGCGAAGCCCCCGAATAGTAGGGGCTGAAGTCCGAGCCGTCAACTCCCGACCTGTCACAAAGCGATCACAAGCACCCGAAAACGGCCCCTCTGAGAGAACGACGGACGAGACCGTCCGGGGATTCGTTTCGCCGCGCGATTCTGTCCGGATTCGTCGCTTTCGTCAAGCTGTCGCGCTACTTCCCCTTCCGGTCAAGCGACCCACTCCGTGTGGAGGACGGAGCCCTCCGGGCGCTTCTGGATGTCGATGCGGACCGGGAACCGCTCTTTGAGGTCGTCGAGGTGGGTGATGACGAGGATCATCGAGAACTCATCCTCGACACTTTTGATCGCTTCGACGAGACGGTCGCGTCCTTCCTGGTCCTGGCTGCCGAATCCCTCATCTATAACCAGAGTTTCAAGTTTCGCCCCGGCCCGCTGGGCGAGCAGGCGGGAGAGCGCGATCCGCAGGGCGAAGTTGACGCGGAACGCTTCGCCGCCGGAGTACATCTCGTACGGGCGGCTGCCGAGGTTGTCGTGGATGACGACGTCGAGCGTCTCGATCTGGCCCTCGCCGCTGGCGCGCTCGCGGGTGGTGCGGAGGTCGACGTGCATCCGGCCGGAGGTCATCTGGGCGAGCAGTCGGTTCGCCTCGTCCTGGATCTCGGGGATCGCCGTCTCGATCAGCATCGCCTGGATACCGTTCTTGCCGAACGCGGTCATCAGCTCTGAGAACAGCCCCTTCTCGCGAAGGACCTCGTCCAGCTCGCGGATGCGATCGGCGCGGGTCTGCTCCAGGCGGTCCAGGTAGGTGAGGCGCTGGCGGGCCTCGCCGAGGGCGCTGGTCGTTTCGGTGTGCTGGCGTCGTAGCGCGGCAACGGCACGCTCGGCGGCGGCGACGCGCTCGCGGAGGGCCGGCAGGCCGCTTACCTCTTGACGGAGGGCGTTGATGCGGGCGCGGTCCTCGTCGAAGCGCTCCTGCCAGGAGGCGAGCGAGGTCTGTGCCTGCTGGAGGGCATCCTCACGCAGGGTCATCGCCTGCCGGGCGCCGGCCAGCTCCCGGCTCAGCCGCTCGTAGTCCACCAGGGTGGCCAGCTCGTTGCGGACGCGGCGGTGGGCCATCTGGTCGTAGCCGATCGCCTCGACACGCCCGTCGATCTCGCGGCGCCGGGCGGCTTCGGGTTCGGCGTAGGCGTGACGGGCGAGCCGGTCCTCGAGCTTCGCAAGCTCCGCGCGGGCGGCCTCGACCTCGCGGGCGGCGGCGCGGGCAGCTTCCAGGGCGTGCTCGGCGGTCGCCAGCCGGCGCTCGGCGCCGACGAGCTGGACGGTCTCCTCCTGGAGGCGCTTGCGGTCGGCCTCGTGCTGGGCGATCTGCCCTTCGAGCGCCTTCGTGCGGGCCTGGTTCTCGTCGTAGCGGACGCGCTGGGCTTTGCCCTCGGCCGTGTACTCGGCCGTCAGGCGGGCGCGGGTCTCGGGATCGAGCTGGCCGCGACAGATCGGGCAGATCGGCTCCGTCTCGATGGTCGTGATCTTGGCCTTGATCTCGTGCATCTCTTTCTTGAGCCCGTCGTTGGCACCGCGCAGCTCGGCCGCGCCCTCGCGCTTGCTGCCCAGCTGCTGCTCGACCTCGGACTGGCGCTTCTGGATGACGGCGAGCTGGTCCTGATCCTGGCGGGCCTTCACCAGGGCCTGCTCGTGCTTCTGGACCTGAGCGGCGTCCTTTTCGTAGCGAGCGATGTGCTGCTGCTGGGTGCGGAGATCGGCGTCGAGGCGGGCACGTGCGGTTGAGATGGCGGTGTCGAGCTGGCTGCGCTCCTCGAGAAGCGGGGTCAGCTCCTGGAGCTTCTTGTTGAGCGTCTCGTCGGCCTGGCGGGTCCGCGCGAGGTCGGCGGCGCCCTGCTCGATCTGATCGGCGTTGTCCAGGGTGACGCGCAGGATGCTGATCGCCTTCTCGTGCTCGACGATCTGGTCCTGCTGGCGCTTGATCTCGGCCTGGGACTGGTTGGCGCGCTGCCCGGCCTCGACCATTTCGCGCTCGCGGGCGGCGAGACGGGTCGCCGCTTCCTGAAGCTGGCGGAGGGCAGCGTCGTCCTGAACGAGACGGGCGTCCAGGGCGGTGAGCTCGATCTCGAGACGGTCGCGATCGGCCTCGAAGGTGGGGCGCTGCTGCAGCTCGGCGTCGGCCTCGCGGACGCGGTCGGCGAGCTCGCGGTGGCGGCTCTCGCGCCGGCGGACCTCGTCACGGGCGCGCTCCTGGAGGCGATCGTACTCGCCAAGCTCCAGGATGTCGGCGAGAACCTGCTTGCGCTCGGCCGGGGTGCGGGTGGTGAAGGCGTCGGCGCGGCCCTGGAGAATGAACGCCGAGTTGGTGAAGGTGGTGTAGCTCATCCGCAGCAGGCCGACGATCCTGGCGTTGGTGTCGTTGATCGTGTTGCCGCTGATCGAGCGGAACGCCTCGCCGTCGAAAATGGAGAGGTCCAGCAAGCTGGTGCCGCTGCCGGTCCGGCCTCTCGGGGCGGTCCACTTGCGGACGACGCGGTAGGTCTGGCCGGCCAGCTTGAACTCGAAGTCGACCTCCATGTCGGTCTTGCCGACGTGGACGAGGTTCTGGGCCGATCCGGAGCCGGCCCGGGAGTAGCCCCAGAGCGCCCAGGTGATGGCGTCCAGCAGGGTGGACTTGCCGGCGCCGTTCTCTCCCGAGAGGCAGGCGACGCGGATGCCCTCGAACAGGAGCGGCTCGTGGACGTCCGTGTACGACATGAAGTTGCGGAGGGCAAGGCGAATGGGGATCATCGGGCGCCCTCCTCCATCAGGTCGCGGGCGCGGGCCAGGAGCAGCTCGCGGCGCTCGGCGCTGACCGTGGACTGGCGCTCGAAGTAGAGGGCGAGCAGCTCAAGCGGCGTTTTGCCCTGCAGCTCGGCGCCGGCGACGCGCTGGCGGATCTCGTCGGTGTACTCACGCTGGATCGGCGTCAGGAAGTGGGCGCCGGCCAGCTGGCGGCGGACCTCGCGCTCGTCGATCGCCTGGACGCGGGAGCGCGGGCCGCTCAACTGGAGCCTGACGATGGCGCCGTCGACCTTGGGACCGGCCTTGAGAATCGCCTTGACGACCTCGTCGGTGGGGGCATCGGTGAGCGGCTCGGAGCGGATCGTCAGGAACGGGCGGGCCTTGACCGGGACGAACTCCCAGTCGCTCTTGCCGTTCTGGAGCTCGACGACGACGAACCCCTTCTTCTCGTCCTCCTCGCTGAAGTCGACGCGGTTGATGCTGCCGGCGTAGACGGCGGAGCGCGGCCCGGTGACGACGGCCTGGTGTTTGTGGATGTGGCCAAGGGCGTGGTAGCCGACGTTCGGCAGATCGAGGACGCTGGCGTTCAGCATCGGGTCGTTGCCGAGGGTGAGCAACCGCTCGGCGCCGACGCGCGCCCCGAAGACGTGGGCATGGCCGACCAGGACGGCGGGGATATTCGGGTCCAGTTCGGCGCAGGTGCGCTGGAGCATCTCGTCGATCATGCCGGCCATCTGCTGGACCAGCTCGTCCAGTGGCAGGTTGCGGAAATCGTCGTGAGCCAGGAAGGTGCTGCGCGTGAGCCAGGGCAGCGCGACGACCTGGAAGGGGCCGCTGCGGGTCTGGACGCGGCTGGCAGCGATCCGCCGGAGGACGGTGACGTTGGGCAGCTCCAGCTCGCGGAAGATGTCCACCGAGGTGGCCCGGCCGGCGGCCATCGGCGTGTCGTGATTGCCGGGCACCAGCACGACGTGGACGTCGTTCTTGATCAGCCGGATGATCCGGCGGGCGAGCTCGCGCTGGTGGGTGGGAGAGGGGTCTCGCGACTTGTAGACGTCGCCGGCCACCACGACGGCGTCGACGCGCTGATCGATGGCGTGGGTGACGGCCTCGTCCAGGGTGTCGAGGAAGTCGTGGAGGCGGGTGTTCAGGCCGGTCTCTGGATTGAGTCGGCCGTAGTTCTCCATGCCGATGTGGACGTCCGCGAGGTGGAGGAGCTTAATCATCTTTGCCGAACAGCTCCTCGTAGCGGCGGGCGGGGCGGACGGTGGTGGCGACGGCGTCGCCGCTCTGGTGCCAGCCCTGCGAGGTTGGGGTGACCGGGCGGCGGCTGGCGGTCTCGGCGATCCAGGCGTAGAACGCGTCGTCGTACGAGCGGGTCCGGAGCGCCATCGGCATCGGGACGGCGTGGCCGAGGATCATCGCCTGCTGCCTGGAGTCCAGGCTGGCGAGGATCGCGCGGAGGTGACCCGCCCCGCTGACGCCGGCCAGGGTGGCGTCGATGTCCTTGTCGTCGTTGAGGGCGCAGGTGATCCTCGTGCCAAGCTGCGAGAGGACTTCGTCGTCGATGCCGGAGGGGCGCTGGTCGACGACGAGCAGGGTGACGTTGTACTTGCGCAGCTCGCGGGCGATCGTCCCGAAGATGGTCTGGTTGGCGGCGCGCGAGTTGAGAAACTTGTGGGCCTCTTCGATGGTGATCATGAGCTGCGGGGGCTCTGGACCTCGTCCCTGCTTATTCTCCTCGATTCGCTGAGTCCAGACGCGATGAATGCGCCGTGTGATGACGTTGGCGGCGAGCATGTAGGCAAGCAGGCTGCTGTGATGCCCGAACTCCAGTACCACGTGCTGCTTTTTTGCTAGCGATTCAATGAGGCGGTCCAGCCCGGAATCCTTCTGCGAAACACGCGGCTCGATGAAGCTGAGGTTACGAATCATCATGAGCTTGCGTTGGAGCGCCGAGATTGAGGCTTCGTGTGCCATCACTGTCTCGTTGAGCTCCGCGACGTTTGCATCATCATCAGTAAGCCTGGCAATCCAGTCCCGGCCGAGGCGAGATTCGCAGAGGGCCGCCGTTTCGACGGCCGTCGCGTTCAGGCGTAGCTCATCCGCGAGAAGCTCGATGTCTTCGATCTCGATCTCGTTCAGGCCGAAGCGAATGAAACCGTCATTCTTCGTCTTGGAGTGCCGATCCAGAGTGTAGACCTGGACTCTGGAAGACCCAAAGAGTGGAACGAGACCTTTGACCGGACGGCCGCCATCGCTCTGACTGGCGGAGCCGTACTCGTTGTGCATGTCGAAGATCAGGTTGACGGCAGCGCCGCTGGTGACGATGCCGCAGTGGAGCAGCCGGGTCAGGAAGCTCTTGCCGGTGCCGGACTTACCGAAGACGCCGTTGGAGCGCTCGACGAAGCGGGTGAGGTCGAGGCGGACGGGGACGTCCATATCGAGGGGCTGGCCGATCTCGAAGCGGTGGTCGGCCTCTTCGCCGAAGACGCGGTTGAAATCGGCTTCGTCGGCCTTGAAGACCTGGGCGAAGTGGGGCGGGATGGTGCGGACGGGTCGGGGGCCATCCTCGACGGAGGCGTCGTCGGAGCCGTCACGCGCGAGCATCAGCATCGGCTGGATGGCAAGGGCGCCGTAGGCGGTGGTACCGGCCAGGACGCGCAGGGCGAACTCATTGTCAGGCAGCGGGGGATCGGCGATGAGATCGCTGTTGGTGGCGTGCAGGCGGACGTCCGTGACGAGGCAGAAGTAGTCGTGCTTCTGGCCGATGATGCGGACGAACTGGCCGACGCGGATCTCTTCGACGGACTGGCTGCCGTCGAGGCGTGCGCGCAGGCCGTCGACGAGCGAGCCCTCGACGATCAGCCCGAGTCGGTCGTCAGCCATGGAGTCCCCTACCCCCAACCCCCTCCCCCGTGCGCGGGGGAGGGGGAGCAAGCACGTCAATCGACGAGGGCGCGGAGGATCGCGGTCAGGCGCGGGTAGTCGTGCTTCAAGAGCGTCGCCAGCTCGCGCCCGGCCCTGATCCGGAAGCTTGATTCGTTCAGGCTTGCCACGCTGGCGAGCCTGATGTTCGCGGCGAGCAATGCGTCCACGGGCGCGTCGCTGGCCGACAGAATCGTACGGAAGTAATCGAGCCTCTGGGTGAGTTGAGCGATCTCAGGCTGATTACATTCCATCACCGACCAGTGGAGCGGCGGCGGGCTCGGGGGGAGATAGGTACGCAGGGCGCTCCCCTCCTGGTGGCCGACGATGAGCGCCGAGAACTCCGTTCGTAGCAACTGTTCGAGGTCCGGGTTCTGATCGAAGATCGCGCGGTCGCGCATGCCGTCGCGCCCGCGCAGGACGGGCCGGCTGCCCGGCTCGAGGCCGCCGGTGTGGATGGCGTAGACGACGCCGTAGATGGTGCGCTCGGAGGTGGTGACCTTGACGAAACCGCCGAACGGCGGTGCGACTTCGAGCTTGCACGCCTGGGCCGTGAACTCGGCGACGGAGGTGTCGACGACCTCGCCGATCGGAGCGGCCACCGGGATGCCGATGGCGATGCTGGGCGCACTCGCCGGGTTGATGGCCGGCTGCCGGGCCAGGCCGTTGCCGCCGTTCAGGCTCTCCATCCGCTCTCTCCGAGGGCGCGCGTGCCGGACGAACGATAATCGCACGTCTGTTTCAGTGTACTCGTCATGTCAAGGAGTAGAACGGGTGAATCGCGGCCGGGCAGCGTGGGCGATGGCTGGACGGTGGCGCTCGGCGCCGGCTAGATTGAGTGAAAGCCCCTGCCCCCTGACCACCCGGGTAACCCCCGTGCGCGGGGGAGGGGGAATCCGGTCGAGGCCCCGAACGTGCATGGAGTGGGCGCATGAGCCCGGTTGAGGAGCCCGTGAGCGCGATCGTGCCGGAGGCGGCCCCGGGGTCTGGGTCGCAGCCTGAGGAGCCGGTCCGGTGCGGGCGCTGGAAGCTGAAGCCGTTCGAGCTGCCGCGCCCGGTCGTCTTGCGCCCGGACGGCCCGCTCTCGTTGCGGGAGTTCCTGGCACATCCTGACCCGACCGTCCTGGACGAGCTGAACCGGCTGGACGAGGAGGGGCTCCAGGAGCTGGCGCTCGCCAGGCTGGCCGGCGCGGCGCCGACGATGCGGCTCTCGCTGTTCGGGGTACCGGGCTACACGATGAAGGACGTGGTCGAGCACGTCCGCGAGGGCACCCCGCTCGGGGTCCGGGTGATCCTTGCCGAGCGGAAACTGGTGGGGCTACTGCTGACGGAGGCGCTGCGGTCGCCTGACTGATGCCCCCGATGCCTGCCACAACTCGTTCCCGCTTCGAGGATCCGCTGCGCTCGGCCTGCCCGTCGACCTGCCCGCGCCTGCCGAACGAGGCCCAGATCGGTTTGCGGCACCGCTTCGTGGAGGCGAACGGGGTGCGCTTTCACGTCGTGGAGGCCGGAGGCAACGATGGCGGTGACCAAGAGGTAGCTGGCGGGACGGAGCGTGGGGGAGGGCCGCTGGTGCTGTTGCTCCACGGGTTCCCGGAGTTCTGGTACGGCTGGCGCGCGCAGATCCCGGCCCTGGCGAAGCGGTTCCGGGTGGTGGCGCCGGACCTGCGCGGCTACAACCTGACCTCGAAGCCGGCCTCCGGGTACGACTACGAGACGCTGGCGAGCGACGTGCCGGCGCTGATTCGGGCGCTCGGGGCGGAGCGGGCGCACGTGGTGGGCCACGACTGGGGCGGGTCGGTCGCCTGGGGCGCGGCGATCTTCTACCCGGAGGTGGTGGACCGGCTGGCGATCTTGAACGCACCTCACCCGGCGGCGTATCTGCGTGAGCTGAAGCGCAACCGGCGGCAACTGGTGCGCTCGTGGTACATCGCGCTGTTCCAGGCCCGGGGGCTCGCGGAGTGGCTGCTGACGCGAGGCCACGCGCGCGGCGTCGCGGAGATGCTGCGAGGCTCGACGGCGGGCCGAGGCGCCTTCTCGGCGGCCGACCTGGCGGCGTATCGTCGGGCGGTGTCGTGGCCGGGGGCGGCTTCGGCGATGCTGGCGTACTACCGCGCGCTCTGGAGCACCGATACGGACGCGCTACGATCGCGCGTGCGGGTGGTCGAGGCACCGACGCTGTTGATCTGGGGCGTTCAGGACACGGCGCTGGTACCTGAGCTGACCGAGGACCTCGACGGCTGGGTGCCAGGCGTGCGCGTCGAGCGGATCGCGGATGCGAGCCACTGGGTCCAGCACGAGCGCCCGGCGCTGGTCAACCGGCTGCTGCTGGAGCACTTTCTATCCTGAGACAGCGCGGCGGAAGGCGTCCGGGACCTCGCTGGGGAGGACGCTGGCGAGGGGCGGGTCATCCGGCGGAGCGACCGGCGATGGGGACCGGTCGAGCCGCGGCGCCTCGTGGACGAGCTGACGGTCGACGCGCAACGGCAGGCCGAGCACGACGGCCAGCCCGATGCCGAGCGCGATCTCGACCGGCAGGACTGCCGTTCCATCGCGACCGTCGACGCGCAGCCGCCCGGCAGCCATACCGTTGGAGGCCGGCACGATCTCGACGGCGGCGATCTCGCCCCCGAGGATCTCCGCGATCTGCCCCAGCAGCGTGTAGACCATTCCCCGGAGCGTCACCTGGCCTTCGAGCTCGTGGCTGAGGGAGCAGGCGACGGCAGCAGAGAGCGGGAGGACGAGCCGAGTCCGCATAGCGGGATCACGCGGCTCCAGGGCGATGAGCGGAGCGCCCGTCACGGGATGACGTTCGATCGATCCGACACGCACCTCGATCATTGAGGGCCTCCCTTCAGCGGTCAGTGAAGCCGGAGCGCAAACGCCACGAGCCCCAGAAGTAAGCCGGCCGCCAACAGGTGGTTTGGTTAGGTGAATACGATAGATCAGTACATGGTAACTACCGGCGGGTATGTTCCACTCCCCAGGATCTAGCACCCAGCACCCGCCGTCAGGGGTTGCGGTGGCCGAGGCGGCCCCGGGTGACGCGCGCCTCCGCCCAGTGCATGAACCCGTGGTTGGTGACGGGGAAGGTGAGCAGGAAGGCGCCGCTCTTGCCGGTGTAGAAGCGCGGGAGCCAACGGGCGCGCTCGCCGACGATCGGTGGAGCGGCGGCGAGGCGGGACTCCAGGTCCGGCACGGCGTCCAGCGCATCGAGGTCGGCGGTCTGGACCCAGGCGCGGGTCTCGCGGCCGACGGCGTCGCGGTAGGCAAGCAAGGCGGGAACGTCGACCCGCTCGGAGAAGGCGCGGACCTCCTCGTCGGTGTCGCCGGTGCCGACGAGGCGGACGTCGACGCCGAGTCGGGCGAGCCAGGCAGAGCCGTCGCCATCGCGATCCAGGACTTCGGGGACGCCGCGCAGCATCGCGTTGACGACGGCGTCCTCGATCCTGGTCATATGCCAGAGGTGCCAGACGATCGAGCAGAGGCCGTCAGGGCTGACGCGCAACTCGGCCTCTTCCAGTCGCCTGAGGGTGTCGTCCTGCAAGATGAAGCCGCCGGCCGCGCTAACCTCGGCAGCGGTGCTGGTGGCTGCCGCGTGGATGCGGGTGTGATCGGCGAGGAAGAGCGCGCGAGCGTCCATGGTCTTACATCCTCGATCGAGTGCCACCAGCACGATAGCAGGCCGCCGTGAAGGAGGGCCGCCAGGTCGTGACGTCGGGCCGACGGTCGCGGAGACGGCTGTCAGGCGGCGGCATCGGCTGCGAGCGCGCGGCGCAGGACGTCAGCCGGGCAGCGTACTCATCTGGAACAAGAAAGACTTGCTGCTCGTTCATGTTGACCGGCTTCGTCGGATCGTCGGCGAACGAGCGCGGCAGCAGGTGGCAGTGGACGTGGGGGCAGAGGCTGCCCATCACCATCTAGTTGATCTTGGCCGGCTGAAAGACCCGATCGAGGGCCCGGGCCGCCCGCGCGACGTCTCGCCAGTAGCCGGCCAGCTCGTCGGGGCCGAGTTCGAACAGCTCGTTAGCGTGGCGCTTCAGCGTGACGACGGTCCAACCCGGCATGTACTGGTTGTTGGCCAGGCGGAACCAGCTCCAGTCGAGGTCGGCGATCTTGGTGCCGAAGACGTTGACGTCGAGGTGCGCGTCCTCGCATAGGACGCAGCCTTCGCCAGATTTCAGACGAGCCCACTCATCAGGCGGGGTCCAGGTCGGCACGGTCGATGCTCCTTTCCTGCCGGCAATCGTGGGGTGGGACGGGCGCAGCCGCCGGGGCGGCCACGCAGTCGCCGGCCCCGTCGCGCTGCGCCCGGATGCGGACCGGATCTGTCCTGCTTCGGTGGTACCCTGGTGGCATGATGAGTCAGATCGACGCGCAACGCCTGCCAGTGTACAGCGGGACGGATACGGTGCTCAGTCGGCAGGCGCTGAACCGAGCGACGCTGGAGCGGCAGTTGCTCCTCCGGCGCCAGAAGCTCCCCGCTGCCGAGGTGGTCGAGCACCTGCTCGGCATGCAGGCGCAGTCGCCGAAGGATCCGTACGTCGGACTGTGGTCGAGGATCGAGCGATTCGATCCGGAGGAGCTGTCCCGGCTGATCGAGGCACGGCAGGCGGTCCGTACAGTCCTGATGCGGGGGACGATCCATCTGGTCACCGCGCGGGATTGCGTCGCGTTGCGCCCGGAGATGCAGGCGGTGCTCCGTCGGATGCTGATGGTCGGGAGCCCGTACGGTAAGCAGCTGGCGGGGCTGGACGTGGAGGCGGTCCTCGCGGCCGGGCGGGCCTTCCTGGCAGACCAGCCTCGGACCAGCACCGAGCTGCGCACACACTTGTTGGAGCGCTGGCCGGACCGTGACGGGGCCTCGCTGGCGTACGCCGTCCAGTACCTCGAGCCGCTGGTGCAGGTGCCACCCCGAGCACTCTGGGGGAGGAGTGGGCGGGCGACCTGGACGACGGCCGAGGCGTGGCTGGGCCGGCCGGTCTCGACGGAGACTGCTGATGCCAGCGCCGGGACGGAGGCGATGATTCTCCGCTACCTGGCGGCGTACGGGCCGGCGACGGTGATGGACGTCCAGGCGTGGTGCGGCCGGACCCGCCTGCGCGAGACCGTGGAGCGGCTCCGGCCGCGCCTGCGCATCTTCCGGACTGAAGATGGCAAGGAACTGTTCGACGTGGCGGACGGCCCGCTACCCGATCCGGAGACGCCGGCGCCGCCGCGTTTCATGCCGGAGTACGACAACGCGCTCCTGGGGTACGCCGACCAGACCCGCATCGTGGACGAGGCGACGCGGCGGCTGACCCTGATGGAGAACGGGTACGTCTCGACGGTGCTGGTGGACGGGTTCGTGCGGGCGGTCTGGAAGCTGAGGACGAAGCGCAAGACGGCCATGCTGGCGATCGAGCCGTTCGCGCCGCTCTCGAAGCAGGATCAGGCGGCCGTGTCCGAGGAGGGCGAGCGGCTGCTGGGATTCCTGGCCTCAGGCCTTAGCCACGAGATTCGGTTTGTCTAGCCTATCATCCCAGGTACTCGTGACAACCTGAGGAGCGATGACCGGTGCTCGACGCGCGTACGTTGCCGATTGACCCCGCGAGGCTTCAGGCCAGGATCCACGAGCTCGGCTCGATCGGCGTTCATCCGAACGGCGGGCTGTACCGGGCGCTGTACGACGACGGCTGGGTCAAGGCGATGGAGTTGCTTCGAACCTGGATGGAGGAGGCCGGGCTCGCGGTCCGCTTCGACGCCGTCGGCAACCTGTGGGGTCGCGTCGAGGGGACCGATGGCGGCAGCGCGGTCGTGACCGGCTCGCACGTGGACACGGTGCGCCAGGGCGGGAAGTACGACGGCGCGCTCGGGGTCCACATGGCGATCGCGGCGGTGCAGGCGCTCCTCGAAGGAGTCGGACGTCCGAAGCGACCGCTGGAGGTGCTGGTCACCTGTGAGGAGGAGGGGAGCCGGTTCGCCTGCTCCTTCTGGGGGGCCAGGGCGATCGTCGGGCGGATCGGGGCCGAGGAGCCGGAGCAGATCGCGGACGCGGACGGCGTGACGATCGGCGCGGCGATGCAGGGACGGGGCTTCGACCCGGCCCGGATCGGCGAGGCCGAGCGGCACGACGTCGCCGCGTTCGTCGAGGCGCACATCGAGCAGGGCGCGATCCTGGAGCGGGAGGGGTTTCCGCTCGGGGTGGTCTCGTCGATCACGGGGCAGCGTTGGATGCAGGTCACGGTGCGTGGCGTCCAGAACCACGCGGGGACGACGCCGATGGACCTCCGGCGAGATGCGCTGGCCGGGGCCGTCGCGATGATCGGGCAGATCGAGCAGGCTGCGTTCCGCATGGGCCGGCCGGCCGTGGCGACGGTCGGAAGGATCCAGGCGTTCCCGGGCGGCACGAACATCATCCCCGGCCGCTGCGAGTTCACGGTGGACACGCGCCACGCCGAGCCGGAGCCGCGACGCCAGCTGCTGGCGGAGATCGAGGGGATCGTGGAGCGCGTGGCCCGCGAGCGAGAGCTCGAGGCGGCCGTCGAGGTGATCATGGACCACGACCCGGTGCCGATGAGCACAGCGATCCGGGCCGAGATCGAGGCGTCGATCCGGTCGCTGGGCCTGGAGTACCTGGTGATGCCGAGCGGGGCCGGCCACGACAGCGAGATCCTGGCGCCGCGCTTCCCGACGGCGATGCTGTTCGTGCCGAGCAAGGATGGCAAGAGCCACACGCCGGAGGAGTACACACCGGTGGAGTGGGTGATCGCAGGGGTGCAGGCGCTGGCCGGCACCTTGCACCGGCTCGCCTACTGACGAGGGTGCTGGGCGATAGGTTCTGGGTTCTGGGGCCGACGGAGGCACCGGGATGCTACAAGACGCTCTGACCGCGCGACGGGTGACGCGGCGTGCCGCGCTGGCATCGGCGGCCGCGGTCGGGCTGGGGATCGTAGCGACGCCTCGGGCAGTGGCGGCCGGCTTTGCGCGAGCTGGTGAACGGGAGCGAACCGCGCGGCAGGCGGCGTACCGGGTGCTCGCCTTCACGAAGACCGAGCAGTACCGCCACGACTCGATCCCGGACGCCGTCGCGGCGCTCAAAGGGCTGGGCGGCGAGCACGGCTTCGACGTGGACCACACCGAGGACGGAGCGGTCTTCGGCGACGCGGGCCTCGCGCCGTACCGGGCCGTCGTTTTCCTTCTGACGACCGGCGAGATCCTGGACCCGGAGCGGCAGGCCGCATTCGAGCGGTACATCCGGGCCGGGGGCGGCTACGTCGGCGTCCACTCGGCGTGCGACACGGAGTACGCATGGCCATGGTACGGTCGGCTGGTCGGAGCGTACTTCAGTCGACATCCGGAGATTCAGGCCGCGACACTGTACGTCGAGGATCGGTCCCATCGCTCGACCCTGGGCCTGCCGGAGCGCTGGGAGCGGACCGACGAGTGGTACGACTTCCAGACGAACCCGCGCACCGAGGTGAACGTCCTGGCACGCCTGGACGAGGGGACCTACACCGGAGGAGGCATGGGGGCCGACCACCCGATCGCCTGGTGGCACGATTTCGATGGCGGTCGGGCCTGGTACACGGCCGGCGGGCACACCAGAGAGAGCTATCGGGAGCCGCTGTTTCTCCAGCATCTGCTGGGCGGCATCCAGTACGCTGCTGGCGTTGGGTGATGCAGGGAGGGATCGTGAGCGAGACGCCACGGGGGCTGCGCGGGCAGGTTCTCCTCTACACGGGCGAGGGCAAGGGGAAGACGACGGCCGCCTTTGGGGTCGTGCTGCGCGCCGTCGGGCGCGGTTGGAAGGTCTCGATGATCCAGTTCACCAAGATGGGCGAGTGGCCGAAGGGGCAGCCGCTCGGCGAGATCACCGGGGCGGCTCGGCTGGCGCCCGACTTCGAGGTGATCTCGACGGGGATCGGTTTCGTCAACATCTTCGGCGATCCGTACACGCTGGAGGAGCATCGCGACGCCGCCCAGAAGGGGCTCGAGCTCGCGCGCGAGAAGATCCAATCAGGCGCCTACGAGCTGGTGATCCTCGACGAGATCCTGGGGGCGGTGGACCAGGGGCAGATCGATCTGGAACAGGTGCTGGAGCTGATCGCGACGAAGCCGCACGCGGTCAACCTGCTGCTGACGGGCCACGATGCGCAGAAGCGGTTCCTGGACAGGCTGCTGCCGGTGGTGGACCTGGCGACGGAGATGGTGAAGCTGAAGCACCCGTTCGACGAGGGGCACCAGGCGCGGCGCGGCCTCGACTATTGAGAACCAACCTCACCCCCCCGCCCCTCTCCGGCGCGGAGAGGGGGAGCAAGGGAAGCCGGTCTCCCCTCTCCTCGCAGGAGATGATGTCGGCGAAGCCGATATTCGCGCCGCGCAGCGGTTGGGGGTGAGGTCTGCTCGATGAACGACGCGCTGATTCAGGTCGTGGCGCGGCTGGCCGGGTGCTCGCCATCTGCCATGCGTATCGGGTTGCGGGCGCCGCTCGATCACCAGAGCAACCGCCTCTACGATGCCTGGGCGGATGGCCGCCACCTGATCGTCAAGGAGTACCTGAAGCCGGAGGAGCTCTCGACCGCGCCGGTCTACGAGCACCGGGCGCTAGAGCTGCTGGCGCCGCTCGACGTGGCGCCCAGGCCGGTCGGGCTTGACGAGGAGCATAGCCCCGAGCGTGGGCCGATCGTCGTCTACGAGTTCCTGGACGGCGAGATGTGGGGTCGGCGGAAGCCGTCGGGGGAGGAGCTGCGGGCGCTGGCCGAGATCTGGCTGACGGTCGATTCGATCTCAGCACAGGTCGACTGGGAGGCCCGAGGGACGAACCGCTCGGTGGCGGAGCGGTACGCGCGTTTCCATAGTCGAATGCTGACATTCAGGGCGTGGACCGAGGAGGAATTCCCGGCCGGTACGGCAGCAGCGCTGCGTTCTCTCGACGTACTGGATCGACGCTGGCCCGAGGTCCGTGAGCTTGACGCGTGCAGCGCGCAGGGGATGCGGCTCTCGTTCGGACCGGCCGATACGCGCTTCGCGAACGTCATTCGGCGGCCAGACGGGCGGCTCGGACTGGTGGACTGGGAGGACGGCGGCCTCGGCGACCCGGCGCGTGATCTCGTGGGGACAATCTCCCATCCCGAACAGGAGGATCTGCTCATACCGGACGAGTGGCAGGCGTTCCTGGAGCCGTATCTGACGGTGCTGGTGCCGCTCGACGTGCTGCTGCCTCGGCGGATCGAGCTGTACAGGGCGATCGACCCGATCTTCTGGCTGTCTGTGCTGTTCCAGGAGGGCCTTCGGCGGGCCGAGCAGGGCCAGCTCGCGGGATGGACGATCAACGGGCTGCCGGCGAACGAGCGGCTGCGGCGGTACCTGGCGCGGGGGCTGGCCTGGCCGGATCACGGCTTCTCGCGGCAGCTTGACGGACTGGCGGCGCTCACGTTCTTCCCCGGCGCTTGAACTCACATCGAGGCGCCGCTGGTGAGCGCGGCGGCCAGGCGACGACAACACCCGTGTTGAAGTGTTCCCGTTTCGTGGAAAACGGACCTTGCGGACGCTATCGTCATGACTGCTATACTGTCCGAGCGCCCTGCGCAAGGGGCGATGGAGTGACCATCATTCTGACAGTCATCGCGCTCGATATGCGAGAGGGGGCCTTGTAAGCGAGGTCTTCGATCCGCGTCTCGACGTGGTGACGGTCCGATTGACAGTCGGGCCGTTTTTGTTGCGCAGTGCAGGGGCTGAGCTGAGGTTCATGAGGGTGACCGTCTCTGGGAGAGGGTTCTCCTCACGAGGCTCACAAGGTCTCGGTTCTTTGACAGCCGAAGAGTGGTGAGGAGTGAGTCGATCCTGTCGGCTTGGCGTCGTGCGTGAGTGCGCGGTGCTGAGCTAGGGAAGGCGCACGGTGGATGCCTAGGCGTCACGAGCCGAT
>Ga0114129_10006959_pt1 | contig 16092 bp, 15 predicted proteins | sample RhiMetdeltSRZDD1_FD_80071 | JGI IMG/M metagenome (GOLD analysis project Ga0114129, IMG submission 80071) | Populus rhizosphere microbial communities from Tennessee, USA - Rhizosphere MetaG P. deltoides SRZDD1 (version 2) (version 2) | ecosystem: Host-associated > Plants > Roots > Rhizosphere >... | reverse complement strand
GTGCTTCCGTCGACCACGAAACGGGACGCGCGGCTGCTCCTGTTCACCCGGGGCGCGCGCGGGTTTGCCGACGGAATCGTCAGCGTGCTGCTCGCCAGCTACCTGGCGCGGCTCGGGTTCACGGCGGGCCAGATCGGCGCCATCGTGACGGCCACGCTCCTCGGATCGGCGGTGCTCACGCTCGCGATCGGGCTCGCCGGGCACCGGTTCCGGCGGCGCGCCGTGCTGCTCGGCGCAGCCGGGTTGATGGTCGCGACGGGTCTCGGATTCGCCGGGGTGGCCTCGTTCTGGCCGCTGCTGCTCGTCGCGTTCGTGGGCACGGTGAATCCGTCGTCGGGAGACGTCACGCTGTTCCTTCCCACCGAGCAGGCGGTCCTCGCGGAGGCGTCCAACGCGCGCGACCGCACCGGACTCTTCGCCTGGTACAACCTGACGGGGACGTTCGCGGGTGCCGCGGGCGCGCTCGCGGCCGGTTTTCCTGACGCCGCGGCGCAACGGTTCGGAATCGAGGCGGCGCAGGCGGAGCGCGCCGGGTTCCTCCTCTACTCCGCCTTGGGAATCGTGGCGGCGCTCGCGTACGCGCGGCTCTCTCCCGCGGTCGAGCACGACACGTCCGCTCCGGCGCGCCCGCTGGCGCGCTCCCGCGGCATCGTGCTGAAGCTGTCCGCGCTGTTCAGCCTCGACTCGTTCGGAGGCGGCTTCGTCGTGCAGTCGCTCCTCGTGCTCTGGCTGTTCCGCCGCTTCGCGCTGCCGGTCCAGGTCGCCGGCGCGATCTTCTTCGCCGCGGGACTGCTCGCCGCGTTCTCGCAGTTCGTCGCCGCGCGCCTCGCTGCTCGAATCGGGCACGTGCGCACGATGGTGTTCACCCATCTTCCGGCGAACGTGTTCCTCCTCCTCGCGGGGCTGATGCCCACCGCGCCGCTCGCGGTGCTGTTCCTCCTGCTGCGGACGTCGCTCTCCTCGATGGACGTCCCGGCGCGCCAGGCCTACGTGATGGCCATGGTGCCCCGCGAGGAGCGCGCCGCCGCCTCGAGCGTCACGAACGTGCCGCGCAGCCTGGCCGCGGCCCTCTCGCCGCTCCTCTCCGGGTTGCTGCTCGATCGCACCAGCTTCGGCTGGCCGCTGCTCTGCGCCGGCGCGCTCAAGGCGGCGTACGACCTGCTGCTCTTCCGCCAGTTCGCGCACCTGCGCCCGGCGGAAGAGGTCGCGGCGCGAGAATGAGGTCTTCCGGCGTGCCCTGCGGTGCGCTCTTCTGCGGGATGGCGTTTCCCGATCAGTGCTGCAGCGCGGGCACGTTGCCCGGAGTGTCGTAGATGTCGAGCTCGCTCTCGATCGAGCGCACCCCGGGGATGCGCGCCACCTGGCCGATGAGGTCGTCGACCTCCGAAGCCAGGATCGGCCCCGCGAGCACCACGCACCCCTCGCGGGCGCGCACGTCGATCGCGCGCGGGTGCGACACGGGTTTCCCGACCTGCGCGCGGACGCGCTCCACCAGGATGTCGTCCGGTATCTGGTGGTCTTCGAGGCGCGCTTTCGCGCGATAGACGACGCCCCGGAGCCGGTGGCTCAGATCGCGCGCCTGGCGCCGCGCCGCATCGCCGACCCCGGTCGCCAGGGAAACGCTCTTGTCCCGCAGGAGCGCGCGGCGGCGACGGACGGTCACGACGGAGCCGAACGCTGCGCCCAGCGCGAATCCCGCCACGAACGTCCAGGTGCTTTCGCTGCGCATGGAGCCTCCTCGCGGAAGACGTTCCCGCAGAAGGGTGCGCACGGCGGCGCCGGTCAGCCCACCGGCACGTGGAACAGACGTCCGACCAGCACCGTCGCGCCGGCCGCCAGCGCGATCACCAGCAGCTGGCGGAGGGCGGGCCACGGCCACGGTCGGCCGCCGAGCTTCCCCAGCAGCGCGCCGATGCCTAGCGATGCCACGCTGGCGAGGGCGAGGGAGGCGAGCTGCGCGCTGCGCCCGCCGCCGAAGAACCAAGGAACGAGCGGCACCAGCGCCCCGCCGGCGAAGGTGAGCAGCGAGGACGCGGCGGCGGCCCAGGGAGACCCCAGCTCGTCCGGGTTGAGACCGATCGAGCGGGCGTACGTCGCCAGAGCATGCGCGGGATCGCGCGCCAGCTCGCGCGACGCCTGCCGCGCGGTGCGTCGTGACACTCCGGCGCGGGCGATGACCTGCTCGAGCTCGGCGCGCGTCCCCTCGGGGTTCTCGCGCAGACGGCGGGCCTCGTCCATGAGGAGCCGCTCGAGCAGCTCGACCTGCGCCCGCATCGAGACGTACTCGCCCACGGCCATCGAGCACGCGCCCGCCACCAGGCTGGCGAGACCCGCCAGCCGCACCACCGGAGGGGTCGCCTCGGCGGCCGCGACGCCCAGGATGAGGGCGACGTTGGTCACCAGGCCGTCGCTGACGCCGAGCACGGCCGCGCGGGCCGTGCCGCGCTGCACTTCCGCTGCGCGCTGCCGGGAGTCCTGCGCGCTGACCGCCGTCTCCGCCATCTCCCTTCCGTACCCGCCCCAGGGCCGGGCGGCAACCGCGGTGCGAGGGTCGCGTTGACCGTCCGGCGCGACTGGTGCACAACTGCCGGACGCATGCCGACCGCGTTCCTCTTTGCCGGACAGGGCAGCCAGTCCGCCGGGATGGGCAAGGATCTGGCCGCGTCGTGCACGCACTGCGCGGCGCTCTTCGAGCGCGCGGACGAGGTGCTTGAGTTCCCGCTCCGGCGCGCGCTGTGGGAAGGCTCGGCGGACGACCTTCGTCACACCGCAGTGCTGCAACCGGCTCTCCTCGCCGTCGAGGTCGCGCAGGCGCGGCACCTGCGCGCCCTCGGCCGCGACCCGGCGTGGCTCTCGGGGCACAGCGTCGGACAGTACTCGGCGCTGGTGGTCGCCGAATCGCTGCCATTCGAAGACGCGCTGCACCTGGTGCGCGAGCGCGGCCTCCTCATGCAGGAGGCGGTGCCCGACGGTGTGGGCGCGATGGCCGCCATCCTCGAGCTGGATCGCGCGGAGATCCGCAAGCTGTGCCGGGCAGTTCCCGGAGTGGTGGGTATCGCGTCGCACAACGCGCCGGGGAACACGGTCATCTCCGGCGACCGTGACGCGGTGGCGAGCGCAGCGGCTCGCTGCCGGGACGCGGGAGCGCTGGTCGTGGAGTTGCCCGTCTCCGCGCCGTTCCACACGGCGTTGCTCGAGCCGATGGTCCCGCCCTTCACCGCGCTGGTCGAGAAGACGTCCTTCCGCGATCCGTGCATTCCCGTGATCGACAACGTGGGCGCGCGGCCGCTGACGGACGCGGCCTCGGTGCGTCGCTCGCTGGTGCTGCAGGTCAGCGCGCCCGTGCTGTTCGAGGAGAGCCTGCGCTATCTGGTCGAGCGCGGCGTCGACGAATTCGTGCAGTGCGGCCCGGGCAAGCACGTGCTCGGCTTCGTCGGGCGCGTCCACTCGGGCGCAAGGCTCCTGCCGTTCGACGAGGCGGCAGAAGGAGATCCGGCGCCGCACTGACGCCGGGCGCCTCCGTCACGACCGGTCCGGATCGGCTCAGGCGACTCCGCGGCGCGCGATCCGGACGGTGTTGCAGAAGCCGTCGTCGAGCACGCGCAGCTGCACCTCGAGCTCGCCCATGGCGTCGCAGCGCACCGTCTCCTCGACCTGCGGTCCGTCGCCGTCGAGCCGGTGCACCGGGACCGCCGCGAGGTCGCGCACCGCCCGGAGGCGCGGGTCGAAGGGGAACAGCACTTCGTCCCACATCGCCAGGTTTCCCTCGGGCCGGCCCTGATCGATGCGCGCACATTCGACGAAACGGAAGTGGCCCAGGTTGTGGGCGGCGCGATACCGGCGCGTGACGCTCAGAGGAGGCGCACCCGGAGAGGGGAGGCGCGTGTCCTTCGGCAGGAGCACGTCGAAGGAGACCTCCGCGCCGGCGCTCTCCTCGCGGAAGACGCCGAAGTGGCGAGTGAACCGCTCGGTGAGCGAGTACCCGGCCCGCTCGTCGAGCGTGATCGCCAGACCGATCGCCGTCGAGCCGAAGGCGTGCGGCGACCTGCGGACGCGGTGCGCGCCGAACCGCTCGCGCAGCAGGCGGTACACCGGCGGGAACGTGCTCGCGCCCCCGACCACGTAGATGCCGGCCAGCTCGCTCCAGTCGACGTCCTTCTCCTCCCGGCGCGGGTCGCGCATCGCGGGCTCCACCGCTTCCAGAGTGCGCTCGACGAGCGGAGCGCAGGCGGCGTAGACGTCCTCGATGGGCAGCATGAGCGGCTCGTGCCGGCCGAGCGCCGACAGGTCGATCACGAACTTGCGCGTGTTCGGGTTCACCGCCTCTTTCTGCACGCGGCATTCGTCGAGCAGGAGGTTGCGCTCGCGAGGCGAGGTTACGGTCCCGAGCTTCGTCTCGACGAGCTTCAAGATGGCTTCGTCGAAGTCGTCGCCCCCCAGGCGCGCGACGCCCGACGAGGTGACCACCTCGTTGGCCCGGCCTTCCATCTTGATGAGCGAGGCGTCGAAGGTGCCGCCGCCGAGGTCGTAGACCAGCACGTACTCGCGCTTGCTGGTCACGGTTTCACGGAAGCGATGGGCGTACTCGAAGCCCGCCGCGCTCGGCTCGTTCAGCAGCGCGACCACGTCGAACCCCGCGCGGCGGAAACCGTCGACGGTGAGGATGCGCTGCGCGCTCGAGGCGTTCGCGGGAACGCTGACCGCCGTCTTGAGTGGCTCGCCTTCCCGCAGGTGCGCGTTGGAACGCAGGTGCAGCTCGTCGCGCACGTAGGAGAAGAAGGCGGCGAGCAGGTCGACGACCTTGATCGACCGCGGCCCCACCGCGAGCTGCGAATCGGGCCCGGCGTCGTTGAGCAGTCGCTTGAACGAGCGCAGCACGGTCCACGCCGGGTCGTGCGCGACCGCTATCGCCTGCGCTCCGAAGCGCAGCGCACCGTCCTCGCTCGCGGCCACCAGCGACGGAATGAAGTCGGCGTGCTCGAAGGAGACGATCGGGTAGTTGCCGCGATCGACTGCCGCGACGACCGTGTGGGTAGTGCCGAAGTCGATCCCGAGCCGCATTGGCCCTCCAATCTACGCCACACTCACCGCAACTAGAACGGTCTGGGCTGGTCGACTGCTTCCTCGACGAGCCGCAGGTACTCGGAGCGCGGGACCTCCACGCACCCCAGGCTCCTCAAGTGCGGCGACATCACCTGCACGTCGAACACGGTGAACTCCCGCTCGCGCAACCGCTCGGCGGCGGCGACGAACGCCACCTTCGAGGCGCCGGTGCGCAGGTGGAACATCGACTCGCCGGCGAAGAGCGACCCGACGGCGAGACCGTACAAGCCGCCCGCAAGCTCCTCTCCCGCCCAGACCTCGACGCTGTGCGCCCACCCGAGCGCGTGCAGCTCGGAGTACGTGGCGAGGACGTCGGGCGTGATCCAGGTCCCTTCCGTGCGCAGCTCGCCGCAGGCGACCATCACCTCGCGGAACGCCTCGTCGAACGTCACCCTGAAGGCGGGCTTCCGCGCGCGCTTCACGTGGCGCGGCCACGGCTGCGGCGGATCGAGCGGGAAGATCGCGCGGGGGTCGGGACTCGCCCAGGGCACCACGCCCTGCATGATGGGCCAGGGAAAGATGCCCTTCCGGTAGGCCTGCAGGACGAGCCCGGGCGTCATGCTGCGCGACAGCGCGACGATCCCTTCGCGGTTCGCGCGCCGGGCGTCCGGCAGCTCGATGCGCGTCGGCGCCGGCTCGACGGGAGGGTACGTCACCGACGGCCCCGGGCCGCGGGCGAAAGCGTCACCGCGGCGCCCCCAGCATCTCGCGCAGCTTGCGCGCCCGTTCCTCGGGCGCGCCGAACTTCGCGCGGTAGTCGTCGATGCTGCGCCGGATCACCTCGGCCGCCTCCTCCCGGCCGTACACCTCGGCGATCTGCACCTTGCGGGTCCCGGGGCCGGGCAGCTGCTTGTAGCTGAGGAAGTAATGGCGCAGGCGATCGACGAGGCCCTTCGGCACGTCGGCGAGGTCTTTCATGTCGCCGAAGACGAGGTCTTGCTCGAGCACGGCGATCACCTTGTCGTCGGCCTCGTCGCCGTCGACCATGCGCAACCCGCCCACGGCGCGGGCGTGGAGCAGGAACCCGCCGTGCGCGTTGCGCTTCTCCGTCAGCACGCAGATGTCCATCGGGTCGCCGTCGCCGCGCATGCCGGCCTGCCCGGTGCGCTCGGCGCAGCGCGCGGCGACGAGATCGCCGCAGTAGGTCTGCGGGATGAAGCCGTAGAGCGAAGGAACCAGGCTCGAGTAGCGCTGCGGACGGTCGATGCGCAGATGGCCGGACTGCTTGTCCAGCTCGTACTTCACCACGTCGCTCGGCACGATCTCGATGTACGCGTTGAGCACCCCGGCGGGATCGCCGGGCGGGACGCCGTGCCACGGGTGTGCCTGGAAGAGCGTCGCCAGCAGGTCTTCCGCGCTCATGCAGGCAGTCCGTCGACGAGCCGCCGCAGGGCGGCCTTTCCGCCTTGCACGAACGGAGCGCCGTCCGCGAGCAGCAGCGAGTCGAACTCCAGCCCGGCGAGGGCGCGCAACGACGCGATGAGCCGCCGCTTGTCGTCGATCACGGCGTCCGGGAGCAACGCGCACGAGCCGGGCGGCTTGCCTACGCAGGCGTCGCCGACCAGCAGGACGCGGCGGTCGGGCCAATGAAGCGCCACCTCGCCGGGCGACTTCCCGGGGACCGCGACGATCTCGATCGGCCCGAGCCGCTGTCCGGCGCGCAAATCCTCGTCGACCGCCGTGCCCTTCTCGCGCGCGAACGCCGCGTCGGCCGGATGGATCGCGATGGGCGCGCCGGTGCGCTGCTTCACCTTCATGCTCGCGCGGAAGTGGTTGCGGTTGGTGAGCACGATGCGCTGCACGCCGGCCGCGGCGATCTCGCCCAGCACTTCGTCGGACATCTCCACGGGGTCGACGCACAGGTTCCCGCCGGGCAGCCGCAGAAGGTAGCCGTTGAAGTCGTACCCCTGCCGCTCCGCGAACCACGACCAGGTGAGGATCCCTGAAAGGATCTCGCGCATTCCGGCCGCGTAGCACGCAAATTGGGGTGGCTCAAGCCGTTCCAGCCGCCGGCGGTATGCGCCGGCGCTGCGCCTTTCGAAGCGCGGACCGTTCTAGCCCGCCGCGATCTTCTCTTTCGGCGGCATCCAGTACACCTCGACGTGGATCTGCGCCCGGTCGAATCCGCGCCGCAGCAGGATGCCCTTGCCGTTCTCGATCATCTGCGGATGGCCGCACAGGTACGCGACGCTGTTCTCGGGCGTGAAGCCTTCCTGGTCGAGGTACTTGCGCAGCACGTCCTCCGCGCGGCCTCGCTCGCCCTTCCACTCGGGGTCCTCCCAAGGCCGGCTCACGACGGGGACATACTCGAGCCAACCGCCGGATTCCGCAGCGGCGCGCTCGAGCTCGTCGCGATACCCCAGCTCGTACGAACGGCTCCCGGCCTGGACGACGAAGAGCCGCAGGTCGGGCTTCTGCCGGCGCAAGCTGCGCACCATGCTGACCGCCGGCGCGATGCCCGTGACGGTGGTGACCACGAAATGGTTGCGGCGGCCACCCTTGCGATCGATCGTGAACGCGCCCTTGGCGCGGTGGCGCAACCACACTTCGGCGCCGGGTTTCAGCTCGTACAGCCTGGGCGTGAGCTTCCCGTGCGGGACGAGCTCGAAGAAGAGCTCCAGCTCCTCCTCGTGAGGCGCCGAGCACACCGAATAGGCGCGCTCGATCACCTTCCCGCCCGCGCCGTCCTCGAGCCCCAACGTCACGTACTGGCCCGGCTCGAACTCGATGCGCTTTTCCGGCGCCACGCGCACGGACCACAGGTCCCTCGTGTGATCTTTGCGCCAGGTGATCCGCCCGCGCTGATATTTCTCCGGGCTCATCGCCATCCGTCGGAGATTAGCCTTCGCGGATCGCCGCTGCCACCCCGCGAACTGGAGCAAGGCGTTCGTTCAGTCGGGCGTGCGGTGCCGTGGTACACCCGCGCCATGGCGACGACGTTCGATCGACAGACGCAGAAAGTCGGGCGGCAGGAAGCGCTCGACTACCACTCCGCGTGGCCGCGGGGAAAGATCGAGGTGGTTCCCACCAAGCCGGTTGCCACGGCCCGGCAGCTGACGCTCGCGTATAGCCCCGGCGTGGCGGAGCCGTGCCTCGCGATCGCGGAGGACCGCGACCTCTCGTACAAGTACACGGCCCGCGGGAACCTGGTCGGCGTGATCTCCAACGGCACGGCGGTGCTCGGGCTGGGCGACATCGGGCCGTGGGCGTCCAAGCCGGTGATGGAGGGCAAGGGCGTCCTCTTCAAGAAGTTCGCCGACATCGACGTCTTCGATCTCGAGGTGAACGCGAAGGACATCGACACGTTCTGCACGGTGGTGAAGGGGCTCGAGCCGACGTTCGGCGGAATCAACCTCGAGGACGTGAAGAGCCCGGAATGCTTCGTCATCGAGCGCAAGCTGCGGTCGATGATGGGAATCCCGGTGTTCCACGACGACCAGCACGGCACCGCGATCATCACCGGCGCGGCCCTGGTCAACGCGCTCGAGCTGGTGGGCAAGAGCATCGGCGAGGTCAAGGTGGTCTTCGTCGGCGCCGGCGCCGCGGCCGTCGCGTGCGCCGAGCAGTACGTCGCGCTGGGAGTGCCGCGTCAGAACGTCTTCATGTGCGACAAGTTCGGGCTCGTGTACCGCGGCCGTCCCGAGGACATGGACGAGTGGAAAGGCGTCTTCGCCCAAGGCGAAACGCCGCGCGTGCTGGCCGAGGTCATCCGCGGCGCCGACGTCGTCGTCGGCCTTTCCGCGGCCGGCGTCATCACGCCGGACATGGTGCGCACGCTCGCCAAGGACCCGATCCTCTTCGCGCTCGCCAATCCGGTGCCGGAGATCCTGCCCGAGCAGGTGCGCGAGGTGCGCGACGACGTGATCCTGGCGACCGGCCGCAGCGACTACCCGAATCAGGTCAACAACGTCCTCGGCTTCCCCGGCATCTTCCGGGGCGCGCTCGACGTGCGCGCCAACGCCATCAACGAGCCGATGAAGCTCGCCGCCTCGCACGCGCTCGCGCAACTGGCGCGCCAGGACGTTCCGGAGAGCGTGTCGGCGGCGTACGGCGGGCAGAACTTCAAGTTCGGCAGCGACTACATCATCCCCAAGCCGTTCGACCCGCGCGTGCTCACCGCCGTCGCTCCGGCGGTGGCGCAGGCGGCGATGGAGTCCGGCGCCGCGCGCATCCGGCTGGACCGCGCCGAGTACGTCGAGCAGCTGCGCAAGCGGCAGGGCCGCACCTACGAAGTGATGAGCGTCGTGGTCGGGAAGGCGCGCCGCAAGCAGACGCGGATCGCGTTCCCGGAAGGCAACCATCCGCGCATCCTCCGCGCCGCGCAGATCCTGGCCGAGGAGCACATCTGCCGGCCCGTGCTCATGGGCAAGCGCGAGGAGATCGAGGCGTTCGCCGACGAGGCGGCGCTCTCCGCCATCGCCGACCTGGAGATCGTCGACCCGGTCTCCAGCCCGCTGCTGCAGCAGTACACGCAGATGCTGTACACGCTGCGCCAGCGCGCCGGCATGTCCTTCGCCGAAGCGGCGTACCGGATCCGGCAGCGCAACGTGTTCGCGGCGATGATGCTGCACGAGGGCGCCGTCGACGGCGTGGTGTCGGGCCTGACCCGCAGCTATCCCGAGGCGATCCGGCCGCATCTGCAGATCGTCCGCACCCTGCCGGGCCGCTTCGCCGCAGGCACGTACATCCTCGCCTTCAAGCACGGCCTCAAGCTGTTTGCCGACTGCACCGTCAACGCCGAACCCACCGCCGAGCAGCTCGCCGACATCGCCATCTCCACCGCCGAGCTGGCGCGCGAGTTCGAGCTGACGCCGCGCGTGGCGATGCTCTCGTACTCGAACTTCGGCAACGAGCCGGGCGGCTCGCCCGGCAAAGTGCGCCGCGCCTTGGAGCTGGTGCGCCAGAGGCGGCCGGAGCTGGAGATCGACGGCGAGATGCAAGTCGACCCGGCCGTGGTGGACAACGTGCGCGAGCAGGAGTTCCCGTTCGTGCGACTCACCGGCGACGCGAACGTGCTCATCTTCCCCGACCTGAACAGCGGGAACATCGGCTACAAGCTGCTCTGGCGCCTCGGCGGAGCCGAGGTCATCGGGCCGGTGCTGATGGGCATGGCGCGGCCGGTGAACGTGCTCCAGCAAGGCGCGAGCGTGCAGGACGTGGTGAACCTGGCGGCGATGACCGCGGTGCGCGCGCAGAACGAGATCGTCTACTGAGCCCGCGTCAGGCGCGGGCGCAGCGCGGCCTCGACTGCTCGCGCGATGCGCACGTGCGCGGAAGGACCCGGGTGGCCGTCCCAGGGCAGCAATTCGTCCGGCGCGATGTCGATGAGCACGTACGGCAGGCCCTGCTCGTCGAACAGCTCGCGCAGCAGGGCGCCCTCGGGATGCTCGGCGAGCGTCCGGCGAGGACCGATCGAGAACGCGACGAAGAGCGGCTCGGCGCCGCGCTCACGGGCGGCGCGCGCGCTTTCTCGCAACACGGCCGCGTTCAACCGGGTCGCCTCGCGCAGCGCGCCGTCGCTCAGCCAGGGCATCTCGTTCACCACCAGATCGCGGACACGCAGGCGCGCAAAGAGGCCGTCCGCCGGAGGGACGAACTGGAGCTTTCCGCCGCCCAGGACGAGGCGCGGCCGGTAGTCTTGCCGGCTCCGCTGCAACATGACGGGCACGAAGGTCATCACCACGGCCACCGGCCGCCGCAGCCGGCCGAGAACGTCGCGCAGCCGGAGCAATGCCTGATCGGATCCGTACCCGCCGCACCCTGTGTTGACCACCTGCAAGCCGAGATCCTTGCCGAGCAGCGCCGCGAAGGTCTGCCCGTATTCGACGCCGTGGCCCACGGCGATCGATTCTCCGGCGACCACCAGCGACCTCTGCTCCGGGTCGGGCGCGCCGCCCGGTCTCGCGGCGCGGTCGCCCCATTCATCGACGGCGAACGTCACCCGGTGCTCGGGCGGACCGACGGGCGTCGCGCGCGACGGTCGCAGCACCCAGCCGAAGACGGGGTCCAGGCGCCCGATGCGAAACTCGAGCTTCGGTGCGCGCCACTTCGCCGTCACGCCGGCGCCGCGCCTCAGCAGCACCTCCGACACGCCGACCGCGAGGAGCAAAGCGAGGCCGATCCGCGCGACGCCGACCAGCGTCGCACGGCCGAGCGCCCAGCCCACGGGCCACGCCGCCGCGACCAGCGCGGCTCCGGCGATCGCAACGCCCGCGCGGACGTCGCCGGGGACCCACGCCGGCGCCCACGGGTAGAACGAGGGCAACAGCACGTGCCGCTCGAACCAGGCGAAATCCATCGCGTGCGCCGCGGCGAGCAGCGCGGCGCCGCATGTCGCGCAGGCGGTGGTCGCGATCCAGCGCAAGCTCCCCCGAGCCTACCCTGTGCTAGCGTCCCCCGCATGGAAGGGGTGGTCCGTCCGTCCGCGTTCGATCGGGTGCTGCGCCCGCTGCACCGGTGGGTCTGGCGCGACCCGCACCGCCGCGCCCGCAAGCTGCTGCGGTTCGCCGAGACGGAGGCGGACGGCGGGCGCGACCTCGCGCGCGCCGCGGAGCTGACCGCCGATCCGCTGCTCCGCCGGCTGTACTTGCGGCACGCGGAGGACGAATCGCGCCACGCCGCGCTGTTTCGCGCGCGCGGCCGATCGCTGCTGCGCAGCCTGCCGCGCGTCCGCGCCGGATTCGAGGCCAACTGGCTCGCGCCCGGCGAGCGCGGCCTCGACGACCTTCGCGTCACCGACGAGCGCGACCAGTCGCTGCTCGCGTTCCTGCACTTGTCGGAGAAGGCGGCGGCGGGCCGCTTCGCCCTCTACCGCGAGGTGCTCGCGCACGATCCGGAGACGCAAGACGTGTTCGCGGACGTGCTCCGCGACGAGGCATTCCACATGAGCTACACGCAGGCGCAACTCGCGCGCGTCGCGAAGGAGCGCTCGCACGCGCAGCTCTGGCGCGGACGGCTCGGCCGCTTGTGGAAGGCGTACCTGCGCGCGGCGGCGGCGCTCGCGTCGGTGCTCGGGACGCTGATCCTCCGGCTCCAGTACTTCGTCGTCCTGCCCCCGTTCGCGCTGCTCGCCCGGCGCGCCGCGCGCCGCGAGCCGCTCGGATTCGTCCCCGCACGCACGCCTACTTCGCTGACGAGCCAGTACTGATGCGCATCCTGGGGATCTCGGCCCACTACCACGACTCGGCCGCCGCGCTCGTCGCCGACGGCGTCCCCGTCTGCGCGGTGCAGGAGGAGCGCCTCTCGCGCCGCAAGAACGACGCGGCGTTCCCGCTGGCCGCGATCGAATGGTGCCTGGAGCGCTCGGGAGTCGAGCCCGAGCAGCTCGACGCGGTGGTGTTCTACGAGAAGCCGATGCTGAAGTTCGAGCGCATCGTCACGATGGCGCTGCGCGGGTTCCCGCGCACCTGGCGGAGCTTCCCGCGCGCGATGAAGAATTCGCTCGGCGAGAAGCTCTGGGTGAAAGGGATCATCGCTTCGCACCTGGGCATCCCGGCCCGGAAGATCCTCTTCACCGAGCACCACCAGGCGCATGCGGCCGCGGCGTTCCTCACCGCTCCGACGCGCGCCGCGGCCATCCTCACCGCGGACGGAGTCGGCGAATGGGCGACGCTCTCCGTCGGCCGCGGCGCGGTCCGCCAGGACGGCGGGACCGACATCGTGCCGCTGCGCGAGATCCGGTTCCCGCATTCGCTCGGGATGCTCTACTCGACCTTCACCGCCTGGCTCGGCTTTCCCGTGAACGAAGGCGAGTACAAGGTGATGGGGCTTGCCGCGTACGGGCGGCCGTCGCTCGCCGGCGAGGTGCGCAAGGTGCTCCTTCGCACGTCGGACGGCGGGTTCGCCCTCGACCTCTCCTACTTCGATTACCACTTGTCGGCGAGAAGTTCGTTCTCACCCAAGTTCGTCGACGCGTTCGGTCCGCCGCGCGATCCGTGGGACCCGATCGATCTCGAGACGGACCGCGGCCGCCACTACGCGGACGTCGCCGCGTCGGTGCAGCGGGTCCTGGAGGACACGCTCGTCGATGTCGCCATCGCGCTGCACGCCGAGACGGGTCTACCGGACCTGTGCTTGGGCGGCGGAGTGGCCCTCAACGGCTGCGCCAACGCGCGCATCCTGCGCGAGAGCGGGTTCCAGCGCGTCTTCGTCCCCTCCGCGCCGGGAGATGCGGGGTGCGCGCTCGGCGCGGCGCTCTACGCGGACCGGGTGCATTTCGGCACGCGCTGGCGGGAAGTGCCGGACCATCCTTTCTGGGGACCGGAGGCGCAGCCCGGGGACCTGGCGCGCATCGCCGAGGAAGACGGGCTTCCCTGCCAGCGCGAGGCCGATCCGTCGCTGCTCACGCGCGTCGCGGACGAGCTGTGCGCTGGTCGGATCGTCGGCTGGGTGGACGGCGCGTGCGAGTACGGTCCGCGCGCGCTCGGCCATCGCAGCATCCTGGCGGCGCCGTCCGACGCGGCGATGCGCGACAAGCTGAACCGGAGCATCAAGTTCCGCGAGGAGTTCCGCCCCTTCGCCCCCGCGGTGCCGATCGAGGCGGCCGCGCGCTACTTCGATCTTCCGCCCGGAGGCGAACGGCTGGGCCGCTTCATGTCCGGCGTCTTCCCCGTGCGGCCCGAATGGCGCGAGCGGCTCGCCGCGGTCACGCACGTCGACGGCACCGCGCGCGTGCAGGTCGTGGAGCGCGCCATGGCGCCGCGGTTCCACGCGCTGCTCGAGGAAGTCGGCCGCAGGACAGGCGTCCCCGTCCTGCTCAACACGAGCTTCAACCTCGCCGGCGAGCCGATCGTCAATACGGCTGCGGAGGCGTACTCGACGTTCCGCCGCTCCGGCATCGACCTGCTCGTCTGCGGCCCCGTGCTGGTGGCGAAGAACCGCGCGGCCCAGGCGGCGCGGGAGGAGGCGGTCGCATGATGAAGCGACGTTCGCGGATCGCGCGCACGCTGATCGTGGTGGGCAGCGCCGCGCCCTCCATCGTCGACGGCGCGCGCGGCCTGTGGCGCAGCGAGTCCGGCCGGAAGTGGCTCGTGCCGCTCGTCGTGTTCCTCTGCACGACCGGCGTGATCCTGGCGCTCGCCGCGGGAGTCGAGGCGCTGGCGCCGTTCATCTACGCGATCTTCTGATTCGTCCAATCGGCGCGAGATTTGACAAGAGGCTCCTTGCGCTGCGTTGATCCGTGCACGGGAGGGAATCCATGAACAAGACGGTTGCGGCCGTAGCGGCGACGTTTGCGCTCGCTCTGCTGAGCGGGTGCGCGGGCATGAAGCCGATGGCGTTGTCGAAGGACACCCAGAAGCTCGACCTGTCGCAAGAATCGATCGCAGTGATGACGGTCCGGGTCACCAATACGTACAAGACGAGCTACCAGCCGCGCCTCAAGTTCGTGGCAGTGAGGGCCGACGACGCCGAGAAGAAGGAGTCATCCTTCGGGATCGGCGAGCTCCTCTCGAGCGACGAGTCCGAGCAGAACCAGTTCGAAGAGGCGGCGGTGAGCCTGTCGCTGCCGCCGGGGAAGTACCAGCTCCGCCTGGTCGGCGTGAAGAGCAATGGCATCCTCGTGGCAGGGAACAGCGGAATGGTTCCGATCTACGCCCCGTTCGAGCTCAAACCTGGACAGGTGACCTACCTGGGCCGCATCGAAGCCATGCGGCGCGAGCGCAAGAACGACGACGAGCTGCGAGCGGGGATCGTGATCCCGCTCATCGACCAGGCCGTCGCGGGCTATTCGGGCGGCACCTTCGACGTCTCGATCGTCGATTCGTACGACAACGACGTCGCGACGCTGCGCAAGATCTACCCCGCGCTCGAGAAGGTCGAGGTCGCGAAGGCCATGCTGCCGAAGTGGCGCAAGCCGACTGACGAGGAGATGAAGTAGCCGCTGCCGCGGTCACGCGGTCACGGCGTGAAGCTGATCCGCACGCCGGAGCCGAACCAGCCGTGCAGCGCGGTGTTGGAGATGCTGCCGGAGGTGCTGCCGGCATCGACGCGGGTGTACTCGCCGAGACCGAGCATCAAGAAGGGGCCGAATCCGAAGAGCGGAGAGGGCCGGAAGTCGACGCCTACCATGAGCGGGAACTCGATGCCGCCGATGGTCGCGTCCCTCGATCCGCCGGGTCCGCTGGCGCTCACCTTCGCCTGCTCGTACCCGATGGCGATGCCCAGCCACGGGTCGAACTGCTTCCGCAGACTGAAGTGATAGGAGACCCCGAGACCGACGCGGAGCGTGTGCGCGGAGCAGCTTGCGCCCGACCCGCAGGCTGCCACTAGAGGATCGCCTAGCGACGACAGGCCATACGAGAAGTACGCCCCGGCGTAGACTTCGTCGGTGAACCGGTAGTTCAAATCGACGCTCAGCGGCACGTCGAACTTGACCGTCTGGCTGAGATCGTCACCGGCAGAGTCGGTCGCCTTGCCGAACGGCAAGGCAACGCCTCCACGCAGCGCGATCTCCAGGTTGGTGCTTCGCCCCTGGTTGGTGCTTCGCCCCTGGTTGGTGCTTCGCCCCTGGTTGGGGCTCGACTGCGCGTGGGCGGCTGTGGAAACGAGCACGACCGCTGCGACGAGCGACATCCGTTGCATGGACCCCTCCCCCGGGCCGCGCGCGAGCGCCGCCATTTCGTGCAAAATACCAAACCGACTTGCTTTCTCCCAGAAGGCCGCCCGAGAGGCGCTTTCATTCGCGGAGGCTCCTGGCGATGTGGAACGACGCGCTCGACTTGCTCGCGTGCCCGCGCTGCGCAGCCCCGCTCCGCGCTCAGCTCCGCTGCGCCTCGTGCTCCGCCGAGTATGTCGCTCCGGACGGCATCCCGGATCTGCGCCTCCCCGCCGACGAGCGCACCGAGGCCGTGCGGGAGTTCTATGGAGAGGCGCCCTTCCCCGGGTATCCGCCGCGCGACAGCTATCCCTGGCTGCGGGCCCGTGCGGAGCGCAGCGACCTGGCGCGGCTGCTCGACCAGGCGGTCCCCGGCGATGCCCGCATCGCCGAGG
>Ga0114129_10006958_pt1 | contig 16092 bp, 13 predicted proteins | sample RhiMetdeltSRZDD1_FD_80071 | JGI IMG/M metagenome (GOLD analysis project Ga0114129, IMG submission 80071) | Populus rhizosphere microbial communities from Tennessee, USA - Rhizosphere MetaG P. deltoides SRZDD1 (version 2) (version 2) | ecosystem: Host-associated > Plants > Roots > Rhizosphere >... | reverse complement strand
TTGAAGCTCGACTCGCCGCGGAACGCGTGGATCTGCTGATTCGCGGTCAAGAACGCCTCCTGCGTGGCTTCCTCGGCGTCGGGTGGTGACCGCAGGGCGGCCAGGGCCGCCCGAAACACGCTCGTGCGGCAGCGTATGGCCAGCTCGCCGAAGGCGGAGGCGTCGCCCTGTCGCGCACGGTCGAGAAGGAGCCGCTCATCGTCGGTCACTCGGTCTGTAGACGGGGCGTTGGGGGCGCCGGTTCGAAAATCTTTGCGGACCGGCCCCACCTACGGGTGCTCGGCCTCGAGGTGTACCTTCTCGCGGCGCACGAGGTAGAGGCCGCTGCCGATGATGATGGTGGCGCCCAGCAGGGTGTAACGGTCGGGCAGGGCGCGCCACAAGATCCAGTCGAGAGCCACGCTCCAGGCCAGGCCGGTGTACTCGAACGGCGCCACCGCGGAGGCCTCGCTCTCGCGGAAGGCCTCCGTGATCGCGAGCTGTCCGAAGAAGCCGAAGACGGCGATTCCCGCGAGGATCCACGCGTGCTCGAAGCGGACCGGCACCCACCCGTGGGCGGCGAGGACGGCAGCGCCGCTGGTCATCATCGCCATCGGCCAGAAGATCAGCGTCTCCATGGAGTCCGTTCGGCCGATGATGCGCACGAGGATGGCGGTGACGGCGTATCCGGCGGCGGCGGCCAGCACGGCCAGGCCTCCCAGCGTCATCAACCCCTCGCCCGTCGGGCGGAGGACGACCAGCACGCCGCTCAGGCCGACGACGACAGCGATCCATCGCGCCGGCTCCACGCGCTCCTTCAGCACGACCGCGGACAGCGCGGTGATCAGCAGGGGCGCGATGAAGAAGAGTGAATAGGCCTCGGACAGGGGCAGCCGGCGTACCCCCAGCGCGAACATCGCCAAGACGCCGATGCCGACGGCGCTGCGCAGCAGGTGCAGGCTCCATCGCGCCTTCAGCACGCGCCGGAAGCCGCCGCGCCAGGCGATGTAGGCCACCACCAGCGGCATCGAGGCCAGGCTGCGGAGCGCCGCCACCTGGATCGCTGGGTAGTGGGGCGAGAGCAGCTTGAGGCCGCTGTCCATGAACGAGAAGAGCCCGGCCGCAATCAGCATGGCGGCGATCCCGCGCCGGTTCTTCTCCCTCATCCGGCCGAGACGGTACTACAACCGCCGCATATACTGGCGACAAAGCAGCCATGTTCCTGGTTCTTGCAAGCCTCGCGTCCGCAGGGGTGTCGGTGTGGGCGTTCTCCGCGGACAACGTCGTGCTGGGCGTGGCGTTCGCCCTCGCCGCCATCGCCGCGTCCGCGATGGGTGCGCGCGCCGAGCTCGACAATGCGAGCGCCCCCGTTCGCTTCGACAGGACGGACGCTCTGGTTTCCTGCGCTTCGTTCGTGGGCGCGCTCGGCCTGCGCTTGCATCGGATCCGCGAGATCCCCTGGGGCATCAACAACGACGTGGCGTGGAACGGCCTCTACGCGCTGCGCATCCTCTCCGGCGAGGAGCCGTACACGCCGTACACCGCGGAGGCCTGGGGCAAGGAGACGTTCTTCTTTTATCTCGTGGCCGCGGTGTTCCGGGTGTTCGGTGCGGGGCCGATCACCCTGGTCGTGCCCTCGATCGTCGCCGGTGCGCTCACCGTGGCCGTCTTCTATCTCCTGTCCCGCCTCCTCTTCGATCGGCGCGCGGCGATCGTGGCCGCCGCCCTGCTGGCCACGCTGGCCTGGCATCTCACGCTGTCCCGTACGGGGTATCGCGCGATCCTGGCCCCGTTGTTCCTGGCTCTCACGCTCCTGTTCTTCTTCCGAGCCGTCGATGCGACGACGATGCGCGCACGTCTCGCGTGGTTCGCGGCGACGGGGATGGCGCTCGGGGTGGGGCATCACAGCTACTTCAGCTTCCGCGTGACGACGCCGCTGCTGGGGTTGCTGGTGTTGCGGGAGCTCGCCTGCGACCGCGGCTTCTTGCGGCGGTGCGCCGCCGGCCTCGCCGTGGCCGGCGCGGTGGCGGCGCTGTGCGTCTTGCCACTCGCTCTCTATGCCGTCGCGCATCCAGACATGTTCTTCGCCCGGACGGGTCATCTCTGGATCGGCAACCGCCTGCGCGAGCAAGGCTCCTGGGCGCCCGTCTGGGAAAACCTGCGCGACAACCTGCTGCTCTTCCACTACCACGCGCCGGTGGGGAACTTCTTCAACCTGGAATGGCCGATCCTGTCCCGTCCGATGGGCCTCTTCGTGCTCGTGGGCGCGGGCGCGCTGATCCGCGTCGCTCGGCGTCGCGCGCCGTTCACCGTGATCAGCGTCGGCGTGTTGGCGCACCTGCCCGCGCTGCTCTCCGCTCCCGACGCCACGCGCTCCCTCATGGTGACGCTGGCCGTGGCCTGGACGGCGGCGGCCGGCGTCGAGGCCGTGGCCCGCCGGTTCTCGCCCGCGAAACCGATCGCCGGGACGATGGTCGCCGCCGGCCTGGCCGCCGCCCTGAGCGCGGCCGAGCTTCGCTTCTATTTCCACGATCTCGGGCGCGATCCGGCGGCGCAGTACGGATACGCGGGGATTCACACCGCCATCGCCCATACCGTCGCCGACCTCGCCCTCGGTCACCTGACCTTCGTCTCTGCCGGGAACACCTTCACGACGACGGAATTCCTCTGGCACGACCTGCCGCCGGGGCGCTTGCGCAGCGGCGGTTTCGAGGCGCCGGACCAGATCCCACCGGACGACCTGAGGCGCGCGCTCGAAGAGTTCCTGGCAGAGGCGCCGCCGGCCGGGCTCGGGCTCGCCTTCGTGATCGACACCCAGCCCGCGAACGAGCCGCTGCTCGCGCGCGTGCGAGAGACGTTTCCCGAGGCCGTCGTGCGTGCCCACGACGACGAACGCTACGGCACGCCCGCCTACTACAGCGTGGCCGTCCCGCCGGCAGTGGTCGCCGCCCGCGCGGGGCGATGAGCGGTCAATTCCACCAGGCCGTGGTACGGGTGATCTAGTCTCCTTTTATGAAGGTCATCGGTCTCATCGGTGGAATGAGCTGGGAATCCAGCGCGGAGTACTACCGCCTCATCAACCGCACGACGCGGGACCGTCTCGGGCCGCTGCACTCGGCACGCAGCCTCATGTACACCGTCGACTTCCACGAGATCGAGCGGATGCAGCACGCGGGCGAGTGGGACCGCGCGGGTGCCCTGCTCGCGGATGCGGCAAGGCGGCTCGAGCGCGGCGGCGCGGATTGCGTCCTGCTCTGCACCAACACCATGCACAAGGTGGCGGCGGCCGTGGAGGACGCCGTCCGAATTCCGCTCTTGCACATTGCCGACGCCACGGGCGCGCGGTTGCAGGCCAGGGGAATGCGCGCGGTGGGCCTGTTGGGTACGCGCTTCACCATGGAAGAAGACTTCTATAAGGCCAGGCTCGCGGAGAAGTTCGGGCTGACTGTGCTCGTTCCGAGCCAACCGGCGCGCGACATCGTCCATCACGTGATTTATGACGAGCTTTGCCAGGGCCGGATCCGCCGTGAATCCAAGGCCGAGTACGCCCGCATCCTGCACGACCTTGCCGAGGGCGGCGCGGAAGGCGTCGTCCTGGGCTGCACGGAGATCACGCTCCTCGTCGATGAGTCCGACAGCCCGGTGCCGGTTTTTGATACCACGGCCATCCACGCGGCCGCCGCCGTGGATTTCGCGCTCGATGAGGTCTCTGTATGAAGCTCGAGAACATCCCGTTCCAGACGACGGACTGGGCTCGGATCGAGGCGACGGAGCACGCCGGGCTCACGGGCAAAGCGGTCTGGCGGACGCAGCAGTGCGGGGAGGTGCGTGTCCGCATCGTCGAATACAGCGCCGGCTACGTCGCCGACCACTGGTGCGAGAAGGGCCACATCCTCTTCTGCCTGGAAGGGGAGCTGGAGACCGCGCTGGGGGACGGCCGTCGGTTCGTCCTCACGGCCGGCATGAGCTATCAGGTCGCCGATCACGAGGCGCCTCATAGGTCCGCCAGCAAGAGTGGCGCTCGGCTCTTCGTGGTCGATTGACAGACGGGCCTTGAGGCTCGGAATCAGCGGTCAGTTCCACTGCTTCCACTCCTCCTCGTAGTACCGCACCAGCACCTGGTTGTTCAACCGGTTGACCTCGGCCGGAAGCGCCGCCATGTCCGGGCCGAGGACGAAGAGGGAAGCGAGAGTGGGGGCGTCGAGGAAGCGCAGGCCGGGCGGCACCGCCGTGGGCGGATCGAACGTGCGCAAGGCGGCCAGGGCGAAGCCCCATTCGCCAAAAGACGGGACCAGCGCGTGGTACGGGTGCACGGTGAAGCCGGCGTGCTCGAGCGTACGCGTGATGCACCAGAACGAGCGGCGCGCCATGAGGGGCGACGTCGTCTGGACGGCGACCACGCCCCACGGCTCGAGGCGCCGGCGCAGCATCGCGTAGAAGCGGCTGGTGTACAGCTTGCCGAGGGCAAAGCTGCTCGGGTCGGGGAAGTCGATGAAGGCGACATCGAACGTGTCCTCGCCCTGGCCGAGCCAGACGAAGGCGTCGGCGTTCACCACGTGCAGCTTCGGCGACAGCAGCGAATCGCCGTTCTGCTTCCGCAGCAGCGCGTTGGTCGAGGCGAGCCGGGTCATGTCGGGATCGAGGTCGACGAGGACGATCTCGCGGATACCGGGATACTTCAGCACCTCCCGCGCGGCCAGGCCGTCGCCGCCGCCCAGGATCAAGACGCGCCGCGCCTGCGGTGCCACCGACAGGGCGGGATGCACCAGCGCCTCGTGGTAGCGGTACTCGTCCGCGGAAGAGAACTGCAGGTGTCCGTTCAGGAAGAGCTGGAAGTTGTGGCCGGCCCGCGTGACGACGATCCTCTGGTACGGCGTCTGCTTGGCGAGGATCACGGGATCGGTGTACATCGCTGATTCCGCCATGTCGGTCAGGAAGTCGGCGGAGGCGAATCCGACGGTCAGGATCAGGATGGCGATCACGGCCTTGACGCGCAGGTCGCGGGTGGAGCCGATGAGCGGCGCGAAGAGCCACGTGGACCACAGACCGACGCCGGCGTTGGCCAGGCCGAAGAGAAGCGACGTGCGCACGAGGCCGAGACGCGGCATCAGCACGAGGGGGAACATGAGGGAGGCCACGAGGGCGCCCAGGTAGTCGAAGGTCAGCACGCGCGCGATGAGGTCGCGCAGCTCCGCCGTCTCCTTGAGGATGCGCACGATCAGCGGGATCTCGAGGCCGACCAGGATCCCGATGCCGAGGACTGTCGTGTACAGGACGGGACGGAAGAGGGCCGGGGCCTCTCCGAAGGCGAAGAACAGCAGCGGGGCGGAGAGGCCGCCCAGCAGCGCCACCGAGATCTCGATCTCGACGAACCGGCGGGCGAGGCCGCGCTGGACGAAGCGCGACAGGTACGAGCCGACGCCCAGGGCCGACAGGTACACGCCGATGACTGTCGAGAACTGGGTGACGGTGTCGCCCAGCACGTAGCTCGCGAGCGTCCCCGCCACGAGCTCGTAGATGAGCCCGCAGGTGGCGATGACGAGGACGGTCAGGTAGGCGAGGTGCGAGCGCGTGGCTTCGTCTACCCGCGGATCGCCGACGAGATGATCATCGACAGCCCGATGATGAACGCGCCCAGGATGATCCCCAGGGACGTGTTCTGATCCTCCGCGATCTCCTTGCGCATCGAGAATGGCAGGACCTTCTCGATCGCGTAGAAGCTCGCGAGCAGGATCACGGTGCCGAGGACGGAGTAGAAGAGGGAATCCACCACCGGCTTCGCGTGCTGCATCATCCATTCCATTACTTTCCTCCTCGCCAGTAGTGATACGACCGATAGCCGCCCGGCTGCTGCCGGGCCTCGGTGGGGATGAAGCCGCGTTTGCCGGAGCCCGGCTCCCACCCGAACCAGGTGGCCATGGTGTAGCAGGTCACCAGGCCGACGACGAAGAACTTGAACATGGCCTCATTCCCCCGACTGGAAAACCGGATGGTCGCTCTCGCTCCACCGTGCGACGTGGAAGCGGAACGCGCCCCACGCCGCCAGCAGCGGCCACGCGAACAACAGCACCGTGGCCAGGAACAGGTACGTGAAACGCGGCACGCGGCTGCGGACTGTCACATCATAGTTGCCGACGGCCAGGCCCGGCGGCCACTGCGGGGCCAGGCGCAGCACGTAGCGTCCGGCCGGCACGGCTCCCACGTAGGCGGCGCCGACGTTGCTGCCTTCGGTCCACGAGCCGTCGGAGTCGCTGCCGAAGTAGTACTCGGCCTCCAGGTCGAACTCGTCGAGGCCTCCCGTCTCCTCGTTGATGAGCGCCCCGTCGATGTAGATCCACGAGTTCGCGACCGGCGCGCTCAGCTTGATCTGCACGTTGCCGGGGCGCTCGATGACGAACGGCTCGGTGAACACGGCCGCCTCCGGCGAGCCCGATATCGCCCGCGGCGGGATCGCCACTTTTTGCTGATACACGGTGTGCATGCTGCCGAAGAGCAGCCACATGAAGATGAAGAACATCACGCCGGCGCCGAAGACGGCCTGGGTCCAGATCGCGCCCACGCGGCCCTGCCACGGGGACGGCTGGTGCGGCCCGACGCCGTCGCGGCGGGGCAGGCGCCCGGAGAGGCCGAAGGCCGCCTGGATCTCGGACGGCTCCTTGTAGGTGCCCCGGCTCCAGGTGATCTCGTTGTTGTGCTCGTCCTCCTCGAAGCTCAGCATGTGCGGCGGCGCGATGTAGTCGGCCGCGGTCACGAAGTCGCCGATGGCGACCGCCCAGTACATTTCCCCGACCACGTGATCGACGACCGCCTGTCCGCCCTGGAAGTGCTCGTACCGGATGCCGCGATGGCTGGGCGTCGCGCGCCCGCGCACGTCGCCGGCGTTGACGGGCTCCACGAAGGACCAGTGGCCCTTCGACTCCACGAGCCATCGGAACCCGCGCTGCGGCTCGTAGAGCAGGTACTCGCGCCAGGGATAACGCACGCCTTCGAAGGTGACGCTGCGCTCCATGGCGCCGATGGCGGTCCAGGAGACGCCGTCCAAGGTGCCCTTGGTGCCCAGCGGGATCGTGGGCTCGAAGCCGACGGCCTCCGCCGCGTTCAAGACGGCAAACTTCTGCGTGGCGTCCAGGAGCGAGCCGCAGTACGAGCAGGCCACGCGCTGCGTCTGGTCGGGAACACGGACCTCGATCGGACCGCCGCATTGCGGGCACGAGAGGTTCTGACCTTGCACGCGGACCTGGCGGTCTTCCTCGGAGACGATCTCGCGGATCCCGATCTCGGCCAGGCTCACCTCTCGGCCGACGTACACCGCCTCCGGCCGGTTGCCGGTACCGTAGTCGATGGTGGCGAACTGGCCGCCCGGTCCGGAGAGGTCGACGTAGTTGAGGATCTGGCCGGGCTCGATGTCGAAAGGCATCTCGCCGGCGGCGGTCATGAACCGCGCGCGCCGCGCCTCGGTGACGACGAAGGTGCCGCTGCCGAGGTCGAGCGTCTGGCCGGCGCGCACCTGGCTGAAGGACGGCAGCGGGGGCACCGCCACCGCCGCCATGTAGTGGAAGCGGCCCTGGGCCTCGGACAGCCACGCCCAGCTGTCGTCGTCGAAGCCCATGAGCCATTCGTCCCACGTGCCCGAACCGTAGTCGAGCTGCAGGCGGCCGACGAGGGTGAACCGCGGCGCGCCCTCGTACCGCCCGTCCATTCCGAGCTTCAGCACCGACGGAGTGGGGAGGACGGCGGCCACACGCCCGTAGGCGGCCAGGTTCGCACCCTTGCGGGCCACCGCCACCCCGCAGTGCTCGCAGACGCGGAGGAGCGAAGTCCCCAGGGCGAAAACGATGGCCGCGCCGCAGGAGGGGCAACTACCCCGGTAGCCGCTCATGAGGCGCGATGATACGACCTTTTCGCGCAGGCTTGACAACCCCAATCGGGGGCCTTAATGTCCTTCCATCCAGTCAGTTCCGGACGGCCCGCCGTTGGCTGCCGGTTGGGCAGGGGGGCGCCTCTTTGTCAGAGTCGTTCAGACTTCCACGGCCGTCGACATCGCGCGACACGATCCAGGAGCCGAGCCGGCGCCACGCGCCCGTCCGCTTCCCCGACGTGTATCGCCGCAACGCCGCCCAGCGCCGGCTGACGATCTCGTTCGAGCTCTTCCCGCCCCGGACTCCCGAGGACGAGCGCACGCTGTTCGAGAAGACGGTACCGCAGCTCTGCGAGCTGAACCCGTCGTTCATCACCGTGACCTACGGCGCCGGGGGATCGACCCGCGAGCGTACCCTCGACATCGCCGCGCGCGTGAAGAAGGAAACCGGCATCGAGGTCGCGGCGCATCTCGCCTGCATTGGTTCGTCGGTGGAGGCGCTGGAGTCGTTCCTGCACGCGGCGCGTGAGAGCGGTGTCGAGAACATCGTGGCCATCCGCGGCGACAAGCCGAAAGACCACGTCGACGCGCCGCCCGCACCGGGCGCCCCGCGCTACGCGAGCGACCTCGTGCGGCTGGTGAAGCGCCACGGCAGCTTCGGCGTGGCCGTCGGCGGCTATCCGGAAGGCCACACCGAGTGTACCGAGGGCCGCGAGGTCGACTGGGTGCGCACGAAGGAGAAGGTCGACGCCGGGGCCGACGTGGTCATCACCCAGCTCTTCTACGAGAACGCCGACTTCTACGCCTTCGAGGGCGCGCTGCGGTCGCACGGCGTGAACGTCCCGATCGTGCCCGGCGTGCTGCCGATCTTGAGCACGCCGCAGATCAAGCGCTTCACCACGATGTGCGGGGCGACGCTTCCCGCGGACCTGCTCTCGCGCCTCGAGGGCGTGGCCGAGGACGCGCCGGCGGCGGCGCAGCTCGGCATCGAGCATGCGACCGCGCAATGCCGCGACATGCTGGCGCGCGGCGTGGCGGGGTTCCACTTCTATACGCTGAACCGCGCGGCGGCCGTGGCCGCCATCCTCGGCCAGCTCGGCCTCGCTTAGAGGGACAGGACGCCGTTCGCGGGAAGGCTAGACGAACTTCCGGACGACTGTCGTCAGCGAATCGGGCGTGAACGGCTTCGTCACGTAGGCATCGCAGCCCTGCTTCTGGGCCCAGAAGCGGTCCGACTCCGCGCTTTTGCTCGTGACCATCACCACCGGGATCTGCGAGGTGGCGGCGTCCTTCTTGAGGATGCGGCACGTCTGGAAGCCGTCCTGCTTCGGCATGAGGATGTCGAGGAGCACCAGGTCGGGCTTGATGGCCTTCGCCTTCACCACCGCCTCGTCGCCGTCGGTCGCGTATTCGATACGGTGGCCGAGTGAACCCACGGCCTTTCCCATCAGGAGGCGATCCGTCTCGACGTCATCGACGATGAGGATCGTGGACATGGGTGCGGCTCCTTTCCCCGGGGCAACGAAATCGTCACTCCATCTTAGCGCGGAGACGCGCCTTGTCGAGCTGTTCTTAGCGATTCTTCGAGCTCGGGGGTGTCCGGCCGCACCTCCTGCAGGTGCTCCAGGAACCCCACGGCGTCGGCGAACTGTCCCATTGTCAATGCGATACGGCCGGCGACGTTCAGGGCGTGGGGGTCATCGGGGTCCACGCGCAGGATCTGTAAAACATGCCGAAGGGCGTCCGCGATCCGCGGTTGAGGCTGGGCGGCGGTCGCCGCGCGGGCGGCGGCGAAATGGTGATCCTTGAAGGCGTCGACGGCCGCCCGTTCGTCCGGCAGGACCGGCAGCGCCTGTGCCCATTCCGCCATGCCGCGTTCGACGAGGCCCTCCTGCAGCAGCGTCTCCCCCGCCATGAGCCGCTGCCGGGCGCCGCGCCGGGCATTGACGTGCGCCACCAGGGGAGCCGTGAAGGCCGTGTCACCGCGCAGGATCAGCGCCGGCGGATCGAAATGCGGGGCGAGGGCTTCGAGATTGGCCGCGCTCATCGAGCGGTGCAGCGTGCGCGGCGCGGCGTATTCGAGCCGCCCGTTGTCGTCGGTGTGAATCGGTCCCGTGCCGGCGAACCGCCGCAGCGAATCGGTCGCCGCCACGAAGGTCCCGACCACGTCGCCCGGCCGGGCCACATGGATCCGCCCCAGGTCGCGCGCGACGTCCACCGTCTCGAGGCGCGCCAGCGCATCGGCATCGATCGCTTGCGGCTCGTCCGAGCCCACGAGCAGATAGTCGACGCCGCGCCACACTTCCCACAATGTGACGTGGGGGAAGGCCTCCAGGAACGTGCGGATCACGGTGCGGAAGTCCTCGGGCTGCAGCTCGTAGGCATTCAGCCATTGGCCCATCACCCCGCCGGGCGTGAGGCGCGCCCGGGCGGTGCGGAAGAGCTCGACGGAAAACAGGTTGCCCATGCCGGCGATCCAGAGGTTGCTGGGCTCGCTGGTGATCACGTCGTAGCGGGCGTCGCGCAGCGCCAGGAAGCTGCGGGCGTCGCCGATGACGAGGTGCGAGCGGGGATCGGACAGCACCTCGTGGTTGTGGGGGCCGAAGAACCGGCGCGCCGCTTCCGCGATCTCCGCCGAGATCTCCACACCGTGGACGTTGCGGAACGAGTGGCGCGCGATCGAGCCCGACGTGATGCCGGAGCCGAAGCCCACCACGAGCGCGTCCTCGCGGTGCCGCGCGAGCATCGCGGGGATGTGCGCCACCAGGACCTGGCTGCGCATGTCGTAGCTGGTGGAGGCGTCGGTCTTGCCGTTGGTCTGCAACGACAGCGTGCCGTCGTCGTTCTTGCGGACGCCCACCGTCGTGGTCAGGCCTTCCTTGTAGAAGACGAGCTCGCCGCCGCCGTGCAGGATGCGGTCGCGGCGGTCGCGGGCGAGGCTGCCTTCGCCGCGCGTGCGTGCCGCCGACACGTAGGCGCCGGAGGCCATCGCGGAGGCGTCCCAGGGCACGCGGGCGGCGACGAGAGCGAGCACGGCGGCGGCCGTCACCAGCGGCGCCCACCGTACGAACGCGCCCGCCGGCTCCGCGCGCCGGGCGGCGGCCTGCACGAGGAGCGCAGTGACGATGTTGAGCGCCGCCGCCGCCAGCAGCGTGGTGCGCAGTCCCAGCCACGGGATCAACACGAATCCGCCCGCGCACGACCCGACGATCGCGCCCAGCGTGTTGGCGGAGTAGACGGAGCCGACGGCGCGGCCGATCGCCTCCGAGTGGCGCGCGGTGATCCGCGCCGCGATGGGGAAGGCCGCCCCCATCAGCGTGGTGGGCACGATCAGGCAGGCGAACACGAGACCGAAGCGCGCCAGGTAGGCGCCGCCGAAGCCGGTCTCCGACCGCGTGAGGTCGACGACCACCGCGGGCAGGCGCGTGAACGCCACCACCAGCCCCGCGCACGCTGCCCCCGCCAATGCCTGCGTCATGGCCAGGACCGAGGCCGGGCGCGCGAGTCTGTCCACGATCGCGGCCGCGGCCGCCCCGCCCGCGGCCAGGCCCAGGATGAACGTGCCCACCATCAGCGCGAACGCGTACACGGTGCCGCCGAGGAGCAGCGAGAGGACGCGAGTCCAGGCCACCTCGTCGATCATTGCCGCGAAGCCGGCCAGGGCCATGGCGGCGAGGATGGGGCCGACGGGCACCGGCCCCGCGGGCGCCGGTGCCTCTTTCTTCTTCTTGTCCTTCTTCTTCGCCGCCGCGGGCTTCTCGAGGACGGGCCCGGGTGTGGCCTCCGGCGGCGACGGCTTCAGAAAGGCGGCGCCGGCGGCGATGGCACCGTTGAGGAGCGCGGCCACGATCGTCGTCCGCCAGAGGCCGAGCTGCGGCACGAGGACGAAGCCGGTGAGGAACGCGCCGGCCACGGCGCCGAACGTGTTCGCGGCGTAGAGCCGGCCGGCCGATCCGCCCACGCGCGCGACGTCGCGCGCCACTTCGCGGGCGAGCACGGGCAGCGTCGCTCCCATCAACGTCGACGGCAGCAGCAGCACGAGTCCGGACGCCACGAACTGCCAGAGGCCGAAGGCGAGCGCCGAATCACCGAGGCTTCCGTAGACGGCGGCGTGGACGCGCTCGAGGCCGCGGACGAGAAACGGGACGAGCAGGCCGAGGACGCCGATGGCCGCTTCCAGCGCGGCGTACGCCCGGAGTGGGTGGGGAAGCCGGTCCGCACGGCGGCCGCCGAGGAACCCACCGAGGGCAAGCCCGCCCATGAAGGCGGTCAGCACCGTCGTCACCGAGAAGACGGTGTTGCCCATGACCAGCACGAGCAGCCGCGTCCACACGACCTCGTAGACGAGGCCGGACAGGCCGGAGAGGAAGAACAGGGCGCCGACGGCGCGCGAGTGGCGCATCGAGGCTATCGGCCGTCCTTCCAGTCGCGGGCCATGAATCGACCCGGTTTGCCGGACAACACGTGGAGCGCTCGCTCCACGTTGCGGGCGCGGGCCTCGGCGGACTTCAGCCAGGAGAAGTAGCGCAGGATTTCTTTCTGGCGGCTCGGGACCAGCGCGTCCCAGGACTTCCTCGCCTTCGGGTGCCGCGCGAGGGCCGAGCGGAACCATGCCGGCATCGGATGCATGGGCCCGTTGCGATAGGCGGCGTCGAACGAGACCTCCACCTCGACGCGGTCTCCCACCTTCGTTGAGGAGGCTTTCCGAACGTCTCCGTGCAGGTAGAGATAGAAGCTGCCGTCGCCCGCCGGCATCATGTTGATGCGCCAGGCCCGCCGCGGCTGGCCGTCGATGCGGACGAGGACAGGGAGCGGCTTCCGCCATCCGGGCTTGAGGGCGCGGGCGCGAGCGGCCGAGACCTGGACGTAGGGGTTGCCGTCGCGGATCTTCATGGTGGCCATGAACTGGAGCATGGCGCCACTACGGTAAGTCATGCGAGCCGTTCGCGCCTCCACGGTGCCGGCGCGATAATCCGTGCAACAGACGCATGAAGGCCCCCGCCATTTTCGCAATTTTCGCATTGGTGCTGTCGGCGGCGACCGCCTTCGCCCTGGATCCCGAACGGGCACCGTCGCAGTACGTGATCACGCGGTGGGGCGCGGGCAGCCTGGGGAGCAACACCGTGCACGCCGTACTCCAGACCCGCGACGGTTACCTGTGGCTGGGCACCGGCGCCGGCCTCGTCCGCCACGACGGCACGCGCTTCGTGGTGTTCGACGTCACGAATACGCCTGCGCTGGGGGACGGCGGCGTCTCGAGCCTCACCCAGGGCGCGGACGGTGCGCTCTACGCGGGCACCATGGGCGGCGTCGTGGTCCGGTACGAGGGCGGTGAGTTCACGCGGCTGCCGTTCCACGACCGCCCCGGTCCCGTACGCGCGCTGCACGAGGCGCGCGACGGCTCGCTGTGGGTGGCCCAGTTCGGACGCCCTCTCGCGCGATGGCGGCGCGGTGAGGAGGCCCCGTTCCTCTTCGTGCCCGACGTCGTCACGGTCGGGACGGTGGCGGTGGTCGAGGACAAGGCGGGCCGCCTCTGGGCGGGAAGCGGCGACGGGCTCTCTCACCTCGAAGGCGCGGGCTTCCATACCGACGCCATCACGAACGATACCGTGCAGGCGCTCTGCGCCGATCCCGACGGGTCGCTCTGGATCGGCACGCGGCACGGCGTGTTGCACGCGGGCGGCGGCGGCGTCGATCGCTTCACCGTGCGCGACGGTCTCCCCGACGACAACGTATCGTCGCTGCTGCGCGATCACGACGGGAACCTCTGGGTCGGCACCGCCGCCGGCCTCAGCCGCTATGCGCGCGGCCGTTTCGCGAACCTCACCGCGTCCCACGGCCTGCCCGACGACGATGTGCGCTCCCTCGTGGAGGACAGCGACGGCAACGTGTGGGTGGGCACCGCCGATGGTCTCGCCTGCCTCGGCAACGGCCGCATGGTGACGTTCGGACGGCTGGAGGGACTGCGTGATCCCGTGGTGACCGCCGTCGCCGCCGCGCGCGGGGGTGGGGCCTGGATCGGCACGGCGGTGGCGGGGGTGGTGAGGCTTACCGCGGACGGCCACATGAAGACGTTCCCGCTTCCCGTCGGACGCGGGTCGGACGCCGTCGTCACGATGATCGAGGCCCGCGACGGCGTGCTCTGGATCGGCGCCGCCAACGGGCGCGTTTTCGCGCTGCGGGACGGCGTGCTGCGCGAGCACACGCCGGTGCTCGACGCCCACGAGCGCCAGCGCGTCGCCGTGCTCTTCGAGGACGAAGACGGCGTCGGCGCCCTCGCCATGCGGCTGGGCATCGGCCGCTTGCGTGGCCAGGCCTTCGTGCCCCGCTACGTGGGCGGCGACGCGCTCTCCTACCCGCACGCCATCCATCGCGACCGGCAGGGCGTCGTGTGGATTGCGTGCTCGACGGGGCTCGCGCGGGTGGACGGGGCGGGCTACACGCTCTACGGGACGCAGGACGGCCTCCCCAATCCGCGCGTGCGTTGGATCAGCGAGGACGACGACGGCGCGTTGTGGCTGGCCACGGGGGCGGGCCTCGCCCACTTCAAGGACGGCCGGTTCCGCCACCTCGGCGTGGAGCACGGCCTTCCCGAGAGCTTCCTGCGCGTGGTCCTGGACGACGCCCTCGGGCACCTGTGGGTCGGTGGACTGGGTAGTCTCTTCCGCATCGACAAGAGCGAGGCCCGGCGGGTGCTCGACAAGGAATCGGCATTTGTCGTCCCCGTGCGATTCGACACCTCCGACGGCCTTCGCACCGCGGAGGGGGCGCTCAGCAACAGCCCGGCCTTCCGCGCCGCGGACGGCCGCCTCTGGTTCGCGACCACCCGGGGCGTGTCGGTGGTGGACCCGCGCGAAGTCTTCGCCGACCGGCCCGTACCCGCCGTCAAGATCGAGTCCATCTCGGTGGACCGGCATCCCGGCGACCCGCGCGCGTTCCGCGAGTACCCACCCGGGCGCGGGGAGGTCACGATCGAATACGCCGCCCTCGGTTTCATCGCGCCCCACCGGACGCGATTCCGCCACCGGTTGGACGGGCTCGACGTCGACTGGGTGGACGCGGGGGCGCGGCGTTTCGCCCACTACGGCACGCTCGCTCCCGGTCGCTACCGTTTCCAGGTGATGGCCAGCAACCCCGAGGGCCGCTTCGGCGGCGAGGCCGTCTCCGTCGAGTTCGGCATACGGCCGCCCTTCGTGCGCAGCCCGCTGTTCTATCTTCTTTGTATGGCGGCGGGCGTGGCCGCCATCGCCGCCGGCTACCGCCTGCGCGTCGGCCAGATGCGGGCCCGGTTCGCCGGCATCCTCGGCGAGCGCACGCGCATCGCGCGCGAGCTCCACGACACCCTCGCCCAGAGCGTGGCCGGCGTGGGCCTTCAGCTCGAGACGGGGCTCCGCCGGCTCGATCGCGAGCCGGAGACGGCCCGTGCCCATCTTCGCCGCGCCCACGCCATGGCGCGCTCCAGCCTCGACGAGGTGCGGCGCTCGATCTGGGTCTTGCGGGCGCAGACCTCGAAGGGCCCCGACGGCCTGGCCGCCAGCCTCGCGCGCAGCCTCGAGCATCTCACCGAGGGCGGCGGCCCCGCCGCCTCGTGCGAGGTCACGGGAAGCGCGCCGTCGCTGTCGCCGGCGGTCGAGCGCAACATGCTCCGCATCGCCCACGAGGCGGTGACCAACGCCATGCGTCACTCCGGCGCCACGACCGTGCGCGTCATGCTCGACTTCGCCGAGGAAGGTCTCACGCTGCGTGTGCTGGACGACGGGCGGGGCTTCGACGTCGAGGGCCACCTCGCCCGGAGCGGCACCGAGCATTTCGGATTGCTCGGCATCGTCGAGAGGGCACGCATCCTGGGCGGCGAGCTGCGTGTCGAGAGCCGCCCGGGCGCCGGCACCGAGGTCTGGTGCCGGATTCCCTACCGGGCGCGGGCCGAGGCCGAAGAAGCAGGCGGTCCTTACTAGCGCGGCGGCCAGAGAAGAAGGGGGGACGCGACGCCGCGTCCCCCCTGCACCACTACGGTACCGAGACGAACTGGAACTGCTGATACGTGGCGCCGGAGTACGTCCGCTGCACCACGTCGGTGCCGTCCGCGGTGCCACCCCCCACCACCTCGGCCGACTTGCCGCTGTTGCGGTTGGTGACGCGCCAGTACCCGCTGCCCACGTCGACGATCGACCACTCGTCGTTGGTGTTGGCGCCGCCGTAGGCGAACTGGAAGATGTCCGCACCCTCCGCGGTGGACGCGCTCGCCACCACCATGT
>Ga0114129_10006956_pt1 | contig 16097 bp, 9 predicted proteins | sample RhiMetdeltSRZDD1_FD_80071 | JGI IMG/M metagenome (GOLD analysis project Ga0114129, IMG submission 80071) | Populus rhizosphere microbial communities from Tennessee, USA - Rhizosphere MetaG P. deltoides SRZDD1 (version 2) (version 2) | ecosystem: Host-associated > Plants > Roots > Rhizosphere >... | reverse complement strand
GTACAATCGTTCATGATGTCCGATTGAGCTTCTGCTCTCAGGCCCATGTTAATGGGAACGGCGATTGCCCCGAGACTGCAGGCGGACAGGAAAGTGGCTATAAATTCAGGGGAATCATTGAGCAGAATGGCAACGCGCTCACCCGACTCGACGCTCAAACGCCTAAGCGCATTGTCCATGGCGGCTGTCTCGCGTTGGAGGTCTCGATACGTAAGCTGTCGCCCTTCGTACCAAACAGCGATATCTTTAATGTGGCTGTTGGCAAAGATTGCGTCGTAAAGGTTCATTTGAGAGCTGAAAAGTCGGTTTGCTTTGCGTCAACAACGCAGCGGTTTCGAAAGACGACTTAGAATTGAATTATAGTAGCTCTGTACATGAATACCACCGCACAACCCCCAATCAATCCCATCAAATGTTCAGACGCTGATGCGACCCAAAGCGCCCTTGCGAGTTTAATTCCTCCGATCGCTTTGTGATGAAGGAGTATCGTGGAAGCACTGTTCATACTATTCGTGATTCTTGCGGTCATATTTGTTCTGCTAACTATTATCACGGTCGTAGGCCATGGCATTTGGTTAATAAGCGCGGCAATCGTAGGACGGGTATCGGGTAAATCGAGTGTTTCCTCGCGTTGCGCGAACTGCAATTCCGAACTCGCCACAGGAGTTGTGGTTTGTGTTGTCTGTGGCGTTAGTAAACCGTCCCCAATCGTCGTCGATTTGCTTAAGGACCTGGCGGCAACTTCGCGCCAGCTGGATCGTTTTCAGCGTTCTGGAGCAATCGAAGAATTCACTTGCAAGTCATTAAAAGAGAAGCTCGAAAGCGAGCGGTTGCGACTGCTTGGACGGGCAGAAACACAGAATGGCGATCGTGCAACTACTGCTACTTCCTCGCCACCTGGTTCAGCAAGACCGGTCACTAGCATTACGGACATAATTTCCACGTCTGAAACTACTCCGCACATTGAATTGCCTCAGTCAGTAGTTATACCCACTGAGTCCACGCCGGAAGTGACGTCTGTTTCAGCCGTGACTAATTTTGAAGTCCTACCGAAGGCGTCTGCAAAAGCCGAACACGCCGCAGTTACCGGAAAGACGATCGCAGCTCGAGTAGTACCTCGAAAACCTCTGACTGAAGTAATTGCGGCGTTCATGGAGGAGAGCAACATCCGCTGGGGCGAGATCATCGGTGGCCTCTTAATCATCGGGTGTTCAACGGCGCTTGTCGTTAGTTTGTGGGCGCAGATTTCTCAAATTCCCGTTCTCAAGTTTTTGATCTTCACAACGGTTACTGCCTCACTGTTTGGAATCGGACTTTACACAGAACATCGTTGGAAGTTACCCACGACAAGTCATGGCGTTCTCACAATCGCCACACTGTTGGTTCCACTGAATTTTCTAGCCATCGCGGCAGTTTCTGGAGGAACGCTTCCGCCGGATCTACTGGTCATCGTCAGCGAGTTGGTAGCACCAGCAATTTTTCTGTGTCTGGTCTATTTCGCCGGGCGAGTGTTAACACCTGCGTGGCCGCATCTGCTCGCTGCAGGAATCCTGGGTTCTTCCATCGGCCAACTTCTTGTGCGCCATTTTGCCAGTCCTGATGCACAACCGACATTGCTTTTTAGCCTTGGTGCTTTTCCTGTCATTTGCTATGTGGCCAGCATCGTGTGGATTCTCCGACAAACAGGCACGCAGGAAATCAATGAGTCGAGAACAACGTCGATCTTCATAACGTTGGGCGCGATGACATTCGCCGCGGTCCTTCCGTTCGGTCTGTTGCTCTACAAGAGTGGGCCAGTTGGCATGTCTTTGATGTATCTCGCGCCATTGATTACTGTCGGAGGATTGCCTGCACTCGCGATTGGAACACTCATATGGAAGCGTGTTACTACGAGCGAGTTGCTGCCGCGGCGCATCACTGGAACGACGCTGGCAATTCTCGGCACGCTTACAGTTTTATTGGGGATGATTCTGGCATGGCCCAATCCAGCGAGTATTGTTCCGGCCGCGCTGCTTAATTTCGCTGTCTTTACAGCATTAGCAATCTTGCTGGAGATCCCGGCAGCACATTTCATCGCCGGTGTATGTTTTGCGCTTTCGTACCTCGTCTTCTTTCACGTTATTGCGGGTCATGTTTCCTGGAAGAACCTTCGCGTCACATCGCTTCTCGACGTTTGCTTCTCACCCAGCAGCGCACAAGCACTTTCACTTATTTTTGTTCTATTCGTTGCCGTTTCAGAGTGGCTGCGAAAAAGAAAAAGAGAACTGGACAGTCGCGCGTATCTCTACGCGACGTTGCTGATCACGATTGTGAGTCTTTGGCTCATAAGCGTTTTCGGCTTAGGAATTCCTGGCGATCCTGACAATGTAGCTCTCCTGTTTGGTCTCTACTCGATTGGATCTTTCTGGATAGCAACAAGCAGGCAACTCACTGGTTTAGGTTGGCTGGGCTCGGGATTTTTGCTCGCGGCACTTGCACAGGGAAGTACTCAAGCACTTGGCCTTCAATTCCCGTGGCAAACAACTTTTCTGCTTCATGCAACGATATCCGCTGGGCTCGCTCTCGTTAGTCTTCATTTTGCCAACAGGGTACATGTTGGCATTAGACAAGTTCTGAATCGCTCGGCGTTGATTAGTTCCTTTGTCGCCGTGCTGTGTCTTGTGGAGGCGGGACCCTGGCAAACGACACTGATGCAAGCCGAACGCGTTTTATGGCTGGCAGGAATTTGGCTTGCTTTGCTTTGGCTTAATCGCCAGCGCCCTTTGTTTGCAGCATTCCAGCTTGCGCTCACGCTCGGTGTGGTGATCGCAATCAAAGGCGCACTGCAACAATACGAATGGTACTCGTATTTGCCTCATGCTTTTACACACCCGTGGAGTTTGCAGATTCAAGGGGTTGCACTCTTGTTGATATGCCTCGGGTGGATCGCTTTGCGATCGTGGGCTAGGAAAGCCAACGAACTCGCAAAAAGCGCTGACGAGAATAAATCCTGGATATCTGATGGGTGGCGATTACTGAATGCTCCCTTCGCCGTCGACCGGATTGTTCTGTGGACAGTTCTAGGAGCTTTTACATTATTGACCCTCTACGGAGTCTGGTCCGGCGTCGCACAAGAACTGACAAGCGCGGCAAAGGAAACACACGTCTGGAATATTGCGGGATTTCCTCATGAGTTGGCATATGGTCTGGGTTCGTGGGTCGTTTTCGGCCTCTTACTCACGTCGATGCTCCTTACTATCAAAGAGCGAAGAAGTCATATCTACGCTTTGGGAGCTATCGCAGCCCTAACAACCGCGATTCCGCTGCTCGCCGGTCGCTGGGAACCCGAGTTAGCCAGCGCATCAGCCTGGCGCTGGCTCGGAGCGGGTCTGTTGATCGCAACGTCAGCTGTGGTTTGGTTTCGCGATCGTCTGTCTGAGGTGTTCAGATCAAATTTCGGTTCATATATCGAGGGTGCTGAACAGCTGCCAACATCGATCCGTTGGTTAGTGGTTTTCACTACGATCGTTCCCATCTGCGCACTGACTATTTATCCGGCGCTGCGGGCCATTTACTACCTGCCGGTGCATGGTCCATCAAGTGGTGTCTTCTTTCTGCTTGACTCAAGGCTTTTATATGCTGGGCCGCTTGTTCTCGTCGCTTTTACGTTAATCGGTTATGCCATGCGCGAAAAGCTGCCTTCGCACGCTTTTGCGGCGGGCTTGTTTCTCAATTTCGCCGGGACGATGGTTTATCTGCTATCAGTCGTAGCGGCCGCTGCGCCGATGGACCGAGTTGTTGTCGCACACACATTTCACCTCAATGCAATCATCAGTTCGTTGTTTGCGTTGGCGTGGTTACATCTGCTCAGACAATGGACAGGTGAATTGGAATCAGAACGAGCATCGGAAGAACGACGCCTTCTTGCCATTCAGATGGCTCTTTGCATAGCGATTAACGGACTAATAATCGCACCTGTAGCCTTAAGGCTTATCGCACAGCCTGAACTTGCCGGCGTGGGAACACTGACAGCTGGAGATATCCGAGCTTGGTTGGGATTCCTCTTGACTGTATTGGCCGTCGCTTGGTTCACACGGACATATTCCAAAACGCTGCGGCCTTCATGGGTTTGCACGGCACTTCTTGCTGCCGCCTGTTTGTCGGCATTCGCTGCTTCGTCCTTGAACACATCTTCCTGGAGCGGCTTTCACACGCTCATCGCTGGATCACTCGTGACAGCTTTGCTCATGTTGCTGCTACGATCACTGCCGAGCTGGCTCACTAAAAACGAAACCTCGCTTGCGCGGTACCTTGCCGAAAACTTGTCGAGCGACTGGCAACGAGAGTGCGTGGTACTGGCAACAACCACAGGTCTGTTGGCGGTTTTCTTAAGCCTTCGCGCACAAGGGGGTGAACCGTCGACCGCGTGGTGGAGCATAGGACCACTTCTTTTCGTCACAGTGATTTTCGCAGCCATTCATTGGCAGACACTTAACCGAGCGTATCTATATGCCGCTGGGACCTTGTTCAGTGCAGCAGCGGTTGTGTGGTGGCGGAACGAATTTCCGGCAGCCGCCGGCTTGCGCGCGGTGCAGATAATCATTGTCTCGTTATCTCTATCAAGCATTGTGTGGCTCGTCTTTGAGTTACGCGCACGCAATCTCTCCGAGAGCGAGATCAACACCGATTTTTCGTTTCACAATGTTACGGCGTTTGTTTCAGTGATCGTCGTTGCGTTAATGATGTTTATTCGGATCGTACTTCTGATTTTGGGAGATTCTGCTCCTGGGCCGTATCTGCTTGACTGGTTTACCGTGGCGTCGGTTTTTGTTTTGTGCCTAGCCTGTTTGTGGGATCGTGACGCAAAACGCTCTCTCGCGGAGACATACGTTGCTGGCTTACTTCTCGTCGCGCTGGGCCTCGAACAATATCACCTTTCGGCGGAGCGCTTTATGTGGGCTGGTGTGATTACGTTGGCTTTGTTCGCTGTTGGAGCGAGTGCGATGTGGCATTGGCGCGAATACATCATGCTACAGACAGACAGATTGCGTATACCACGCCGGATTGATCAGAGCGTTACGCAACTGAACTGGCTAGTCGTGTTCAACGTAGCTACAGTCACACTTGCTACGTTAATCGCATACGGCATCGATCTCGCATTCACGGAAGGTGCCCTCCGTATGACCGCCGCCATCGCGGTGATCTTGCAGTTCGTAACGTTTGCTCTGTTAGCAGAGGGTACTTACCGGCCACAGTTCCAACGTGCGGCCATCTCAATGTTCCTGATCGGCATGGTCTTCATGGGCTGGGCGTTGTTGACACCTGGTACCACAGGCACCTGGCTGAACCGCGCGGTAATCTTGATGGTCGAGATGTTCCTGGTCACGGGCATTTATAGTTTGGTTCTCGACCAGGGATTAGAGAGAACGCCTGACTGGACGAAGGCTGTTCGAGACTGCGTACCTTGGTTGCTCGGCGCCGGAGGCCTTGCACTCACATTTACGCTCTGCACCGAAGTTTATTATCAGATCAACTTCGGCGCCGTACGCATTAATCCAGTTTCTCTTGTGGTGATCGGCGTAACGCTATTTGCAGCGATCGTCGTGTCTGTGCTCTTTGCACTGTCACCGAAACACGACCCACTCAGTCTTTCAGAGAGGGGTCGCATGAAATACGTCTACGGTGCTGAGGTGTTGCTTGCCCTGCTGTTTATGCATGTCAGGCTAACGATGCCCTGGCTGTTCACCGGCTTCTTCGACGATTACTGGCCCTTCGTGATCATGGCCATAGCTTATCTCGGAGTCATATCCAGCGAAGCGTTGCGACGTCGAAAGCTCCTGGTGCTTGCGCGACCGATCGAGCGGACCGGAGCCTTTCTTCCATTGCTGCCGGTGTTAGGTTTCTGGTTGTCGCAGTCGCGAGTTGATTATTCGGTCCTGCTGTTTCTTGTGGGCGGAGTTTACGGTGGCCTTTCAATCTTGCGGCGGTCGTTCGCGTTTGGTGTATTAGCTGCCGTTGCTGGGAACGGTGGGCTCTGGTATTTGCTGCATCGCACTCAGAACTACGGTCTCCTGCAACATCCGCAGCTCTGGTTAATTCCAGTCGCGCTTTCGATCTTGATCGCTGGCTATCTGAATCGCGAGCAACTTTCTGAAGAACAGATGACGGGCCTGCGATACTTTTCTCTGTTGATGATCTATGCGTCGTCCACCGCCGACATTTTTGTAAACGGAGTCGCGGATTCACCCTGGCTGCCTTTGATCCTTGGCGGTCTTTCACTCTGTGGGATCTTCGCAGGAATCAGTTTCAGGATTCGGGGCTTACTGTTGCTGGGTTCTGTCTTCCTACTCCTCGCGATCGTAACGATGATCTACTACGCATCTGTAAATCTCGGTTGGACGTGGCTGTGGTACGTCGCCGGCATTGTTACCGGCGCAACCATCATTTTTATGTTTGCAGTATTCGAGAAGAAGCGCAGCGAAGTCTTGCGCGTCGTGGATGGACTCAAAGAGTGGGAGAGTTAACCGGAAGAGATGCGGATCCTTGTGCTCGGCGGAACGAACTTCATGGGCCCATGCGTTGTGCATGGCCTGGTTGAACGCGGACACGACGTAACGATCTTTCATCGCGGTCAAAACGAAATTGACCTTGCCGAAAGTGTTCGCCACGTTCACGGTGACTTCGCAAATTTCCCTGAACATGTGTCCTCCTTGCGAGCACTTGAACCAGACGTTGTCCTCGACATGGTCCCGTTTCGTGAAGAGGATGTTCAGCGACTTAAGTCATTCAAAGGCGTTGCCCGCAGAGTTGTCGCTATTAGCAGCGGCGATGTCTATCGCGCGTTTGGGCGCATTTGGCGGACTGAGCCAGGGCCTCCAGATGCTGTGCCGCTAACTGAGGAGTCGCCGTTGCGTGAACAGCTAACTAATGCAGGCCTTGAGTACAACAAGACTGCTGTTGAACGAGGACTCATAAATGATCCGGATCTTCCTGCCACAATCCTAAGAGCGCCAGCCACGTACGGACCAGGCGACCGGCAGCATCGGCTCTTTCAGTACATCAGACGCATGGACGACGGCCGCCCGGCGATCTTACTGGAAGAATCCATGGCCCAATGGAGCTGGGCACGCGGCTACGTTAAGGATGTGGCGCACGCGATAGTTCTTGCAGTAACGGATGAACGAGCGGCTGGACGCATCTACAACGTTGCGTCACCCAAAGCTTTTTCAGAAGCGGAATGGGTTCGGAAGATCGGGAACGTAATGGGCTGGAAAGGCGATGTTATCTCCGCGCCAATGAATGAATTGCCTGCGAGCTTTCACCATCAATTCGATCTGACTCAACAGTACTCGGTTGATTCGACAAGGATCCGCCGTGAACTCGGGTATGCTGAAATTGTTCCATTCGAAGAAGGCTTGCATAGAACAATCGAATGGGAACGTGCGAATCCGCCTACTGACCTGAATCATGATAAGTTTGATTATGTCGAGGACGATCAAGCCCTCGCTAGACTGAGATAGTACGGATAGAGATTGATGGCAGCCGAGGAAATCAAGATTCAATATTTTCATACTGAGAAGGGCTACCTTGCGGCCACCCGATTGTTTTTTCTTAGTTCGCCAAAGCTGCTTATTCGCATCGCAATATTTTGGCTGATCGTTGTAATGGCTGGCGTAATGCTGCCGGTTGTGGTTGAGGATTTTCCCTTTTGGGTGCCGCTTGCTCTTGCCCTGCTGCTCACTGCATTCGTGCTTTACAACATTTTCGGACACGCGCCGACTAAATATTTCCGTGGTGATCCAAAATTTCGAGATAAGTACGAGGTGACCGTTTCGGATGAGGGCATAGCTATCAAGACATCACAGATTGATTCAAAGATGGCCTGGAGCCTTTATACAAGAGTTGTCGAAGGCAAGGATCTTTTTCTTTTGAAGTATGGGAAGGATCTTCCGATGGTCACAATAATTCCCAAGAGTGCTTTCAAGGACGAGCTACAGGAGCAGGCGTTCCGCGACGTTTTGAAGCGTCATATCAGTCACTACACCACATTCGGAAGAATCAGTTCGGGCTCCACAAACGAACACTCGTACAAACCCAGTAGCCTTAACCCACCGGACTGGCGATAGACAATCTGAAAACCCCACCCACACCCCCAGACTGAGTAATCAACTGAGGCCCCCGGCTTGCCCGGGGGAGGACTCACGTTGGCAGCTACATGGAGCTCCATCGATATTCTTGAGAAACTCCACCGCCTTGCGCGGTGGAGTTTCACGTTGTCCGACTCTTTATATTTTAGAGTCGCACTTAAGCAAGCAGCGTGAGGCTCCACGGGACAAGCCCGTGGCCTCCGAGACGTTTCATCACAGCCGGAAGTAGCAGCTAACGTGAGTCCTCCCCCGAGCAAGCCGGGGGCCTCCGTTCCCTCAATCTACCGGACTGAAGATAGGTAAAAGGAGAAAGGGACAGCCGCGAAGTTCGCCCCTTCTCCCGTTGTCCCTTTCTCCCCTTCACCCTTTCGCCCTTTCTCCCATTCACCGTTTCGCTTCTCAGCTCAGGGCAACGCCCCGGGGCCGAGAAAGGCCTTCTCTGGTGAGCTCCCAAAGGAGTTCACGCACCTTCCCGACACCTGGGCGTTGGCCTCAACCGGTGAGCAAAACGTTATTGCTGGATCCTCCGCAACTGTCCTTCGCGCCCCTCAGTGTTCTAACTGTCTCAGTGGTGAATTAGTTTGTGCACCACGGAGTCACCGAGAACACTGAGGTCTTGCCACCTTCTACTTGGCTTTAGAGCACGCGAAGAAAAGCGACGAGATCCTTCTTCTCTTGCGCGTTTAAATTCACTTGCAAAACCAGATTGAAGAATTCAACCGTGTCTTCCAATGTCAGTAAACGACCGTCATGGAGATACGGAGGTGACTCCTTAATGCCTCGCAATGGAAACGTCTTGATAGGACCCTGGGCCGTAATCATCATCCCGCCTTCCATCCGTGGTTTATAGAATCTCTCAACCATCAGGTTATGCATCAGATTGTCTGTGTAGTACGGCGGAGTATGGCAAACGACGCAGTTACCCTTACCGGAGAATATTTCCTCGCCCCGGATCTCACTTTCCGTAGCTTTGCTTCGATCCAAACGCCCCAACACGTTAAGTTTGGGCGCCGGTGGAAAATCAAATAGCTCCTGCATTTCACCCATGAAATGTACTTGCGACCCACGTTCCAAAACGTTCGCGCCTTTCTTCGTGGCGATTACTGGATCGCCATCGAAATACGCCGCGCGTTGTTCGAATTCCGTAAAGTCCTCGATTGACCGAAGCGCGCGTTGCGAACCAAACAAACGCTGAATATTGACACCGCGTAAGGAAGGCGTTTCGATTCTGCGCCGGTTCTCCTGTGGGCGGATGTCCCCGACGAGGTGTGTAGCTCCCGACGTGTGCCCATTCACGTGGCAATCCAGGCAAGCAACGCCCATCATGCCGTCCGGCCGTTCAGTTTTCCGATCGTCAGTTGCATTAAATTGTTGTTGAGGAAATTGAGTGACAAGCAGACGCAACCCTTCCAAGTCTTTAGGATTGAGGATGCCATTGAACAACTGATAGAAATTATTGATGGTGACTACTTGACCTTGTGAGACATCGCCGAGGTCCGGGCGCGTCGTCAGAAAAATCGCAGGTGGAAACTCGGGCAGAAAATGATCCGGTATGTCGAAATCCAGATCAAAGCGCTCGAGTCTCGGTAATGCTTTTATTTCTGTTTGCGGGAAGAGCATACCGCCAACTGGATGATTCGGATGCGGTAACGGCAAGTATGGAAACAAATCCTTCTGCTGAATTTCCTCTGGCGTCATCCGACCAAGCTGTTCCCACGTGACACCTCCCTTCAGTTTCGCTGTCGGACCGACTGGGATGGGTTTGCCTCGAGTCATGCGGACTGTATCGTCGACACGACGGCTTAGGTCGTAGCGTTCTTCCAGCAACCGTTGCGCAGCCGCATTGACTCGCGCTTTTGCGGCCTTGTCACGCGCTCGCACGACTTCGAAGGGTTCTTCAACCACAGGCGTAAATGACGAGGTGCGTTTTGGTTGCTGTTGCTGGGCCCCAGCGCCCTGGGTTAGCAACATCACGGCCAGTAACATCAGTGAAAACGTCAAAGCCGTTAAGAATCTAATACGTTTTGAGCTTCTCATTGTGGGCTCCTTTACGCTCCGGCCGCACATCCGCAACAGGACATCCTCACAGCACGATGGAACTTCGCTAATAGTGGAAACACGGCTTGAAAATCGGATCTAGCTGCAATAACACGCAAACCCGGATTTCATTCCCGGCGGCTTCGCAGGCTGGTCAAGCGTGCGCAAATCGGAAAGCCGCAGGCTTTTCGCAAAAGCGGCGGCAAAGCCGCACATGCTCTGATGGTCTAAGGATGGAATATTTCGCTGTGACGCGGGTTGTAATAGAATACGGCCCCCGCCCAGGTCGAAAGACAAGGTTGAAACGATGAGCCAGGCTGGTTGCACAGCAGTTTTCAGTCAAGCTGCTCTTGAGCACCTTGATGCTCTTTATGGGTATGCTATGACTTTGACGCGCAATCAAATCGACGCTGAAGACCTGGTTCAGGAAACCTACCTGCGTGCTGTGAAAGCGTTCGGACAACTGATGCCGAACAGCAACCTTAAGGGGTGGCTGTTCGTCATCATGCGCAATGCCTGGTTGAATCAGGTGCGTCATGCGAACAGCGGCCCGAGATTTGTCGATCTGGAAAAGGAAGATGACGATTTGGGCGATTGGGTGGACAAACGAGTTGAGGATCCCTATGCAATCTATTTGAGAAAGTTGGAAAGGAAGGAAATAGTCGCGGCTATTGAAAACTTGCCGAGCGTCTATCGCGAAATCATTGTCCTTCGAGACATTGAAGGTTTTACTTACCACGAGATCTCAAGTCTGCTCGGCTGCCCCGCTGGAACGGTCATGTCGCGGCTGGGGCGCGCGCGCGAAAAACTCAGAAGACTGCTTGGAGGGTGGCAAGGCTCAGCGGCGAAGGCTGTTTAACTTATTCAGAATGGCTAACTGTCGGGAAATTCGAGATCACATCAGTCTCTACCTGGACGATGAGTTGCAGGGAAGTGAGCGTGTCGGTCTTGAGAATCATTTGAAACAATGTGAAGCATGCCGTTCACGCTTCGAGCGTGAACGTCGGTTCCTGGAAGCTATCCGACAATCCAAGCCGCTTCATACAGCCTCCGACGAACTTCATTCGCGTGTCGAAGAAATCCTGAGCACAACGGGACGGACAAATCTTGTCCCAACTCGATTGCGCCTGGGGATCAAACGATCGCTTGCAAACTTTACACAGACGTCTCACGCGTCGGTGTTAAGTGTTCACACGATGATTGCCGTGGCGGCTGTTCTTTTAATGGTTTTGTTCCTGGGATTGTGGACTGTTAGCCGTGACGCAAAAAGATCACTGATCGGTGGGCCATCAGAATTTGCCCTGATGGCTGCAGATACTCACCTGCGTCACATCCGTGGTCAACTGCCGCTCGAAATAAACGCGGGCGCGCCAGAGCAGATCTCCGCCTGGTTCCACGACAAACTCCCGTTCAGCGTAAAGTTGCCCAACTATCAGGAATCATCCGGACAGAAAAAGCTTTATGATCTCGAGGGGGCGCGATTGGTCGGATTCAAAAGCGATTATGCTGCATATGTCGCCTACCAGATGGAACACAGGCCAATTAGTCTGGTGATTACGTCGAACCAGGTCGCACAACCTTCGGGAGGCGAGGAGATCACCGCCAAGGGACTTACTTTTCATTACGATTCGATCGATGGCTTCAAGGTGCTTACGTGGTCAGATCGTGGACTGACGTATGCCTTAGTCTCAGATCTTGAAGAGCGCGGGCAACGATCGTGTGTGGTCTGCCACGACGGCTCGAAAGACAACGAATCTATAGCACCGCTTAAACCTAAGACTTAGATTCCCTACTTTTCGTCCAGCTTTCTTCCGGCGTTTAGATTATCGAAGTTGAGAATCGTATTAAGCACCAGGAAATAACTGCCCTTGGTCTGTCCGCGCCACACCGGATTTGTCGAAAACAAAACAATGTGACCGTTACCAAGTGGTGAGTCGATCACCGCTGGATGCTGAGCGATCTCATCACCTCCATCAAGTAAACCCGAAACGAACAACTCGCGACTGTCAGCGTACCGCAAAACCACGCGTGGCCGCTGCGCCGGCGGGATTATGTTGACGCCATTGCGGCGTTGTTCTTCAGTGACGGGAACCGCTTCCCACGTCTCTGCTTTTGGAGGCTCGGGCGCTTCCACCGGTTGACGTCCCTGGGGTACGTCGGGATCGTCGGGCGTTCCTCGTCCAGTCGCGCGTTGACCCGCGCGCGGTCGACCACCACGACCTCCAACGAAGTTGCTTAGGTTGAAGATTGGACCATTAGAACAATACATCGCCAGCGAATCTCCATATCCGTAGGCAATGGGGCTGGCCGCATCGACGGTTTTCATTCTCAGTACGTCGCCAACAGCGCGAAGACGTTGTGCACGCTGAATGGCGACGCCAGGAGTTAAGTTGTAAGTTACAGCAAAATCGGCAGTGTCATCCACCGTGATGAAGACGCCACCGGCTTCCACAAACTTTTGCAGATTCTGTAAACCTGACCAACCGAGGCCTGGACGCATATCGTTCGTTGAATCGATTTTGCCAATGTTCGGCGTGAGGTCCGTTGTCTTCCAGGGAATGGGATTGCCGTACATCGGCAAACCGTTAACGATCGATGCTGAACCGCGTCCGACCGGGGCAAAGATGATTACGTCGTACTTGCCTCGCAAATCAGCATCCTTCGAGGCATCTTGGGTGCTGATGTAGTCATACGGGACTTGTAGCTGGTCCAACGCCAATCGCCACCAGCCTTCATCTTGCGTACTTAACCAGGTATGCATCAAAGCGACGCGAGCAGGCTTAACCGGATGTGTCTTGACTGAGGGCGCGTCGGCAACTGCATAGACTTGAATGCCAAGTTCTTCAGCTGCTTTGCGAACAGCATCAGGAGACGCATTCTTAATGATGAAGGAGCCGCGATTAAATTTACGGCCCGCGGCATCGAATGGCTCCTCAGCTGCCTCAACGGCTACTTCTTTCAAACGATAACGTAGCGTCGCAAGACCGTTATCGGCATTGTGATTGACCAGGAGCACAGCACCAGTACCGTTGATAGTTCCGGCTGAACGAACCTCACCGGTAACACGGTCCATTGGCGCAGTCAGAATCTTTGTATCAGTGACTCGCACTACTTCGACGTTCCCGAGTTCGCCCATGGTCCATGCGGTATCGTCGTAAATGTCAGTTTGCGGATCATTAGGCGCCCAGTATTGGTAATCCAGCAATGCGTCTGCGATGCGGCTGTAAGGTTGGTCCATGCGCACAATGTAACTGCCTGCTGGAAATGTGCGATCCTCAGTCTTCGGCTTGGGTGAAGGAGAGGCAGTGGGCGAAGGAGATGCGGTTGGACTGGCGGTCGCGGTCGCTGACGGTTTACTTTCGCCGGCTTTCTTTGCTTTGACTGAAACCGTAAAAGGCGCGGTTGCGCGATGAATCTCACAGCCTTGTGCTTGCAAAGTGCGTAACAGTTCAGCCTGATTTCCGGGTCTGGGATCGCTTGCTGGAAGGACGTATGCTGCCGGCCCTTCCTTCATCGGCTTCTCAATAGAGCGCTTGCTCTTAAGATAAAAGTTCTTGAGAAACAGTTTCTGGTTGTTGCTGAAATACTGTAGCGAAGTCAACAGCGCGGTTTGCTCATAGTTGTTGTTATTGCGCTGTGACCACTTGGTTTTCGGCAGTGGTGGATTTTGACGGTACCAGGTCCGTGAGTATTCCTCGGGCGACAGAGTTCGTTCGAGTGTATCGGCGCCGCCATTGCCGAAAGTTTCATAGAGGCGGCTAATGCCGTTGTGCGTAGCAGCAAGGAACATCAAATAACCCGGCGACCACGTGTCGAAGTTGCCATGAGCAAACACGCCCGGCATACCAAACTTCGTCATCTCCGACACATTGTTCCATCCAATCATTTGCCACTCATCCGTCAAAATTGGATCGACCCATGCGTTGTATGGCCCATCGCCAATTGTATTGTCATAGAGATAAGGAACGGATTCGTGCAGGTCATGCAGTACCTGCGGTTTCCACGCAATATAAGTGTTGAGGATGTTGCGGGTCAGTTTTAAAGACAATCCGATGGCGTCGCGATTGTTGTCATGCGCCACGTAATGACCCCAGTAAACCAGCGCAGGCCAATTCTCATTCGGATGTGCAAGGTGCCAGTTGTATACATCAACCATGCGGTTGCGACCGTCCACTTCCACTACCGGCGTAATCAACGTGACGACGTTGTCGCGAATGTTTCGGATGTAGGCACTGTTATCTACTGCAAGCCGGTAGGCGAGCTCCATCAGGGCTGTTGGCGCGCCAGTCTCAGGCGAGTGGATGGTCCCCGTGATGTAGTAGATCGGAAATGAAGCTTCGACCAGCCGGTCGGCTTCGGCATCGTTCAAATTGATCGTTCGCGGATCTGCAAGTTTATTTAATCGAGCCCGGTTTTCGTCCAGCTTCGCCAGAAGTTTCTCTGAAGCGACCGCCACGGCGATCATTTCCCGACCTTCTTCGGTTGTGCCAATGGAGTAAACCTTAACGCGTGGCGTCGCCCTCTCGAGCATCCGCATGTATTTGTAGACATCTTCCGCGTATGGCAGCTTCCCGGGCGCGCCGGAGACGTCGCCCAGCACGGCCTTTGGTGTCGGCACGTTTGGAGAGGCGGGCAGGTAATCAGTCAGCGGTGAGTTAAAGAAGGATTCAGTAGTGTATTCGCGAATTTTTCTTGAGTATTCCTCGTCAATCGGCTGATTTGGATCACGGGCGGGTTTGATTGGATCCTGGGCGATGACGTTACGGACGATTAAAAGAAAAAGCGCAACTACGCAGAAGCGCACGAAAAAGCATCGGGTCATCTGTTTATCCTCGTGGAGATACAGTGGGTTGAATTGCCGCACCACAATGATGGTTTATACGAACTTAATAACGAGAAATCGTTGGAGAGGAGAAGATGCTTTTAAGCTAAAGGCGGGTATCAAGTCAACTGTATACAAAGAATTGGTGAGGTTTAATTTGTCATAAGCGCATTGCTTTGCGCAAAAAGCGAAATCCAACCAACCGCAGTGGCTGTGTCAAAATCCCAGTCACGGCAGTGACGGGATTGTTCAAGTCCTTTCTATCATCGGTCCAGACGAAAAAAGTCTACGCGCTTGCGAACGATCTTGAGCTGGAAAATCGATGTTCATTCGCAAGGCGTAAACTCGACAAAATGGATCCACGAAATCACACTGAAGAACACGAAAACCGCCCAGTATGACTTGAATGCGAGCTTCTCGAGCTTAACGAAACAAAAGCGCTACACGTTCGGGTGCGGCATTGCCCTCGGCCAATCGGTACTCCTTTGCGACCCTAATCTCGGCAGGTGTCGGGAACAGTTGACGTCCGTTGTCGATCTCTAACCACACCTGGGAAAGAAAGTACCGGTCGCCGTACTTGTTGAACACTAGTCTTTGGCCCGCATTCGAGTCCCTGGATCCGACGGTAAGCGGCGCATTCACCAGGGCAGTTTTCTTTCCGTCAGCACTGCGGATAGCCATAGCTCGATCAGACACTCTTTTTACGTTGTAGGTCCCGGCCTTAAGTTTGGCGGTTCCCGCCGTAAAGTCGAAAGGAATGTTTATCGATATCCTACCTCCTGTTTGTGCGCGCACGTTTGCACTGGCCAAGATGAGAAGCAGTCCGGCCATCGCAAGGGACTTTTCAATCGTGTTTTTCATACTACCTCCTTCGGTCAAAACAGTTGAAGCCAGCCCGATTGCTGCCCTCAATCAAGAACGCGACATCCGACCAAAAGAGAGCTCAGGAATTCAGCCGCAAAAAAGCGCAAAAGACACAAGAGGAGATGGGCTATCGGCTGAAAGCAAGATCGAAAGCGGATTACGAAGCTCCTTTGGACGTTGTAAGTGACTTCATTTCCGCCCCTTGTTTCGGCCTTTCCTTGTTTTTGCGCCTTTTGTGCCTTTTTGTG